>Ga0316626_10000369_pt1 | contig 16958 bp, 13 predicted proteins | sample OWC_Aug_T1_C1_D5_FD_207656 | JGI IMG/M metagenome (GOLD analysis project Ga0316626, IMG submission 207656) | Wetland soil microbial communities from Old Woman Creek delta, Ohio, United States - OWC_Aug_T1_C1_D5_A | ecosystem: Environmental > Terrestrial > Soil > Wetlands | place: USA: Ohio...
AGAGCCCCATGTCCGTGAAGAGGTCGCGGATGCGACGGTCGTGGCCGAGCGCCACCATGGGGACGCCGGCCTCCATGGCTAGCACGGCCGCGTGGTAGCGCGAGGTGACGAGCGCGTCGAGCTCGCGCAGCGCCCACGTCATGCGGGACGCGCTATGCTCCTGCGAGAGCATCTCGAAGGCGCGGTCGCCGTGCCGCATGAGCGCGCGCACGCGCCTGACGATGGGGGCGTCGAGCGCCTCCATGCCGAACAGAGCGATGCCGACGCCGTGCTCCTCGACCAGCCTGTCGGCCTCGGCCGCGAGGCCGCGCGCTAGCGCCTCGGACGCCTCGCGGCGCGCGCGCGACCGTGAGTAGTAGTAGGGCCATCTGTAGCAGTCCTCGCGGCGCCCCCATGGCCGGACGACCACGGGCCAGATGTTGAAGTCGACGGGCGAGATGCCCACGAGGCGGTCTGGCGCGCCCGGCCAGAGGCGGCGAAGCGCGCCCCTGTCGGCCGAGTCGGGATGGTACGTGAACGAGGTGTCCGCGGTGACCTCTATCGGGGCCGTCACGCCCAGCGCGCGGAGGCGGTCCGCGGCCGCGGCCGTACGGGTGACGATGAGGTCGGTCCCGCCCGCGTCCCTCCGCACGCGCCTCGCGTTGCCGGCCTTGAGGTCCCCCGCGTCGACCGCGTAGGCCATGCAGGGGCGGCCCATGGCGCGCGCCTGCTTGCTGGCCCACAGGAAGGCCCAGAGCAGCGCGCTCGTCCACGTGTCCATGTAGCAGCTGCCCTCGACCAGGATGACGAGGTCGTGCTGCCTCACGAGCCGCTTGAGGGCCCCGAAGTAGATGGAGGGGACCGGGGCGATGCGCAGGCGAGGACCCTCCTGCAGGTAGCGGCGGAGGTTGACCTCGTTGAGCGTGGGGACTGTGACGGGGGCGTCCGGACCGAGCACGGCGCGGACGTCGTCTATGATGGAGAGCAGCCGGGTCTCGGAGCCCGTGTTGCACGCGCCGTTGTAGCCCACGAGCAGCACGCGGGGGGGACCTCTGGTCGGCCTGGGTGTCACCCCTGCGGCCCCCGCCTGCCTGCCAGTGCCCTCCATGCTGCTCCTCCAGGTCGGATGGGAGGCTTGTACCTGATTGGACCTTATCATAGTTTCGCCGACGTGCGGCGCGAACCCGTGCTCAGGCCAGGAACGCCCCGACCGTGCGGACGAACTCGTCCGGGCGCTCGCCGACTGGGTTGTGGCCCACGCCCGCAAGGACCTCGATGCGCCCGTTCGGGAGGTGGGCGCGCAGCGCGGCGGCGGCGTCCGAGGCGGGGAAGTACGGGTCGTCCTCGCCCCAGATGGCGAGCGTGGGCACCGAGATGCTCGCGAGCTCCCGCGCCCCCAGGGGCCGCAGCAGCTCGAGGCCCGCGAGGAGCTGACCGAGCGGCACCCCCTGCCCCTCTATGTACTCTAGCGCGCCCGCGATGAGCGGGTCGGCGCACATCTGCGAGGCGCCAGCGGCGGGGCCGTCCATGCTAATCTCGGAGGTCCAGCACTGGGAGGTCGCCGAGACCCCGGAGCCGAGCGCCGAGCGGACGGCCTCCTTGACCTCCTCCAGGAGCCCCCCGTAGGGCTCCGCGATCGGCGCGATGTTGGCAGCATCGACGAGGACGAGCCTGCGCACGCGCGCGCCCTTGAGGACCGCGAAGTGCGCGGCCACGGCCCCTCCCATGGACAGCCCGCACACGTCGGCGCGGTCCGCGCCGACCGCGTCGAGGAGCGCGGACAGCCAGCCCGACATGCCCGCCGGGCCCATGTCGAAGGACGGCGGCGTCCGCGTGCGCCCGTGGAGCGGCATGTCAGGTGCGAGCACCCGCCTGTCCCCCGCGAGCCTGGGGGCCACCTCCGACCAGGAACCCCCGTGGGAGAGCACGCCGTGCAGCAGCACCAGCGGCGCCCTGCCCCCCTCGCCCCAGCTGAGCACGTGGGTGCCCACACCTGCGGCCTCCAGCTCGAGCTCGCGGCCCGCCGAGCTGCCCCGTGCGGTACTCCTCGGCATACGCACATGCAACCCCTCGCCCCGAGATGAAGCTTCCCACGGTCCACAACGACCCACCCATATCGTCCACCGATCGTCCAGCGCCGTGCCCCCAATACGCCCATATCGATTCTGCCAGACTGTGAGAACCATTTCTCATTTCCGCGAACCGCGCGCAAGGGTTCATATGCGCCACCGGGCGATGCGTTGGCTGCGTGACCGAGACCGCGGCCGCATGACCCGACCCATACCGGTGCCCTTGGGGAGGGACACGTGCGGCCGCGGCCGGTCCGCGGAGCCGCTCCCATGCTTGGTGTTGTCCCCGACCCAGGCCTGACCATCCGAATGCGCAGGCTGTGCCAAGGCTCGACCGGCCGCATCCTCGTCATACCGATGGACCATGGCGTGACCGTGGGCCCCTCGGGGGGATTGGAGAACCTGGACGAGCGCATCGCGCAGGCGGACCGAGGCGGCGCCACCGCCGTGGTCGTGCACAAGGGCGAGGCCGCCAGGTACGCGACCGTGGGGCCCTCGCGCGCCGCGCTCATCATCCACATCTCCGGCTCCGTCACCCAGGCGTTCGACCCCAACCGCAAGGTGCTGGTGGGCTCCGTCGAGGAGGCCCTCCGCGCGGGGGCTGACGCCGTGTCCGTCCATGTCAACGTGGGGTGCGAGACCACCCCCGAGATGCTCGCCGACGCGGGCCGCGTCGCGGGCGATTGCCACCGGTGGGGGGTGCCCCTGCTCGTCATGGTCTACCCCCGCGGGAAGAAGATCAAGGACCAGTTCGACCCTGCCACGGTCGCGCACTGCGCGCGGCTGGCCGAGGAGCTGGGGGCCGACATCGTCAAGACCAACTACACCGGCAGCCCCGAGACTTTCAAGACCGTCGTGCGCGGCTGCCGCGTGCCCGTCATCACCGCGGGCGGGCCGCCCGCCGAGAGCGCGCTCGCGCCCCTGGAGGCCGCGGCCGGGACCATCGAGGCGGGCGGGGCGGGCGTGGCGTGCGGGCGCAACGTCTTCGGGGCGAAGGACCCCGAGGCGATGACGCGCGCGATGGCGGCCGTGCTCTTTGAGGGCGCGACCCCCGAGCAGGCCGCGCGGAAGCACCTGGGGGGGTAGCGTGGCCCAGGGCGCGCCCTGGGTCTGGGTGAGGATTGACGCGCTCGAGCGGGAGCCCGACGTGAGGGAGGCCGCGACCGCTGCCATCGAGTCCGGGGCGGACGGCCTCGTGGTCGCGACGGGAGGCGCCGGCGCCGTGGGCGAGCTTGCCAAGGTCCGCGTCCTGGAGTGCCGGGGGGCCGAGCTCCTGGAGGGCGGCTCCGTGGTGGGCCGCGTGGTCGACGTGCGGGGGCCCAAGGACATCGCCCGCGCGGTCGACGCGCTCGGCCGCGCCCTCGTGGTCGTCGTGGTGACCAAGGACTGGACCGTCATACCCCTGGAGGACCTGGTGGCCGCGCGGCGTGGGGAGGGCCTCCCCGGCCGCCTGCTGGCCCAGGTCTCGTCGGTCAAGGAGGCGCAGCTCGCGCTGGGCGCGCTCGAGCACGGTGTCGACGGCGTCGTCGTCGCGGCCGGCCCCGGGGTCGACCTGCGCGACGCGCTGGCCGAGGTGCGCGCGCTCGCGACCCCGCCCGAGAGGTACGAGCTTCTGACGGGCCGGGTGAAGCGCGTCGAGCAGCTGGGCATGGGGGACCGCGCATGCGTGGACACGGTGGACCTCCTCGAGCCAGGCGAGGGCCTCCTGGTGGGCTCCTCCTCGCAGGGCTTCCTGCTCGTGCACGGCGAGACCGTCGAGAACCCCTACGCGGCCGTGCGCCCGTTCCGCGTGAACGCGGGGGCGGTGCACAGCTACGTGCTCGCGCCCGGGGGCCGCACGCGGTACCTCTCGGAGGCCGCCGCCGGCTCGCTGGTGCTCGTCGTGGGGCGCGACGGCCTGGGCCGCCCATCCCACGTGGGCCGCCTCAAGATCGAGCGCCGGCCCCTCGTGCTCCTAGAGGTTGAGGCCGGGGGGAGGGCCTTCACGGCCATCCTGCAGAATGCCGAGACCGTGCGGCTCGTCACGCCCTCGGGTCACGCCTCCGTGAGGGCCGTGCGCCCCGGGGACGAGGTCCTAGTGCACCTGCCCACCGGGTCGGCGGAGGGCGGGTCCGGGAAGGTCAAGGGAAGGCACTTCGGCCGCGCCGTCGCGGAGCGGGTCGTTGAGCGTTAGTCCCACGCGACGCAAGTCATGCTGGATGGGCATTTTTTTCGCAAGCGTGATAATGACCCCTGAGATTTGGGCAGATGGGTATTAAAGCGGAGCCGGCCAATCGTCCACGGCCCCAAGGACCGTGAGCTCTCCCCATCGGATATAGGGGGGGCTCTCGCGCCTGGAGGGCCATGCTCGAGGAGGAGGAAGCCGATGTCGGAAGGGGCGGGCGCGATGAAGGCCATACGGAGGACCGGCAAGAGGATAGCATCCGCGAGGCTGGACCCGTTCGTGGTGGCGCGCGTCCGGTTCGTCCTGTTCATCGCCGCCCTCATGTGCCTCGCGCTGGCCTTCTACTATGCTGACGACTGGTTCGTCCGCGAGTTCGCGACCTACGACTGGGCGCGCGACCTGGGGTTCTGAGGTGATGGCTTGGTCAGGACCCGCAACATAGGCATCGGCGTCCTCATCGTCGGGCTCGCGTTCCTGGGCCTCATATTCGCCATCGGCGCCGACTCCGCGGGGCTCATCGTGTTCACGGGCTACAGCCTCATCATCTCGGTCATGCTCATGGTCATAACGCTCAGCAGCCCCCTCATCCGGCTGCCCGTCCAGGTCCTCTCGTTCGGCACCCACCGCCTGGGCATCTTCCGCAAGCTGCCCGGCGGCTGGCACGCCGAGATCCCGCGCACCTCGGGCGTGTCCTGCGCCCTCAACTGCCAGGCGTGCGAGCTGGCCTGGGTGGGCTGCCCCGTGGGCATGCTCCAGCGGTTCGCCATCGACCACAGGTTCCCGTTCTACATCCTGGGCGTCTTCCTCATCTTCGGCGTGACCCTGGGGAGGACCGTGTGCGGCTGGCTGTGCCCGTTCGGCCTCATCCTGGACTGCGTCAACAAGGCCTGCACGCACCGCTACGAGCCCCCGAACTGGCTGCGCGTGTTCAAGTACGTCTACGTCATCGGCGTCGTGGTCCTCGCGGTCCTCACCGCGTTCGTGTTCTACTGCCGCTACTTCTGCTTCGGCGCGGTGCTGGGCATCTTCCCCTACTGGCTGACCTGGTACACCGTCAGCTGGATGTGGCTCATCTACCACCTGGGCGTGTTCGCGGCCTACATCACGCTCAGCTACTACACGCACGGGCGCGCCTGGTGCCGGTACTTCTGCCCGCTCGGCGCCATGCTCGCGCTGTTCGCCCCGTTCTCCCTCATCAAGATCAAGCACGACTGGAAGTGGTGCACGGACTGCAAGGAGTGCGTGCGCATCTGCCCCATGGGGGTCGACCCGCGCAAGCAGAACCTGATGTTCCGGATGGAGTGCATCAACTGCGGCAGGTGCATCTCGATGTGCAAGACCGGCTCGCTGCAGTTCTCGACGCCCTTCACCCTCGACACCCCGTCGAAGAGCCCCACGCCCGAGGGGGTGGAGGCGTGAGCGGCAGGGGAGCGTCGATGAAAGGGCCCGCGTTCTTGCCAGTTCGTGAGAATCACCCCCCGTTCTTCACGATTCTCAAGAAACGTGAGATAACCTATACTTATACAGGAAGGGTATGGGACTTCGGTGAACGTATCGACCTGTGGGGGTCAGTCCAATGACAGGTGACAATGCAGCGCGCAACGTGGGCGAGAACTCGAACGGAAAGCTCGGCATGCGAAGGTGGGCCAGGCCCGCGCTGGTACAGTTCTTCGTGACGCTCTCGATCATGCTCATGCTCTTCGGCTCCATCCTCCTACCGGCCACGCACATCGGGTCCCAGGCGACGCCGCTCGTGGACGTGATGGCGGCGGACGAGGAGTCATCGGAGATGACCCCCTGGGTCAACACGGACTTCGTGTTCTACTGGAGCCCCATAGACCCCGTCTACGAGCAGGAGGACAACGAGGGCGATTACGGCTGGGGCATGCGCAACGAGGCCGGCCAGCGCGACAACGACCGGATGCCGGGCGTGAACCGCTACGGCGACTCGCCCATGTCCGACATGGGCGTCATCATCCTGTCCAGCTACGATTGGGACAACAACGTCAAGATGGTGCTCCGCGACGGCTGGGTCTTCACGGACGCCTTCAGGCAGGACTACCCCTTTAACCTCATCGACTACTCGCTCATCCTCACGTACAACGGCTGCAACCTGCGCGACACGAAGGCCTCCGAGTGGCCCATCGGCGTCGACTGCGACTACAACAACGCCGCCTACCATCAGACCTACACTGGCAGCAAGTGCTACATCTTCGACCTCGACCCCGACGTCGCCATGAACGAGGTCGTGCTGCAGCTGCCCATTGGCGCCATCAAGATGGTGGAGAAGCACGACCGCAACAACATGGCCATGCGGTGCGAGATGCTGGGCGTCGCCGGCGCCGGCCAGGAGGGCTACGAGGTGCAGACCGTCACCGAGGACGGCTGGACCTACCAGCGGATGATAGTGCGCGCCAAGCCCACCTGGGGCGCGTCCACCTCCATTGAGATCACGTGGAAGGACAGCGTGTTCACCTGCGACCAGAACGACGAGTTCCGCACCATCGGCAAGTACCCGGACCTGCCGCCCTACTCCCCCCACCTCAAGCACGTCAAGGACGTCACGCTCTGGGAGTCCACGATGAGCCCCTCGAGCGGCCCGTCCCGGTACGACGGGACCATCCTGTACACCACCCGTGACCTGTGGCTCTGGGGCGGCACGGTCGAGGTCATCTCGACCGGCCGCTCGAGCGTGATGCGCTCCACGGTCGCCGAGGCCTGGATCGACAAGAACGGCAACGGCATCCCCGACGTCGCGGACGACTGCGACGGCGGCTACGTGCTCGGCCAGGGCTGGATCAACGGCAACGGCGGCGGCGACGACTGCGAGGTCGCCCACGGCATCGACAACGCCTGGTTCGCCAACGAGCTGAGCGCGGACGCGGTGTGGTCGTTCTACGGCGACGAGTTCTTCGGCTTCGTCCACCGCGACCTGATGATCGCGTCCTACGACGATAACAACAAAATCGAGATCATCGACATGTCCGACGGCGACGACACGCGCACCGTCACGCTCGACGCGTGGGAGAACTTCATGTGGGTGTCCACGTTCGTCGAGGACACCTGGTGCGCGGGCGACGACGCGGGCGACAACTACGAGCTGCAGTCCTACGGCTACCTGAGCAACGTGGACTGGACCAACAAGACGAAGGCCGAGCAGGCCATGGCGAGCCCCATGATCCAGCGCGCCATCGACTCGGGCAACTTCGAGTCCGACTTCGTGCTGGTCAAGTCCGAGAAGCCCGTCACGCTCTACGGCGGCATCTGGGACAACAACTGGCAGATGCAGATATTCGGGCCGCGCGGCTCGCAGTACTACCTCCCGTTCTCGGTGGGCATAACGATCACGGGCCTCGACAAGGAGGCGCACGTGGTCATCGACTTCCAGGACAAGACCGAGGGTGACACCAAGGTCACCGTCGCCCCTGGCGAGCAGTGGACCTACTGCGCCATGTCCTGCTGCCCGTTCTCGAACAACTACATCGCCGAGCTCGAGTGGGTCGAGCTGCGGTCGGACTACCCAATCCGCGTCGAGCTCTGGCAAGCGAACGACGACAACGCCTTCGACAACAACCAAGTGGCCACGTTCATAGAGGGCTTCGACTACTACCCGGCCGACGAGCAGTGGTCCGTGGCCCTCCACCACAGGGCCATCGTCTACATAGTCGCCCTGGAGGACGACACCCGCATCGGCTGGACCGGGACCTGGCTCGAGGACAAGACCGTCGACCGGACCCTCGAGAAGTACCAGCTCTACCGCATCGTCTTCGACTGCGACGAGGACTACGACGAGGACAACGACGACGACGTGCTCTCGGACAACGAGGACGAGCTCGAGGGCGACATCCACATGCTGCACGTGAGCGCCGACAAGGAGGTCATCGTCGACGTGAGGTACAACCGCGACTACTCCTGCGAGCCGCAGGACCTGGACCTCGCGATGTCCATCAACCCGACGATCCAGAAGGCCTCGATGCAGTACCCGTACTTCGTTCCTCTGCTGATTTCGACCGTGATGGTGACTGACCTGGCCCTGGTGGGCACCGGCCGCCGCGGCATCGCGGGGGTACTGGGGCTGGTTCACCGCAACTTCCAGATGCCAAAGAGGGTCTGGAAGTGAACCTAGGCGCGCCATAGGCGCGCAATGAGAGAGGCAAGACTGCCATGCAAGGAGGGTGAAGCCAATGTCGGTGCTAAGGAAGGTCCTACCAATAGTGCTGGTGTTCATCGCGGTGCTGGGCGTGTTCTTCCTGCCCGTGTCCTCGATCCTGCTGTACGGGCAGCCCATGTCCACCGCCCTGGAGGACACGGCCAGGACCGCGACGGAGAAGTGCGAGACCGCGGACTACAGCTCCACGGACCTCGACGCGTTCACGAACACCGAGTACGTGCTCTTCGTGCCGCCCGCCTACATGGTGGCGATGGACAACTTCAACTACCTCAACGACGCCTACTACTGGGGCGGCGAGGACGACTACGGCACGTCCTATGCGGACGGCTGCCGCGGCAACGAGTACTACTCCCCCATCATGAACTGCTCCGTCCTGTTCATCAGCTCCTACGAGCGCGAGGCGCACGTCCAGGTCGAGTGGCTCAACGCCACCGCGCTGCGGTGCCACTACGACGAGTACAACGGCTGGCAGGCCGAGACCGGCGCCAAGACCACCTGGGCGAGCGACATCCCCTACCTGACCAAGGGCAACGCCACGCTCAACCCCTCCTGGAACTACACCATCGGCGAGTTCGGCTACCTCGAGATACCCGTCATCTCGGTGGAGATAGCCCCTGGATGGCACGTGATGTCGGGCACGGTCCGCGTCACCTCCGACGTGCCAGTGACCGTCATGCACCACAAGCTCCAGCCGGGCGCGGCAACGGAAACGGACGACGACCACTACGCCAACGCCTGGTGGAACAGCATCTGGTCCGCCTACGGCAAGAAGCTGCTGGTGCGCGTCGCTGGCGAGCTTTGGATCAGCGCCCTCGAGGGTCCGACCGAGGTCCGCGTCTGGGACATGAGCGACCGTGATGACGATGCGACCTTCAAGCTCGACCGGTTCGAGGGCTGGGAGGCCAGCCGCAATCCCATCCTGCACCAGGAGGGGTTCGACGACGACATCGTCCTCATCTCGGCGACCAAGCCCGTGTCGGTCGTGGGCGGCATCGAGGCACGCCACGCCTTCGCCCAGATGTACGGCAAGGATGGCCGTGACTTCCTGTTCCCCTGCTTCTCCAAGGTCCTCGTGCACGCGCCCGATGGCGCCCAGATATTCCTCGAGGACCGCAGCGGCAACCAGGGCTCGTTCGAGGGCGAGCTCGCCGCGGGCGAGTTCCGCGTGTTCGACTTCGCCGTCATGTACAAGGCCCGGTGCTACGCCTCCTACGAGTGGGCGCACCTCAGGGCCAACAAGCCGGTGTTCGTCTATACCATCGGCGACAACCAGTGGACGCTCGACGAGAAGTACATCGACACCATCGCCGGCGAGGACATGCTGACGGTGTACAAGCGCACGTCGGTCTACTTCAACCAGGGCTTCAAGCCATACCCGGCCTCGACGGACTTCAGCGTGCCCATCAGGAGCCGTGCGTACGTCACCATCCAGAACCTGGGCACTGAGGCCAACAAGGTGAATTTCAAGTTCTCGGAGCTCACGCTGCCGCTCGAGACGGAGATACCCAAGTGGGGCTCCATGACGGTGGAGATCTCCGAGACCAGCTACGAGTACCTCGACCTGGAGGGGCAATATGCCCGCGAGACGGATGCGTTCTGGTCCAACAGGAACCACCCGTTCGTCTACCGCATCGTGGTGGACAATGACCTCAGGAAGGAGGTCTACCTCTCGCGGGAGAACATAACCAAGGGCACCACCCTCACGGTCGAGGCGGAAGGGGAAGTCATGGTGTTCGTTGACTACAACCGCGACTTCGTCAACTACGCGAGCGGTGCAGACGTCGTAGCAGGCCTGCAGTCGCCCGCGCCGCGGGGCCTACCGGAGGTCCAGCCGATGATCGTCGCGTTCGGTGGTATCATCGTCGCCATGGACGTCCTCGTGGTAGCCGGGGGCCGCAAGTCCCTGGTGGACCGCATCTGGAAGTGGAGGGCCTGAGCAAGGCCCCCCAGACGACCGCGCGACCAAAGACGAAAAAGGAGATGGAGGTGCCCTTAATGGAAGAGCAGAGCACGACCGGCAGGCGGCTGCCCGCACCGGGCAGGCCCGCCGCCGAGGCCAGACCGACGCCCCAGCCCGCGCAAGCGGCGCCGAGGCCGGTGCCGGCACAGCAGCCGGCCCCCGCCTACGCCACGAGCGCCCACCGGGGCCTCGAGACCGAGACCGTACCGCCCACGGAGGCGCCCGCGCCAAGGGCGCGCGCGCACCCGGGCGTCCCGATGGCGACGGCCAGGCAACAGCCCCAGCCGCAGCCAGCCCATCAGAGGCCGGCCCAGGCCGATGTAGAGGTCGAGCCTGAGCTCGACTTCGGCACTGACCTCCCCGTCCCGGCACGGACGGCCCCCGCGAAGGCTGCCTTGGCCCCCAGGACGCAGACGGAGGCGGAGCTCGAGGAGATCCGCGCAGGGGACGCGCCGGAGACCGGCGCGCGCGCGTACGCGACGCGCCGCGCGTTCGCCGAGCAGCTCGCCAAGGATGACGCCACCGCGGCCCAGGCCGCCGAGAGGGACGTCGTCCAGACGGGGCTCGACGGGTTCAAGGAGCGCCGTGAGGCGTGGCGTAGGACCGTGAAGGCCAAGGAGGCCGAGGGCAAGGCGCCCTACATCAGTCGCAACCTCAAGGGCGCCTTCTTCCCGTTCCTCTACGTCGTCATCTCGCTGCAGCTGCTGCGGCGCTACCAGTTCGAGTACGGCGATTTCTACGACTTCGAGCCGCTGTTCATCCTCGTCGGGTTCGCGCTCGGCCTGCTCACGCTGTTCGCGCTCGAGTCGAGGAGCATGCTCAGGGCCAGGCGCGCCCGCTCTCCCGTGGCGCTCAGCGACCGCGGCGTGATGTTCGGCGTGGTCGTGTTCATCGCCGTGTCCGTCTACCTCGCGGCCTTCAAGGGCCTGGCCTTCGCCTGGCTCTTCTCGATCGGCTTCATGGGCGCCGGGCTCATCGTGCCCGTCGCCGGCATGGCCATCGAGAGGCTGTCCAAGGGCAGGTTCTGGGTGACCGACCCGACCTCGGACTCGTCCGTGGCAAGGCGGTTCCTGGAGTTCGTCCCAGCCGCCGCCGAGGCGTGATGTCGTGGGAGGAAACACGCTAGGGCGCGTCCTGTGCGTCACGACGTGGGGCGAGTCCCACGGCGAGGCCATGGGCTGCGTCATGGACGGCTTCCCCGCCGGGCTGAGGATAGACTTCCAGGCCGTGCGGAAAGAGCTCGACCGCGACGTCCCCTACCCGATGCTCACGCGCCGGGTGGAGGAGAACCGGATGCAGTTCCTATCCGGGGTCTACAAGGGCGAGACCCTGGGCACCCCCATCTCCATCGTCATCCGGAACGCCAACGTCGAGAGCGACCGCTACCGCCTGATAGCCTACACCCCGCGGCCCGGCCATGCGGACCTGGCCTATCGCATGAAGTACGGGCACTGGGACTGGCGCGGCGGCTCCCGCGCGAGCGGCCGCACGTGGGCGCCCCTCATACCGGCGGGAGCGCTGGCCAAGCAGCTCGTGTCCCTCGTGGGCGTGAGCGTCACCACCCGCATCCTGGTGCTGGGGGGGATAGAGATCGCCCCCTCTGGCCCCAACTCGCTCAAGAACGTCATCAACCAGCTCGCGAAGGAGTCGCAGGAGACCGGCGACGCCACCGGCGGGCTCGTGGAGCTCACCATAGAGGGCCTCCCCGCGGGGCTGGGCAGCCCCTGGTTCTGGCGCTTCCAGGCGGACATCGGGCATGCCATCCTCAGCGTCCCGGGCATCAAGAGCTTCGAGGTCGGGGCAGGCCTAGCCGCGGCCGACCTGCGCGCGTCCGAGTTCAACGACGAGCTCACATGGACCAAGGACGGGCGCGTCACCTCCCGCACCAACCGCGCCGGCGGCGTGCTGGGCGGCATCACCTACGGCGCCCCGTTCGTGGTCCGTTTCGCGGTCAAGCCCACGCCCTCCATCCTGGTCCCCCAGCACACCGTCGATGTCGTCAAGGGCACCGAGGTCGAGATGGTCACCGAGGGGCGGTTCGACGCGAACTTCACGCCGCGCTGCCAGGTCGTCTCGGAGGCGCTGGCCGCGCTCGTCACGGGCGACCACATGATGCTCTCGGGCTTCCTGCCTCGCGACTCGCTCGTCCCCTACGAGGACCGGCTGCGATACACCCGTGTCGAAGAGGTGGCCGAGTGAGCCTCAAGGCGTGGGCCGTGCGCAACTTCCCGGGCGTCCTGGCGAGGGTCGACTCGCCGAGGAACATCCGCAAGCAGCTGCGCGTGTCGGTCGCCCGCGCCCAGAACACCAAGTTCTACCGGAAGAGGCTCGCCGAGGCCGGGGTCACGCCAGGGTCCATCCGCAGCGCGGAAGACTTCACGCGCCGCGTCCCCGTGACCACGCGCGAGGACCTCGTGGCCCAGGACCCCTACGACCTGCTCGCCCTCGAGCCCGGGTCCGAGCCCATCCTCTACGGGCAGACCTCCGGCTCCACGGGCAACCCGGTCCCCGTATGGGCGAGCCTCAAGGAGATGCAGGAGGGCATCGAGCTCGCGCTGCAGCTCCCCGTCTTCCGCAAGCACCTCCACCCCACCGACCGCGTCGCGCTCTGCTACCCCTACACGCGCACCTTCGCCGGCCGCTCCGCGGACCTGCTCAACCTCATGGCCGGCTGCACCGTCATCCCGATGGGCACGCGCAACAACATGTACCCGCCGGAGATGGTGGCGTCCACGCTCCGGCGGCTGCGCCCGACCATACTGGGCGCGGCCGCCACGGACGCCTACTCGTACGCCAACATCCTCATGGACCAGGGCGTGGACCCCAAGTCGCTCGGCGTGCGGCTCGTCGTCTCGGGCGCCGAGCCGTGCGCCCCCGCGCGCGCGGAGGCCCTGGGCAAGGTGTGGGGGGCCAGGGTCCTGTCGCTGCTTGGCCAGAACGAGATAGGCTTCCCGGGCATCCCCTGCGAGCTCAACCAGATGCATGTGCCGCTGTTCATGATGTACACCGAGCTCGTCCACAAGGACGGCTCGCCGGCCGCGCCCGGGGAGCGCGCGTCCACCATCGTCACGCCCACGTTCAAGCGCGCGCAGCCGCTGCTCAGGTACGTCACGGGCGACACGGTCGTGTGGCGCACCGAGACTTGCGAGTGCGGGCTCCCCCTCCCCAGGATGGAGATCCTGGGCCGGTCCCACACCACCATCCCGCTCGCGGGCGGCCCCATCTTCCCCATCGAGCTGGAGGATGCGCTCTACCGCGCCGCCCCGCTCACCGGGGTATGGTACCAGATACGGGTGCGCGCCGACGACGTGCTGGTGCGCGCCGAGCACAGGAACAAGGAGGAGTGGCCCGCGCTCGCGGCGAGCATCGAGAAGGAGATGGGCCGCGTCTGCGGCAGGACGGCCCGCGCCGAGATGGTCGCCCCGGGCACGCTTTACGACTACCGGTCAATCCGCTCCGGCAAGCCCCTCTCGCGCATCGTCGACGAGGTCCGGGGCACCTCCGAGGTCATCGAGGGGATGTGATGGGGGCGATGCCATGAACGACGGGACGGCAGAGGGCATGGATGGCGGTGCGCCACCCCCCACCGACGAGTCCGCCAGCCTCGACTGGCACCGCGTCGAGCCGCGCACGGCGCGCGCCCGCGCCGCGTTCGGCGCGCTCCGGCTCGCCCGGCCCGCCCAGCTCATATGGCTGGACGTCTGCCTCTCGCTTGCCATCTTCGTGGGCGTCTCCGGGCACATGCCGGGCTGGCACTACATGTGGTTCGTGCTGGCTGCCGTGCTCGCGGACGCGGGCGCGTGCACGCTCAACGACATCGGCGACCTCGACACCGACCGCGCCTCGACCGAGTCGAACCGGTCCGGGCGGCCCCTCGTGCGGGGGCATGTCTGCCGCCGCGCCGCGTGGGCGCAGGGCATCCTGCTCTCCGCGGCGGGCCTGGCCATCGCGGCCTGGCTCAGCCCGTGGATCCTCGTGTGCGCCGTCGCGCTCGTGGTCATCTCCTACCAGTACTCCTTCCCTCCGCTGCACATGAACGCGCGGCCCTACCTGCCGCAGGTGTTCTGGTTCACGTTCGGGATACTCTACCTGCTCGCGGTCTGCGCCTACGTGGTGCGATACGACGTGCTCATGGACGGCCTCCTCTTCCGCGCGGGGGCGTTCATACTGGGCGTGCAGGTGTTCGCCGCCCTCGGCGAGACGCTCGCCAAGGACCTGCGCGACATCGACAACGACCGCCTGGCAGGGAAGGTGACGACGTCCGTGCTCCTCGGCCCGGTCAGGGCGGCCCGGTACGCGCTCTACCTGTCCTTCGTGGGCCTCGCGGTCTGGCTCTTCGCCGTCATCGTCCTCTACGGCAACTGGGGCCTGGTCGCGCTCGTCATGCTCGCGACGGCCGTGGTCTGGTCGATAATCTGCTTCCGCATCGTCGACGACCTGTGCGCCAGCTACTCGAAGGCCTCCGCGAGGAAGCTGCACCTCGGCTTCATCTCCGTGTTCGCGCTGCAGCTCGTCCTCTCGATGCTGAGCTTCGTGTGAGGTGCCAGGATGGTCGTCGAGGGCCGGATGCCGAGGAAGGGCCACGCGCTGGCGCACGGGGCGTTCACCATCATCAACGGCATCGCCACCGGCAAGGGGGGCGCGTGCGGCGTGGGCCTGCGCCTCGTGGCGTCGTTCGAGCTCCAGCCCGTCCCCGGGAGGGTCGACTTCCGCGCGGCGGGCGGCGACGCGGGCGCGGGGTCCGACGACCGCCTGGCACGCGCGTGCGCGCGTCGGCTGCTCACGACCGCCGGCGTCGCGGACCGGTGGGGCGCGCGCATCACGACCGCCTCCGAGATCCCCCCCGCGAGAGGGCTCAAGAGCTCCTCCGCGGCCGCGAACGCGATCCTCCTCGCGGGCGCGCACGCGCTCGGCATCGAGATGGAGCCGCTCGACATCGTCCAGCTGGGCGTCGACGCGGCCATCGAGGCGGGCGTCACCCTCACAGGGGCCTTCGACGACGCGGTCGCCACGATGTTCGGCGGCGCCGTGCTGACCGACAACATCGGCAGGCGGGTCGTCTCGTGGGCCGAGGTCCCCGATGGCCTCGAAGTGCTGTTCCTGGTCCCCGAGCGCCGCATCGAGAAGCAGACGCTACGCAGGGGCGACTTCGCGGTCGCCCGCGAGGAGGTCGCGCGCGCGTTCGCGCTCGCGGCCTCCGGTGACGTCGCGCAGGCGATCACTCTGAACGGCCGCGCATACGCGCCCATCGTCGGCGTGGACAACACGCCGGCGGACAGGGCGCTGGCGGCAGGGGCTTGGGCGGCGGGCATGACCGGCACCGGTCCCGCCATCGCGGTCCTCGTGGCCGCGGAGGAAAGGGAGGCCGTGCTCGCCGTCCTGGCCCCATTCCAGGGCCGGGTCCTGAGGACCCGGCCCAACCGCTCACCCGCGTCCATCATCACCGAGGACGAGTTCTCGAGGCACGTGGCCGAGATATCGGGAGGTGCATGCCATGGCTGAGTCCGCGCTCAGGGGGCCGGTCGTCCACAAGTTCGGGGGCTCGTGCCTGTCGAGCCCCGAGCTGACGCTCAGGTGCGCCGATATCGTCAAGGAGGCCGTCGCCGAGGGCAAGCGTCAGTTCGTCGTCATAAGCGCCCTCAAGGGCCAGACCAACCTCATCCGCGAGGAGCTCGCGAAGCTCGTGAAGGGCGAGAACGGCCTGGACCACTTCATCGAGGAGGTCCGCGCGCGCCACCTGTTGATGGCGGAGTCGACCATCGTCGACCGCAAGCTGCGCGCGCAGGTCGTGGAGAGCCTCGACACGCTCGCGACGCGGCTCGAGCGGCTGCTGTGGGGCGTCGTCTACACCGAGGAGCTCACGCCGCGCACCGCCGACCAGGCGCTCACGCACGGCGAGCGCATGGCCGCGTACCTGTTCGCGGGCGTGCTGCGGGGCAAGGGCCTCGACGCCGTCGCCCTGGAGGCGGACATGGCGGGCGTTGTCACGGACGGCGTCTATGGCGCGGCAACCGCCAACCTCGAGGCCACGCAGGTGAGCCTGGGCGAAAAGGTCAGGCCCATCCTCGAGCGCAAGGGCGTGCCCGTGCTCACGGGCTTCTTCGGCGCGGACATGCAGGGGCACACGACGACGTTCGGCCGCAACGGCTCGGACTACTCGGCCGCCGTCGCGGCGCGCGCGCTGTCCTCCCCGCTCCTGGTGCTGTGGAAGGACGTGCCGGGCTTCATGAGCGCGGACCCCAAGGTCGTGAAGGGCGCGCGCCTCCTCCCCCTGGTCACCTACGAGGAGGCGGCCGAGCTCGCCTACTTCGGGCTCGAGGTGCTGCACCCGATGACGGTGGAGCCGCTGCTCCCGCTCAGCATCCCCATCCAGATACACGACCTCATGGACCCCAAGGGCCCTGGCAGCCTCATCTCGGCCAAGAACGGGACGGAAGGTCCGCACATAAAGTCCGTCACGCGGACGACCGGCATCAGCATCATCAAGGTGCACGCGGCCGCGCTCGGCATCAGGCCGAGCTTCCTCGCGGCCGTGGCCAAGACGCTCGCGGACCAGGGCGTGCAGGCCCTCGGCGTGTCCACGTCGCAGGCGTGCCTGGGCGTGGTGCTCAGGAC
>Ga0316626_10000370_pt1 | contig 16917 bp, 16 predicted proteins | sample OWC_Aug_T1_C1_D5_FD_207656 | JGI IMG/M metagenome (GOLD analysis project Ga0316626, IMG submission 207656) | Wetland soil microbial communities from Old Woman Creek delta, Ohio, United States - OWC_Aug_T1_C1_D5_A | ecosystem: Environmental > Terrestrial > Soil > Wetlands | place: USA: Ohio...
CGTCTTTATGGGCGATTACTCCCTTGGATGTTGAAACAACCATTAAACCAACGTCACGTGATGGCAAGAATTTTTTTTCCCAATTCTCAAACTCGTCGGCTTTCACCGCAAAACGTGGCTTAACTGGACCACATTTGTTGATTCTGCCTAGAAGTTGAACTTTGAATTTTCCTTGGCGTCCGTCGTCTATAAATTCAAATTCACCTATGTAACCGTTAAGTTGCATGATACGTAGAACACGCCCCAAGAGTTTGGAGGCAGGGCTTATAATGCATTCGCGCTTGTTGCGTGTTTCGTTGTTTATTATGGTGATGAGACCGTTTGTTAAAGTATCCATTGTTTTCTTTTAGCTCCTACTCATATTTTTTGAAACCTAATTTTGGGGCAGCTTCTCTAAAGCAATGCCGACATAAATTTAAATCGTAACGTCTGATAACTGGACCATACGAACCGCATCTTACACACGGACGCGAACCTTTGCCGTATTTTCGTTCTTTCTTTACTTGTTGTTTTCCCATACAGTCACACTCAGGTTTAGACGATTTCTACTCCTAGCAATTGTTTAACAAAAATAATCGACTCTTCAGGTGTTAGTACATGTTTTCGGCCAAGAGATCTATCTTGCTTCTTACGGATTTTTATTCGTTGACCCGGGCGATTAATTGTAACGCAGACATCCATACCGAAGATGCCGATTTCAGGGTCATATTTGACACCGGGTATTTCAATGTGTTCTTTTAGTCCGAAGGAGAAGTTCCCACGCGCATCGAAGGATCTCCCTGAAATTTTGTTGTCTACGATCGGTAAGACTTTTTTCAAAAAGTCGATTGCTTTTTGTTTACGCAAGGTGACTACGACTGCGATTGATTCGCCTTCTCGAATACCGAAGTCTCGAATGGTTTTTTTAGCTTTCTTTTTAACTGGAGTCTGACCTGTAATTTCTTGCAGAACTTTGTTAGCTTTTTCGAGAGGTTCTCCTGATTTGCCAACGTTTAGGTTGACGACGACTTTCTCTATCCGGGGTCGACGCATGGGGTGCTGTTCCCATGATTTAATGAACATTTCTTCAGACAACAACAGGTGCCTCCGTTGAGGTTATCAGTGGCTCAGTTTCACCTATTGAGAAGATAAAGTCAAGGATGGTTTGGTAACGTGTTCCTTTTGAATCTTCTATGAGAACGAGAGCTTGGTGCCGTTTTTTAGCTACAGTTTTTTCAATTTCAACGATTTTTCCTTGCTTACCGATGTTTTTTCCGCCGGTAATTATAGCAATGTTTCCTTCTTTAGTTTTCAGGGTTTGAACAATTTGCTTTTCAGGATAGGTTATTTTGAGAACGTCAAATGTTTCATAGCTAACTTCACTGGGATTCTTAGGGTCGACCACTTTTACAAGAATATTGGAACCGTCATGCAGTGCGATTTGTACACCGTTATGGACGGTGGTTTTGTCTTCAACCCTTACTAGTTTAATGTTAGATTCTTCTTTGCTTATAGGATTTAATACTAGACCCTTATGCGAAGGCATCACGCGATAATACTTATCCATATCTGGTATCGAGATTATGTCCATTAAGCCGACTGGGAGATCGTCTTGTTTACGGATTTTTCCATCGACTAAGACTTTACCTTGGTCAAGTATTAGCTTGCCTTCTTTCCTTGTTTGAGCTACACCTAGCATATCTCGTAGGATCATAGCTAGTGGTAGACATTTTTTAAGTGAGTGTGGACCTGATGAAGGCTTAACTATCCACGGTAATTCTTTTCTGTGAATTGGCCAGAATGCTGGTGCTGGTTTACGTTTTAGCCTTGCAGTTTTTCCTTTTTTACCCAAATCTATTCCTCCTCTTCTTCAGAGGTTTTCTTTTTCTGTCCTTTTGGAACAGCTTTTTTAACCTCTATTTCTTTTATGGTTTTCTTTGATGCTATTTTTGTTTTAGCTGCAATTTTCTTTGCTGGTTTCTTTTCAACAACTTCTTTTTCTTCTTGAGGTGCAGCTTCTTTAACTTTGGCTGGAATCTTTTCAGCTTTCTTGGCAGGCTTGACCTTTGCTTTCTCTTCTCTTACTGGCGCTTTCTTCCTACCAAGGATGTTTTTTCGCCATTTATCATCCAAGTTTAGGTTGCGTATTTGAACCTTTGATGGATGAATCGGAAGGAAAATGTTGGTTCCGTCTGTTTTTTCTCGAGTTAGACCTTCAAGGTATATTCGGTATTCTTTGAGGTCGACGCGGGAAACTTTGCCTTCAAAGCCTTTGTGGTCTCCGCGTTGAATTCGTACAGTATCGCCTTTGCGAACAGGGAGAGTTTTTGCGCCTTTTGAAGCGGCGAGTTCCTTTGACAGGGGTGCGGCCATTAGCTTGTGGCGTTTATGGGCAGGAGCGTTATAGAGCATTTTTCTTTGTTTTCGCGGGTTCTTTATTCGGTTTGTCTGCATATTCTTCACCTATACAATTATGCTCGAAGCACTTGCGATTCTTGGCCATCTCTCAGCTGCCTCTCTAGCGACTGGACCGCGAATTTCTGAGCCTTTCATTTCGCCGTCTGGAGTGATGATAACTGCGGCATTATCTTCAAATTGCACCCAAACGCCGTCAACACGTCTAAACGATTTTCTTTGGCGAACAATTACAGCTTGGAAAATCTTTTTACGCATATCAGGTGAGCCTTGACGGACTGAAACTGTGACTTTGTCACCAACTGTGGCGGATGGATAGCGTCTTAAGCGTCCTTTGTACCCCATTGCTTGAATTAGACGAAGTACACGGGCACCTGTATTGTCGGTGCATTTCATTTCGGATCCGGCTAAGAGTCCACGGCTAATCTTTTGCCCGTGAGATAACATACCTTTTGCAACAAGGGCTCTTTGTTTCGCTTTCGCCGCCATTCTACTTTTCCTCCCCTAACTTTTCTACGACAACGAAGGAAACTGTTTTGCTGATTGGCCTACATTCAGCAATTTTTACACGATCGCCTTCCTGTACATCTATGCATGGTGGATTATGAGATGGAACATGTCCGTGTCTTCGTTCGTAACGAACAAATTTTGATGAGAACTGTAAGAATTCTCGGTCAACGATAACGGTTTTATCCATCTTGGATGTATGAACGATGCCTTCCAGCACGCGTCCTCTTACGGAAAGCGTGCCATGGAACGGGCAATTTCGGTCTTCACAAGTCTTTTTTGGTTTCTTAAAAGTCATCGACATCTTACCATAGCCTCTTCATGGTTTTCTTCAGCCTGTCCTCAGGCCTTCCGACTAATAGTTTTCCGTCGATTTGGACGGCTATACCATCGTCAAATTTGAAGTTGAAAATTGCTGATTTTTTAATAACACTTTGTTTTTTGCCTTTTTGCTGGAAAGTAAAGGTGTTTCTTGTTTCCGATATTACGGTGCCGCCTATTCCAAGATAGTCTTTGTGTTGGCTTTTGGCGACTAATCCTTGTGACCCAATGAATTCATATCTGATTATGTCGGGAGTTACTTTCATTGAGGAGCTGTCTCCTTAGGTTCTTTCTTTGCTTTGGCAGCTTTTGGTTTTTCAGCTTTCTTTTCTGTTTTTGTTTCAGCTTTCTTTCGGATACCTAATTTTTCCTCGTGCTGTATGGTGAGGATTTGGGCGATTGCTTTACGTAGCTCCCTAACTTTTGTTGGGTTTTCAACAGCTCCACCGGCGTTGATCATGGTTCGTATTCTGGCAAGTTCTGCGCGTAAATCGTAGAGTTTGTTTGTTCTATCTTCCACAGACATGGAAACGATGTCTTTGATTCGTATTATCGGCATTATTCTTTGGCTCCCTCAGTTTTTGGTTCGCTCGGAACTTCTGTTGCTTGCACTTGTGGTGTTGGTTCTTCTGCTGGTGATGGTTGTGAGGCTTGCGTGGCAGTCGTTGTAGTTGGTTCTTCAACAGGAGTTGCGGGTGATGGAGTTTTTGGAGCAACGGGTTGTTCTTCTGTTGGTGCTTCGGGTTGTAAGATTGTGACTTTGTCTGGGAAATAAGCGTCTGGAGGCATTATTTTTACGCGAACGCCGATAATTCCTGGTTTTAGTTGTACATGAGCTTCGGCGGTTTTCATGGCTTTAAGCGCTGGTTCACCACATCTTGGGAAGTTGCCTGCGCGGAATTTTTCGAATCTTGCACGTTCAGTTGTTAGCTTGCCGCTTATCACAATTTCTGCGCCTAACGCGCCTGCTTCTATAACTTGGTTTAGTGCCCAAAACCCTGCGCGTCTAAAGTGGACACCTCGTTCAAGAGCTGAGGTTACACGATTTGCGACGACATGGGCGTTGAATTCGGGTACTTCAATTTCTGAAACAGAAATTTGTGGGTTGGTGACTTTGAAGTTGTGTTCAAGAGCGGAGGCGAGTTCTTTGATCGTTTCTCCTCCTCTGCCTATAACTAAGCCAGGACGCATTGCATAGATGACTACATGCGTGCCTAGTGGGGTTTTTGAAAGGTTAACCCCACCGTATCCGGCTCTTTCAAGTTTTTTCTGTAAAAATTCATCTATTTCGGTTCGTTTAATGGATTCAGTAATAAAACGTTTGACTATGCTCATTTATTGTTCTCCTTGGGCTGCTTTCTCTTCGAGCACGATTTCAACGTGTGTTGTTGTGTCGTATTTTGGGCTGGCTCTGCCGTGTGCTCTGGGAGTGTAACGCTTCAATTTGATGCCTTGGTATGCTGCTGCATGGAGTATGCGTAGGCGGTCGACGTCTAATCCTTTATTTTCGGCGTTGGCTTCAGCTGCTTCGATGACGTGGAGAATGCGTTCTGCGGCTTTTATGGGGTACCTGCCAACGAATCTGCCTTGCATGCCGCCTTTGTGCCCGAGTTTTTTGGTGTAACGTGTATATGGAACTGGTTTTTTCTTTGCCATGACATCGCGTAAAAATTCTTTTGATTGTGGGAGAGTCATACCTTTAATGGTTTTGCAGACTTCACGTGCTGCTTTATGGGATACTTTGAGTTCTCTTCCACTTGCTTTCGCTGTTTTTTCTGGATTAAGCAATTCCTCGATTATCGAGTATCCCCATTTTGGCATTTTGCGATTTCTCCGATGCGCAATCAAACACGTAAAAGCAATTTATATGGCTTTCCGTATCAGAACTAAGATTTTACTCTAAACTGACTATGTGGTTTCCGGCGAAGGAACAATTCGAACGCGTGAGGTGTATAGTTTTTGGATTGCATTTAGCCTTTTATAGTTTGCTCAAGAACACATCTAAATGGCTAGAACCACGACTTTAATTCCATTGAATCAGATATACCATAGTAGAAAATTGTACAAAAATTTTTAAGGTTTAATAACCAATAATCAACTGCTGAAAAAGTTTGAGACAACTTCTTTTCAAAGTAGTTCCCTCGAAAATTTTTATTGTAATAGTGTTGGTTGTAGTTCTTTGTTCATCTTCAGCTGTTGGAATATACCTGAATTTCCTTCCACCTGTTGAACCTAACTCTATAAACCAACCAACACCAACGGAGTTACCGAGTTCACCTCCTCCAGAGCCAGCGAGCGCAACACCTACAAGTAGCCCCATATCTATTCAGAAACCAACCTCAACTCCAGAATTACCATTTTATTACACTGAGTTCCCTCCGACACCCACCCCAACACCTCAAAAAGGATTACTTGACGATATATCTCCTCAACAAAAAGTTGCATACCAGACCACTCTTCACGCTGCAAATGGTAACTGGTCAACAGATTTTGAAATATCACCCTCAACGTGGAGTCCAGGAACAGCGATAAGAGTTGCAGTAGCTCTAAATTATTCCAATGAATTATTGGTTAATTACAAGGTTACCTATCCTCAGGTGACAAATGCATGTTTGCTAATTACTGCCGAGAGAGATTTTGATCCTTATGGATATCAGCATACACCTTGGGATGAACAAATTTCCACTATTCTGACTCCATCAGGACTTCCAATTGAGGGAGGCGGCAGTGCATCAGTATCAAGTTACACAGGATACACACAGAAAACACCTGTAGACGTGATGGTTGAGGTGCCAATAGCCAGCTTTTCGCTCGACAGCAGTAAACAAATATATTCTGGAAAGTTTTTGACCAACTTTACCTTGCCCCAGAACCTGCCTCCTGGAATCTATAGATTAAAACTGGATTTCGGCTTCAAATCGGGCAGCAACAGATACAACTTTAACAGCAATGGCATCGCCACTAGACCAACTGATTTGAACAACGTTTCATGCGTTTTCTCGCCACCCATACCCGCAACCGGAATTGACATTAACGGAAAGTGGGTTGATGGTTCGCAGATTAGTCGCAGAAGTTACTGGGCTCTTCTTTGGGACTACAACTCCAACGGTTATAGAGGTGTAATAGCCAAAGAAGATGAAATCAAAGTAGCAATTTCCCCACGCAATTTAATCCATGATGAAATCATATTGCCTCGGTTTAGCACAAGTGGCACAGCGTTAACTTATAATTTGGAACCGACATTTCTTCTGGACAATGCGAACTCTCAGCGCAACATTCCATGGCGCTACGACCACGGTAACTGGTCAGTAAAGATAACTCATCCGAATGGAACAGTCAGAGATTTGGGCACAGCGGCCTTTTTAACCCGAAGAGGCAACGGAGCAACAACCAAAAACTCTAGCTTCACCGCTTGGAAACCCCCAACATACGGGAATTATACAATTGAGGCTAAAGGCTGGATTGAAGACGCATGGGGTAACCGCTATGAAGGCGGAGGAAACTACTCCTTCTGGATTGCAGAACGCTTGACTTTGGCAACGGCGACTTTTCAGGGACAACCCTACAATGTTGGAAACCGCTATGGACGGGACATGGCGTTTAACCCTCCAGTGGCAGCCAACGTAACCGTCAAAGCATCCTTGTACTTCAATTCTGACCCTAACAACGTCTCCACGGTCGTTTCAGCTGGGCAAGCTACAGCTGGCGGGATTTTCGGGGCAGCACAAGGACTAAAACCACTCCCATTAACTGCGCCAGGAGAATATTTTGCAACTGTAATTGCCACTTACTGGGACACGCAAGGCACGCTTTGGGTTTCGGCAATGCGACATGCAGGAGTCGTTTACCCATTGGATTCTTCAATTGAAGCACACGGAAAGAAGATTAGTCTTCCTGGTGGAGTTATTGCCGACCGCGGAGAAAAGCATTGGGAAGGATATACCCTACCAAACGGCACTTCAGTGCTGGACCATATCAACTTCCCCTACAACTCCTATGATGTTCTCTTGATTGCAAGTGAGCAGCAAACTTCTAACAAAATCGAGCCCGTGTTAACTTATGCAGTTAAAGGGAGCAATGCAACCTACAGCACAGCACTACAGACCATAGGTAGATCCAACACAATAATTAAAACAAGCAACGGTTTATCCCCAGAAATGTTCCCAGAATACATAACCGACTTACAATACTTCTATGGTTCAGCCCCAAGACCAGGATTTAACTCTAGGTTCATCGTTTCCCACGACAACATTCGTGCGCCCTATTGGCCTACCAGCCCCAACAATTTCGGCGGACAAATAAGCGCCTCAAACAATGGCGACCTGCCTGGAGACATCTACCGCCTATTGGGCGGAGTTGTACTAAGAAATAACGGTCAAAAACCTGTGTATGCGGGTTACCAAGCTAGCGCCTTCATACTGCCCAAAGGCACAAACAACAATCGCATAATAGGACCGGGAAATGAGGATTTGCCAAGCCCCGATGGGATTCCTGCCCGATTCTTCCTGACGCCCCTACGACCTGGAATGGTTTATTCCGTTGGCGCAACCTTCGGTGCTGTGCTACAGATTGACCCTGTGGTTCCATGCAACGTACACTTTACACTAACAGCACCAAACGGCACAACCTTTGCAACGACGGGTAGTGGTGATCAATACGGTTACTTTGTAGCCGTTGACAAGTGGCTCTTAGATAAAGCAGGGTTATGGGTTTATAACGTGACTGCAACCTGGAATAATACTCAAGGCAGAGTACCTGGCATGCCCAACGAAGGAGGTTGGGTATTCGTGCTTGAAAATGGGTCAGCGCCAGCGAGTGGAATGAGGCTCAACATGACTGCTAGACAAACTTTTTCTCCTACAATGGGGCTTAACATAACGGGAAACACTTCTTCTTCTAAAGTCTATTACGCAGCCATAATTCCAGGCGCAGTCTTAGAAGAAGGAATCCTTCAAGTCAATAACGGCACGTTCCAGTACACTTTTGACCCACAAAGGATGACTGACAAAATAAAAACCTATGACATCGTGAACTTGGTTAATGGAAAACCGGAAATTGGGCGCGTGGTGCATTTGACGTTCTTCTCTGAAGAGCAAGGAGTCAACGGAAGTTATCATTCGTTTGCGAGGGTTGTTTTGAGGGGAACGACAGCATTATATGTTAAGGAAAGATAGAAACGGAAGGCTGATTTGTAGTGAGTCGAAAAAAAAGTGCAGTAATTGCGGGAATTATTTTGCTTCTACTCTCAGCTCTTTCAGCTTTTTTTGTTTTGTTTTTGGGTGGTTTGACTGCTCCAAAAACAGATGAAACTACACCACACTACTTCACTTATGAAGGAAGCGAGAGCAGAATTTACCTGATTTCTTCATCCTCAACCTCTATGCTTATCAACCAAACATATACTTCAGAAGATGGACAGCAAATAGCTCAAGGAAGCCATCTCTATACAATTGAGCTAACATTACGCAATGATTATTCAAGTGATAACCCGCCGCCATCAATTGAAACACAGACAGCACCAATCGACGGCACTGCCTACATACTCCTAAGGGCAACCCTGTTAGACAATGATGTGAGCGTTCCCACGATTAATTTATCACAATCCGATTTTTCCGTATTATCAACAGATGTAACAGCGCTAGTTTTAGCGAGTGGACAAACAAACACTATCCAACTACTTTTAGCAACAAACCAAACAAAAATCACTGGTTTCTTTTTAAATATGACGTCGTTGAGTGATAGTGTACCGCGTTAACCTTTCTGTTTGAAGATTCGGAGTGCGATTTGTTTATTTTTGACCTTCAAGAGTATGCTAGTGCAACTTAATCAGGAAACAGAACATTATGTCAGATAAAAGCGAAAAAATCACAATGTTGCATGGCGCCGGCGGTACCGTCATGCATGACCTTGTTAAAAATTACATCGTTAAATACTTTGGCGGCATAGGTGACTTGGCTGAAATTCCGTTAGAAGCTATGGATGATGCGGCTGTCATCGGAGATATTGTTTTTAAAAGTGACTCTCACGTTGTAAAACCGATCTTTTTTCCTGGTGGTGATATTGGTCGAATTGCTGTATCTGGGACAGTGAACGATATTTCATGTCTGGGTGCTGCTCCTTTTGCTTTGGCTTGTGGGCTTATTTTGGAGGAGGGGTTGGCGTTGTCAGATTTGGAGCGTATCTTGGAGAGTATGAGGCAAGCTTGCATTGAAGCTGGTGTGGGAATAGTTACAGGGGATACAAAAGTTGTGGAGAGGGGCAGTTTGGGTGGCTGTGTTATGAACTTGTCGGGTATCGGTAAACGTACTTCTGCTCTTGAAAATAATCTTTCGGTTGTCAAAAGATACAGAGAGTTTAGTGCGCGCTGGACTCTTGACTCCAACGTTGTTGAGGGCGATAAAATCATCTTGACAGGAACCATCGGTGACCATGGTTTGGCTGTGCTCTCAGCTCAACAAGGTTTAACGTTTGGAAGCCAAATTCTATCCGACGTTAAGCCATTAAACCGTTTGGTTCAGAACTTGTTGGGTACGGTGGGTGGTGTTGTAGCAATGAAGGATCCGACGAGGGGCGGTTTGGCAGATGCGCTTAACGAGTGGGCAGCAAAATCGAGAATTGGAATTCTAATCCATGAAGATAAAGTTCCGATCCGAAAGGATGTGCAAACTGCCTGTGAAATGCTCGGTTTAGATCCTTTGGAAGTTGGTAACGAGGGAAAACTAATAATCGGCGTTGTTCCCGGAAAAGCTGAGGAGGCGCTTAGGTTTCTTAAACAGACCCCTGAAGGCAAGGATGCCCAGATAATAGGGGAAGCTACCTCCCAATTCAAGGGTGTAGCGATGCAAACTGGAGTCGGTGGCAGAAGAATCATTGCAAGGCCTGTTGGGGATCCTGTGCCAAGAATCTGCTAAGTTTGAACAGCAACGTTTTTTGCCCAAACGCGGCAAGTTCCTTCGCTGCTGACCATGCAGGCGCCGATGGGTTTGGCGGGTGTGCAGGCTTTCATGAACATTGGACACTCGTCGGGCTTGATTTTTCCGATGACGACTAGGTGGCATTCGCAGCCGAGAAGTATGTCTTTGCCCTGTTGTATGTGAACGTTGAATTTTTCGCGTGCGTCGAGGTGGGCAAGTGTGGGTTTTAGTTGTAATGCTGATTCCGGAAGCCTGCCGATGCCTCGCCAATTCCCTGCTGTGACGTTGAATGCTTGGTTCATGAGTTCTTGAGCTTTGGGGTTCCCTTCAGGTTTAACTACTCGGGAATATTCATTTTCCAATCGTGCGGTGTTTTCGCTGACCTGTTTGAGAATCATGTAGATGCCCATTAGGACATCGACTGGTTCAAAGCCTGCGACCACTGTGGGCATACGATAGACTCGGGTGAACAGCTCGTAGGGTTTAAGCCCTATTATAGCGCTGACGTGTCCTGGTGCGATAAACCCTGAAATTTCCAGGTCGCCCACTCCTAGGAGCAGCTCCATTGCCGGTGGGATAAGTCGATGGGATACTAGAAAGCTAAAGTTTTTTGGCAAATCGCCGAGGGCTTCAACAGCGGTTGTGGGCGCGGTTGTTTCGAACCCGACGGCGTGGAATACGAATTCTTTGTTGGGTTCTTGTTTTGCCATCGCAACTGCGTCTGAGACTGCGTAAACGATTCGGACGTCTGCTCCGTTTGCTTTGGCATCTATTAGTGAAGAATCGCTTCCTGGTACACGCAGTACATCACCAAAGCATGTTATTGTCGCGCCTTTTTTGGCGAGTTGGATTGCTTCGTCGATTTCTGCGGCTGGCACAATGCATACTGGGCATCCGGGTCCGGCGATGACTTCCACGTTTTCTGGTAAAAGACTGCGCAGGCCGAAATGTGTTATAGTCCATTCGTGGGTTCCGCAGATATGGCACATTTTGACTCTGCTTTTCTTGGGTGCAACTTCTTTGATTTTTGCGGCTATGCTCTGCGCCAGTTCGGGGTTTCGGAACCGTAAATTCTGAGCCAACTTTGGCTATTCTCCGGCTGCCAGAAGGTCTTTCCATAGGCTAAGAGTTTCTAAAGCTTCGTCTTCTTCGAGAACCTGTATCGCGTAGCCGGCGTGAACCAAGACGTACTGTCCCTCTTTAACGTTAACGAGCGTCACGTTAACGTCTCGTAAAACGCCTTGGCCAAAATCCACGTTGGCTTTGTCACCGTTAAGAGTCATAACTTTGGCGGGAATTGCTAAGCACATAACAATCAGTCTTAGAAATAACGGTTTATTCGACGATAAAAACAGATTGGTCTAATAATCTGAAAATCCAGCGACAACAGCCTGACCAAACGATACTCCGCCGTCTCCTGCTGGAACGGATTCATGGACAAAAAAGTGCAGACCTGCCTCTTGGACTGTTTTTTGGATGGTTTGTGTGAGGATTTGGTTGCATGCGGCGCCTCCTGAAAAACCCACATTCTTGGTGCCCTTGACATTGGCGCTTTGAATTGCCAATTCAGCTAAGCCTTTTGCGAGGTATACGTGGGTTGAGTGAGCTAGATCTGCGATGGAAAACCTACCCAAATTGGTGTAAACTGCACTGACAATGCTGGAGGTATTTAGAACGCTTCCAACAATTTGTGGTTCTATTTTTAGAACATCAGTGCCTTTGAGAGCGTTTGATTCCATTTTCATGGCGGGTTCGCCTTCGTAGGTGCGTTCATAACAGATCCCGAGTATGGCTGCAACTGCATCAAGAACCCTACCGCAGCTTGTTGTTTCCACTGCGCCTATGCCTTTTTCGAGTTGGTTTAGGATTAGTTTGGCTTCAGTTTCTCCATGGGGTAGTTTTTTGCTGTTTTGCATCAGCCATCTTTGTGGATTTAGGTCTGCTTGTTTGAGCATTCCGACTGCTAATCGTGTGGGGTAGCGGCTTGCTAGATCTCCGCCGAGTAGAGGTTGGGGTTCCAAGTGTCCAAGTCGTGAGAAGTTTCTTGAATTAATGGTGCAGTGTAAAATTTCTCCGCCCCATGCCTTGCCGTCGGTGCCGTAGCCGTAGCCGTCGCACGTAATTGCCACCACCTCTTCAAGGCCGTGTTCTGCCATTAGGGCTGCTGCGTGGGCGTGATGATGCTGCACCTGGACGAGCTTTAGGTTGTCTGTTTCTGCCATTTCTTGAGCTAGCAGAGTTGTGTTGAATTTGGGATGCAAATCGCAAGCCACGGTTTCTGCTTTAGAGTTGGTTAATTGTTGGAGTTGGTATGTGGCTTCCTGTAGGAAGGTTCGGGTTTCGATGTTTTCCACGTCGCCTATGTGTTGGCTGATGAAGGCTTTGTCATCGAGTAGTAGGCAACTTGTGTTGTTTAGTTCGCCTCCCAGCCCGATTGTGCAGTGTTTGGATTTTGTTTTCAGCCTTATGGGTGCTGGGGCGTAGCCTCGGCTTCTCCGAAGAAAAACGGGGAGGTCTCGGTGGACTCGCATGACTGAGTCGTCGCATCGGCGGGCGATTTTTCGATTGTGGAACAAGAAATAGTCTGCAGTTTCTCCGAGGATATTCAGTGCTGATTCATCGTCTTTTACGATCGGTTGGTTTGGCGGGTTTGCGCTTGTCATCACAAATGATGTGTCTGGAACCTGGTCGAATAGCATGTAGTGCATTGCTGTGTAGGGCATCATAACGCCGATGTTATGCAGATGGGGCGCTACCAGTGGGGAGAGGGGGTAGTTGTGGCGTTTATTCAGTAAGACTATTGGGCGTGTTGGAGATATTAGCAGTTCTTGTTCTTTCGAGCTTACTTCGGCAAACTCTTTTGCGGCATCGAGGTTTTTTGTCATGATCGCGAAGGGTTTTTCGCGTCGATGCTTCGTTTTTCGAAGTCTAAGCAACGGTGCTTCAAGCAGGGTGGAGGAGGCGATGTGGAAGCCGCCGTAGCCTTTTATGGCAAGAATGTTGCCTTCCGAGAGCAGTTTTCCAGCTTCTCTCACAGGATCTTTCGCGTCTAATGGTTTGCCTTTGTTTGTTGTTAAGTATGCTTTGGGACCGCAGGTTGGGCAAGCAACCGTTTGGGCATGGAACCGCCGGTTTGCCGGGTCTACGTATTCTTTTTGGCAAAAGCCGCATAGGGGGAATTCCCGCATGGTTGTGTTTTCTCGATCGTATGGCAGGCGCTCTATGATGGTGAAGCGTGGTCCACAATCCGTGCAGGTAATAAAGAAATATTCGTATCGGGAGTCTTTGGGGTTGCGGAGTTCTTTTAGGCATTGGTCGCATATGGCTATGTCGGGTGGTATAATTGAGCCGGAGGTTTCAGCTTCGTTTGAGCTCTTGTAGATGGTGAAGTTTTCGTATTGTTCTTTGCCTATGAGTTGGATTTTTTTGATCTGATCTATTCTTGCTAATGGTGGGCGTTTCGAGTTCATGTCTTGCATGAAACTCTTGATTTTCTTGGCGTCTCCTTCGAGTAGTATTTCCACGCCTGCGTCACCCTTGTTTCGGACGTAGCCCGCTAGGCCGTTTTGTAGGGCGATTCGGTAGATGAAGGGGCGGAATCCGACGCCTTGAACGGTGCCTGTGACGTTTATTTTGACGCGCAAAGACCAGACCTTAGCTAATTGAGAATTAGTGTTTTCTCTTATACATTTCTAAAAAAGCTTTGGAGAAGAAATAGGCTTTTTAGTCTGCAGAAGTTGATGTTTTGCTGTTTCTATTGGTCTTTGAGTTGTCGTTTTAGTACTTTTCCGGCTCCGCTTAGGGGCAGGTCTGGTCTGAATTCGACTTCTCGGATGGCCTTGTAGGGTGCTAGTTTTTGGTTTACAAAGTCTTTGATTTGCTTCTCTGTTACCTCTGCGTCTTCTTTTAGGACTATGTAGGCTTTTGGGACTTCGCCTACGAAGGCGTCGGGTTTGCCAACAACTGTGCACAATTTTATTTTTGGATGTTCGTAGAGGATGTCTTCGATTTCTCTGGGGTAGACGCTGTAGTCTTTGTATTTTATGAGGTCTTTTTTGCGGTCGGTTATGTAGAAGTAGCCTTGGTTGTCCATGTGGGCTATGTCGCCTGTCAGTAGCCAGCCGTCTTGGAGGACTTGTTTTGTTTCTCGGGGTTTTTGCCAGTAGCCTTTCATGATTTGGGGACCTTTAACTGCGAGTTCTCCTGTTTCTCCTTGTTTTAGGGGGGCGCCTGTTTGTATGTCTACGATTTTTGAGTCTGTGTCGGGAAGTGGCAGCCCAATCGAGCCTATTTTTATTGTTTTTTTGTTTTTGTCGACTGGTGTACAGTGGGTGACTGGGGATGCTTCTGTTAGTCCGTAGCCTTCTGCGAGAAAGCCGCCTGTGATTTTCATGAAGTGTTTTTGGACTTGGGGTGGTAGGGGTGATGCGCCTGAGATGCAGACGCGTATGGATGTCAAGTTGTATTTTGGTAGTTGGGGGTGTGCAAGTAGTGCTGAGTACATGGTTGGGACGCCGCAGAATACGGTTACTTTCTGGTTTTGTATGGTTTCTAGGATTTTGGTTGGGTCAAACTTTGGTGTTAGCACCATCTTTGCTGCTTGGCTTATGGGTGTCGTCATGCTTGTTGTCATGCCGTAGATATGGAAGAGGGGTAGAGCCGTTAAGAAAGTGTCTTGGGTTTGTGTGGCTCTTATCCATGTGGCGAAGGCGAGTGCGTTTGAGAGTAGGTTTGTGTGTGTTAGCATGGCGCCTTTTGCTGTTCCTGTGGTGCCGCCTGTGTATTGCAGCGCTGCTATGTCTTGGTTTGGATCGATGTTTATTTTTAAGTCTGTTCTTGGGCTGTTTTGGATGAGTTGGTCAAAAATCATGGGTTTTTGAGTGTTCGATGTGGCTGTTTGCTGGTTTGGTCCTGTGGTTATTGTTTGTTTTATCTTGGTTTTTTCTTTTACTTTCTCTACGAGTTGGTGTAGTGAATCCAGTGTTACTATGGTTTGGGCTCCTGAATCGGCGAGTTGGTGTTGGACTTCGCGTTCTTTGTGCAGGGGGCTGATGGTGGTGACGGCTGCTCCAGCTTTTAGGATTCCGAAAAAAGCGATTATGAACTCGGGGATGTTTGGCAGGAAAACAGCTACCCTGTCGCCCTTCTTTACGCTTAGCTTGGCTAGTGCGTTGGCAAACTGGTTTGAGAGTGTTTCCAGCTGCATGTATGTGATGTTTTGTTCTGCGTAGGCTATGGCGGTTTTTTTTGGGTGTGTTTGAGAGGCTTTTGTTAGGATTTGTTGAAGAGGAATTGTTGGATACTCTATTTGGTTTGGTACTCCGGTGGGCCAGTGGTTGAGCCAGGGTTTGTTGTTTTTCTGCAAGTTTGTTCTCTGATTCATTTGGCGACAAAGGTAAAAACGCTTCCTGTTTTGAGGTCTTGTTTGTGGTGGATTGATGCATTTGGATTTCTCTGCTAGAACAACAACGGGTTGGAGTGCTGTATGGAAAAGCTTTTTTTGGGTTGCTTGTTTAGTTTAGGGTTTGTGGCGTTTGCGGGCTGCGTCTGGAAAAGTCACGCAGCGTCACAGAAAGGCACTTAGCGTTCATTGTGGGGTAGAGATTTGCCGTTGTATGAGAGTGTGAAGTTTCATGCGAAGTTGCAGAAGGGTAGCCGTGTTCAAGTGCCAAGAATGGTGCGGTGGCGCTTTAAGCTTGAGAGCTACCAAATTCTTGAGGTTACGGTGAACGTTGTTGGGGTGTGGAGTGGCTTTCAGAGTTTTTTGGCGCGGATGAGTAAAGATGGAAGAATAGTGATCCCCAAACAAACGTTGGGTTTACTTGGGCAGAATCAGTTCAAGATTGAAGGCCGCATCTTGGAAGTGACTTTGGCGCCCTCTTGAAGAATTTGGTCCCCTTTGTGTGCTGCAGAGGGGTGATGCAAAAAGTTAAGTGCCCAAAGCATAGAATGATTTTGGTGTTCGCTGTGGCAGATTGGAAATCTAAGCTCAGAGCCGACGCGACGGATTGGCTTTTGGAAGAAAATAACCCATCAGTGAGGTACTTCACGCTGACAGATCTTTTGGACTACCCCCAGACCGATGAGCAGACGCTGAAAGCAAAGGCGACCATTATGAAAGTGGGTTTAGTGCCCAAGATTTTATCGAAGCAAAACATGGATGGCAGCTGGGAAACGCCAACTGCATTCTACACTGCCAAATATAAGGGCACATCGTGGCAACTTTTGATTTTAGCGGAGTTGGGTGCTGACACGGGAGATGTCCGTGTTAAGAACGCTTGCGAGTTCATACTTGGAAGTTCCCAGCACAAAGAAAGCCATGGTTTCTCCATTGCGAGGGCAGAAAAAACCGGTGGAGGTAGACAAAGCGGTGTAATACCCTGCTTGACAGGCAACATGGTTTACAGCCTTATCCGACTGGGTTACCTTGATGACCCTCGTGTGCAAGCTGGAATCGGCTGGATTAACACTTACCAACGCTTTGACGATGGCGAAGGAGCACCAAGAGGTTGGCCATACGACAAGTATGTTATGTGCTTTGGTAAACATAGCTGCTTTATGGGTGCAGCAAAAGCGTTAAAGGCCCTCGCGGAGATACCTGCAAATAGAAGAGACAGCAAAACAAGGTCCACAATCGAAGTTGGCGCCGAATACTTCCTTAAACACCATATCTACAAGCGAAGCCACGACCTTAGCAGAGTTTCCAAGCCCGGCTGGCTGCATTTTGGTTTTCCGTTGATGTATCAAACCGACGCTTTGGAGATGTTGGGTATACTGGCGA
>Ga0316626_10000373_pt1 | contig 16837 bp, 16 predicted proteins | sample OWC_Aug_T1_C1_D5_FD_207656 | JGI IMG/M metagenome (GOLD analysis project Ga0316626, IMG submission 207656) | Wetland soil microbial communities from Old Woman Creek delta, Ohio, United States - OWC_Aug_T1_C1_D5_A | ecosystem: Environmental > Terrestrial > Soil > Wetlands | place: USA: Ohio...
TCTGGGGTCTCCTGATCAGTCGGGCATTTGTGCCAGCAGGTCGAGCGCTTCGATCTTGCGACGATCATCATCCAGGTCGCTCACTGGCAGCGATGCGACGACGCAAAGATCGTGGTGCGCCGCCTGGCGGGCACCGCGTTTGAGGTTCCAGCGGGCGCGCGCCAGGCGAAAGGTGATGCGCCCGCCGTCGTATTCGATGGCGCGGTCGAGCTGGTCATCGACGCGATCGATGCGCCCGCCGATCCAGGCGGGCATGCGCTGGTGCCAGAGCGCGAGCACGTAACAGGCGAAGGCATGGCGCGGGTTGAGCGCCAGCACGCGTTCGGCATATCGGCGGCTGCGGTGCGCGTACAGGACGCGCAGCGGCAATGACGAATACAGGGCCAAATACCCGTAAGCGCGCGCCAACCAGCAATACAGCTCCGCATCATCGATGACGCGCTGCTGCGCTCTCCGGAAGGCGCGCACCGCATCGCGAAAGCATGCCCGCGCCTTGGTGGCGTGGCCGGCGCGGAAGTGGGCCTCCCCGGCGCAGACCAGCTGCGCCGGGGTGAGCCGCCTGAGCCCGAGCCCGGCAAACAGGAACGAGGCATTGACGAATTCCTGCTGGTCCGCCAGCCACAGCGCGAGCCCCAGGCGGTCGTTTCCGTCAGGCCGATCGTCACAGATTCCGGTCATAACACTTCTCCTTGACGTGGATTGTCTCGGGCGATGATTCACTACTCGATGGACGGTTGTGGCAGCACCAGCCCCGCCGCTGCGGCCGGGACCGGTGACCCCGCCTCCACCAGCCCGGCGACCTCGGCCATCAATGCCTGCAGCGCGGCAGTGACTGCCTCTTTCGACTTCGGGTTGGCGACGCGCGCCACGGCATCAAAAGGCGGACCGAACGCGACGTCGGCACGATTCAGACGCGGCCAGCTGGCACCCTTGGGCAGGATGCGGTGAGCGCCGTGGATCCCGACCGGAAGCACCGGCACACCGGCGTGCAAGGCCAGCCGGATGACACCGGGTTTGGGTGGCAGCGGCGTTCCGTCGCCACTGCGGGTGCCCTCGGGATAGATGACGACGATCTCCCCGCGCCGCAACAGATCGACCATGGTCCGGAACGAGGCGATCTCCGGATTGCTGCGGTCGACCGGGACACAGCCGGTCGCGAGATGCCAGACCCGCGACCAGTAGCGCTCGAAGGCCTCCTGGCGAGTCAGGAAGTACAGCTTCCGGCTGCTGTGCTTTCGCACCAGCGCCGCCAGCAGGAAGTGGTCCATATAGCTGCTGTGGTTGGCGGCGATGATGAACGGACCCGCGGGCGGCAACTGGCCAAGACCGCGCACACGCCCGACGAACAGCAGGCGAATGAGCGGAAACAGCACGGTACGGGTGAGGAAATAGATGGTTCGTTCCATGAGTCGGTCTCCGTTGTCCGGTGGCGCCCGTTACAGCACCGCCGTGCGCAGGCCGCGATTGGCAGTCATCGCCAGCTGCGGACTCACCCGCGGCAGACGCTCGCCCGAGAGGTAGTCCTGCAACTGGGCAACGGTGATGAAGCGCATGTTGTACTTGTCGGCAAACGCGAACAGGTCGTCGCGGCGGGCCATCTCGCCGTTCTCCAGGATGATTTCGCAGATCACGCCGCCCGGCTTGAGGCCGGCAAGGCGGGCAAGATCGACCGAGGCCTCGGTCTGGCCGTTGCGTTCAAGCACCCCGCCGTCGCGGGCACGCAGCGGAAACACGTGGCCGGGCCGGCGGAAGTGTTGCGGCTGCGCGTCGTCATCGAGCAACAGGCGAATCGTCCGGGCGCGGTCATGCGCCGAGATGCCGGTGGTGACGCCGAACGCCGGGTCGGCGTCGACGGACACCAGGAAGGCGCAACCGGTATACTCGGTGTTCTTTTCGAGCATCAGCGGCAATTCGAGGCGGCTGGCGCGCTCGTCGCTGATCGGCGCGCACACCAGCCCGCGACCGTGGTTGATCATGAACGAGATGATCTCGGGCGTGACGGTTTCCGCCGCACACACCAGGTCGCCTTCGTTCTCTCGTGACTCGTCGTCCGCCACGATCACCATCCGCCCCTTGCGGATGTCCTCGATTGCATCCTCTACCAGGTCAAACTTGCGCATTGCCGGTCTCCTTTCCTTGTTTGTGTGATTGGTGAGTGCGACCACCGCTACCGCACGGTGATCGTGGCAGGAAGTATCGGGACAACGATGGTTACTGACAGCTGTCCGTCCGGGCAGCTGTCCGGTTGGACAGGGGTGGGCAGGAAGAGAACGGCCGGAACTGCCGGGGTGGGTTTACAGCGCGCCGTGAACTTCGCGGCATGCGGACCGGTCGTTGACGACCGGTCCGGGAATGACATCAACCGGCTGGCAGTTTGTTGAAGAAGGCCATCCTGGCCTTTTTCAACTCGCTTCGCCGCGTTTCCTACCTCAGGACGAACGAGCGCAGCGACGTAGGGTTTCCGCTTCGTCCGCGGCTCACTCCGAAAATAAAACACTTGCGTGCTTGATTTTCGTGCGACGCGCCCCGGCGGCGCCGAGCAGTTCGTTTTTCAACGAACTGCTAGAGGTCGATCAGGCCCCGTTCCATGGCCACGGCAACGGCGTGTGTGCGCGAGGACACATCGAGCTTGACCATGATGTTCTGCACATGGAACTTCACGGTGCGCTCGCTGATGCCGAGAATCTGGGCGATCTCCCAGTTTGTCTTTCCCTTGCGCACCCAGTCGAGGATTTCCCGCTCCCGCTGAGACAGCGCGATATCGCCGGCCTGCGCCATGCGCAGCAACGCCGAGTGCAGGTGCGGGGCAAGATACTGCAGAAGCGCGGCGCTGTGGGTAGGGTCTTCGATCGCGCGCCCCGAAAACGAAAACAGGCTGCCGACCCCGCGCTGAGGCGACGCCACGGTCAGGGTTATGCCCTCGACCAGGCCGTGGTCCCGTGCCCGATGTACGAGATCCAGATCGACGGCCGGCAAATGAACAAGCGCTTCGGACCAGACCAGCGCCTGGCCATGTTCGTCCGCCGCCGGAAGCAGTACCGCGCTGGCACGGCGCCCGTCGAGAAACTGGATGAGCCAGTCGCTCGGAAAATTGCCGGGCAGGCTTTTGACGCTTGCGGCAAGCTGACCGGCGGCATCGACACGCTTCATGCAGCAGGTGACGTAATCGCAGCTCACGAGCTCGCGCACCCGCCCGAGCAGGACGTCCAGTTCGGTCTCGGTACGGACCCGCAGGGAATCGCTGATGATCTCCAGCGCGCGCCGCAACTCTTCGGCACCGAACTCAAGAATGCTCTTGTCCGCCACATCAACCTCCCTGTTGTCGCCGACGGATCATGCCCTGCCCCAATACCCAAAATACTAATTCATGCCCTGGGCGAATTGCGAAATCCCGGCGACGGCGGAGACCCGGCGGTGTACCGGGGCCGCCCGGTGGTCGGACCGACAGCGAATGACCGGTGCCCAGCACCGACCGCCGACCGCGCGGAGTCCTGGCGGCGGACGCCGGCCAAAAAAAAGCGGCCTATCGGCCGCCTTTTTTGCCCGGATCGACCCGGACTTACTGGCTCTTCGACACCATGAAGTCGACCGCCGCCTTGACGTCGGCATCCGGCATGGCGGCGTTGCCGCCCTTGGCCGGCATCATGCCCGCCTTGCCTTGGAAGCCCTTGATGGCATGGGTGTAGAGGGTATCCTTGCCCTGCGCGATACGCGGCGCCCAGGCAGCCTTGTCGCCAATCTTCGGCGCGCCGGCGACACCGGCGGCATGACAGGCCATGCAGATGCTGTTGTACGCGGCCTCGCCCTTGCTGGCGGCATTGGCAGTCGGGATCACGCCATTGGCAACCGCGGTCGCGGTGGCCATCGCCAGCTCACCGACCGGCTTGATGCGGGCGACGATCTCGTCGGCCGACTGGGCGGTCTGGGTCTTGTTCGAGCCGCTCACCATCTGCGCGACCACGAAGATCACCACGGTCAGCGCCACCAGGGCGGCGATCAGGCCGGAAAACGTCTTGAGAAACGCACGGTCAGTCATTGTCTGTGTATCTCCACTGTGAGGCTGGTTGGGCTGTGCATTGCAACGCCGCCGAGGTGCGGCGCACCGCAAAAAACGCGTGCCAGTATACCCGAACTCGGGTGAATTCCACCCCCTGCCGGTGGACGCCCCCGGCCACGGCGGGTATCCTTGGCGCCCACGCGCCCTTAGCTCAGCTGGATAGAGCGTTGGATTCCGATTCCAAAGGTCAGAGGTTCGAATCCTCTAGGGCGCGCCAGATTCGCAACGGGGCCTCTATAGAGGCCCCTTGTTGTGTGCGGTTTCGGGAAATTCGCGCCGGTGAGCGCTCATCAACCAGCTCGTCGACAGGCTTGCCGGCGCAAAATTGAGCGTCGGCGCCCGGACCACCAGTCCCGGGCGCACCCCGGCTGGGCCCACACTCGCCCCCCCGCGGGGGTGTGGCCAATTGCCCCACTGGCCCGTCACACCCCCCAACACCAGAACGCAAGAGCGCAAGTCACCGCGCTTCGCAGTGACTTGCGCATGGCGCAGCACCCGGGGCTTTGCTACACATATGAGATTCCCCTCAAGAACAACAAAAATCCACAGGGACGATTCGGGAACGTGGCTGCAATGATTGCCAGACGATTGCCCACCGGCACGTCGGCCCGCGCCCGGAGGGCGCGGCTGGCCGGTCTGCTGTTGGCGATCGCTAGCGGCATTGCGACTGCAGCCGAACCGCTGACGCTGGCGGTGGTACCACAGTGGCCGCCAGCGGTCGTGCACCGCCAGTGGGCGCCGGTGGCGGAGCGGCTGTCCACCACGGGCGGCATCCCGATCCGCCTGCGCATCTACAGCAGCTTTCCGGCGTTCGAGAGCGACGTGCGCCGCGGCATTCCCGACCTGGTGTTCTTAAACCCCTACCAGCAGCTGGTCGCCCACCAGGCCCAGGGCTACATCCCGCTGGTCCGCAATGGCGCGCGGCCGCTGACCGGGGTGCTGGTAGTACGGCACGACAGTCCGGTGCGCACCCTCGATGACCTGAACGACACCGACATCGCGTTCCCGCATCCGACTGCGTTCGCCGCCTCGCTGTACATGCGCGCGCTGCTGCACGACAAGGAAAAGATCCGCTTCCGCGCCCATTACCTGTCGACCCACGGCAACGTCTACCGACACGTGATCCTCGGGCGCGTGACCGCCGGCGGCGGTGTCAACATGACACTCGAGCGCGAGCTGCCCGAGACGCGCCAGGCGCTGCGCGTGCTGTATGTCACCCCGCCGACCCCGTCGCACCCGCTGAGCGCCCACCCGCGAATTCCGCTGGCGCAACGCGAGGCACTGGTACGGGCGCTGCTGGCCCTGCGCGAGGACGAGGACGGCCGCGCGCGGCTCAAGCGCATCGACCTCGGCGAACCGGTGCGTGCCGACCAGCGCCGCGACTACCAGCCGCTCGAGCAGCTGAAGCTCGAGCGCTACGCCTCGGAGCTGATGCCGGAGCCGCCATGAGCACGCACGAGCTGCTCGAACCGCTGCTGCGGCTGCCACGACGCCTGACGCTGCAACTCAGCCTGCTGCTGACGGTGCTGCTGGTGGCCGGCATCGGCGCGCACGCCTGGATCACGGCCGAGACCCAGGGCGCCCGGCTGCACGCCTCGATCCGCGCCCACGCCGCGGCCCTGGCCGCGACCGTGGCGGCTGACGCCGCGCCGCTGCTGGTGCTGAACGATTACGCCGCGCTCGAGGAACAGCTGCTGCGCGCGGCGGCGCTGCCGGACGTGCTGGCGATCCGCGTGCTGGACTCCACCGGGCAGGTCGTGAGCAATGTGCTGGCCGACGCCGACGGCGCGCCCCGCCCCGATTACACGCCCCTGCGGCTGACGCCGCCGACCCCCGACCGGCTGGTGCAGGGCGAGCGTTCCGACCCCGAGTTGGTGGCGTGGACGCCGGTGGTGAGTGGCGAACCGGTCGGCTGGGTGAGCGTTACCTACAGCCTCGACCCGGCGCGCTCGCTGCGCGCGCGTGTCCTGTTCGAGGCCGCCGTCACCGCGCTGCTGCTGGCGGTGGCCAACCTGGCGCTGCTGCGGATGTACCTGAAGCGGCGGCTGCGGGCCATCCGCCTGGCCACCGAGTTCGCCAGCCGCCTCTATGCCCGGCGCGGCGACGAGCTGGCGGTCAACGCCGAGACCGACGAGATCGGCCAGCTGCAGCGCTCGCTCAACTTCGCCTCGCGCCAGCTGCGGCGCGAGCACGACGCGGTGACCGAGTCGACCGAGCGGTTGCACGCACTGCTCGCCCATACCCTCGATGGCATCCTTACGATCAGCGATGCCGGCCTGATCGAGTCCTGCAATGCGGCGGCCGAACGCATGTTCGGCACCGGCGCCGAGGCCCTGCTCGGGCGCAGCGCCGAAAAGGTGCTGCCGGGCTGGCGCGCGACCGCCCCCGGCAGCCGCCTCGAAACCGAAGGCCGGCGTGATGACGGCACGGTGTTCCCGCTCGAGCTGTCGCTGGCTGAAATGTGGATCGGCACCCAACGCCTGTACGCGGCGACCGTGCGCGACCTGAGCGATTCCCGGCGGCTGGACGCGCTCAATGCACGCCTTGGGCGTATCCTCGAGCACGCCGCCAACGAGATCTACATCTTCGACGCCGACACGCTGCGGTTCGTGCAGGCGAGCGACGGCGCACTGGCCAATCTCGGCTACAGCAGCGCCGAGCTCGCCGAGCGCTCGCCGCTCGACCTCATGCCCGGCATCACCAGCGAGGAATTCGCCCAGCTGCTCAAGCCGCTGCGCGACACCAGCCAGGCGGTGGTGACGCTGGAAGGCGCCCACCAGCGCAAGGACGGCACGAGCTATCCGGTGGAAATGCGCCTGCAGCTGTCGCGCAGCGAGCGCCCGCCGGTGTTCCTGGCGATCGTCCAGGATCTCACCCGCCACAAGCGCGCCGAGGCACGCCTCGTCTACCTCGCCAACTACGACACCCTTACCGATCTGCCGAACCGCACTCTGCTGGCGCAGCGGCTCGAGCAGACCCTGGTCGATGCCGACACCAACGAGCGGCTGGCGGCGGTGCTGTTCATCGACCTCGACCGCTTCAAGATCATCAACGACACCCTCGGCCACGCGATCGGCGACGAGCTGCTGCGGGTGGTGGCGCGGCGGCTGACCGAATCGGTGCGGCCCGGCGACACCGTGGCACGCTACGGCGGTGACGAGTTCGTGATCGTGCTGGCCAACGTGGCGCACGTCGACGACGTCACGCGCGTGGCCGAGAAGGTGGTCGGCCGGCTGGCGCCGCCGATGACCATCGCCGGGCGCGAACTGTTCGTGACGCCGAGCATCGGCATCACGCTCTACCCGCTCGACGAGCGCCACGGCGAGGAGCTGCTGCGCGCCGCCGACACCGCCATGTACAAGGCCAAGGAGCGCGGCGGCAATACCTACGAGTTCTTCACCCCCGAGCTCAACCTGCGCGCGCAGCGCCGCTTCACCCTCGAGGCACACCTGCGCCAGTCGTTCGACCGCGGCGAGCTGCGCCTGTACTACCAGCCGCAGGTCGATCTCGCCAGCGGCCGGATCGTCGGCGCCGAGGCGCTGATCCGCTGGCAGCATCCGCGCTGGGGGCTGGTGCCGCCGGCCGAGTTCATCCCGCTCGCCGAGGAGACCGGTCTGATCAAGCCGGTCGGCCAGTGGGTGCTGGCCGAGGCCTGCGCCGAGGCGCGTGCCTGGCACGAGGCCGGCCACCGCGGCCTGCGCATGGCGGTGAACCTGTCCGGGCGCCAGCTCGCCGATCGCCGCTTCGCGGCCGAGATCGAACAGACCATCGCCGCCGCCGGACTGGCGCGCGGTGCGCTCGAAGTGGAAGTGACCGAGAGCGTGCTGATGCAGGACCTCGACCAGACCGCCGAGGCGCTGGCGGCACTGGCGCGGCTCGGGGTCACGGTGGCGATGGACGACTTCGGCACCGGCTACTCGTCGCTCACCTATCTCAAGCGCCTGCCGATCGATGCCCTGAAGATCGACCAGTCGTTCGTGCGCGGCCTGACGGTCGATCCGAACGATGCCGCGATCGTACAGGCGGTGATCGCGATGGCACACTCACTCGGCATCAAGGTGATCGCCGAAGGCGTGGAGACCGCCGAGCAGCTGGCGTTTCTGGAACGCCACGGCTGCGACCAGGCGCAGGGCTTCTACCTTGGCGTGCCGCAGCCGGCCGAGCAGTTCCGCGCCATGCTGCGCGAACGCCAGCGCAGCCGCGCCGGCGCCTGAACTCGCCGGCGCCGGTTCCGTCAGGACCGTCATTAGGATGTCATTCCAGCGAACGCTGGTGCCGGAGCGGCTACGGGGCCCCAAACCCCAAACCCGAAACCCGTATTTACGTAGCCCGGATGGAGCGCAGCGCAATCCGGGAATCGAGGTTCATGCGGCGCAATTCGCTGCGCGACGGGCAGGATGCCCAAGTGCCGCGGAGCGCGAATTCGAAGCCCTACTTCGTTCGTCTTGTCATATGAGTAGCGCGAGAGCGGCCTCATTGCACCCTACAAAGGCTACGAGGACGGGGTTCAGGGTCGGTGTTGCGTTTCAACTTGAGACCTGCAACCTGAAACTTGAAACTGCCTTCAATGCATCCACCGCCGCGCCGTCACTACTGCAACCGCCAGCAGCGCCAGGCCAAGAAGCAGGTTGGGCAGGAACCCGAGGCGGGTGCGGGACTCGAACAGAAACGGCAGGAAGAACACCAGCGACAGCGGCACCAGCACCACGATGTCGCGCGCGAAGCGGGTGACCAGTGCATTGTCGCGGGTCTCGCCGTACAGCCAACCCATGGCGAGGATCGACACCAGCGGCATGGCGACGATCAGCGCGCCCCAGAACGCATCACGCTTGGCCACCTCGCTGGCGAGCGCGATGACGAGCGCCGAAACCAGCAGCTTGACGACGAACATGGCGCCCACGGGCGCGCCGCCTAGAACTTGCCGCGCTCGGCGGCGGCCTTGCGCACCAGGAAGTCGATCACCTCGGTCAGCTTGTCGTAACCGCCGGCGAGGGTGGCATTGGTCATGTAGCGACCGTCGACGAACACCACCGGCACCCCTTCGATCGCATAGGCCCGGCCGGCCTGCTCGGCGCGGTTGACGCTGGCCTGGACGCTGAAGGAATTGTAGGCCTCGAGGAAGGCCTTCTTGTCACCGCCCTTCTCGGCCACGAACGCCGCGATGCTGTCGGCGTCCATCAGCCGGCGGCGCTCGACGTGCAGCGCGGCGAACAGCGGCTCGTGCACCTTGTCGGTGATGCCGAGCGCCTCGAACGCGTAGTAGGCGCGGGCATGGATCGCCCATTGCTGATTGAACACCGCCGGGGTGCGAACCAGCTGCGCGTTCTCCGGCTTGCGCTTCAGCCACTTCTGCAGCTGCGGCTCGAACGTGTAGCAGTGCGAACAGCCGTACCAGAAGAACTCCCGCACCTCGATCTTGTCGCGGGTCTCGACCTTCTGCGGCCGGATACTCTCGTACTCCACGCCCTCGAGAAAATTCTGCGCCGGGGCAGCCGGGGCGGCGAAGGCAAAGGCGATGACAACCAGGGCGAGCAGCTTGCGCATGGGGTTCTCCTGTAAGAATGGACGTGAGCCTACGGCAAGGCCGCGGTCTCGTGCAACCGGGCAGCCGCAAAATATCCACCGCAGAGGCCCGGAGTAAAGACACAATGAGGGGGCGGGAAGCCGGAAGGTAATACTGCTGTTAGCGATTGGCGACCAGCTGTTAGCTAAAAGCTAACCGCCAATTGCTAATCGCTGATTCGCCTTTCGGCGCGCCTCCGCGGTGAAAAATTCATACCCAACCCGCGCTAGCCGCGATCCTGCGCCCAGCGCGGCACCAGCTGATGCTCGATTTCGAGATGATCGAGAATGCGCGCCACCACGAAGTCCACCAGATCCTCGACCCGCTGCGGGCGGTGATAGAAGCCGGGGTTGGCGGCCATGATGGTGACACCGATGCGCGCCAGCTTGAGCATGTTTTCGAGGTGGATCGGCGACAGTGGCATCTCGCGCGGCACCAGGATCAGCTGGCGGCGCTCCTTGATGGCGACATCGGCGGCGCGTTCGATCAGGTTGTCGCTCGCGCCTTGGGCGATGGCCGAGAGCGCGCCGCTGGTGCACGGGCACACCACCATCGCGCGTGGCGCGTTCGAGCCGCTCGCCGGCGGCGCGAACCAGGCCTGCGGGCCGAACGCCCGCAGCTGCCCGGGTCGCGCACCGTAACGGGCACTGAAGAATGACTCCTGTTCGGCTGGCGTGCCGGGCACCTTGAGGTCGGTCTCCTGGGCGAGCACGATCTGCGCGGCCGGCGACAGCATCAGGTACACGGTCTTGCCGGCGCCGACCAGCAGCTCCAGCAGCCGCAGGCCGTAGGCGGCACCGGAAGCGCCGGTCATCGCCAGTGCAATCGCGTCTGCGCTCACGCCGCCTCCCCTTCCGCCAGCTTTGCCAGCAGCTTGCCGTGGATGCCCTCGAAGCCGCCGTTGCTCATGATCAGGACCTGGTCGTCGGGCCGCAGTTCCTGCCCCAGGGCTGCCACGATCTCGTCGACCGTGCGGAACACCCGCGCGCGGCCGTGGAGCGGGCCGGTGACGATCGCCATGTCCCACTTGAAATCGGCCGGCTGGTAGAGCAGCACCGCATCGGCCGCCTGCAGGGCCGGGGCCAGCTCGTCCTTGTGTACACCCATGCGCATGGTGTTGGAGCGCGCCTCGAGCACTGCCACGATGCGCTTGTTGCCGACCCGGGCGCGCAACGCACCGAGGGTCGAGCGGATCGCGGTCGGGTGGTGGGCGAAGTCATCGTACACGGCCACACCGCGCACCGTGCCGCGCAGCTCCAGCCGGCGCTTGACGTTGCGGAACTCCCTGAGCGCCGCACAGCTCACGGCCACCGGCACGCCGGCATGGCGCGCGGCGGCGATTGCGGCCAGCGCATTGAGCACGTTGTGGTGGCCGATCAGCTCCCACTCGACCACACCCTGCTCGTCACCGTGCAACCGCACCCGGAAGCGGCTGCCGTCGGGGCTGAGCGGCTCGGCCTGCCAACCATCGGCGACGCCGAAGCTCTCGACCGGCGTCCAGCAACCGAGCTTGAGGGTCGCAGCCAGCGCCGGGTCGGTGCCGTTCGCCACCAGCAGGCCGCTCTTCGGCACGGTGCGCACCAGGTGATGGAACTGGCGCTGGATCGCGGCCAGGTCGGGGAAGATATCGGCGTGGTCGAATTCGAGGTTGTTCAGGATCGCGGTGCGCGGCCGGTAGTGCACGAACTTGGAGCGCTTGTCGAAGAACGCGGTGTCGTACTCGTCGGCCTCGATCACGAAGAACGGCGCCTCGCCGAGCCGCGCCGACACCCCGAAATTCTCCGGCACACCGCCGACCAGGAAGCCGGGTTCGAGCTTGGCGTATTCGAGTATCCACGCCAGCATGCCGCTGGTGGTGGTCTTGCCGTGGGTGCCGGCCACCGCCAGTACCCAGCGGTCGCGCAGCACCTGCTCGGCCACCCACTGCGCACCCGAGGTATAAGGAATGCCGCGGTCGAGCACATGCTCCACTGCCGGATTGCCGCGCGACAGGGCGTTGCCGATGATCACGAGATCCGGTGCCGGTTCGAGGTGGCGCGGATCGTAACCCTCGTTGAGCGCAATACCCTGGGCCTCGAGCTGGGTGCTCATCGGCGGGTAGACCTTCTGGTCCGAGCCGGTGACCTGGTGGCCGAGCGCACGCGCCAGCACCGCCACCCCGCCCATGAAGGTGCCGCCGATGCCGAGGATGTGGATGCGCATCACGCCGCCCCCACCTGCACGCCGAACAGCGGCATCAGCACCAGCCCGAGGATACGCACCGCGAAGATCACCGCCAGGCCGAACAGGAAGCTCACCAGCATGCCGATTTCGAGCGCCTCGTGCAGCACCCGCGCCATCACCGCCAGGAACCAGGCGGTGAGCGCCAGCGCCAGATAGGCCGGCCAGCCGGGCGCGGCCTCGGGGCCCTGCTTCAGCATCTCGGCGAGCGCCGGCAGAAACGGCATCAGCGCCAGGCTGAATGCGGCGTTGACCGCGTACAGCGCGGTGATGGTCTGGGTCCAGCGCTCCGGGAAACTACGCTGCCTGAGCAGCAGCCACACCGCCAGCCCGAACAGCGCCACCTGCGAGGCCACGAACAGCAGGTGGCCGGGATTGCGCGCCTCGTCCGGGAGGCTGAAGAAGTCGATGACGACGCTGGCCAGCGCCGTGCCCAGCATGAGGTTGGTGGAGGCCGGCAGATCCTGCGCGCGCCCGCGCAGCAGGCAGATGTCGAGAAACTGACGTAAAAGGTTCACGAATACGGACCGGACAGGGATGGACGTTCAGTCGGCACGCAGGCGCACGACACGCCAGTCGCCGCCGACTTGTTTGAGCTCGACACTGAAGCGCACCGTCTGGCGGGGGCCGACCGCGAGTCCTTCCGAGACCACCACCTCGACACGGCGCTCATCGGCCGCCGGGCGCGCGCTGCCGGCCACGTGAAAACCGAGATCGGCGTCGAACTGCGTGCGTGCACGCAGGTAGGTGACGGCGGTGCGGGTCGGCACATCGGCGAGCAGGTCGTCCGGAACGGCCGATTCCGGCAGCACCGCGACCGCACGCAGGTCGTCGTGCGCCTGTGGCGCCAGCACCAGCTTCTTAATAAAGTACTCGGCGCGGCTTTCCGGCGCGCTCGGGCGCAGAAGGCCGCAGCCGCCCACGGCCGCGGCGACCATGACGGCCGCGAGCCATCCGTAGCGCCCGATATTGCCGCGTCCGACGATCGTCATTTTTTGATGATACACGGGGCGGCGGGCGGGTGACCAGCAACGGCGACCCCGTCGGCACGGTGCTGCCGCCGGTCCGCGACAAGCTGCTAGACTGCGCGCCCATGACCGCCGATCTGATCGATTCCGACCGCGCGCTCGCCGACCTGTGCCGGGCACTGGCCGGCGAGGCGACGCTGGTGCTCGACACCGAGTTCGTGCGCGAGCGCACCTACCGCGCGCGCCTGTGCCTGGTGCAGGTGGCCGCCGGCCGCGAGCTGGCGCTGATCGATCCGCTGGCGCTCACCGACCTCGCACCGCTCACCGCGCTGCTCGCCACCGGCGCGCAGACCAAGGTGCTGCACGCCGCACGCCAGGACCTCGAGGTGTTCTTCGACGCCGGCCGCGTGTTGCCGGCACCGCTGTTCGACACCCAGATCGGCGCGGCGTTTCTCGGTTTCGACGACCAGCTCGGCTACGGGGCGCTGGTCCAACGGCTGCTCGGCGTCACGCTCGACAAGTCCCACACCCGCACCGACTGGTCAGCGCGGCCGCTGTCGGCGGCGCAGCTCCGCTACGCAGCGGACGACGTGCATCACCTCGGGCCGGCCTATGAGCGGGTGCGCGAGCAGCTGGCCGCGCGCGGCCGGCTCGACTGGGCACAGGCGGAGTCGGCGGCACTGCTGGATCCGGCGCTGTACGCCGCCGACCCGGAGGAGGCGTGGCGGCGGCTGCGTGGCGGCGCCGATCTCACGCCGCCGCAGCAGCAGGTGCTGCGCACGCTCGCCGCCTGGCGCGAGCGCACCGCCCAGGAGCGCGACCGGCCGCGCAGCTGGATCGTGCGCGACGAGGTGCTGTTCGAGCTGGCGCGGCGCACGCCGCAGACCGCCCAGGCGCTGGCCGCGATCACCGGCCTCGAGGAGCGCACCCGCAGCCGCCATGGAGCTGCACTACTGGCCGCGATCGACGCCGGTTTGAAGGCCGATCCGCAGCCGCTGTGGACGGCCGTGGCGCCGCTCGACCGCGCCCAGAACGAGTCGGTGCGGCGACTGATGACGCGGGTGCGCGAGCTCGGCACGGCCCGCGAAATTGCGCCGTCGCTGCTGGCGACCCGGCGCGACATCGAGCGGCTGGTGCGCGGCGCCGATCCGGCCGCGCTGTTCGGCGGCTGGCGTGCCGAGCTGCTGGCACCGCTGATCGGGGAACTCACGTCGCTGTAACACGCACGTCTAGACTCGGAAGATGTCCGATGTGCCGACTCCCACCCGATCCGCCCGGCGCCGACCGGCGCTCGCCGCCTACGCGCTGGTCGTGCTGCTGCTGGTATCGCTCGGCGAACCGCCACCACCCGGCCCGTGCGTGCTCGGCGATCAGCGCGCCTACCTGGCCGGCCGGATCCCGGCCGGACTGTGGGTCACCGAGTTCGACGCCACCGCGATGGCGGTCGGGCTCGGCAAGGCCGCAGTCGGCGACTGGCGCAACCTCGGCGATGCCGTCGTCGCCGGCGGACGCTTGTATCTGCGCAGCGCGGCGGTCGACACCCCGCCGCACCAGCGGCTGATCCGCACCCGCCGGTTCCGCACCAGCAGCTTCGCCTTCCTGCCCGCGGACGCGGCGTGGCCGGATCGTGTGACACCCGCGGCCGAATCGAGCATGGCCCGGCTGCAGCAGCAACTCACCGGGCGCTATCCGCGCGGCGCGCTGGTCGCAGGCTATCTGCGATTCCGCGATCTGCAGTTGTGGGCCGTGTCACGGCCGGCCATTGACGGCATGCCGGTCGCGGAGCATGTCACCGAGTACTACACCGAACCGCTGCGCACGGCGACCGATACCTGGGCGTACGTGGTCGGCATCAGCACACGCCAACCGCTGCCGCAACAGCAGCGAAACGACCCGCTGTACCAGCGCCTGCTGGCGCCACGCACAGACCAGCCGGAATTAAATATGATCTATGCGCTGCTGCTGGCCGCGCCGCCGGCCGATCCGACCCAGCCGCCCGACCCGCTGGCGGTGCTCGACGTCGGGCAGGTCACGCGCAGTTCGGTGATTGCCGGCGGCGTACTGCAGCTGTACCCGTTCACCCGCCTCGCCACCTGCGATCCGCCACGCGCCGCGGACATCGACGATTAGAAGCGCTTGGCTATTAGCGGTTGGCTATTAGCGGTTGGCGATTAGCTGAAGCAGAAAGCAAAAAAGGCCAATAGCTAATAGCCAATTGCCAATCGCTTCTAGTTGTCATCGACGCGGCCAGACGGCTGCTCCCAATCAGAAACCATGCTAGCGCTGCGACAGCGTCGTCACCGGTTGCGGCGCGCGCGGCACCAGCACATACAGGCGGCCGCGCTGCTTCATGCCCCCGGCCAGGTGCCCGGCCTCCGGTCCACGACCGGTGAACAGATCGGCCCGCACCGCGCCCTTGATCGCACCGCCGGTGTCCTGGGCAAAGGCGAGCTGGCGGAACGGCGTGCCGTCCGGCAGCTCGGTGTCGAGCCACACCGGCAACCCGAGCGCAATGAACGCCGGGTCCACCGCCAGCGAGCGGCGCGCAATGAGCGGCACGCCGAGCGAGCCGAGCGGCCCGTCGAGTGCCGCGTCGCGCAGCTGGAAGAAGATGTAACTCGGATTGCTGTTGAGCAGGCGCTCGGTCTCGGCCGGATTGGCCGCGATCCACTCGAGGATGCGCGGCAGCGTGACCTCTTCGCGGGTCAGCACGCCGAGCGCGATCAGGTGGTTGCCGAGCGAGCGGTACGGGTGGCCATTCTGGTCGGCATAGCCGACTGCCAGCTCGCTGCCATCGGACAGCCGCACCCGCCCGGAACCCTGCACCTGCAGCAGGAATGCCTCGACCGGGTCGTCGACCCACAGCAGTTCGTTACCGGCGAGCGGCGCACTGCCAGTCGTGATTTCGGTGCGGCTGTAGTACGGCACCACCCGCCTGCCCTGCAGCCGGCCGCGCACCGGCCGCCCCCTGAGTTCCGGGAACAGACTGCCGAGCTCGATGGTGAGCAGATCATCGGGGCGCGCATAGAGCGGGACGCGGAAGCGCTCGCTGCGGGTGCGGCTGCCATTGAGCAGCGGCTCGTAATAGCCGGTAATCAGCCCGTCGCGCCCGCCGTCGCCATCGACCACCCGGGCGGTGAAGAACTGCTCGAAGAAGGCGCGCGCCTCGTCGTCACCGGGCAGCGCGCGCGCCCGCGCCGCGAGGCACAGGTGCTCCCAGGCGGGATCGCGGCCCTGGAGCTTGTCGCAGGAGCGCAGCAGCGCCGGCCAGGCCTCGCTGTGCCGGTCCTCGGTCCAGCCCGGCAAGCGCGAGAATCCGATCTCGCGTCCGACCCCGGGCGGCGGCGCGAACCAGCCGGCGCAGCCGGCGAGGACCGAGCCGAGCAGAGCCAGCAACAGGACTGACGACGACATCCGCAATCTTGCGGACCCGTCTATTGCGTATCGAAGAGTGGGCATTGGTGAAGCCCGCAGCGGGCGAGACAGAAAACGTGTGCAGCCTGGCTGTCCATTGGAAAATGGGGGTTTTCGCACGAACGGCGATGGTCAGCCCTCAGAGCGGCGTCACGCTATCGTAATCACACTGCCGTCTGCCTGGTCCCAACTCGGGTTGACCGACGCCGCCCGGCATCGATCGCGTCGATACTGATTCTAGCAGTGGTGCGCACCTGCGTCAGGACCACAAAGCTCTGGACCGGACGGCCATTTGCATGCTCCAGCACCGCCATGACGGATCCACGGTGCGGGTCATCAGGGCGTTGCTTGGCGTCGGCGGCGGGCTCGCGTAAAGTGGCGGTTTTCGCTCCCCGTGCCGAGGTTTTCCCCATGGTTATCGCCCGCAACAAGGTCGTCCGTTTCGATTACACCCTCACCGATGACAAGAGCAACGTCATCGACAGCTCCTCAGGCGGTGAGCCGCTCACCTATCTGCACGGCGCCAGCAGCATCATCCCCGGCCTGGAGAACGCGCTCGAGGGCAAGAAGGCCGGCGAGTCGCTCAATGTGCGGGTCGCGCCGGCGGAAGGCTAC
>Ga0316626_10000374_pt1 | contig 16806 bp, 14 predicted proteins | sample OWC_Aug_T1_C1_D5_FD_207656 | JGI IMG/M metagenome (GOLD analysis project Ga0316626, IMG submission 207656) | Wetland soil microbial communities from Old Woman Creek delta, Ohio, United States - OWC_Aug_T1_C1_D5_A | ecosystem: Environmental > Terrestrial > Soil > Wetlands | place: USA: Ohio...
ATCGAAGCAACATTCTTTCCCTTTCAATGTTTCTTAAACCAATTTCTAATCGTTCCTTTCCATATTTCTACTCGCTTATGGTGCTGGGGGTAGCGTTCTTCAAGATGTTTCAAAAAGCGCTTTATGATCTCACTTCGAGTAGAAAGGATCGCCAGACCAATCAGGATAAATAGAATCCCCTGGAGGAAAGGGAGAAAAAGTCCAAGAAACCCCAAGATGATGAAAAACCAGCCAATGATCACCAATCCAAGCTTTTTAATTGAGTTCAATGGTTACCTATCCTCCAAACCGAAGCGGGTTAAACCGTGTATCATCATCAAAAACATCCAACCCCTCCCTCTTTTTAAGAAAGTTTACCACCCCATAGGTTAATGGAGTGGCGATGGCCTCATAGGCCGATTTGGAAAACCACTGAACCACGATGGCACCTGCGAGATCGGTCGATGGAATCGTCCCTACAAATGCCAGGGTCATGAACACCAGAGAATCCAATCCCTGACCGACAAAGGTCGATCCGATCGTCCGAGTCCATAACCAGCGCCCCTTTGTAGCAATCTTCATCTTGGCTAAAACAAATGAATTGGTAAATTCTCCAACCAGGTAAGCCAGAAAAGATGCCACCAGCAATCGTGGTGTGTAGCCCAGGATTCGTTCATAAGCCACCTGCCCGTCCCAAAAAGAGGCAGCAGGAAGGATCTGCCCCACCCCTATTGCCACCACAGCGATCAGGTTACAGAAAAATCCCAACCAGATCACCTGTCTCGCCTGGCGATAACCATAAACCTCAGTGAGCACATCACCCAAGATATAGCTGATCGGGAAAATGAAGATAGCTGCCGGGGATACCAAACCAAAGATATCCACTAACTTGACTGCTATGATGTTAGAGGTAATCAGGCAAGTGATGAAAAGGGAGGTAATTAGTAAGAACCAATGGGAATATCTTCCAGAAGTAGATGCTTTTTGCTTCGATGCTAACATCCTTCTATGGTCTCCTTAGAAAAGGATGCTTATTATTATACTGAAATTCCTCATCTTTCAATTAAAATAATAATGATGGACAATTAAGCTATAATTAATATAATTTCAATAATTGAATATTTCAGCACATTTCTCGTCAAACAAGGTAAAAGATAGTGGATCGTGAAGAAACCGAGATGATCTCCAGATGTCAACAAGGAGATCAAGAGGCATTGAAGGAGATCTTCGATAAATATCATAAGAAGGTCTATCGAATCGCCTACGGCGTGGTGAGGCATAGGGAAGAGGCCCTTGATATTGTTCAGGAAGTCTTTATCAAACTATTTCGTTCTATTAAAAATTTTAAAGGGAAGTCCCATTTCTATACTTATCTCTATCGAATGGTAATGAACACGGCTATTGACCACGCAAGAAAGACAGGAAAACAATTTATTGCAAGCCTCGATGAGGAGGGAAGTTTCGAACCCTCCGATGAACTTGAAAAGGGACCGGAAAGAATCCTCCTCCAAAAGGAATTGGAAGAGAGGGTGAAGGGAGCGATGGAGAAACTCCCTGCTGAGCAGAGGGCAGCCCTCATCTTCAGGGATGTGGAAGGCTTTTCCTACCAGGAGATGGCAGAAGCAATGGGATGTTCTATCGGGACAGTGATGTCCCGTCTCCATTATGGAAGAAAGAGAATTCAAGAGTTGTTGAAGGATTATGTGGAGATTCACGGCCAACGCCGTAGCTAATCCGATGTTTCAAAAGGGGGGAACCCGCCGAAGCTTTAGCGAAGGTGGGGAGAAAGAGGGGTGAGGCAGATGAAAGATTTCTGTTCCTCAATATCAAAACTTTTAGAAAAGTATTTTGACCAAGAAGTTACGGACAAGGAAAGACTTTTGGTGGAGGGTCATCTCCAGGATTGTCCAGCCTGCCAGGATGCGCTGAACTCGATGGAGGAACTCAGGACATTAATAAAAGTTCCTGTTGAAGAGGCTGTTCAGAAGGAAGATTTCCCTTGGTTATGGCAGAAAATTGAGAGGGGAATTGGTTTACAGGAAAAGCAAAGCTGGTGGCAATCCATCCGGTTCTGGCTTGACGTCTCACCTCTTTTTAAAAAGAAGGTTTGGATTCCTGCGATGGCGACCATCATGGTCCTCCTCTTCATCACGACCCAAATATACTTTAAAAAAATCCCTTCCTATTCAGGTGCATCTGTTGTAGAATACGTCGAGAGTGAGACCAATAATGTGATGGTCTACGACTTAGAAAAGGCGAGGGTGACGGTCATATGGCTATTCGAGGAGCCGGAGGAGGAAGTATCGCCGTCATGAAAAGGGTAGTTGCCCTTATAGCATTTTTCTCCCTTCTTTTTATTCTTTTCACTTCAGTAGCTTTAGCCCAAGTCCAGACCCAATTGAGGGTAATTCGGGCTTCGAATGTTGGACAAGGCGTTGATCCATCTTTAAAAGAGCTACATAATGAACTAAAGACTCTATTCAACTTCACTTCCTATCGGTTGCTGAGGGATGAAAACCTAATCCTCTCCCTTAACCAACCTGTCTCAATCTCAGCCCGCGAGGGGAAGATCATTATGCAGATCACCTTAGTGGGATTGCATAAGAATGTGGCTGAATTAAGAATAAAGGTTACCCGAGAAGGAACAGAAACTCTTAACACTCAAGTCAGGCTTTCTCCTGGAAGGACGGTCTTAATCGGAGGGTCTAAGGTCCGTGAAGGCGTCATTATATACGCTTTCTATGCCCATTTTTAATTGAAAATTTCTATCCCTCTTTAAATCTATTATTCTATTATTCCTCCATTCCACTTTTCCAATATTCCATTTTGAATAAATTTTTAAAGCGCGATACTTATTATCCAGAGTTGGTTAAAATAGTGTATGATAAATGGTCATCGAGCGGAGCGGCGGAGGATTAAAAAATGAAGGCTATGGTGCTCAAAGAAATTTCTCCGATTGAAAAAGAACCTTTGAAAATGATGGAGTTGCCAGATCCTGTTCCCGATACAAAAGAAATTTTAGTAAAGATTTCTGCTTGCGGAGTCTGCCATACGGAGCTTGATGAAATCGAAGGAAGACTCCCACCAAAACTTCCCATTATCTTGGGTCACCAGATTATTGGAAGGGTAGAAAAATTGGGGAAAGGGGCAACAAAATTTAATTTGGGAGACCGGGTCGGAATTGCCTGGATCAATTCAGCTTGTGGAAAATGCGCCTTTTGCCGAGAAGGAAAAGAAAATCTATGTGTGGGATTCCAGGGGACGGGATGTCATGCCAACGGGGGATACGCCCAATACACCGTTGTTTCCGAAAACTTCGCTTACTTAATCCCTAAGAGATTTTCTGATGCAGAGGCGACTCCACTTTTATGTGCGGGCGCTATTGGATATCGAGATTTAATTCTTTCTGACATTAAAAAAGGCCAGACCCTAGGGCTTTTCGGATTTGGGGCCTCTGCCCATATTGTCGTTCAGATAGCGAAATACTGGGGTTGTGAGGTATTTGTCCTTACAAGAAGTGAGGAACATCGAACTCTTGCTAAAAAGCTGGGGGCCTCCTGGGCAGGTGGACCAGAAGACCAACCTCCCAAAAAACTCCATTGCGCCATCGATTTTACTCCTGTCGGAGAGACAGTGCTTTATGCCTTGAAGGCTTTGGAAAAAGGTGGAAGGTTGGTGTTAGCCGTTATTCGAAAGAGAAATCCTATTCCACCTCTCGACTACGCTCAGCTTCTCTGGGATGAAAAAGAAATAAAGAGTGTTGCGAATATTACCCGAAAGGATGCCCAGGAATTCCTTTCTCTGGCCGCTGAAATTCCGATCATTCCTGAAGTCCGGGAATTTAAATTAGAAGAGGCGAATCAGGCTCTCATCTTGTTAAAGCAAGGGAAAATTCAAGGGGCGGGTGTCTTGAGGATGCTTGATTAAAGGATTTAATAGGAAGTAGAATGACTCAATTCAATTTCCATCCTGGCTTTATATCTTCTTGTTGTGTTCTCTTTATCCGCCATTCCGTAAAGGGGTCAATCTCATCGTAAAATTGATCACCTCTATCAAAATTAGTCAATTCACAATTGAGGTCACAACAACCCCCTTTAAGAATACATTTTGAATCTTGATAAAATTTACATACCTTCTCGAAACTCATAAATATCCCTCCTTTGCAAAAAAATCCGCATCAATAAAAATCCCGTGATGAAGATAGACTCGCCAACTCGGCTATCCCGGTAATTTGGGACCCGTGCCTTCATGCCGTATTGGCTATCAACGATTGGAAGGCGATTTGACCAATAAGCCCCCCGCATGCTCTATTGCGTTTCGCCACGCAGACGTCGTTTTCTGCTCTCCAATTACTCGGAGTTTGGCTTCATCGGCAATTTAAATAATACACCGTAATATAGGTCACCCTGAATAATGCAATGCTTATGCCAATATGTTGAGTAATAAAACTTATTGAATAACAAGACATTTTTTAACGTTAAATTCCGGGAAACCCCTAACCTGGAATTTTTATAACCAGGCAGCACAATTTTGAACTATTAAATTCCACTGTGGTTGTTCCAGGATGTTAAAAATGGGCCTTACTAAATATAATGGATCCCTTACAGGCAAATTTAATAAGCGATAGCTCTTCCTGAAATCATTTTTTAGAATCTCCGCCAAGAATACACCATTCCAAACGCAAATATTCAATTTGGGTTTGAAAAACAAGGTTATTTCCTAAAGCAATTTTCCCCTTGAATATCCGAGCGGATAAAGTATTATAGTCGCTGGTTGTCGCTTCGGTTCACCAGAGGAAGCAAAACATCAGGGGCAGAGGCGCTAAGTTAGAGGTTCTCTCCCCTTGGAGGGGAGGAGGGGAGGGAGTATATTTTCCTCGGCCGAAAGTAAACGAAAGTATGGAACTAAAGGAGAACGAAGTTATGAGACAGAAACAGTTTACAAGACAGCAAGTAGCAAGAGTGCGCAGCGCTGGGGCCTTGGCCGCGGTTGGCTCGGTGCTGGCGGCAGGAACATTATTCAGCGGCGGCGTGTCCGCGCAGGAAGTGCTGCCCAAGCCCGAGCCTCCGTTCAAGGGGAAGATCGGGCGGACCTACAAGGATTCGCAGCCCGATAAGATTCCCGTTACCAAGGCGCCGGCCGGCGCGCCGAACGTCCTCGTGATCCTTATCGATGACGCAGGCTACGGCACCTGGAGCACCTTCGGGGGGCAGATTCCCACACCCAACCTCGATAGGCTGGCAAACATGGGCCTACGCTACACCCGGTTTCACACCACGGCCCTCAGCTCGCCGACTCGCGCGGCTCTGCTCACCGGCCGCAACCACCACTCGGTAGGCACAGGCGTCATCACGGAGATGGGCACGGCGTATCCTGGCTATAGCGGTCAGATTCCCAAGAGTGCGGCGACGGTCTCTGAGATACTGCGGCAGAACGGGTACAGCACTATCTGGCTCGGCAAGAACCACAACATCCCAGACTGGGAGACGACCATCTCCGGCCCTTTCGACAGGTGGCCGGGTCTGCAGGGCTTCGACCACTTCTACGGCTTTATCGGCGGGGAAGCGAACCAGTGGGCGCCGGCTCTTTACCGGGACAACCAGCGGGTGGAGATGGAAATCCCGAAGGGAAAGGAAGGACGCTACACGCTGAATGATTCGCTGGGGGACGAAACCATCAAGTTCATCTTTCAGCAGAAGTCGGTCACGCCCGACCGGCCGTTCCTCATCTATTGGTCGCCTGGCGCGACTCATGCCCCCCATCACGTGCCCCAGGAGTGGATGGACAAGTTCAAGGGGCAATTCGATCAGGGCTGGGACAAGTACCGCGAGGAGACGTATCAGCGCCAGCTCAAACTTGGCGTGATTCCGCAGGATGCGAAACTTACGCCCCGGCCAAAGGAGATCCCCGCTTACGACTTTCTGTCTCCGGACCAGAAGCGTATCGCCGCGCGGCTGATGGAGGCCTTTGCCGCCTTTACCGCGCAGACGGACTACGAGATCGGCCGAATCCTCGATGCTTTGGATCAGGTCGGCCAGCTGGACAACACGCTCGTAATCTGCATGATCGGCGATAACGGCGCTTCCATGGAAGGCACGCCCTTTGGCGCGTTCAACGAGTTGGCAGCCCTGGGCGGGATACCGGAGGACCCGGCGTACATCGTGCAACATCTGGACGAGATCGGCGGGCCGAAGGCCTATAACCACTACCCCGTGGGCTGGGCCTGGGCGATGAATACGCCCTTTCAGTGGGGCAAACAGGTGGCGTCTCATCTGGGCGGCACGCGCAACCCACTCGTGATCGCCTGGCCTGACCGCATCAAGGACAAGGGCGGTATCCGCACCCAATTTCATCACGTTATCGACATCGCGCCCACCATCCTCAAGGCCGCCGGAATCCAGGAACCTACCGAAGTCAACGGCGTAAAGCAAAAGCCCATCGAGGGCGTGAGCATGGTCTACAGCTTCGACAAAGCGAACGCCAAGGACACGCGAAAGGTGCAGTACTTCGAGCTGCTGGGCAACCGGGCGATCTACAAGGACGGCTGGATCGCCTCCGTCCGGCATGGCCGCCTTCCCTGGATGACAGGTATCGGCACATCCAAGAGTTTCGATGAGGACAAGTGGGAACTCTATGACTTAAGGCGCGACTTCAGCCAATACGACGATGTTGCCGCGAAGTATCCCCAGAAGCTCAAGGAACTTCAGGATGCTTTTTGGGTCGAAGCGAAAAAATACCAGGTGCTTCCCCTTGACGATCGCCTGGCCGAGCGCATGAACCCGGCCCTGCGTCCCAGCCTGATCGCGGGGCGGACCATCTTCAACTACTTCCCGGGTGCGTACATACCTGACAGCTCAGCCGCGCCGACGCAGAACCGGTCGTACACGATTACCGCCTATCTGGATATTCCCAAAGGAGGAGCTGACGGGGTTCTGGCAGCCGTAGGCGGGGTGGCGGGAGGTTTCACGCTCTACATAAAGGACGGACGGCCCGTATACGAGTACAACTACGCCACGCTTCAGCGCACCAAGATCACGGGCACCGAAACTCTGGCGCCGGGGCAAAACGTCGTGCGCATGGAGTTCCTCTATGACGGCGGTGGTCTCGGCAAGGGTGCCACGGTGTCCCTTTTCGTTAATGACAAGAAGGTCGGGCAAGGGCGCATGGACGCTACGATATGGACCGGAAAGTACTCCGCTGATGAAACGTTTGACATCGGCGAGGACTCCGGCTCGTCGGTGAGCAATGAATACAGCGCGCCCAACCGCTTTACGGGCACGATCAAAAAGATCGTGATCGATACCCAGCCGGCGAAGCTGAGCGAAGCCGACCAGGAGAAACTCCGAGTTATAGAGCAAAAGGCAAGACTTGCGGTCGAATAAAAAAGTGACGAGTGTCCCCCACTAATTCCCTCCCCCTTCGATGCCTGCCTGCCGGTAGGCAGGGGGGAGGGCGAGGGTGGGGGTGGACAAAATGGAGACCATATGATGTGGGGTTATTGACGAGGGGCAAGGGAAAACACTTGACACTTGACACTCGACACTCGACACTCGATACCTGAAACTTATGCGAACCGAGCAAGCAAATATGAACACAAACGAGGGCAGGTTGGGCATCCACGTCGTGGCGAAGCCCATAGGACCTGTCTGCAACCTCAACTGCGAATACTGCTTTTATCTAGAGAAGCAGGCTTTGTTCGGCGAAAGAGAAAAATACCGGATGTCCGATGAAGTCCTTTCCGCTTTCATTACAAACTATATCAAATCTCAACCCACGCCTGTTGTAGAGTTCGTCTGGCAAGGAGGAGAGCCGACTCTTTTAGGAATCGATTTTTTTAAAAGAGTGATCGAACTTCAGAGGCCTTTCGCACGTCAAAAAACCATCACAAATTCTCTTCAGACGAACGGGACGCTGCTTACCGATGAATGGTGCATCTTCCTTAAGAACAATAATTTCTTGGTTGGCATTAGCATCGACGGGCCGAAGGATATCCATGACCGCTATCGCCGCGACCGGCAGGGAAATGGGACGTTCGACCGCGTGATGCAGGGACTGGGGCTTCTGCAAAAACATAAAGTTGAATATAACGTCCTGGCCTGCGTTGCCCGTGGGACGACGGCACAGCCGCTCGATGTATACCGGTTTTTGGTGGAACAAGGCGTCGAATTTATCCAGTTCACACCGATAGTGGAGCGCATGCCTGATGCAAGCTCGAGCCAGCTTGGTCTGCGCCTCGCCGGTCCTGCATCTCTGGATAAAGAAGAACTCCAAAACGAAGTCACCTCCTGGACCGTCGTCCCCGAGGAGTACGGTGACTTTCTGATTGCTGTTTACGAAGAATGGGTCCGTCACGATGTGGGCAAGGTCTTTGTCATGAATTTTGAATGGGCGCTCAATGCCTGGATCGGTAACCCATCGCCAGTGTGTATCCATGCAGAACAATGCGGACGGTCGGTCGTGGTTGAGCACAACGGCGATGTCTATGCCTGTGACCACTGCGTCTATCCGGAGTACAAGCTCGGAAATATTTCCACTGACAATCTCTTACAGATGGTCGGGAAATCAGTACAGTCAGGATTCGGCATAACTAAAGAGACAGCCTTGCCCCGCTGGTGCAGGGAATGCGAAGTCCTAATAGCCTGCCGGGGTGGGTGTCCCAAACATCGTTTTGCAAGAACATACCATGATGAACCAGGATTTCATTATCTCTGTGCAGGGTACAAGACGTTTTTTTCTCCATATCCGGAAGTACTTGAGGGCGATGACCCAATTGCTGGAAAACGGTCTACCTGCGTCATACATCATGAACGCAGTAAAAGGACCGTTGGTAATAAGTCCGAGGGTCAAGTGACGAGTGGGCAGGGAGTTTGATAGGGTTAGCCAAAAACAAGGTCCAGACCGGCTGGACGAGAGAACAAAAATGAGGAGAAAATGAGGATGAAGAAAAAAGGCGTAACGGTTTTGCTTCTCATGGTCATGGTCCTGGCCTTTGGTATTTCTATTTGTCTCCTGGTGGATTGCAAAGCTCCATCCCAGCCAAAGGGATTTGCAGGCTCTGCAAGCTGCAGGGAATGCCATGAGAAGTTCTATAAGCTATGGTCCACGTCCTTCCATGGTCTTGCTATGCAACCTTACACTCCTGACTCTGCACACAAAAAGCTTACCCCTCACACGAAGGAGATCGCGATCAATGGCTTTACTTACCGGGCTGATATTGGTGGTAACACCGGTTATATTGTGGAGAAGGGAAAGTCGCCATCGGAGAGCAAGCAGTACAAGATCGATCACATGCTGGGTGGGAAGAACGTCTACTACTTTCTCACTCCACTCGACAGGGGTCGTCTGCAAACCCTGCCCTTGGCCTATGATGTGAAGAAGAAGGAGTGGTTTGACACTGCGGCAAGCGGGGTCCGCCACTTTTCGGACCAGCCAGTCCATTGGAAAGAATCGGTTTATACCTTCAACACAGCGTGCTATAGCTGCCACGTAAGCCAGCTCTCCACAAACTACGATCTGAAAACCGACACCTACCGCACTGTATGGGCCGAGCCTGGGATCAACTGTGAGACCTGCCACGGCCCCTCGGAAGAGCACAACCGCGTCTGCCGGCAGGCACCCAAAGGTACAGTCCCTGCAGACTTAAAAATTATCAGTGCGAAGCGGTTTACTGCGGGCCAACACAACGCCACATGTTCGGTCTGTCATGCTAAGATGATTCCCCTGACAGCCACCTTCATGCCGGGTGAGAAATTTTTCGACCATTATGACCTCATCACACTTGAAAACCCTGACTTTTATCCTGATGGCCGCGATCTTGGAGAAAATTATACTTACACCTCGTGGCTCATGAGTCCATGCCTCCAATCGGGCAAGCTCCACTGTATAACCTGTCACACCAGCAGCGGCAGGTACCGCTTCAAGGCCGAAGAAAAGGCAAGCGACGCATGTATGCCTTGTCATGCAGAAAGAGTTCAAAATGCACCTGCCCATACCCATCACAAGGTTGGAAGCAAAGGAAACCAGTGCGTCTCCTGCCACATGCCGATGACATCATTTGCGCGTATGAACCGGACCGACCATTCCATGCTTCCACCTGCGCCTTCGGCGACTATTAAATTTAAGTCCCCCAATGCCTGCAACTTGTGCCACAACGACAAGGATGCGACATGGGCTGACTCCTATGTACGAAAATGGCGAAAACGAGATTACCAAGCTGCCGTGCTCTTCCGGGCCGGCCTCATCGAGGCAGCCCGAAAGGGCAACTGGTCAAGGCTTCCCGATATCCTCTCTTATATTAAGGACACAAAGAACAACGAGGTCTACCGCACCTCTCTCGTGAGGCTCTTGAGGAGTTGCTATGACGAGAGAAAGTGGCCCCTATTGCGCCAGCTTTTGAAAGACCCCTCTCCCCTGGTGCGGGCGAGTGCTGCCCTGGCCATCTCCGACAATTTGACCCGTGAGAGCATCGATGCTCTTTTGCCGGTGACGGCAGATCCCGTGCGGCTCGTCAGAATCAGGGCAGCAGAAGCGCTCTCGCCAGTCCCTCAGAGCAGAGTGCGCGAAGAAGCAAGAGAACATCTTAAGACAGCACAAGCTGAATTCCTTTCAGCGCTCAACGCGCGGCCTGATGACTGGTCATCCCATTACAACCTGGGTAACTTTTACGCAAGCCAGAATGAAATCGAGAAAGCGCTCTCTTCTTACGAGACTGCCCTTCGCCTTGAGCCGCGCGCCCTTCTTGCCCTTACCAATATTGCCATCGTGTATGGTCAGAAAGGGGAGTATGAGAAAGCCGAGACGAGTCTGAGAAAGGCGATCGACATAGATCCGAAGAGCGGACCCGTCCACTTCAACCTGGGGCTTCTCTTGGCAGAGCGGGGCATGACTAAAGAGGCTGAGAAAGAGCTCCGGCTGGCCCTTAACCTTAATCCAAAGCTTGCACCTGCGGCATACAACTTAGGCTTGCTGATCATCAAGGAGCATTCTGATGAGGGGCTTTTTTACTGCAGGAAGGCCCATGAACTCTCTCCCAATGATCCCAAATACAGTTATACCCTTGCCTTCTACCAGGCTCAGAAGGGTGATCGGAAAGGGGCGGTGAAGATCCTTAAAGACACAGTGAAACGCCATCCCGGCCACGTCGATGCGGTGCTCCTCCTGGCCGAAATATATGAGAAGGAGGGGAAAAAGGAAGGCGCAAGAGAGGTATACAAGAAGGCCCTGTCAGCCGGGGAACTTTCGGACCGGGACTCCCTTCGTCTGAGGGTGAAACTCCAGTCACTGGAGGAAAAAGAAAAGGGAAAGAAGAAGTGAGAGAAGTGAGTGTAAAATCTGGAAGGGGGTGATGTGACAGCGTCAAGTATGGTTTGTTAAATAATTGAACATTGGATAAAAACAAGGAGGGAAAAAAATGCAATTCCAAAAGAAATACATAATCGTAACATTGTTGCTACTGAGTGCTTTTGTTTTTGCCATGGGGTCCGCTCATGGGCAAGCCAAGCTCCCAAACATCCTCGTGATCATGGGCGATGATATCGGCTGGTTCAACATCAGTGCTTACAATCACGGGATGATGGGGTACCACACTCCCAACATAGACCGCATTGCCAAGGAAGGCGCGATGTTCACCGACTATTACGGCCAGCAGAGCTGCACGGCTGGCCGGGCGGCCTTCATCACCGGGCAGACACCATTTAGGACCGGGCTCACCAAGGTCGGCCTCCCTGGCGCGGATATCGGCATCCGGCCTCAGGATCCAACTATTGCCGAGCTGCTGAAGCCTTTGGGCTACATGACTGGCCAGTTCGGCAAGAACCACCTGGGTGACCGGGATGAGTTCCTGCCGACGAACCATGGTTTCGATGAATTCTTCGGGAACCTGTACCACATGAACGCCGAGGAGGAGCCCGAATACGAGGATTATCCGAAAGACCCAGCATTCCGGCAGCGGTACGGCCCCCGCGGGGTGCTCAAGTCGACCGCGGACGGGAAGGTGGAGAACACCGGTCCCCTCACCATGAAGCGGATGGAGACCGTGGATGAGGAGTTTCTGAAGGCGACGCTTGACTTTATCGACCGCGCCAACAAGGCAAATAAGCCGTTCTTCGTCTGGTTCAACACCACCCGCATGCACGTCTGGACGCATCTGAAGCCGGCGTCGAAAGGAAAGACAGGATTGGGGATCTATGCGGACGGCATGGTAGAGACTGACGGGCATGTGGGCCAGTTACTAAGGAAACTCGAGGATCTGAAAATCGCCAATAATACGATTGTCATTTACACCACCGATAATGGCGCCGAGGTCATGACTTGGCCTGACGGCGGTATGACCCCATTTAAGGGCGAGAAGGACACGAACTGGGAGGGCGCTTTCCGGGTCCCCTGCGTGATCCGATGGCCGGGGGTCATCAAGGCGGGAACGGCCATAAACGAGATCACGTCAGCAGAGGACTGGCTCCCCACAATTCTGGCCGCAGCAGGGGTGCCGGATGTTAAGGAAAAACTTCTGAAGGGATACAAGGCGGGCACAAAGAACTTCAAGGTGCACCTTGACGGCTACAATCTTCTGCCTGCCTTCAAGGGCGAGGCCAAGGAGTGGCCCCGGAAGGAATTCGCCTACTTCAGCGATGACGGGGTCCTCATGGCCATGAGGTACAACCGCTGGAAATTTGTCTTTGCCGAGCAGCGGGCCAAAGGCATGCAGGTCTGGACAGAGCCGCTTGTCACAATGCGAGTTCCCACCCTTTACGACCTTCGCGCCGATCCATTTGAGCGCGCACCGGAGGATTCGAGCTATTACCGGGACTGGGCAATCCGGAAAATGTTCCTTATCATTCCGGCCCAGGAGGGTATGGCAAAATATCTTCAGAGCTTCAAAGAGTTCCCGCCGCGCCAAAAACCAGCCAGTTACACCATCGATCAGGTGATGGAGATGATGATGAAGGGAATGGGCGGCAGCAAGTAATTTCGGCTCGTACCCAGGGCTAGAGCCAGCACATAATCCCCTCCCCCTTCGATGGGGGAGGGTGCGGGTGGGGGTGGATATTGGGATTCCCCCTTACCCTCTCCCCCAAGGGGAGAGGGGAGATTTTTTGAGAAGTCACTTAATCCTAGGAGGAGGATTAATAATGCTAAGAGCTATGGAACTGTTTTTCATAGGACGAATTTTTAGGCCATTTTTAATTGGTACATTTTTCCTGGTTGGTCTGGGGATGCTGGCACGAGCAGTGTCAGCAGATCCATTGCCCTCATGGAATGAGGGACCGGCAAAACAGGCCATCGTTGAATTTGTGCGAGGGGTGGCTAACAAATCGAGTCCGCAGTATGTACCACCGCAACAACGGATTGCCACCTTCGACAACGATGGCACGCTCTGGGCCGAACAGCCGGTCTATTTCCAGGGTTTCTTTACTATCGACCGGGTGAAGGCACTTGCCCCGCAGCATCCAGAATGGAAAGAGAGGCAGCCCTTCAAGGCGGTCCTGGAAAATGACATGAAGGCGTTTGCTGCAACAGGCGAAAAGGGATTGGCCGAGGTTATCATGACCACGCACGCGGGCATGCCCACAGGGGAATTTGAAAAGATTGTCAAGGATTGGCTCGTCACGGCAAAGCACCCCCGGTTCAACAGGCCCTTTACTAACCTGGTATACAAACCGATGCTGGAGCTACTTGTCTATCTTCGGGAGAATGGTTTCAAGACCTACATCGTTTCGGGTGGTGGTGTCGAGTTCATGAGGCCATGGACTGAGAAAGTTTACGGCATCCCTCCTGAGCATGTGGTGGGGAGCAGTATCAAGATGAAGTTTGAAATGAAAGACGGCAAACCCGTCCTTACACGGCTGCCCGAAATCGATTTTATCGATGATGGTCCCGGCAAGCCGGTTGGCATTCAAAAGTTTATCGGCCGACGTCCCATTGCTGCGTTTGGTAACTCTGATGGCGACCATCAGATGCTTCAGTGGACGGCTGCAGGTAAAGGCCCACGTTTCATGCTTCTGGTTCACCACACCGATGCGGAGCGCGAGTGGGCCTATGATCGGCAATCGCCGATCGGACGGCTCGATAAAGCACTCGACGAAGCCCTGAGGCGTGGCTGGACGGTCGTCGACATGAAAAAGGATTGGAAGAAGGTATTCCCCTTTTAAGGAGAGCACAAATTCGCAGAAGCAAAAGGCTTAAACAGAGCAGAGAACAGGTGCTTTCTCTCAATCCGGAGTTCTAAGGGGGAAAGAGTGCCGAAAGACGAGTGACAAGTAGAAAGCACTTGACCTCCAACCCTTTACAGTTTGTAGGGCAAAAACTCAAACAACGACGCAAGGAAACGGGGCAGTGAAAAACATAGGGAAAAAATTGTCTTTGACATTATTGTACTTAAGGCTAATCCTGTTCACGCTACCTCTTTGGGCAGCGAATCCTTCCGCAATAACTGCGCCGTCAGAGGCCGAAGCACAAGGCAGGTCCCTGGATGACCTCGACAAAGAACTCTCTAACCCAGTCACCAGTGTATGGTCGATCGCTTTTCAGCAAAATACGAATTGGTGGAGTGAGGCAACGCAAATTCCAGCAATGAAAGCCACCTACCATTGGGGATAGGTAGTCATCAGAAGAGGATCTAAAGAATGAAAACGAAACGCATCTTGTCTTATCCGGACCGGTTGTGGACAACCGATATTGCGCTGACCACTTTGCTGGTCTCTCTCTTGACTTACATCTTTTTTCTTTATCCGCTCGGATGGGTCGGTTCTTTCAGGCCTCTCCCCGCTGTCTTCTTCTCTCTCATCCTCATTACGGGCGCAATCACGGCCTCCAGAAACCGCATTTTCAGGACGCTCGTTTTCTCGTGGTGCCTTCTCAGCTTCATTTTGCTGCTATGGGCAAGGCATTTATTTCCATACCAGAGTCTCATCTTTGTAATGAACTGTCTGGTCCTGTTCTTCCTGTTACTCCTCACCTCTTTGATTTTGGGCCAAATATTTCGAGAAGGGCCTACGACTTCCCATCGGATCATGGGAGCTGTAGCCGTCTACCTGCTTATTGGAATGGCATGGTCCGTGGCCTATTATCTGGTCGCACTCTGGATACCCGGGGCGTTCGTTACTCAGGGATCTTTAACCCCAGGCGACGGAGAATCTCTCCAATCGCAGCTTTTCTATTTTAGTTTCGTTACTCTGACATCGATCGGTTATGGCGACATTGTGGCAGTCCATCCGATCATGCGGATGTTAGTAATCCTAGAGGGAGTGGTCGGGCAACTTTTTCCTGCCATTCTGATTGCACGTTTGGTTTCTCTTCAAGTTCAGTCGAAACAGAAAAACTGAAACCCCCCTCACCTCTATCCTCTCTCCCAAATGGGGAAGAGGGGAGGGTGAGGAGATTGGAGGAGAAAAATGAAGATCGTAAAAAGCATGATACTGTTTGCCATTGTGGGGCTCGTCATCATGCTTCCCCTATCCACCCATGCTGAGGAAGGCGGGAGTGGTCATTACGCGCCGGGCGCGAATGCTTCATTCATTGATACGCTCCCTGGAAAGCCCGGCCTGGCAATCGCGAATTTCTTTAATTTTTATGATGGCAGTGCGAGCGTCGGCCGGCAACTGCCTTTCGGAGGACTGGTCACAGCAGGCCTCGATGCCACGGCCTATTCAGACACGGTCGTAGCACTTTATCAAACACCGCTGAAGCTCCTGGGCGGTTATTATGCCGTCGGCGTAGCCATCCCTTATGTCTGGGTGAAGGTCAAAGGCCAAGTTACGGGGCCTTTAGGAAACACCATCACCGTGAGCGACAAGGCCAACGGCATCGGTGATATCACCCTCTACCCGTTTATGCTCGGTTGGACAGACCTCAACGGTGACTTGAAATACGATGTCCGCCTGGGCATCTACGCTCCAACGGGTGACTATGATAAGGGCAAATTGGCCAACTTGGGCAAGAACTACTGGACGTTCGAGCCTGCCGTCTCGCTCAGTTATATAAGCAGCAAGATAGGTCTTGAACTGAGCGCCTTCGCCGGCATGGACTTCAATACCAAGAACCACAAAACAGATTACCGTAGCGGAATCCAACTTCACCTCGACCTAACGGCCGCCGAACACCTGCCGCTCTTTGGCGGTATCATCGGTATAGGAGCTAACTTTTTTTACTACCAGCAGATCAGTGGTGACAGCGGTTCCGGTGCAAGCCTTGGCGATTTAAAGGGCCGTACGCTCGGGATCGGCCCGGTGCTCTCCTACGCAACGAAAATCTGGAAAAAAGACCTCGTGGCAGAAGTCAAATGGCTCCCGGAAATCCACGTGAAAAACCGCCTCAAAGGTGACTACGTCTGGTTCAAGCTGGGGATGGTATTTTAACGATCAGTAAGAGTCACAAGGTGCAATTAGCCAAGTGGGGAATACCTTGACCGCTTTAATATGAAGTAGTTTGGATGAGGAGGAAAATAAGCGGTTCTCCGCTATTGGTATCGCGGCCGAAAGAAAACCACCCTTCTTAACGAAGCGGATAAATTATAAAGAGTCCAGAGTAGTGTGTTGCTGAACCGAGAAATCGCATCGGCCTCCTCGGTTCAATTCGAAAAGTGCATGTTTCTGCTAATGTTCTATTTTCAGAGTTCCCAAAAAGTATGGATTAGACCTTCGTATATTTACCCGCCTGGTGATTTCACCCCGGAAATCTTCGATTCTTATGGCACGCCTTGGCTGAAGATAGGTAGGTGTTAGCGTCAAATTGGACTTTTGGATCGGCTGGATTTTGGGAAAAAAGATAACTTCCTCGTACTCGTGATTTTTGAAAATCTCGCCTCCATGCCATATTTCGATCAGTAATAAA
>Ga0316626_10000376_pt1 | contig 16794 bp, 11 predicted proteins | sample OWC_Aug_T1_C1_D5_FD_207656 | JGI IMG/M metagenome (GOLD analysis project Ga0316626, IMG submission 207656) | Wetland soil microbial communities from Old Woman Creek delta, Ohio, United States - OWC_Aug_T1_C1_D5_A | ecosystem: Environmental > Terrestrial > Soil > Wetlands | place: USA: Ohio...
CCTTTGGTTTCCCGCCACTGTGCCCCCCCCCCCCCCCCCCCCCCCCCCCCATAAATGGTCAGTTCCTTGTTCCTTGGGTGGGGGCTGGGCCATGTGTCAGTGTCCAGTGTGCGGTGCCAACTATGGCGCGCGGCGCTCAATGCTGCGCCACTTTCGACTGCGCCACAAGGAGCTCCCCGTGCCGCACCAAGCGCGCGGGCGTCCCCGTAAAACGCCCGCGTCATCCCGGCCACGGGCGCAACTGAAAGCGCGCCCAATGGCCGCCGCCGCATTGACCCTGGATAGCGATAGCAGCAGCAGCAGCAGCGACGATGACGACGACGACGACGCCGCCGGGCTCGACCTGTTTGCCGGCGATCTGACGGTGGATGACTTTATGCGGCTGCTCGGCCCGTCCAGCGCCCCGGTGGCGGTGGCGGCGGCGGCCCCCCTCAGTGACGATACACTTTCTTTTTAGTTGTGACACGATCTTGGTCGTGGCCCATCCGATGCGTTTGCGCATATATTTAGTTGAATACAGGCCGCTTGTTGGGGCCGGCGGGTAGGGCCGGGGCGAGCGGCCGGGCATTGGGCAGTCCGTCGGTGTCGATCCCGGCGCTGCCGCCGTCAATGTTCACCACGAACAGCCAGGCGCGCACGGCCAGGTAGAGCAGCGCCAGGAGGACGAGACCCACGACGAATCGGCGCTGTGTTTTGCGGGCGGTCACCGAGTGTAGCCGAATGGTGATGAGCACCGTGGGCGTGGGCATCGCGCCGTGATGCGTATGCACAATGGCATCGTCGACGATGGCGACAGAACAGCGGCCGCCCAGCGTTGGCGCGCGCTCGGCCGCCTGCACGATGGCGCTCTGGTGGTCGAGCGACGTTGGCGAGAGGATGGCAAAGAGCACGGGCCCGCCGCGCCCGCCACTCAACGCCTCAATCGACACTTCGCGCCGGACGCCCCGCTGCGCATTGACGGGCGCCAGAATTTCGTCGCGCACCAGACGCCGATACTCCTCGCGGTCCGCGTCGCTGAGCACAAACTCGCCGAGGCCCTGGTTCATGGGGGCAGAATGTGACGACTGAGGGGGGAGAAATGGATTGCACAGACTATGGAGTGTCACATTAAATGTATTCTTCCTCCTCCTCGTCGTCGTCGTCGCCGCTCTCGTCCTCGGGCTCAATGAAGATGGCGTGGGCGGCGAGTTCGCGGGCGGCCGGAGCGTGGGGCGCCAGGGAGGCGGCCTGTGCCATCTCCTGTTCGGCCTCGAGGGCGGCGCGGAGGACGACCTCCTCATCTTCGTCCGCCGAAACTGCGTCGGCGTGGAGTTGGCCAGCCGGGGGCGGAGGCGGCGGGGGGATGATCTCGGCGTTGCTGTTGCCAATGGTGCTGCCGCGACGTAGGAGGACGGTGCTGAGGGGCACCATCTTGGTCGTGTCGTTGGCATCGAGGGCCTCCTGGATGGCGCCGCGGCCGAGGGCATAGGCAAGAATGTCGTCTTTGGGGTAGGAGAGGTGGAGGAGGTTGGAGAAGCGCTCATCCTTGCTGAGGTCGTCGGGAATGGCAATGACGCCCGCGCGGCGGAGCAGGGCCAGCTGGGTGTCGCGGCGGCGCTCAAACAGTTTGACGGAGAGGAGGTCGAGGTTGGGGGCGTAGTTCCAGGGCGCCGTGGGGTCGAGTTTGAGGTCGGCGGCCAGCGCCTCCTGATACTCGAAGCGCCCCGTGCAGCACTCGAGGCGGACGAGCGCCTGCAGGTGGTCGGGGTCGTGGCTGAGGTAGGACATTTGCGTGCCATTCCAGGCAATGTGGGCCGACTCGCTGGCGCGCTTGAAGCGCTGATCAATGTTCGTCGTTGCCGTCTGCCAGGCGCCCAGGCCGAGGGAGCTGGCCACCATGTGTCGGCCGCTCGCCGTGGGCCGCGACTCGTTGACAATGACGAGCTGCGTGTTCTTGTCCGTCTGGCGCACGGCAAGCAGCTGCATCATGGAGGAGAGGCCCACGATTGTCGTATTGCCATTGGGGAGGCGGAGGCGGAAGGGTCGCGGCGACGAGCAGACGAGGAAGGAGGCGCGCCCAATGCGATCCACTTCGTTGCGCTCCAGCATGCGGTTCTTCGTGTGCGGCGTCGAGCGGAACGTGGCACACTCGATAATGTGGCGAATGGCCTGCATCAGGGGATCGGTGAAAATGTCCACGTGGGCCATGCGCTGGGCCCAGTCGGGCGTGAGATCCTCGACCGTGTAGGTTGGCAGCATGATGCGCTGCAGCGGCGTCTCACCGAGGCGCTGGCGGAAGAGCGCCTGTTCGTGCTCGTGGAGGTGGCGCAGGCTGATCAGGTCGGCGATGCGCGCCTCCGAGCCCACCGAGATGGGCATCAGCATCCGCTCAAAGACCGACACGGCAATGGCAATCTGAATCTTTTCGCTGCTAATGCCGGGCACGGGCTTGATGATGACGCTCGGGATGAGGTCCGCGGGCTCCTCGCCACTGGGCAGGCGCATGACGCGGAGTCGCTTGCTGTCGTGGTCGCGGTCGTAGTAGTTGGAGCGGACGAGGCGGTTCGCCTTCTTGTAGATGAGGTCGGTAATGTACTCGAGGCGCGGCGTGGAGACGCAGACGGCACTCATAAAGTCGTGGAGCGCCCGGAACGCCTTGGCCGCCGACGGCTTCACCCAGGTCAGGTAGCGCTGGTCCTCCATCTCCTGGCTCTGCTGGCGGCCGCCGGCGGTGCGCAGGCCGAGCTTAATGTGGTTGTCGTAGTCGCCGACGAGCTCGTCGCTCCGGGTGCGCAGGGGCTGCTGTTCGGCGGGCGCGGTCGTCGCCATATGATGGGCAAACGAGGTCATGATATCGTTCTCGAACATGGGCGCAATCTGGCCTGACATGAGCGACAGGACGAAGATGAAGTGGTCCAGCGTCACCATGAGCCGCGGCTGCAGGAACTGCGTCATCGTCTTCAGGTCCCAGATGTTGCAGCGATGCTTCTTGAGGAAGTGGTGGCCCTCCTCGGTCGCCACCAGCTCCCAGGCCGCCTGCTGGCGCACGACAGAGCGGCAAATGTTGAGAATCTGCTGCACCAGGCGGTTCGTCAGATTGGTCGCGTCGTAGGAGTAGGTCGTCTTGAGGATGTTGAACAGGTTCTGCGTGTTGAGCAGCGCCAGGTCGTACGACACGTCTGGCATGGAGCCCGAATTAATGTGATACTGCATGACGAGGTCGACCGCGTGCAGGAGGCGATGCTGGCGCATGAGCTCCTCGTAGTCGCGCGCCAAGTCCGCTCCCGATGGCCGCAGCTGGTTGAGAATATTGTCGCCAGGCAGCTTCGTCATGGCCGAGGGCTGCTCGATAATGGCGAAACGCTGCTTGCTTGGCGTGCTCATCTCGTCCGTCTTCCAGTTGAGGCCCACACACCAGACGCACTCGACGCGCGCGTGATGCATCACCAGCGACCGCTCCTTGGTCTCCGGATCAATATGGACGGCGGCCGTGCGCAGCTCCTTCTCCGTCAGGATCGTCTTGAAGATGCCCGCCTTCTCGCTGTCCGCATTCTTGTCGACGCCCTTGCCGCCGCGGCCACTGCGCGACGTGGCGTCGAGCGTGTCAATGACCTGGCTCGGTGGCAGCTCGTCCTGGAAGATGGCGTAGCCACTGCTATTCTTGCCGCCCGTGAACGCGTGCTTGGTCACGTACGACAGGCGCATCGTCGTGCCCGGCAGCGACAGCAGCACCACCAGCGCAAAAATAAAGGACTTGCCAATACCACCCTCGCCCGGCAGCATGGGGTGCGCCCCCGTATCGCCCGAGCTCGGCGGCGTAATCGTGGCATGATTGCGCGCGCACAGAATCACCACCTAGTCATGGGGGGGATGAGGATGAGATGGAGGGGAGAGGGGGAGGGGGTGGGGAGGCGCACCAGGAGGGGATGCATATTGCGGTCCGTGACCTTGCCCAGGTCCTTGAGCGAGCTGTAGAACCAGACCATGAAACGCTGGAATCGGCTGCCGTTGCAGTGCGGCGGCGCATGAATGGTGCAGTTGCCCTCGAAGATGCGCCAGGCGGCCTGGAGGCCCCGTCGAATGGCGTCGGGTTCCACCACCTCGCCCGCCAGCTCCGCCTGCGCGGCGACCCGTCGGCCATGGTCCAGCAAGAAGGCATCGCGTCGTGCCACAAAATCGGCGTCGCTCATGCCCGTGGCCTGCCGTTCGCGCTGCAGCCGATTCAGCTTGGCCGAGATAATGGCGCGCAGTTGCATCTGGCGGCTCGTGGCCATAATGGCCGGGTCCCACGTGCCCCAGTCGCCCGCGTCCTTGGCCGCCGTCAGCGCCTCCGCAAGTAGGGGATCCTCCTCGCCCGCGTCCGTGTCCGCCCCTTCGTCGCCAATGCCCAGTGGCATGGCGTGGCGTTCGGAAACGCCGTACCGCTGACGCAGCTGCGCCAGCACCTCTTCGCGCGGCTGCTGGTTTTCGTCCAGCTCATCCTCGGTGAAAAAGTGGAGGCCAATCTCCTGCGCGTCCATCTCCTCCTTGTCGCGCTCCACGGGCAGTGGCGCCGAGAGTAGACCGGGATAGCGGCCGCGCGACAGTTCAAAGGCCACGCGCTGCAAGCGGATGCGCGCCGCCTTGAGTCGCAGCTGGGCGTAGCTGCGCAGGCGCTCCACATTGGCCGCGTGGCGGGCCGCCAGGGCCGTGCGCGCGCGGACTTCTTCCTCCTGGGCATGCTTGCGCATTTCGGCCATGGCCCCATTCATCGCCTCGGCCAAGCCAGGCGCGAGCGGCCCATCGCCAACGTCAAACGGAATGGGCACGTCGTCGTGGCGGAAGCTCCCATTAAAGCGCTCCTCGCTCAGGGCCGTCGAGAGAAGCACCGCCTTGGCACGAACGAGGGCCTCGAGCGAGGGCGTGTAGTCGCTCGCATCCACGGCCTCTCGCAGGCGGTACGGGAACGGCCGGCCCATGATCAACTCGGGCAGCAGATAGTCGCCGCGCACCACCACCGTCTCGTCCGGACAGGGCCAGTCGGTCGGCGCCGTGGCGCCCTGCTGGAACGCCCAGAGCACATGGCTCCGCAGCACGTCGTAGTAGGCATCCTGGTCGGCCGCTGCCATGGGGGCCGCATACTGAGCGGGCGGCGCCGCCGTCGGATTGACCAGGCCATTGGAGTAGTAGCAGACGGGCGAGAGGTAGTCGCGCAGCACGGCCGTGCCATTGGGCATCTGCGTCAGCCGCATCAGGGCGTCGCCCATGGTGAAGGCACTGGCCAGCAGATCGTCGAGCTCCTCCGTCGAGAGACGGCTCATGCCCTCGGCGCCCGCAAACCGCCGCTCATCGTGGCTCGCCTGGCGCACGGCCGCATAGTAGGGCAGCACATAGCGTTCGGCAAAGACGCGCGGATTGCTCGGCTTGAGGTACTGCAGCTGGTTCGGGAAGCGGAAGATGCCACGTGGCCCAAAGACCTCCTCGAGCACCTTCTTGTTGAGTCGACCGCCCTGCAGGTCGAGGTAGGCGCCCTCGGCCGCATGTGCCGAGAGGCCGTCGCGAAAGTAGGAGCGCTCCAGCGTCCGATCGGCCACACCCGCTGGGCCATGCGTCTCCGCCTGATCCGCCTCGCCGAGCACGGGCTCGTCGCTGCCCGACGTACTGCCCTCAAGGTCCATGGCCTCGCCGTCGTTGGCCGCCGCTGCACGCGCCTTCTTGCGCTGGCGTGGATTCTTGTCGCCCGAGACCGCCTTGCGCTTGAACGCCGCCGCAAATGGGTTGGCACCCTGCTGGATTTTGCGACGATCGCCAGACGTCAGCTCGCCGCGGGCTGCCCGCCGCATGCCCTCCATCACCGTCCGCGACAGCGGGGCCGTCGTGAACAAATGGTAGACCACCGCACGCGACGTACCATCCGCCGCCTTGGGCGACTGCACCACCATGTAGGCCATGGACTCCTTGCCAACAGGATTGGGGCACACCGTCTCGTACGGCTTCACATTACCATAGTACGCCGCTACGCTGAACAGCGTCGCCAGCAGGTCGTAGTTGTACGACAACAAGTCACTCGGATGCGTTCCCTTGGCATTCGGCTTAAAGTCCACACCAACCATGAAACAGAGGCTCGCCACGTGCTGCGAATGCGCCGGGAGCGTTGCACGCGCGTGCGACCACGGCTCATAGATGACGCGTCGCGTCCACAGTTCCTGCACACGCTGCCGGGACTCTGTCTCCATTGAAGAGCTGGCCGACTGAACGGGAGGGGGGCCCACTGAAACGGAGGGGGGGGGGGGGGAGGCATATTTTTTCGAGGGGGGGGGGGGGGCACCCTTTTCCCAGCCGTTGTGTGGCCATTAACCCAGTGTCCTTCCCAAATGGCGCTCGTGGCGTTTCCCGACGAGGGCGGTGGCGGGCGCTATGAGGATGGCGAGACTGTGCTCGTCATGCGCACGCTCTCGCTGATCCGCCTGCCCGTACGTCCCATGACGGGACGCACCGAGCTCGTTGCCTTTGTCCTCTGTCTCGAGTGGTCGGCCAAGCACAATGCCAATGTGTGGCGTAGTGGGGACTACGTTCTGCTCTGTCTCGACGAGCACTCCTTGGTGTTGGCCTGTCCCTTTTACATTCACCACATTCGCGTTCGGCGCTACGCCAACAGCGTCTTCTATCGGCCCGTGGCCTGGCAGGGCGTCCTCGCCTCCATCCCTATTCACCTCCAGTGGGCACCCCCGGCGCTCGCCGGCTTTGTCGATGGACAGACCCACTATCTGCGCCTCGATCGCATGGTGGTTAGCGCCGGCCTCGCCACCTCGTCCATGGTTGACGCCCTCGGCCATCCGCCGCACTCCGCGCCCCTGCCGGGCATTAGCTCGCTCGCGCCCATTCCCCGCTTCCCGAGCGTCGACGCCCTTCGCACGTTCCAGGCTGACCACGCCGCACTCCTCGGCACCTGTCGTTGTCGCATTCCCGTCGGTCCAGCGGCCATGGCGGCGACAACGGTGGCCATTGACGCCGGCCGATTCCTCGCCGCCGTCGAGTCGCGCCAGATGCCCCACCTGTTTGTCGCCGCCGCCGTCCCCGCCCTCTTTGAATTATTGCGCACGGGCCGTCTAACGTGGGCGGCCGCCGCGACGCTCTACGGCCGGCCGCTCGTTGCGCCCATGCTCGTCGCCCTCTTGGATCCGTCCACCCAACTTCTCCTCTCGCAGCCGCTCGACCTCCTGCAGCGGCCGCGAGATTTTCTGGGGCGCACCATTGCGACGGCCCCGTCTGCTTCGCCCATGGGGAATGCCTTGCCACTGCGGCCAACGGCGGCGTTTGCCGACGACCCCCTGCTCTTTGCCTACGTGCTCGACGTGCGCCGCCGCCGCGCCGAGTGTCCCCTGCTCTACCAGACCATCGTGGAGTCATGCAGTGCCGTCCTCGGTGCCATGCTCACCTACGCCGCACTCTACGAACAGCTGATTCCGGCGCGCGCCCACCGCCTGCGGCCCCGTCTGCGCTTTGATATGCCCACCCTCGGCGACCACTGTCGCTTTGCGCCGCCACGCGATTTGGCGGCCGTGCAGGCGCTCATCGCCGCGGCGGGCGCGCAACTCGTGGCCGACGAACCGCCCGGTGTCCTTGACATGCTGGTCCACGACCCCGCCGCCACGCGCGCCGCCAGCCAACACCTTCTCGGGTTGATGCGGGCGCTGCACGTGCGCGTCCAGGACGTGGGCGTCGACGATTGGCTAGCGTCCACGGGTCCGCCCGAGGAGGAAGTTCGGCGGCTGCTGCAGCAACACGCAACGACGAGCGTCCTCGTCTATCCGGCGCAGCGCGGTAGCGCCCCCTCTGTCTCGCCGCTGCTCCACGTCATTAGCGACGCCACCGTCGATCGGCTGGCCAATGGCTGGGATGCCGCCATGGCCGCCATCCGCTTCACGCACATTGTCGTCATTGACGCGCACGCCTATAGTGTGCGCCAACTCGTCCAACTCTTCGTCAACATTGGCCGACTCCGGGCGGTCAATGACACCCACATCGACGCTACCTCCACCACCCTGCTCGGCTGTCGCTGGGCCAATGGCCCATTTCTCACAACCGACCGCCCGGCCGACGCCGCGTTTCGCCTCCTCCTCCCCGCGACGCCGGCCACCATGCGATTGCCGTCGGCCGTCGTCCACCGCCTCCGCGCCCACCTCACGACGCCCGACCGACGCGCGCGCATCCGCGTCATTGTTGAAAACGACCTGCAGCACGCGCTCCAGCCCACGGACCTCGTCGTCTACCCGCTGGCGCTGTGGCACCAGATTTCCGCGCGACGCCTGGCCAATTGCGTGGCCGCGCCCTACCTCGCCTGCACGCCCACCGTCGGCCCCGGCACCGTCCATACGATGGCGGCGAAATTGCGCGCCATGGCCGTCGACGAACTTGTGGCGCTCATCGCGTGGCTCGACGCGGACGCGGGCCGGCGCCTCATCATCCGCACACCCCCCTCGCATGGGCGCGCCGACGCTGTCAGCGCCGACGGCCTCGGACACGTGCTCGCCTGTCTCACCGACGCCATGCACAGCAACTACCTCTGACCCACCCACCGTCTATACACGAACGGAATTTGCTTTTCTGGTGATCTTGGTTGACCCGTTATTCATATGCCTTATCACACTGCGTTCGTTGTTCTACACGAAAAGCAATTTCCGTTTGCGCATACCACCGTCGTCGCTCGCGTTTCCATTGTTTTTTCGTGTGCACAAAAAATGGGCGCTAATCACCGCCACCGCCGCCGCCCCAACTCTGGCGTTTCCATTGTTTTTTCGTGGGCACAAAAAATGGGTGCTAGTCACCGCCGCCGTCGCCGCCCCAACTCTGGCGTTTCCATTGTTTTTTTCGTGTGCACAAAAATGGGTGCTAGTCACCGCCGCCCCAACTCTGGCGTTTCCATTGTTTTTTTCATTGGCATAAATGGGCGCTGCTAGTCATCGTCGGGGACGGGGGCGTCGTCGTCGTCGTCGGCGGGAGCGGGTGTGTTGCGCCGCTGGCGTTTGGTGCGGCGCTCGTCGCGTTTCTTGAGGATGCGCTCGGCGCGCGCCATCTCGCGGTCGTCGCTGGGCGGCCCGGTTTTGGCGACGGCGGCGGTCACCTTGAGGGGATGGAAGGCGCGCATCGCCGTCTCCAGCTCCTGGCAGTGGAAGTAGCAGCGCGCAAATTCGTCCGATGTGATGCGCCCGTGCACGTGCGTCTTGATGGCGACGGCGTCGAGGCTGAGGGCGAGGCCTAGCGCGTCGGTCGCCCGCAGTCGCGGTCCCACCCGATACATTTCGTCCTCGAGTTCCTGGGCGGCCTGGTGCGCTTCATCCTCCTCGGATTCGTCAGCGTCGGCGTCAGCGCCAGTGGCAGCACGGCCGACGGGGGCGTCGCGCACCCACTGGTAGCGCGCAAACGTGTCGAATTCTTCGACGACGGCGCGGTCGCGGAGTTCGGCGGCGTCGTGTGCCGTGTACTCGAGTCCGTCCCAGTAGCGCACGGAAAACGGGCGCTCGCCCATGAGCGTGCGCCACAGCGCCCGATCGACGGCCGTGGGAAATTGGGCATGTTTGTCGTACATGGCAACGCTCGTGTCGTTGCGCTCCGCCGCCGCGGCCGCGCCCGGCCGAACATTGAGGCGACCAAAGGTGTGATCCACATCGAGGAGGATGCGCCAGGTGTGCTCGGGCGTGTCGGGCGCCCAGCCGGGCAGCAGCGGTCGCTGGCCCTCTGCCAAGAAATGCATGCCGCTGCCGACGATGCCAAAGTGGATGGGACAGACACAGGGCCGCGCCAAGACACGCGCCTCGCTCAGCCGCGCCTGCACCTGGCGCCACCACTCCTCGAGCGTCGCCACCAACTGGTCGTGGGCAATGAGGCGCTGGCGGAGTGCGGGGCGCGCTGGGTTGCCGCTGTCGCGGCTGCCGGGCTGCAGGATCCAGACGCGGTAGTACAATTGTCCGCGCCGATCAATGATGACTTCTTTGACGCGCGGCTGCACCTGCTCCCAGGCGGCGCCAATCGACAGCGGCGCCGCAACATCCCAAAATGCCGGCGGTGGCGGCGGCGCCCCATTGTCGCCCACCTGCGACACGAGCCACATCGCATCGATGGCGACGACGGTCGTCGGCGGTAGGAGACAGCGGCGGCGGCGCCACATTTTCGTCATGGGGCTGAGTTGGAAGCGCTCCTCATTGGCGCGGCGCATCTGCGCCAGCCAGGTCGTCGTCTCGGCGTCGCGCAGTCGATTGCAGTAGGCAAAGGCAATGGCCGTCGGCGCCTGCTCGTCGCTGCCCGTGCCCGAGGGAAAGGCGTGCGTGACTTCGCCCGGCAGCTGATCGTAGAGGGGCACGAGCGCCGTTCCCGTCCAGAGCCATGCCAGGAATACGGCCATCACCACGACGACGAGCGCGCCCGCCGCCGCGCCGCCCATGGACCAGCGGGCCCGCAACGCCGTCCACGCCACCGTCAACAGGTCGCGCCACCGTAGGGATGGCAGCATCATGATCGAGGGGAAACTGACGACTGGCGGTGAGGAGAGGGTATTTATTTTTTTTTAGGACAATGGCGGCAGTGGCGCGCGCTGATGCTGCTGCCAGCGCTCCAGCAGATCCATGATGGCCCAGGTAATGGCCAGCGTGCCGCCGCCATAGTAGAGGAGCGTCCAGAGGATAAAGTAGCCCCAGGCGGCGGCGCGGGAAACGGTTTGGCGGACATTGTGGAGGAGGTAGACGACGACGATGGCGATCGCGGCCTCGGTGCCATATTTTATGACAATGGGCTGGTTAAGGAGGTAGCCGACGAGATGGAGGCCGTGGTGGGTCACTGCGTTGGTGGTAGCCGCCAGAACGTCGACCGTGACATTGTAGACGAAGCCCTTCAGTCCGTCTGTCGCCGCCATATGGCGAACGAAGTGATCGCCTTAAAGAACCGCGAACTCGCCCAATTGACGAGCAACAATGCGCTCCTCACGGAGACAGTGTACAAGCAGGATCTGCTCGACCGGTCGCCCCTGGACGGTTTTGTAGAATACGCGGAGAATTTGGGCGCCCTCGATGACTACCGCCGTAGGCGCCTTGCCCCCTGGGTGAATGCGCTGCTGGAGACGCCGGGCCAATTCCACTGGCCGCTGTGGGGCCCCTATTGGGCTGGCCTGCGCGGACTCGGCGAGTGGCCGCCGAGCGCCGTGATTCTCAGCACCCTGATTCACACCTATCTGCGCATCATCCCGCTCATGTCGCCCGAGAGCGCCAGTGTCGTGTTCAACTACATGAGCGGTGCCTGCGTGCTCGTGCGCCTGTGGTCCTGCGGCGTGGAGCCACTGGCCAATCACGTGCTCGATCGCGGCACGCGCGGCTCATTTGCGCAGCTCGTCGCACGGCTGGAGACGAACCGTAGCGAGGAACTCACCAACGCCCTGGAACAGACGCTGAACGCCCTTGAACGGACGGGTGCGTTTCCCCCGACGCCGCCGATACCGCCGAACCCAGAGGACGCGGCGCGCCTCGTCGACCCCCTGCATCTCGCCCGCCGCATGGGCACCCTCGCCAAGAATCCCAAACTGGCCGAGTATGACAAGTCTACAGAGGCCGAGCGGGCTGTCGCACTCGAAGACGCCGAACGCGCCGCTGCCGAGCTGCCTGGGGGCGCCAGTGCGCTGCGGGCCCATAGGGAGTGGCGCGAGAAACTTGAGGGCCGCGACGACACACAGGAGCCGGCGACGGCGGCGGCGCTAGAGGACGGGCGCTGCAGTATCATGTAAGTCGTCCGTATTGTCGAGGGACTCGAAAAAATCAATTGTGCTGGGCTGAAACTCCTTGGCCGCTTTTTGGGCGGCGCTGCGCGTAGAAAAGTAGGCGACCACGTCGGGGTGTATGTCGTCGGGGTTCTCCGAGGCAAAGGCGAGCTTGCCGGGATTCATCTGCATCGTGTCGCCCATCTGACTGATGATGCGCAGGACGCGGTCGGTCACGCGCAGGTCGACGCCGCCGTCGGCTGCGATCATCCGCTGGCTCAGCGGCTCCAATATGTCGTCTAGAAACCGCAGCCGCGACGAAATAAAAATTCGGGGGTTGAGCGTGTGGCGAATGGTCGTCAGGTGTTCGTAGACGCTGGGCCCGTCAAAGGGGGGCACCTCGATTGGCGGCGTGCAGGCGCTGTAGATGCTGCGAATGTGTCCGTCGTAGAACCGCCGTATCATGTCGACGAGCACGACGGGGTGCGTTGACGTGTGCCGCATCTCAATGATGCGTAGCAGCTCCGCGTAGAGCTTGGAGCCCGTATCGCTCGCGTCAATGGCGCGACTCCCAAACGAGCACAGAATGCAGCGCTTCTGCATCAACCCAATCTCCTTGACATCTGTCTGCAGCTGCTTCTCCAAGGTCTTGCGCTCGCGCTTGCGGGACGCAATGGCCGCCGTCCGCACGTCAATAAATTCCACGGCATTGGGCGCGCTGCCGCCGACGCCACCGGGGCCGCCCATGGGCAAGCCAGTGATGGGATCGGGCGGACCGAGGCCGAGGCCGGCAAAGAGATTGGCGCCGCCGCCACTGGCTCTCGACGTCCCCGTGACGAGATCGAGCGAGGCTTCATCGGACGCTTCCACTGGTGGCCGCGGGTGTCCGCGACTCATGGCCAAACAATCGTCAGTCCGCCCAAATAACAAATGATCGCGGCGGCGGACGCGGAGTTGCTGGATCGCGTGGTGGCGTTTGGGTCGACGACGGCCGGCTGCGGAATACTGTCGCTCGCCGAGCTTCCGCCGCGCGTCTTTGAAATCGTCGAAAAGGAGCGCCGCCTGTATGAGCGCCACGATGTGGAAAACCTGCTCAATGCGTTTGCGCGGCCGCGGCTCGAGTTGGTGGACGCCCTCTGGGCTGCGTTTCCCCGTCTCCTTGCCAACGCCGCGGCGGCCGCCCGCCTAGCGCACATTCTACCGGCGCTGCGGCGGCGCCTCTACGATGAATACTCGCGCATGCGCAGCCGCCTGACGGCAACGACGCAGCATCTGGTCGACATGGACGAGGTCCAAATTCTCGCCCTCGTCGCCCTCTTTCGCGCCCTCCTGCAGGCCGAGTGTCTCCTCCACCGACAGGAAGCCGACGCCGCCGGCCGCATCCACGGGCCCGACGCGCCCGCTTCTGACTTTGCCTATGTGGCGGCCATTGCGGGCATCGCCGGCGGACTCTGTCTCGACCTCCGGCCCGATCTGCCGCTGGCCAAGTACTCGCTCCACATGGTGCACCAGGCGCTGGGCCTCCTCGTGCGCGCCATCCACCGCACCGGCGCCCACATCAAGGGACTCACCGAGTACTGGGGCGCCCTGTGGGACCGCGTCGCGCAGCTCCTCTCATTGGAGGACGAGGACGACGAGGACGACGTGGCCGACGACGGCGGCGACGCGGCGGTGGCCGCTGCCGCGCCGGCCGCGGTCGACAGCCTCTACCAGCGGTGGGGCATTAGCCGCGACGCCGTGGCGCAGTATCGCCTGGCCGAGCAGCAGCGGACGACGACGGCCGATCCGGCGCAGAGCGGTCTCTACGATGGGGAGCACCTGACGGAGCCCGTCGCCCATCAGAGCGATGTGGCGAACCACCGCCTGACGCTGCCGCTTGTCATGGTGCACCGGGGCCGCCGCGTGCGCCTGTATGCGCTGCAGCTGCTCGAGTCGCTGTATTACCACCACATGGCACGCATTGACGCCGCCCTGGCCCACCTTGCGGCGGCTGTCGGTCACAGCGCCGCGGCGCAGAAACTGGTCGCGGCCGTGCTGGCGGCCAATGGGTACGCGCAGATGACGGCCTTCCTGTCGACGACGCAGGAACGATCGGACGACGCCGGCGACCGCTACCTGACCGAGTACCTGTCCGATCGCGTGGCGCCCGCGCACCTGATGCTGGGCGAGGTGGAGCGCTACGTGCTGCATGCACTCGACGAGGCGTGTCGTCCCTCGGGCCGCACGCTGATTGCGACGAATCCCCACGCCGCCGAAGTCATCTCGTCGCTGCGCATCGAGGAATACGCGCCCGTGTCGCGCTACGACGACATGGATGTGTTTGCGCGCGTCTGCGAGGACTATATGCACCGGGAGATGGCCGTGGCGCCGCATCCGCTGCTCGTCGCGCCCGACCACGAGCGTCTGGCGGTGGTCGTCCTGCTGGCCGGCCTCGACGCGAGCATGATCATGGCGGGATGTCCAGTGGCCGACCGCTTCTCGGCCCACTGCTGGATCGAGGAGATGCAAAACGGCGGCGGCGGCAGCGAATCAACGACGCTGGCGCTCGGGAGCGTCATGGCGCCAAGGGGTCCCCTCGAGGCCTACCGTCAGTGGGGCCTTCGGAGTTGCTGTGCCGTCGTGCGCCTGCTGCGCCGCACCTTCGTGGTGATTCCCCGTGACGCGCAGGGCGATCGCATTATCTGCATGGAGTGTCCGTCGCTCTTGGTGGCAGCGTATCTTTGGTTCGCCCTCTCGCATACACGGCACACGCCGCCCGAGTTGGAGCCCGTGGTGGAGGCCGTCCAGCGGGTGCTCAGTTCCTCTGCCATTGCCACCACACCCCATGGCCAGCGGCGCACCCCCGCAGCTGATGGCCCCCACGCTGCAGTCGCCGTCTCAAGGGGCGTCGCAGACGACGCGGGGCGAGGGCGACGATAGCATGCCGCTGGAGATTGAGCTCTCGTCCGTGGCCGCCCTGCTCGAGTTTGTGCGCAGCGACCACATGGTGCTCCGCGCCCACAGCGTCCTCCTGCAGCGCGCCATGTTGGACTCGCCGTTTCGATTCGTCGTGGGCGAGGCAGCCCTGGAGCTAGAGTACCTGAACGAGCCGGCGTTCCAGCGCGCCGCCGTCCGCTTCATGTCAGAGGCGCAATTGCACCTCGACGTGTTTGCCCTCGTCGTCGTCCGCGTCCTCAAGGATCGCAGCAAGTTCTTTGTCGACCAGGCGCTGAACGAAGCGAAGCAGCCCATGTTGGCCCAGCAAGAGCGCGATTTGCCGTTCCAGGTGGAGCCGCTGTCGCCGACGCGCGGGCGCCTCCTCTACGTCGTGCAGCCCAATGGGAATGGACACTACCAGTACGAGGTGCGCGATGCGCTGATGCGGGCGCGCTTCGATTTCCACGTCTACGAGTCGAGCCAACAGCGGCTGTCGGCGCCGGCGCCCCTCCTCGCCGCGCTCGGCAACTTTGCCCCGGCCCTGCGCTTCCGGTTGGCCGCCGGCATTGATCGCGCCCACCCCAATCTCCGCACCGACGAGAAGCTGGGCCTGCTGCGGAGTCCGTTCTGGGCCATTTGGCATCGCGCCCTCGAGCTCGCCGAGTTTGAGGAGAACGTGGGCGACGCCGAGCACGTGACGGCACACACGCGGCCCATCTACACGATGCGGCCCATGCGGGAGGTGGCGGGCGAGCACCTGTCGACGGACGCCCTCTATCGGGCCGAGTCTGTGACGCAGGCCGGCCAGGACCAGCAGGCCAACCTCGCGTTTACGAATTGGGCGCGCGGCTTTGCGTTCCACGAGCGCATCATGCGCGATCAACTGCCGGCGCGCTCGGGCCAAGGCCCCAACGCCGAGACGAAACGCGTGCAGCTCCGCCAACTTAATGGGCGCCCCGATCCCATTGACGACGCCATTGTGCTCGACGAAACGTTTGCTGGCCTCCAGCTGCCGGCGCCCACCTATCGCGTCGACATTGTTCGGCTGCGCGACGCCTATGCTCAGCTCGTCGCCGAAGCCATGTATGGCATCCCGATTACGGAGCTGCAGGCCAGCTACACATCGCGCGGCGGCCGCGCAAGCGAATCCGACGCCAAACTCGTGACCGAGCCCATGGACCTCATTGTGCAGCGCTACCGCGATTCCATGGGCGACACCATGGCCTGGGCCTACGGGCTGGGCATGGCCGACGTTGATTTGGGCCAGTTCAATCAGATCCTCGAGCGCCTCAGTGCCACCCAGCGGACGCTCGTCGCCCAGTCCATCGACGGCGCGGCCTCCTTTACGCGCGTTCTCTCGCGGCGCGACCAGAAACGACTCCTGCAGCGGGCCCTCCTCAATCAGCGACGCCCCTCGGCGGACGACGACAATGATGCGGCTCCCACCGTCGGCCAGTTGCGAGAACTCATTGTGCGCCGCCTCGCGCAGCGCGTCCTCCCACGGTTGTACATGGTCTTTGAGAGCGACATGGCGCGCCAGGAGGCCGAGGAAAAGGCGGAGATGGAGAAAAAAACCATGCCGCCCAAGGAAGCAGCGGACGACACACGCGGCAGTGTCGACCTCCTCATCAAACTCGTCCAGAGTGGCATGGTATCGCCCGAGAGCGCCATCGACGCCATCAACAAGCGCCTCGGCACCAAACTCAAGACACTACCACCATTGGACACGTAATGGGCATGTGTGGTACGCGCAGACGGAAATTGCCATTAGTGTGACCACTAACGCATTGTGAATCATGGGGTGGGGATGGGAGGGGGGAGCGCAAACGGAATTTGCTTTTGGTGTAGAGCAACGAACGCATGGTGATAATAAGGAACATGTACAATGACGGGTTCATTAACATCGTTAGAAACACTCGCCGGATCAATCAGGATTGTTAGAAACTAGCAACGTCCGTTCGCGCAGCATCATAGTGATACGGGCCACACGTCTGCACGAACGGAAGTTGCTTGCTTCTAACAATCCTGATTGATCCGGCGAGCGTTTCCCGTATCACTGGGCCTGACAAGGCGCTAGTTCTCACACCACGGGCAATTTCCGTTGGCGCATAGGCCTGAACACCGGATCAATCAAGATCGCTAGAAAAATGGCAAATTCCGTCCGTGTGGATTTTGTC
>Ga0316626_10000377_pt1 | contig 16790 bp, 16 predicted proteins | sample OWC_Aug_T1_C1_D5_FD_207656 | JGI IMG/M metagenome (GOLD analysis project Ga0316626, IMG submission 207656) | Wetland soil microbial communities from Old Woman Creek delta, Ohio, United States - OWC_Aug_T1_C1_D5_A | ecosystem: Environmental > Terrestrial > Soil > Wetlands | place: USA: Ohio...
CCAGTGGCTGCTCACGAAGTTCACGACGCCGGAAGAGCTGTTCGGGGCGGTGAGCTTGCAGGCCCTGGAGCGCGACGAGTATCGCCGCGTGACGACGTTCAAGTTGCCGGAAGCGCACATCGCGTTTCTCGACGAGGTCTTCAAGGCGAACTCCTCGATTCTCAATGCCCTGCTGACGTTGGTGAACGAACGCCGCTTCCACAACGGGCGCGAGATCATGACCGTCCCGCTCGTCACGTTGTTCGCCGCGAGCAACGAGCTGCCGGAGGATGACGAGCTGCAGGCACTCTACGACCGCTTCCTGCTGCGCTTCGTGGTGGGCTACATCAGCGAGGACTTTCGCTTCCTCAAGATGCTGCAAGCGAGGTCACCGGAGGCGTACACGACCCTGACCCTCGAGGGGCTGCAGGCGGCGCAGGCGGAGGTGCGATCGGTCACGGTTCCCGACGGCATCTATCGCGTGCTCGTGGACCTCCGCCGGGAACTCGGCGGCAGGCAGTGGGTGGCCTCCGACCGGCGCTATCGACAGTCGATCGATCTGCTGCGCGCGCATGCCTATCTCCAGGGCCGCGCCACGGTCAGCGAGGAAGACGTGTTCTTTCTCGAGCACGTGCTCTGGCGCGAGCCGAGTGAACACGCCGAAGTCAGAGCAACCATCCAGCGCCTCCTGCGCGGGTATGTGGACGATGCGAAGGCGCTGCTCTTCCAGACGCGGGAGCTGCGCGACTATGCGGCGCGACAATGGGAGAACCAGGAGCTGCGCAGCCGCGCCGTGGTCGAGGCGCACACCAAGATCCGCAACATCGTGGCGCGCGTGACGACCATCTTGGAGGATGCCCGCCGGGCTGGCCGCCCGGTCGAAGCCGTGGAAGCCGTCCGCGCGGAGATCGAGAGCATCCAGCAACAGATGCTCGAGGCGTTGTGATGTTCGTTAAGAGTCGAGAGTCAAGAGTTGAGAGATGGCGACCGCGGGCGAACACGCCGCTCACTCTCAACTCTCAACTCTGAACTGTTAACTCTCAACTATGAACTCTCACTGGATCGAGTGCGACTCCTACGATCGCAGCGCCTTTGCGACGCTGAAGGCGGACTCGCCTTCCCTGCAGGCACTCGAGTCCAGTGGGGCGAAACTGCTGCCCCACTTTGACGGCTTTCTGCTGGATCTCTTCTCGTTGCTCTTCAAGCTGAACATCGTCCTTCACGACGAGGAAACGGTCGATGGCAGTGCGGCCTTCTTTCGCGTCATCCTCGACGCGGTGCGGGCCACCCCGGTGCTGGAGACGCTGCGCCGGCGAACGGTCCTCGACGAAGGCGTCGCCGGGCTTGCCACCTTACTGCTCGGCGAGCGGCTGTTGGAGCTGCTCAAGTCCGAGCGGTTGATCACGCGGGCCGAGATGCTCGACGTATGGAATCTCCAGCAGCAGGAAGAGGAGATGAACACACGCGCCGCCGAGGCGGATACGGCGCAGCAGCTGGAGGAGGAGCTGGCGGGCCGTCCGGCACAGCGCCAGCTCAAGGAGCTGCGTAAGCGGATGCTGCGGGAGGTCGAGGGGACGCAACGCCGGGTGCAGCAGCGCGCCAACCGGATGCGCGCCAGCTTCGCGGATGTGGCGGAGCGCCACCGCACGCGGGTGGAAGGGCAGGCGGCGCGCGTCCTCGATGAGCTCGATACAGCGCGCGAAGACGCGGAAAGCTGGAGTCTGCACATCGGCGGCGGTTACCAGTCCTCGCCCGGCGTCCCGATCGAGCTGGGCAGCCGCTTGGCCCGCAACCCGAAGCTGAAACGGATGGCCGAGCTCATCGGCCGCATGCGCGAGAATGCGCGCGCATTGCGGCAGAAGCTCTACGAGCGCAGTAACGCCGAGATGTACGAGGTTGGGATAGGGTCCGATTTGAGCCGCCTGCTGCCGCCTGAGCTGCTCAGCCTCCGGCATCCGGTTCTGCGCGCCGATTTCGCCCGTCGCTTTCTTGAGGGTGAGCTGCTCATGTACACGCTGCGCGGCCACGAGGCGAAGGGCCGTGGGCCGATGGTCGTGTGTCTTGACGGTAGCTCGTCGATGGCGGGAGACAAGGAGATCTGGTCCAAGGCGGTAACGCTCACCCTGCTCGACATCGCACGGCGACAGCGGCGGCGCTTTCGTTCGATCTGCTTCGCATCGGCCGACACCCCGCTGCAGATTCTCGACCTCAACCACGGACAACCGTATGCGACCGACATGCAGCAGGTCTTTCAGCTCGCCGAGTATTTCCCGGGCGGCGGCACCGACTTTCAGAAACCCCTCGAGGCAGCGCTGGGCTGCCTGCGCCAGACGCCTCACAAGCGCGGCGACATCGTGTTCATCACCGACGGCGAATGCCGCGTCGACCCGGACTGGCTCGGCGAGTTCAAACGCGCCAAGGACTCGCTCGGGTTTTCGCTCTTCTCCATCCTCATCGACGTCGGCCCCAGCTCCCTCGGCGCCCTGAAGGGCTTCAGCGACAAGGTCACCTCCGTCACCCAGCTCACCAGCGACGTGACCCGCGACATCTTTCTGAAGGTGTAGCCGTATCCGGCCGAAGAAGACCGGACCCCGGCCGGTCTACCAACCGAGCGAGAGGCCCAGGGTGAGGAACAAGCTATTTGCGTCGGTATCCTCCGCTGGCGTGCTGTCGTACTCGTCGATCAGCGAGAATTTGGCGCTGAGCATCGCCATCAGAGGCACGGAGAGGCCGGCTTCGGTGCGGAGCAGATAGTCGTTGGTGAAATCGTCGACGGCGGGCAGATAATCGAGCCGCCAGTCGAAATGGACGCCGTACGGAAGGTAATAGCCGGCGAGCGCACCGAAGGCGACGGCGAAGTAGTTGTTGTCAGCTTCCTTGTATAGGTTGAAGTATTTCTCGTATACCCAGCCGCCACCCGCTTCCGCCTGCAAGAAGTTCCGGCGGGTCTCGTCGAGCTTCTCCTGCCAGATCACGTACCCGAGCCCCAACTTCGGCACGCCGCGGATGCTCAAGTGCTGGATGCCATCGTACGTCGCATCCCCCGAGGCGAAGCCGTAGATGCGCGGCGTGAAATCGTACTCCCCCCGCACCTGGCCGAGCAGCTGATCCTGCGTCGTGCTGCTGCTTTCCCCCTCTTTCTTCTCCGTGCCGTAGCGATAGGCAGCTCCGAGGCTGAACCGCGTCGGCCCTTTGCTGCGCAGCGTCCTCAACGCGACCAGAAAACCGGTCGTGTCGGTCGTGGCCTGCTGGAGGTTGAGGCCGAGATCAAAGGTGCCATCCCAATAACGCCACCGGCTGCGCATCCGATCGGCGAAGGACAGGCCGTCGGGGCCGATGGGCACCCCCGAGTAGATCGTGGTGACATCGATCGCGGTCGCCGTCGCAGCACTGGTGCCGATCAGCAGCTTGCCGTCGCGGTATCCCTGCAAGGGCGTGTCGCTCTCCTGGTCTTCGCCGTAGAAAATCTGGAAGGCGCCATCGCTCTTGAGGTCTTCGATGCTCTCCCACTTGATTGCCAGCGAGCCCTTGCCGTACTCGGGCGCGAAGGTGATGCCCGCGCCGGAGAGGTCGGTGATCTGGCCCCGCAGAACGGTGCCTTTCGCGGTCACCTCGTCGGCCGCCACGGCAGTGGCGTGCCCCAGCAGTGCGGCCAGAATGGTTGCGACAAAGGCGCGCGCTGGTCTCTGATGGAACGAGCGTCCGGTATCCTTGAGCATGGGTCCCTCCCTCTTGTCACGAGTGGCGCAGTGGCACCGGCGCGAACGCCATTCCCCGATCGAATACAGCGCCGGAAACTACATCAGGGCCACGCGCTCTTCAAGACGGGGGCGGCGGCGGTTCGAGCCCTTGTCAATGCAGAAATATGGTATACGGTGCGGCTTGTAATCGTGCGAGGAATCTGGCACGGCAACCGTAAGTTTCCCCCAGCTGGGCGCGTCTGCGCAACGTCCGCGCCCGTAGAAGAAGGAGGTCGTAATGTCGATCGGCAAGCGCGCGGGTGCGGAGGTGATTGGGACATTTTGGCTGGTCTTTGGCGGCTGCGGGAGCGCGGTTCTGGCCGCCGCCTTCCCAGAGGTCGGGATCGGGCTGCTGGGCGTCGCCTTGGCCTTCGGCCTCACCGTGCTGACCATGGCGTACGCCATAGGGCACATTTCCGGTTGTCATCTCAACCCAGCCGTGACGGTGGGGTTGACGGTCGGCAAGCGGTTCCCGGCGTCGGAGCTTCCGACGTACGTCATCGCGCAGGTGATCGGCGGCATCCTGGGAGCGGCGGTGCTCTATTTCATTGCGAGCGGCAAGGCCGGATTTGACGTCAGCGCCGGCTTCGCTTCGAACGGGTACGGGCTGCATTCGCCTGGCGGATACTCGCTCGGGGCCGCGCTGGTTGCCGAGGTCGTTCTGACGTTCATGTTTCTGATGATCATCCTCGGCGCCACCGACCCCCGCGCGCCGCAGGGCTTTGCCCCCATCGCCATCGGCTTGGGCCTCACGCTCATTCATCTGATCGGGATCCCCGTCACCAACCTGTCGGTGAACCCGGCCCGCAGCACCGGTCCAGCGATCTTCGTCGGTGGGTGGGCGCTGGCGCAGCTGTGGCTCTTCTGGATCGCCCCCATCGTCGGCGCGGCAGTCGCAGGGGTAATCTATCCCGCACTCGCAGGTAGCGGCGATCGCTCATAGGACCCCAGAGGCAGCCTCTCGTCGGTGAGCCGGGGGGACAGACGACATTGAGAGGCGTGAGCGTCCATGCAGAAGAGAGATGACCTGGGCGGTCCGGCAGACACACGCACGCTGGCGCAGCGCGTGGCGGATCGTATGCGCGACGCGATCGTGCGCGGGGCACTCCCCAGTGGGCAGCCGCTGCGCCAAGCGGAGTTGGCGGCCCAATTTGGCGTGAGCCCCATTCCCCTCCGCGAGGCACTGCGACAACTGGAAGCGGAAGGGTTCGTGACCATGCACCCGTATCGCGGCGCGGTGGTCTCGGCCATCTCCCTCGCAGAGGCCCGCGAGATCGCCGAACTGCGGACGATGCTGGATACGAGAGCGTTGCAGCTGGCGTTTCCCAAGCTGACGGACCAGACGCTGCGGCGCGCCGAGGGGCTACTCGATGCGAGGGACCGCGAGCGGGACTTCACCCGTTGGATGGAACTGGACTGGGAGTTCAAGGAAGCGCTGTTCAGCCCCGCGGAGCGTCCCTTGTTGCTGTCGATCATCAGAGGGCTTCACCGTAGCGCCAATCGCTACTACGGAATCTACGTCCGCGCCCAGCGCGGGCAGCGTCAGCGCAGTTGGGGGCGGGAGGTGATCACGGCGTGCCGACGCGGCGACGTCGATGCCGCGGTTCAAACCATCCAGAAGAGGAATGCGGCTGCCCTCGAGCATCTGGTCACGTTGCTCGAACCGAGTCCTCGGGAAGCCGCTCGCCAACAGCGAGTACGCCGGCGTGCCGGCCGCCCCGAGCGGGGCTTGCGTTGACTCCGTCGAGACCACCGGCGGCCGGGGCGACCGCCAAGCGGCAGTAGGGGAAAGAACGTCGCTGTGAGGCGCGCCTTGGTGCCGTGCCCCGCCGCCCAACGAACGCTTGCCTACCCGAGCAGTGCCGGCGCCAGCTCGCGCCACTGCCGCATGGGCAAGGCGCGGGGATCGGGGTCGAGTACCTGGACGGACACGTGGTCGGCCCCGGCATCGTGGTGAGCGCGGACGCGCTCGACGACGGCATCGACATCGCCCCAGACCACGATGGCGTCGACGAGTCGGTCGCTGCCGCCGTTGGCGATGTCGTCGTCGGTGAACCCGAGCCGCTTGAGGTTGTTCGCGTAGTTTGGCAGCCCGAGATAGATGGACATGTGCGCCCGCGCCGCGGCACGCGCCGCAGACGGGTCGGTTTCGAGGACCGCCGCCTGCTCCGGGGCCAGCAGCGGCCCTTGGCCCATCACCTGGCGGGCATACGCGGTGTGCTCTGGCGGCACGAAGTAGGGGTGCGAGCCGGCCGCCTGCTCAGCGGCAAGTCTGAGCATCTTCGGTGCGAGGGCCGCGAGCACGCGCTTCGGCGGGTGTGACGGTGGATGCGCCATGAAGGGCGCCGAGTCCATGCTGTTCAGGTAGGCGCGCATGGCGCTGAGCGGCTTGTCGTACAGATGGCCGCGCATCCCGACCATCGGCGCGTGGCTGACACCAATGCCGAGGAGGAAGCGGTCCGGATAGGCTTCCGCCAGCGTCTTCTGCGCCGCCGCCATCGCCATCGGGTCGCGCGCCCAGATGCTGGCGATGCCGGTTGCGATCGTGATGCGTCGCGTGCCCGCCAACAGCAGCGCGGCGTTGGTGAACGCCTCGCGTCCCAGGGCCTCCGGGATCCAGATCGCTCCGTAGCCGAGCGCTTCGATCTCTGCTGCCGCCTCCTGCGCCTGCGCCGCGGGCTGCAGGTCGAGGGCAAAGGTCCAGATTCCAACCCGTCCGATGTTCATTGGGCCTCCTTCGACGTCAGGTCTTAGCGCATAATGCCCACCGCGGGCACATTGGCGTTTCTCTTGCCCCTGATCGGCCGTCACCCGACCACGGCGCGCAGGTCGCCGAGGCCCACAAACTGAATCTCCAGCCCGTCGGGTTTCCGGGTGTAGGGCGCTCGGACGTCGCCGGCAACTGCCATGGTCCGCCCGCGCCCGTGGTTGTTCCGGAACGCCAGCAGCCCCTTCGGGTCGAATCCCGGAACTTCTTGGTCGCCGACAGGGACGATGAACCGGCGGCGAGGATTTTCAGGTGCCGAAAGGCATCGGCTCCGATTTTCAGCAGTCGGCTCGGATCCCGTAGCTGATGCATCTCGTCGAAGACGACGATTCCCTCCTTGACCGATGCATAGAAGGACTCCGGGTCCTCTAGGAGTTCCGCAACGCTCGGGAGATCGCAGTTGAGGTAACGCGCCGCAGGGATGCTTTTCGCCAAGGTCGTCTTTCCCACCCGGCGAACCCCTGACAACCAGACGATCGGGGCGCGCTTCCATTCCTGTCGAATTCTCTCGATCCAAAACGGCCGGGAAATCACGCCATGAGGCCTGACATTTAACCGGCTAAATGTAAAGTCAGGCGGAAGAACTGTGCTGGGGAAGAAAGGGATGCCTTGACGGTCTGGTCATACCAGTTCATACTTTACGTATGAAGGTCGCCATTTCCATACCCGACTCTGTGTTTCAAGAAGCCGAACAGGCCTCGAAGCGTCTCCGCATGTCGCGGAGTCGCCTGTACTCCCAGGCAGTCGAGGAGTTTGTCAGGAAACATCGTGGGCAGAGTGTGTGCGACGCGCTCCGCACCGTGTACGGCCAGGAGCCGTCGGAGATCGATCCGGTCTTGACCGAGCTTCAGGCCCGGGCGCTGCGGGAAAAGTGGTAGTGCGCAGAGGCGAGATCTGGTGGGCTGTCCTGGGCCAACCGTTCGGCTCGGAACCGGGCTATCGTCGTCCGGTGCTCGTCGTGCAGACCGACGACTTCAACAACAGCCCCATCCGGACCGTGGTCGTCGTTGCGATCACCTCGAACCTGAGTCTCGCGCGGGCACCGGGCAACGTGCTGTGCCGGCGCAAGGACACCGGGCTGTCGAAGAACTCGGTGGTCAACGTTTCTCAGGTCGCGACGATCGACAGGCGAGCGCTTCTTGAACGGGTTGGGATTCTGGCGGCGCCGAAGCTTGTGCGGGTTGAGGAAGGCCTGCGGCTCGTAGCGGGTCTTTGACGCGCGAGCCGCGATCACCCCTTGATCACGAGCAGAGCGAGTCGGCAGCTGCGCGAGCGGTCCGGGAGGCGCTCCGCCAATACCTGACCGAGGCCGCCGCCCGCGAGGCCGCCCGGAAGCGTGCCCTCGCATACGATGCCAAGAAAGCGAAGGCGTAGGGCGTCCGGAGCGAAGAGGACGTCTTCCGCATCATGGAGGAGCCCCGGCACAGCTGAGCGGCACCGGCGATCGGGACCTCCGCGCGGTCGGCTACGGGCGCCAGATTTGGCATGGCGCTCTTCAGCCACATCCGCATTGCATCTCTCGCCAGGATCACCCATAAGGCGGGTCCAATTAGTAATGGATCCACCTTCTCTTGCCCCAATCCTCAGCCCGCATGGCCGTCTCACCCTGGGCCGAGTAGAGAACGCGCCGGCGTTGGAGCCGGCGCTCGCCCAGCGGCTGCTCGGCGCGTTTGCGCGCGGCCCTGGGCACGGTTTGCTGCAACTCGGAGCGGGCGAGGTTGGAGCCCCGCTGCCACCAGTTCTCTCCTACTGGCGCGAGTTCGGTGCGCGCTACGTGACGGCCCTGTGCACGCTGCCGGATGCCGAGGAGCGCGGCGCGAAGGTACACGTCCCGGCTCCGCCGGAAGAGGAGCTGGAGGCGGCAGCCTCGGCGGCGCCCCCGATGACCGGCGCGGAGTACCTGACGGTGGCGGTCTTGCACACGCTCTGGGAAGAGCTCGACGCGGCATTCGGCACCGAGCTGTCTGCATCGAAGGCCTCGGTGCAGGAGTTCCTCAAGCGCCGCAGCCCGGCCTGGAACCTCGTCGGTCGCGTGCACTTCAACCTCGCCGAGAACCGCAAGGACGCGGAGGCGCCGTTCGCCTTCCTCGCCACCTACACGACCCGGTTGTCCGCACACGCTAGAGAGCAGCACCTGCCGCTCGGTCAGGCGCTGCGCGAGTACGCCGGTGCGGCGAACAAGCAGCGCCTCTTATCGCTGCTCCTCCCCGTCCAGCGCGCGGCGGAGCGTTGCGCGTGGCTGAAGGCCATGGTCGACGCTGGGGAGATCTTCCACCCGTTGCGCTGGGCGCCCAAGGAAGCCTTCCAGTTCCTCGGCGACGTCCCGTTGCTGGAGAGCGCGGGCGTCGTCGTGCGGATGCCCGCCGCCTGGAAGGCAAACCGGCCTCCGCGCCCGCAGGTGAAGGCTACCATCGGCGGCAAAGCACCGTCGGGTCTGGGCCAGGACGCACTGCTCGACTTTCGCATGGAGGTCACGCTTGACGGCGAGACACTGACCGCCGCCGAGATCAAGGAACTGCTCGCCAAATCCGACGGGCTCGCACTCGTTCGCGGGCGATGGATCGAAGTCGATCGCGAGCGGCTCGACCGCATGCTCGATCACTTCCGCCAGGTCGAGCGAGCTGCCGCCGACAACGGGCTCACCTTCGCCGAGGCCATGCGCATGCTCGCCGGGACCGACGCTGCGCGCGACGAAGTCACCGGCCGCACCGATGCCGACTGGGCTCAGGTGGTTGCGGGCCCCTGGCTCTCGGAAACGTTGAAGGGACTGCGCAGCCCGGATGGGCTGGCCCGCGTCGAACCCGGCCGAGCGCTGAACGGCACGCTGCGGCCCTACCAGCAGGTGGGCGTGCGCTGGCTCTACCTGCTCTCGAAGCTTGGTCTCGGGGCGTGCCTTGCCGACGACATGGGTCTCGGCAAGACGATCCAGGTGCTGTCGCTGCTGTTGGTTCTCAAGCGCGAGGCGAAGGCCAAGAGACCACCAAGCCTGCTCGTCGCCCCCGCCTCGCTGCTCGCGAATTGGGCCGCGGAGATCGAGCGGTTCGCGCCCAGCGTGAAGGCGCTCGTCGCTCATCCATCGGCGCTCCCGGCCGCCGAGCTCGCGGCGCTCGCAACGGAGCGCGTCGCAGATGTGGATCTCGTCATCACTAGCTACGGCTCGCTGCTCCGCATGCCGTGGCTGGCAGACACCGCGTGGCACCTGATCGTCCTCGACGAGGCGCAGGCCATCAAGAACCCGGAGGCCAAGCAGACGCGGGCCGCCAAGAAACTCGACGCGCGGGCCCGGTTTGCGCTCACCGGCACGCCGATCGAGAACCGGCTCGGGGACCTGTGGTCCATATTCGACTTCATCAACCCGGGCTTGCTCGGGTCATCGAAGGAGTTCACGACCCTCGTCAACCGTCTCGCGGAGAGGCCCCACAACCCGTACGGCCCGCTGCGCGAGGTCGTGCGTCCCTACATTCTGCGACGCCTGAAAACCGACAAGACGGTCATCGCGGACCTGCCCGACAAGACCGAGGTCAAGGCTTTCTGCCAGCTCAGCCGCAAGCAGGCGGCGCTGTACCAGGAAGCCGTGAAGGAGCTGTCCGAGCAACTCGACGACGCCGAGGGCATCCGGCGCAAGGGCGTTGTGCTGTCGTTCCTGATGCGGTTCAAGCAGATCTGCAACCACCCGTCGCAGTGGCTCGGCGACGGCGCTTGGACCGAGGACGACAGCGGCAAGTGGGCGCGCCTGCGCGACATTGCCGAGGTCATCGCGGCCCGGCAGGAGAAGGTGCTCGTCTTCACCCAGTTCCGTGAGGTGACCGCTCCCCTGGCAGCCTTCCTCGGATCGGTGTTCGGCCGTTCCGGGCTTGTGCTTCATGGCGAGACCGAGGTGAGAAAACGCAAGGATCTGGTGCGCCGGTTTCAGGAGGAGGAGGCTGTGCCGTTCTTCGTGCTCTCGCTCAAGGCCGGAAGCGCCGGGCTCAACCTCACCGCCGCCTCCCATGTCGTCCACTTCGACCGGTGGTGGAACCCCGCGGTGGAGAACCAGGCGACGGACCGCGCCTTTCGCATCGGGCAGACCAAGAACGTGCTGGTGCACAAGTTCGTGTGCCGGGGAACCGTCGAGGAGAAGATCGACCAGCTCATCGAATCGAAGCGCCAGCTCTCGCAGGATTTGCTGGAAGGCGGCGCCGACCTGCTCCTGACCGAGCTGAAGGACGAGGAGCTGCTCCAGCTCGTCGCGCTCGACATCAACGCCGCGATGAAGGAGACCTGATCCATGTACTACGACTACGGTTGGAAACCCTACGTGCCCGTGGCCGCGCGACGGCGACAAGCCGAGCGCGAGATGGCGAAGCTCAAGAAGAAGGGGCACCCCGTGTCGCCGGTGGTGATCGAAGGGCGGACCATCGCCAAGACGTTCTGGGGCAGGGCGTGGTGCGACAACCTCGAGCGCTACAGCGACTACGCCAACCGGCTGCCGCGCGGGCGGACCTACGTCCGCAACGGCTCAGTGGTGGATCTTCAAATTGCCCCCGGCGAGGTCAAGGCTGTCGTCAGCGGTTCGGAGCTTTACGAGGCGGCGGTGCAGGTGTCGCCGGTCCCAAGGGTCCGCTGGAACTCCATCTGCAAGGACTGTGCGGGTGCCATAGACTCGCTCGTCGAGCTGTTGCAGGGGCGCTTCTCCAAGGGCGTCATGGAGCGCATCTGCCGGCAGCGGACCGGGCTGTTCCCATCACCGGACGAGATCAAGCTCTCGTGCAGCTGCCCGGACTGGGCGTCGATGTGCAAGCACGTCGCCGCAGTGCTCTATGGCATCGGCGCCCGGCTCGACGAGCAGCCCGAGCTGCTCTTCAAGCTGCGCGACGTGGACGAGAAGAAACTGATCGCCAGGGCCGGTACGGGCCTCCCACTGGCCAAGAAAGGACCGGCTGCGGAGAAGGTCCTCGACAGCGACAACCTCGCGGAGATTTTCGGTTTGGAGATGGCCCAAGACGTGCCCCCTGTAACCGCAACGCCCAAGGAGAAAGCGAAGCTCAAGCGCGGGAAGCTGCCGGCAGGAAAGAAAGACAAGGCCCGCCGCCGGAACAGCGCAGCTCGCGGGCCGGTCAGCGTTTGCGGGCAGGAGTGGAAAGATAGCGGACCAGAATGACGAACAGGACCAGAAAGCTGATCAGCAGCAGGTATTCGAGCCCCTTGGTCTCGAAGATGTTCACATACGTATACGTTTCCATGGCGGCTCCTCGGAAGTTGCTCAGACGGTTGCCCGGGCGACTGACGAGCCGCCGCGCGGCAGCTCGTGTGCTTCCCGCAGCACCGGCATTCGAACGACGATCCAGCGGAACACCCAGATCTCGGTAAACACGACCGTCAGCGTGACAACGATCTCCTGCCAACTCGGGTAATAGTGGACTGGCGATTGCCAATTGAACGCGATCACCGAGATGTTCAGGCGGTTCAGGAGAATGCCGAACAGGGCCCACACCGCCGCGACGCGCAGCAGGCCCGTGCTGCGCGTGCGAACCGCCGAGATGAACAGGACGCATGGCACCAGGACGCAGCCGAGCACCTCGACCAGATACCACACCCCCCACCCGCTGCCGAGCAGATTCCAGTGCCGTTCGTGCAGGAACACGAGCAACTTGAAGAAGTAGTACACGAACATCGTGATGGCGGCGCCTTTGCCGAGACCGAGCAACATTGCGTCGAACTGGTGGTGCTTCGCAGCGTCGAGCTGGTTGCTGAAGACCCGATGGCTGATCGTCCCTTCGAGGATGACCATCGACAGACCGGAGTACACACTCGACACCAGGAACAGGATCGGGATGAACTCGGTGTACCAGAGCGGATGAATCTTTGGTTTGGCCATCAGGAAGAGGGCGCCGAGGCCGGACTGGTGGAGCATCGAAAGCGTGACGCCGAAGATCACGGCTCCGAGCGTGAGCGAGTTCAGGATGTTCCGCAGGCGCTTCAAACCCAGCCATTCCGCCACGGCGGGCGAGAACTCCAGCATCTCGGTCAGCATGTAGAGCATGAAGTGCCAGGACACGAGGAACAGCACCGAATTGTAGCCAAACGAGTTGCCGATGATCGGGTTGATCACGTTCCAGGGACGCCCGAGGTCGAGCACCAGCGCCCCGGCGTAGAACACATAGGCCAGCAATCCGTTCAGCACCGTGGCGCGGACGATCGGATGATATTTCTCGAGGCCCATCACATAGACGACGAAGGTGAGCACGTAGGCGCCGCCCGCAAAGGCAACCCCGGTCACCACGTCGAAGCCGATCCAGATCCCCCAGGGATATTTCTGGGAGAGATTGGTGACCGACCCCAGCCCGTACACGAAGCGGACGGCCAGAATGCCGATGCCGAGAAGGATGACCGGAACCGAGATCAGGTTGAAGGGAGTCAGCAGCGGCCCTTTCGGCCACAGCTCAGAAATGACGAAGCGCAGCACTCGCCGCACTTCAGCAGTCAGCCCGGTTGGCGATTGCGTCATGACTCGGGGCCCTCCAGCAGGTTGTCGTCATTCCTGGCCAGCAGACTGAGCCCCAAGAGAAGGGCGGGCAGTCCGAAGAGCGCCAGCGGCACGCCGTAGAGGAAGTCCCGTGTATACTCCGGATACGGAGTCGTGCCGAGGTCGGTACGGAAGCCGATCTCTTCGAACGGGACCGCGGACAGATAGAGCCAGCCCGTGCCGCCGACCTCGTACTCGCCGTAGATCTTGTGCACGTAGCGCTCGGGGTGGTTGTAGATCCGCACGCGGGCGACTTCCATCAGCTGGCGCTTGCTGCCGAACATCAGCGCGTCGGTCGGACAGGCGTTGACGCAGGCCGGTCTCTGGCCCCGCTCGAGTCGTTCCCAACACATGCTGCATTTCTGGATCTTCGGGTTCCATTCGTTGTACTCGAATTTCGGCACGTCAAACGGGCAGGACACCATGCAGAAGCGGCAGCCCATGCACTTGCCCGGCCGCCAGATCACCGGCCCCGAACGGGTCTTGTACATCGCGTTGGTCAGGCAGGCCGCGCCGCAGGCCGGCTGCCAGCAGTGCAGGCACTGCTTCTTGACGAAGACCTCTCCCTTGGAGGTGTTGAAACGGTTGACCACCGTCCACTGCTTGTCGCTCGTGTCGCGGACCTGCGCCAGGGCGCCATCGTTCTCGATGTCGGGCACAGGCAGGTTGTTGGCCACCGAGCAGGCGCGCTCACATGAACGGCACCCGATGCAGCGCGTGGTGTCGACCAGCACGCCGACGAATTCCTCGGGACTGCCGGTCTCGTTGGCTTGCGCACCCTTGGCGGCAAGGGCCACGCCGGTCGTGGCGCCAAGCTTGAGGAAACTTCGACGGTCCATGGCGGCCTCCCTACTTCGCGCCACGCCCGGCGTCGGGCGCGGCAATCCGTTCGCGGTTGTGGCAGAGCGCGCAGCTCGCGGTCGCCTTCTCGCCGGCGCCCGATTCGTGACAGCGCCAGCAGTTCCGATGGATGGCGACCTTCGCGCTCGAGGTCTGGTCGGCAATGTTCGACAGCGAGCTGCGGTGACAGGCGGAGCACGGCTGTGGTGCCAGTGGCCCGCTCCCCTCCTGATGACAGATTTTGCAGTCGATCCAGAAGTCGGCGAAGTACTCGGGGTGGGGCATTTTGAGGACGGTGGCCCGGGTCTCGTGATGACACTCGGTGCACGTGAATTCGAGCTCCTCGAAGTGCTTACGATGGGGAAAGACCACCTCGCCGACCGTGCTCGGCGAGACGATCTCGTCCGGAATGGGAGCTTCAGGGGCGGCCGGGGCAGCCGGTGCCGGCGCTGATACCATCAGCGCCACCAACAGAGCGAAGCTGAGGACTCTCACGGCATTCTCCATGCAAGGGGGCTCAATGCGCCCTCGTTAGTGTGCGGTGTCGCCCGCCGGCGCCGATGCCGGCCCGGCTTGCGGCGCGATGAAGCACGACGCGAACGCCTGCCACGCCGCTTCGGCGTTTTGCTCGGCCGTCGCCGCGTGGGCTTTCTCGGGCGGAGGATTCACCGCCATCTCCTCGGCGAGCTTGCGGCGGAAGCTCTCCACCTGTGCCTGGTACCAGGCGACCGCGTCGGCACCCAACTTCATGTCGGAGAGGTCGGCGGTCAGATTGCTGGGTTCGATCATGCAGATCCATCCCTGCTCATAGGGCCGCACGCGCATCAGGTCGAGATTGAACTCGAGCTCGTGGTTCACCTTCGATACCCGCCCGCTGAGCGGCGAGTGGAAGGGCAGGGAGCGCTCTCCGCGCTGGAGCACGAAGAGCGCCTGCCCCTTGCGGACCTGTTGCCCCTCTTTGGGGAGACCGATCGACGTGGGCGTGCCGACCGTCTTGTAGAACAGATCGTCGAGCCCGATCAGGCCCTCGCCGGTCATCTGGACGCTGACCCAGGTGTGCTCCCCTGAGATGTACACTCCTCCCGGGACGTTGATCACGCGCGCCGAGCTCAGGATCCCCGATGACGGCGTAACGAGATGGATCTCGGGTGCGGTGAGCCGCGCCACGCGATCCTGTCTGCGGATGAGCAGACGATTGGCGAACTCGATCAGCTCGTCTTCGGTGAACGGCTTCTCGACATAATCGACGGCCCCGTATTTCATTCCGCTGACCGCGGACTCGATGGTGGCGTAGCCGGTGATAATGGCGATATCGATGTCGGGGCGGAGGTGCTTGACCGCCTTCGTGACCTCGAGGCCGTCCATTCCGGGCATCTTCAGATCGGTGAAGACGAACTGGTAGTCGCTCTTGCGCACGAGGCTCAACGCCTCCTGGCCGGTCTCCACGGTGTCGACCGAAAAGCCCGCCAGGACCAGAATCTTGCGGAAGCTGTCGAGAATCACCGGCTCGTCGTCGACCGCCAGGATGCGCGCCTTCGGAGCAGGCACTTCCACGCGCTTGAGGCTCTTGGCCTCCTCAGCGAACTCCAGCCGCAGGCCGAGGTCGAGCGCACGCTGTCGCTCCTTAAGGATCTTCCCCTCCTCCATCCGCTTCAACGTCAACCGCACCACCACGTCGACGACCGCGATAATGATGACGGTGAGTACGACCAACAAGATGACCATGGATTCTCCTTTTCTCCGCCGCTCCGTTATGCCGGCCCGGCGAGAGTTCCGGTCCGAATGGTGAGGGCGTCCTGTTGTTCCTCGAGCGCTGAGAGAACGAGGCGGGTCAGCCACCCCGAAGAGAACGGCAAGCGGTTCACCAGATCCGGTGTCTCCAGAACCTCGCCATTGCTTTCGATCACGGTGCCGCTGAGCGGCGCCCAGACGCGGTGAATCGACTCGTCGGCGGTGGCGATCTCCGCGAACGACAGCCCCTGGGTCAGAAAGTCGCCGGGCTGCGGCAGCCGCAGCGCGCGGATCTCTCCCAGGAGCCCGGGGAAGCTCTCGGCGACGCCGAACACGGCGGTGCCACCGTCGATCGCGGCCCAGGAGTGTTGCCCCAGAAAGCGGAGACGCTCCGGCCGCGCTGCGACGTCGGCGGCCACCAAGTCGCGCGCCGGGGCGGCCGGATTCCACCAGCGCAGCTCCGCGCACCGCAGCGCCCGCCGGACGACTCCCAGCAACTCCGCCACGTCGAAGGGCTTCGGGAGGAAGTCGAAGGCGCCATGCTTGAACGCGTGCAGGGCGTTGTCGATCGTCGCGTAACCGGTGATGAGGATGACCGGAACCTGCGGACGGTCGTTCGCCAGCCGATCGAGGAGGTCGAAGCCGGAGAAACCGGGGAGCATCAGGTCGGTTAGAACGACCTGGTGCTGGGCGTTGCGCAGCCGCGCCACGGCCGCCGACACATCCTCGGCGCGATCAACGGTCAGCCCCTCGAGACTCAGGATGCGCGCCGCCGCCTCGTGCACGACGGGGTCGTCCTCCACCAGCAGCACGTCGAAGCTCGGCGTCATGATGCGCTCCGATCGCCGCTCGTGGCGGCGCCGTTGAGTGGCAGGTGGATCGTGAAGGTCGTCCCCTGACCGACCTTGCTGTTCACCTCCACGACGCCCCCATGTTCGCTGACGATGCCCCACACGACCGCGAGGCCGAGACCGGTGCCCTTGTTCTCCTTGGTGCTGAAGAATGGCTCGAAGATCTTGCCGAGGTTCTTCTCGGGAATTCCCATGCCGTTGTCCGCCACAATGACCTCGAGCATGTCCCGCCCGTCGCGCGGCCCCAGGCCGGTGGTCACGCGGATCTCTCGGTTGTCGCCGTTGAAAGCATCGGCGGCGTTGACCAACAGGTTGATCAACACCTGTTGGAGCTGGTTGGGGTCGGCGAGGATGCGGGGCAGATCGCCGCGGAGATT
>Ga0316626_10000380_pt1 | contig 16747 bp, 12 predicted proteins | sample OWC_Aug_T1_C1_D5_FD_207656 | JGI IMG/M metagenome (GOLD analysis project Ga0316626, IMG submission 207656) | Wetland soil microbial communities from Old Woman Creek delta, Ohio, United States - OWC_Aug_T1_C1_D5_A | ecosystem: Environmental > Terrestrial > Soil > Wetlands | place: USA: Ohio...
GACGAGGAGAGCGCTCGAATCGATGAACGGGACGCCCTTCGCGCCCGCCACTGCCGCCAGCGTGTCCCGGTACGGGCTTTCAGTCCACAGCTCGTTGAAGAGGAGAATGATCGCGGCGCCCGCGGCGCGGGTCCGATCGACGATCGCCTCCATGTTCGCCGCATAGTCGACCGGGGACACGCGCGTCCAGGCCTCGAGCTTCGCATAGTCGACGCGGCTCCCCGTATCCGCCTTCGCCGCCGTCTCCGCCGAGTCCGCCGCCGCCCTGGCCTCCGCCGCAGCGGCCTTGGCCGCCAGGTGGTCCCCCATGGTCTTCGGCTCGTACCTCGTGAGCAGAGCGAAGTACTGGAGCAGCTTGTAGATCTCGCTGCCGGTGAGAGCACCCGCGACGCGGGCTCCGAAGCCCCGGGGCTGCGGAGACCCGGTCACATCCCGGTCCCGGTAGCCGGCGACATCGGCATCGTTCATCGCGTAACCGGCGATCACGAGGTCCGGCGCGAGCCCGAGCGCCGTGCGCTCGAGGAGACGCCGTCCCTGGAAAGAGGTGTAGCCGAGCACTCCGAGGTTCAGCACCTCGAAGCGCCGCCCTGGATACGCGGACGCAAGCAGCGCCGCGAGTCGGCGCGGGTAGGCATCGGTCGCGGCGACATTGGCGCCGAAGGTCCACGAATCGCCGATGCACACGATGCGAAAGGTCGCGGGCGGCTTGGCCTCCGGGAGCTCCACCTCGCGAAAGCCCTGCGCGTTGAGCTGGATCTCCCAGGTCGGGTTCGTGCGGAGGGCGGGCGGCACCCGCGGGATGAACTGCCGGATGAGACCATAGCGATCGCCGTCCCTCCCCGCCGGGCTGAAGACGTCGATGTAGCTCCGGTGCACGTGCGGCCGGGCCCGCCAGATGAGGTCGGGATCGGGAACGAGGATGCGCAGATCCTCGACCCAGGGCGGCTGCGGGCCGTAGTCGTGGCCGGCCACGTAAGGCAGCGGGATGACGCGAACGGCTGCATTGCGCACGAGGAAGACCCCGCGCAGGACGAGCTCGAGGCCCAGGAAGGCGATGACCGTGACGGCCAGGAGGACAGCTAGCTCTTTGAGTAGTCGGCGGGGAGAACGGTCTTGCACGGGGTGGACATCCTCCAGGACTTGCCGGGCATTCTAAGCTCTTACCACAAGCTCTTACCACCCGGAGGGCCCGCCTCCTTTGTCGCGGGCCGGACAGGCGCGCCTTGCCAGGATGTTGTCGGAACGCAGGACCCTCAACTCAAGCCGGCGCCCCGGGCCCCCAGGGCTACTGGCTCAGAGCTTGACACCGGATCTATCTTCTGGTACGATCCTGCATTAGTAGAGGTCGACGTTCTGCCTTGGGCGCGGGCGGTTCCGGCCCGATCCCGTGGCGGGCGAGGTCTCCAGACCCGATCTCTGCAATCGATTGCAGGTTCGTGTTTTTCGCCTTGGCAACACAGGAAGCCCTTTCTTCTGCCGTCACCCGGCTGCGGAGGAAACTAGGAGGAAACAACATGCGTCACCTCGCTATCGCTCTTGCGATGCTCGTGCTGGCCGCGCCGGTTTTCGCGGCCCCCATCAGCGAGACCATCAACGACCCGTCGCCCGGTGGCCAGCCGGATCCGAATCAGCCGATCTGGAATCTGCCGCCGGATCAGGTCGTGCTCTACTGCAACGTGCCGGCCTGTAACCCCGTCTGCCCTGGCCTCGTCACGCATCCAGGCGCATGCGCTGCTCCGTATCCGGATGACAGCCGCCTCAACACCGGCGAGACCACGTTCGGCTTCGGGCACGCTGTCTCGGCGAACATCCGCGTCGCCGATGACTTCACGATCCCGCCGGGCGAGCAGTGGCAGATCGATGGGATCACGTTCTTCGCATACCAGACGGGCGCCACTACCCCGACGGTCAACGCCGTCAACTACAACATCTGGTCCGGCGCTGCTCCGCCCAATGGCGCGATCATCTTCAATTCGACCGCGTACTGTGGGGCAGCTTTCACCGGGATCCGGCGGACGAACTCGACGGCGACCTGCGCCGGCGATCGCGTCATCCAGCAGGTCTGCGCCGGGGGCGTGCCCACGTGTCTACCCGCGGGGCAGTACTGGATTGACTGGCAGACGGCCGGCTCCTCGACCTCCGGGCCTTGGGTTCCACCGCTGACCTGCATCCCCGGCGCTTCCACCGGCAACGCGATCCAGTTCACCTCGACCGGTTGGGCTGCGATCACGAACGGCACGAGCGGCCCTTGCGGCCTGCCCTTCATCATCAACGGCATCCGCTGCGGTGCGACCGCAGTTGAGCCCGCAACCTGGGGCGCCATCAAGAGCCTCTACTAGTCCGGCTGCGGCGTAGCAACCGCCGCTAACGGAAGACGGAAAGGAGCCGGGCGGGTCTCGCCCGGCTCCTTTCTTTTCTTGCTGTCGCGCGCCGGCCGGCCCGCTAGGCTCCGCCCATGCCGCGCGACTGGAACCGAATCGCCCTTCGCCTCGTCGCGGCCACCCTCGCCTACAACGTGATCGAGGCCGTGGTCGCGCTGTGGTCAGGAGCCGAGGCGGACTCGATCGCACTTCTCGGCTTCGGTCTCGACTCGATCATCGAGTGCTCCGCAGCGGCGGTACTCTTCTGGCGCCTCCGCGTCGAGGCCCGCGGTGCCGACCACGCGACCGTCGAGCGCACCGAGCAACGCGTGCACCGCTTCGTCGGCGGCACCTTCATCGCCCTCGCCCTCTACGTCTCGGCGCAGGCCGTGGCGACCCTCTGGCGGCGCGCGCCGCCAGAGGCGAGTTGGCCAGGCATTCTCCTCGCCGCCGCCTCGCTCCTCGTCATGCCGCTCGTCTCGTTCTGGAAGCTCCGGGCGGCGCGTGAGATCGGGAGTTCCGCGCTTCGCGCGGAGGCCAAGGAGACGCTCGCCTGCGCGTACCTGTCGCTCGCGCTTCTCATCGGACTGGTCTTGAACGCGACTGCCGGCCTGTGGTGGGCCGACCCGGCCGCGGCACTCGTCATGGTGCCGTGGCTCGTCAAGGAAGGGCGTGAGGGGCTCCGCGCGGATGGCTGCTGCAGCGGCTAGCCCCTCGCTGCAACGGCTCGCCCAGCGGCTGCTTCGCCCCTACTCGGCAAGGAGGATCTTGCCGCTCGCCACACTCGCGCCCGCTTCCAGTCGGTAGAAGTAGCTCCCGCGCGCGACCCGCCGGCCGCCATCGTTCCGGCCGGTCCAGGGGACGGCGTAGCGTCCCGGCTCCTGCTCCTCGTCGACGAGGGTGGCGATGACCGCGCCGCGCACGTCGACGATGCGGAGCGTCACGTGCGCCGGGCGGCCCACGCCATACTGGAGAACGGGGCTCCGCCAGGCGGCATCGAGGATCGCGCCACCGCCTGCCGCCGCATCGCTCACGATCGCCACCGTGGTCGGCGTGAGCTCGACATCGAGCATGGTGCTCGTGCTGGATGCCACCTGGACACCCGGCACGACGAGCGTCTGATAGCCCTCCGCCTCGAAGCGGAGGCCATAGGTGCCCGCTGGCAGGAAGGCGTGATAACGCCCGAAGGGCCCGCCGCTCGCGTTCGTCTCCCCGTTCTGGAACGTGATGCCCTCGTAGCGGATGGTCGCCGCGACCGGTGCCCCGGTCACCGCATCGGTCACATGGCCCCAGAGCGGCGTGGGCCGGTCGAGCATCCAGAGGATCCCCGGCCACAGGAGAGCCGCCTCGGTCTGGGCGCTCGCGTAGGTAGGCTGGAAGTCGATGTGCGTCTCGGCGAGGAATGCGTACGCCCCCATGAGCGCGAACTGCCACTGGTAGTGCTCGCCATCGGCGCTCGGCCCGCGCGTCGAGCCGCCGTAACCCGACGCGGCCGAGATCTGAGTCGCCTCCGCCAGCATGTAGGCATCGAAGGGATGGTTCCAGCAGGCATAGCCATAGAGCAGCTCGCGCCCGTAGGAGTGATAGTCGATGACCTTCGCAAAGCGCACGTCGCGGCTCCAGGTCAGCAGGGTCTGCGTTTCCGCCTCGGAAGCCGCGCTCGGGCCGCGGTAGGTCTGATTGCTCGGCACGGTCGAGCCGCCGCAGGGATTCGACCAGCCCTGCGGGTAGTTCCGGTTCAGGTCGACGCCGATGCCGCCGGCGAAGACGCGCCGGTTCTTACGCCACAGGTTGTCCACGTTGAACACGTGCTCGTAGCCGTCGGGATTCCACACCGGCGCGATCCAGATCTCGTTGGCGTCGACGAGCGCGGTGACCGCGGGATCGGCGCCGTAGCCGGTCACGAGCTCGTCGATGGCGTTGAGCGCGATGACCGGCGTCACGATCTCCCGCGCGTGGTGATCGCCCACCACGAGAAAGGCGGGCTCGTCTTCATCCTGCGCCACCTGGTCGGAGATCTTGAGCGCGTAGAGATGGCGGCCCTCGACCGTGGGCGGCGTGTCGTAGAACGCGGTGAGGTCGACGAGCATGGCGATGGACGGATGCGCGGCTGCCGTCGCGGCCAGCGAGGCCTGGATCTGGCCGAGGTTGAGATAGCCCGGCGGCACAACCACCGCCGCGCCGGCTTCACTTTCCGCCCGGACCAGCTCCGCCTGGATCTCCGCGAACGGCCGTCCGACCGCCACCGTCACAGGCACGAGACCCATCGCCACGAGCTGATCGAGCTCCGCGGCGCTCGCGATGAGCTCCAGGGATCCCGCGGTGACCGACCGCGGGAGGACGTCGAACCCGGCGCGGTCGAGCTCCATTGCGAGCTCGGGAGCATTCGGACCATCGAGGCGCACCTGGCGGAGCGGCTCGGCGACCGCCGCGGTCGTTCCGAGGAGGAGGGCGAGAATGGAGAGCATCCCGAGGATCTTCATGGCAGCTCCGGGCGAAGGGAGGAGCGCGTACGGCCGGCCGGATTCAACATCAACGATAGTCCGGAGCGCTCCAGCCCGTCAATGGCGTGGCCGCGTGCCGAGAGCGCCTAAAGCAAAAGGCGCCGCTCCCCGAGAGGAGCGGCGCCCATCGTCTCTTCGTTCCGTCTAGCTCAGGTCAAATGGCCTAGCGGAAATTGGCCTTGATGTGACCCCAGCTCGTGGGCTCGACCGCGGTGGCACCCGGCTGCCGGAGGACCATGTCATCATAGAAGACCGGCCCGGGGCTCGTGGCGGTATCGGAATAGAGATCGACCGCCCCCAGGTTCAGAGCACCACCAGGAGCCGTTCCACCCGTCCAGCTCTTCTGGTTGAGGAAGGCCCCGTTGTAGTAGATGGTCTGCTGGTCGAGCCCGAAGTCGATCTCGACCCGCACCTCGGCCCACTGATTGCGGACCATCGGGATGGTGGGACCGTTCGGGTTGTCGAAGTCGCCGACGACGCCCGCCGTCATGTCGAAGAGGACCTGGCAGGACCAGTTGTTGGACGGGCTGGCCGGGTAGGTATTGAGGAGGATGAAGTAGTGCTCACCGATGTTGCTCTGCGGGACGAGGGTCCAGGCGGAGTAGATCCACTGGCCCGTGTTGACACCGGTGTAGGTGTGGACCTGGTCGGTCGTCGACCGGGCCTCGCAGGAATGCGGAGCACTCCTCGACACCGTGGTCACGATATACCCCGTCGCCCCGGCGTTGCCGTTCCAGCCTATCCAGCCGCCCTGCGGGACACACGGTCCGGGGATGTAGGTGTCGAAGTTATCCGACCACTGCGCGAGCGCAAGGCCGGGGATGAGAACAAGCAAGGCTGCACTGATCGTTAGCGCTAACCTCATGTCGGACCTCCCGTGGTGCTAGCCAATCATGGGCCAATCGAGCGGTGCGCCGGCCGACGCAAGGCGGCGGTCATCGAGCCGAGCCACCACTTCTAGCATGTTGCATCATAACGCATTCTGGGCTCCGTGTCCAGACCTCCCCGCGGCCCGCGGGGCTCCCCTCCCCGCTCCGGGTCCGCCGGACTGGCCCTTGATCCCGCTCCCGCGAGATGTCAGCCTGTCTATCTCTACACGCCTTGCGTGCCAACATGTCACCCGACCGCTGCGGATTTCCAAGTGCGCGCCCTTGCAGTCCTGCAATCGCCTATCAGACAATCAATTGGAAATCCGGTTCGGCGGCCGGATAGGCACCTTTCATGCGCTGCGGCGGAGAGTCCCTCGCCAGCGCAGGGTAGTGGTGCGAATCGAGGACCGGCCGCCGCGACCTGGGCCGGACGGGCGATGGCGGCGGCAGGCAGGACGCCCCGCCGCCGGCAAGCGCCAGGGACCACGGCGATGGCCTCCTTCCAAGCGGAGGGGGAGCCGCAAGGATCGGGCGTCTTGACGCCCCGGGTCGAAGGGGGAAATTACGGTGGGCAAGGACACTCTCTCGATCACCGACAATCGCACGGGCAAGAGCTACGAGGTTCCGATCGCCAACGGGACTATCAAGGCCATGGACCTGCGTCAGATCAAGGCGTCCGAGGACGACTTCGGTCTCATGACGTACGACCCGGCCTTCACCAACACCGCCTCGTGCCAGAGCAAGATCACGTTCATCGACGGCGACAAGGGCATCCTGCGCTACCGCGGCTACCCGATCGAGCAGCTCGCGGACAAGTGCACGTACCTCGAGGTCGCCTACCTGATCCTCTTCGGCGAGCTGCCGACCAAAAGCCAGCTCGACGACTGGGTCAAGAACATCACGCACCACACCTTCGTGCACGAGAACATCAAGAAGTTCATGGACGGCTTCCACCACGACGCTCACCCGATGGGCATGCTGGTGAGCACCGTGGGCGCCCTCTCCACGTTCTACCCGGATTCTCGGAACTTCCGCGATCCGGTCAACCGGCTCAAGCAGACCTATCGCCTGATCGGGAAGATGCCGACGCTCGCGGCGTTCGCCTATCGCCACAGCCTCGGCATGCCCTACGTCTACCCGGACAACGACCTCGGGTACGCGGAGAACTTCCTGAGCATGCTGTGGCGGATGAGCGAGCCCAAGTACAAGCCGAATCCGGTGCTGGCCAAGGCGCTTGACGTCCTGTTCATCCTGCACGCCGATCACGAGCAGAACTGCAGCGCCAACGCCATGCGCGCCGTCGGCAGCTCGCACACCGATCCCTACTCGGCCTGCGCGGCGGCGGTCGCGGCCCTCTACGGCCCGCTCCACGGCGGCGCCAACCAGGAAGTGCTCGAGATGCTGGCCGAGATCGGCTCCAAGGACCGGGTGCCCGAGTTCATCAAGAAGGTGAAGGCGGGCGAGCGGCTCCTGATGGGCTTCGGGCACCGCGTGTACAAGAACTATGATCCGCGCGCCCGGATCATCAAGGAGACCGCGGACAAGGTGTTCGCGGTGACCGGCAAGAACCCGCTTCTCGAGATCGCCATCGAGCTCGAGCGCATCGCGCTCGAGGACGATTATTTCGTCAAGCGCCGTCTCTATCCGAACGTCGACTTCTACTCGGGCATCATCTACCAGGCGATGGGCTTCCCGGTCGACATGTTCACGGTGCTCTTCGCCATCCCGCGTACGTCGGGCTGGATCGCCCAGTGGCAGGAGATGCTCCTCGATCCCGAACAGAAGATCGCGCGCCCGCGCCAGGTCTACCTGGGGTACGACAAGCGCGACTTCGTGCCGATGGAGAAGCGCTCGGAGAAGATCCTGGCCGAGGCCGGGGTGCGCTAGCTCAGCTGGACCAGCGCTGCAGGGCGCCTTTAGCCATGCAGTCCGTTGCCGGGCCGGCGGGGAATCCCCCCGCCGGCCCGCCGCTTTGGCGCCCCTTCACCGCCGCTTTGGCGCCGCACGGGGGCCGCTTCGGCGCCGAGGCGCCGCCCGGCGCCTCCAGGGCCGCCCGGCCTGGCCGCGGGCGGCGCCGGGTCGGGATGACCCGCAAGGAGATTGTGCGAAAAAGACGTGGCCGGAGGAGTACTCTGGAGGAGGTGGGGTTCAGGTCCCGGGCCCCGGCGCGACCGTGGCTGGCGAGAAGGTCGCGCGCGCGGCCAGCGCGCCGCGCGGGAGAACATCCATGATCAGATGGCCAATCACCGGATCGCTGCTCGCCCTGGGACTCCTGACACTCTTCGGGACGGCGGCGGGCATCCCCGTCAATCAGCTCGCCAACCCTGGCTTCGAGGACGGCGCGCTCGCCCCCTGGGCTGGCAGCAACTGGGCCGTCACCCCGAGTGACGCCCACTCTGGAACCTACAGCGCAGAGAACCTGAGCGGTTCGTCCATCCGGCAGATGATCGCGCCGGTCGCGGTGGCCGATGTCCAGGAGATCTCCCTCTACTGCAAGTCACCCGACCTCGTGAACCACGTCGTCCGGCTCCTCTACTCGGCGGACGCCGGTGACTGGGACGAGTTCGTGCACGAGCACGGCGGATCGTCCTGGGTGCGTTTCGATCTGACGAGCCACCTGCGCGCGAGCGGCCAGCTCCACGGCATCTCCATCTCTGGCCACTACGATCACGTCTACCGGATCGATGACGTCAAGATCATGGTCGAGGGCCCTGTCGACATCACCCCGTCGACCTGGGGGCGGGTCAAGGAGTTCTTCGTCGAATAGGCCCCCGCACCGCGCCCAACCTCAGTCCGGCTGGCCCGCGGGCGCCGGCTGGCCCCGGATCCTATCGGTCGCGGCCAGGCCGGAGGCGACCTCGATCATGATCCCGTCGGAGAGGCCGGTCACGATCTCCCGGCGCTCGAACTGCTGCGGCGCCGTCTCGACCAGGACGAACTTCTTCTCGCCGTCGAACTCGATCCAGCTTTCGTTGATCGCGAGCACGCGGTCGCGGCGGTCGAGCACGATGTCGGCGTTGGCGCTGTAGTTGGCGCGGATGAGGACGTCCGACTGCGACTTCAGGGCGGCGCGGATCTGGAACTGGATCGCCCCCTCCTCCGCCACGCCCTTGGGCGCGATGTGCTCGAGCGTGGCCTCGAGCTCGCGCCCTTCGATGGCACCGATCGTCAGGAGCAGAGCCATGCCCGGCTCGATCTTCCCCACTTCCGACTCGTCCACCCGGCCCTCGAAGATCATGTCGTCCATGTCGGCGATGGTGGCGAGCGTGGTGCCCTCGTTGAAGGTGTTGGTCTCGATCACCGAGTTGCCGACCTCGATCGGAACCTCGAGCACCATGCCCGCGATGGTCGAGCGCACGAGCGTGTTGGAGGCGGCATCGCCACCGGCGGCGATGCCCTTCTCGATGAGATCGACGTTGTCGCGGGCCGCGGCCAGTTCTGCCCGCGCATTTTGGAGCGCGGACTCGAGCTCCTGGAACGCCGCCTCCGCGATCAGACCGCTGGCCGCGAGCGCCTGGCTCCGCCGGTAGTCTTTCTCGGCCAGGTCGAGGGCGATCTCGGCCCGCGTGCGGCGGTTCCGGGCCTCGTTCAGGTTGACCAGATCCGGGACCAGGCGGATGCGGGCGATCAGGGAGCCGGCCCGGACGAGCTGTCCGGCCTCGACCGCCACCTCCTCGACGATCCCGGATACTCGCGGCTTGATCGCCACCTCGTGCCGGGGAACCACCGACCCCGTGGCCACCGCCTTCTTGATGATGGTCGTCGTCTGCGGCGACTCGGTCTGGTAAACGGTCTCCGGCTTGTGCGACTTGGCCCACAGGAAGTAGACCGTGCCGCCGAAGAAAGCGATCGCGAGGACGGCGCCCAGGAGGGCGAGGACCTTCTTCATGGCTATTCGCTCCTGAGCGCGACGACGGGGCTCACCATGAGCGCCCGCTGGGCCGGGGCAAACCCGGCGGCGATCCCGGCGGCGATGAGGATCACGAGCGCCTCGAGCGCCTCGCGCACGCCGACATCCGGATTGACGAACATGCGGGTGCCATCGCCCGGAGGCAGCTGACTCCCCACGACGGCGATGAGCGCGATGCCCGCCACCATGCCGCCGTATCCGGCCACCGCGGTCAGGATCGCGGACTCGATCACGATCTGGGCGACCACGGCGGCCGGCCCCGCCCCCACGGCGCGCCGGATGCCGATCTCCTTGGTGCGCTCCTTGACCACGATCAGCATGATGTTCGAGACACCGATCGCCCCGGCCGCGAGCGTGCCGGTGCCCACGAGCCAGACCAGGACGCGGATACCGCGAAAGAGCCCCTGTATCTTCTGGTATTCATCTTCCAGGTTGAAGTGCCCGAAGGCGCGCAGGTCATCCGGCGCCACCCGGTGCCGCGACTTGAGGAGGGCGATCACCTTCTCCTCCGCCGCCGAGGCAGGTATTTCGGGCCGCGAGATCACGGCCAGCCAGCCGACCCGGTCGCCGTAGTTGAAGGCTCGCTGGAAGGTCGTGAACGGCACGAAGATGGTCTGGGCGTCCCGCTCCGCTTGTTCGCCTGACTGCGTCGACCTGAACATGCCCACCACCTGGAAGTAGACGCCCTGGATCACGATGGATTCGCCGATCGGCTCCTCATCCCGGGCGAAGAGCACCGAGCGGACGCCCTCGCCGATGACCGCCACCTTGCGCGTCTCGGCGAGGTCGAGCGGATTCAGGAACCGCCCGCCGGCGACCTGGATGGACTGGATGCGCCGGATCTCCGGGTAGTCGCCCATGACGCTGAAGGCGCCGGTCCTGTTGCGGCGCGTGACGTTGTTGCCGCCCCGGAAGCCGCCGAGCTGGTTGCGCGGCGCCACGACCTCCACCTCCGGCACCTGGTCGCGAATGGCCTCCACATCGGCGTTCGTGAGCTCGATCGCCCGGCCGGCCGCAAGCCCCGCCCACGGTTTCTGGGTCACCTGCGTCCACACGAAGAAGCTGTTGGTCGCCGCACCCTGGAAGCCCCTGAGGACGCCGTTCCGGAGCCCGGTGCCGGTGCCGAGCATGATCATGAGCAGGAAGATGCCCCAGAACACGCCGAAGGCGGTCAACGCCGTGCGCCAGCGGTTCTGGAAGAGCGCCGCCTTGATCTCCTGCCAGTGATCGAGATCGAAGATGGGAACCACGGCTGCCCCGTTCTACTCCTCGCGCAACGCTTCGACCGGGCGGATCGCCGCCGCCCGCCGCGCCGGGAAGAAGCCGGCCACGGCGCCGGCGGCGACGAGGAGCGCGGTCGCCGCCGCCGCCACGCCGAGGTTCACCTCGGGATGGCGGAAGAAGTCGGACCCCGTGAGCCCGCGCGCCATGAGCTCGAGCAGGAGGACCCCGGCCACGAGGCCGGCGTAGCCAGCCACCCCCGTCACCAGCACCGCCTCCCGGAGCACGAGGCTCATGACCGACCACGGCGTCGCCCCCAGCGCCTTCCGGATGCCGATCTCCCGCGTGCGCTCCTTGACCGCGATCATCATGATGTTCGAGACGCCGACCACCCCGGCGGCGAGGGTGCCGACCCCGATCACCCACACGAACATGCGGATGCCGCCCATCAGGTTGGCGAAGCGCTGGAACTCCTCGATCGCGTTGGTGATGAACACCGCGCGCTCGTCCTCGGGATCGAAGTCGTGGCGATCGGCGATCAGGCGGCGGAGGTCCGAGACGATGCCCCGGCTCTCTTCGACGCCCGCATCACCCACTGTCATCATGATCATGGCCACCCGGTTGGCGCCGTTGAAGGCGCGCTGCGCGGTCGAGATGGGCAGATAGATCGTCTCCATCTCCCCCTCGCTACCCTCATCGGTGAAGACGCCGACCACACGGAATGGAATGTGATTGACCGCGATGTACTCGCCAAGCGCGGGCCGGCCCTTGAACAGCTGGGCTTCCACCCGATCGCCGATCACCGCCACCTTGCGGCACTCGGCGATGTCGAGCGGATTCAGGAAGCGCCCCCGGGTGACGATCGTCCGCTCGATGACCTGGTGATCGGGATGCACGCAGCGGACGTTGTAGCTGGCGGTCTCGCCCCGATAGGCGACGGTCAGGTTTCCGCGGATGAAGAAGCGGGAGGTGATGTGGTCGATGCGCGCCATGCTGCGCTGGATGGTCGTGTGATCCTCGTTGGTGAACTGCACGTAGCGCCCCGGGCGCAGCCCGCGGTACGGCCGGCTCGTCTGCCCGCTCCGCATCCAGATCGAATTGGTGGCGTCGTCGCGGAAGCCGTACTCGACACCGTGGACCAGTCCCTGACCCGAACCGAGCAGGACCACGAGCACGAGGATACCCCAGGCCACGCTCCACGCCGTGAGGAGCGTTCTGAGCTTGTTCTTGCCGACCGTATCGAGGATCTCCTGCCAGGTATCGAGGTCGAGCATGTCAGGCCCGCTGTCTCATCTCAGGCTCGCTGTCTCATCGGGCCGGCGCCGGGGGGAGCGCCGCGGGGAAGGACGGGGTCGAGGCGAGCGGCACCATCTCGTCGCTCCACTGCCCGTCCTGCTCGATCGCCCCGTCGCGGAGCCGGATCACGCGGCGCGTGTGCCGGGCGACGTCGCGCTCGTGGGTGACGATGAGGATCGTGACACCGGATGCGTTGATGTCGCGGAGCACCGCCATCACCTCGGACGAGGTCTGCGAGTCGAGAGCTCCGGTCGGCTCGTCGGCCAGGATCACCTTGGGCCCCGAGATGAGCGCCCGGGCGATCGCGACCCGTTGCTGCTGGCCGCCGGAGAGCTCGCGAGGGAGGTGCCCCGCCCAGGCGGCGAGACCCACTCGATCGAGGTACTCGATCGCCCGCCGGTTGCGCTCGCGTCGCGGTACACCCTGGTAATAGAGGGGAAGAGCGACGTTCTCGGCCGCCGTCTTGAAATGGATGAGGTTGAAGGACTGGAAGACGAACCCGAGGAGCTGGCTGCGGAGGACGGCGGCGCGCGACTCCGAGAGGTTCCTGATGAGCTGGCCGTCGAGGAGGTACTCACCCTCGTCGTAATGATCGAGGAGGCCGAGCACATTGAGGAGCGTTGATTTGCCCGACCCGGAAGCGCCCATGATAGACACCAGCTCGCCGCGGGCGATGTCGAGATCGATGCCCTTGAGCACGTGGAGCTGGTGGGTGCCGATCGAGTAGCTCTTGTGGAGGCCGCGCAAACAAAGCATGGGATTCTCACTGCCGGGTGCCGGGCGGGGGCGAGGGGCGCGGCGCGACCTGGCGCCCGAGATTCTACGCCGGAGCCGGCCGCCTGGTTGCGTCCGGCACCACATGGTCTCAGGGGACCGCCTTGACCTCGCAGAGATAGAGCGGGTTCCCGTCCGGGTCGGCGAAGAAAGCGAGCTTCACGTTCTCGTTGTCCACGATCTGGCCGCGGAACTCGACGCCGCGGCGCGCGAGCTCCGCGACTGCGGCTTCGATCGCGGGCACGGTGAGCCCGAGGGAGATCCCGCTCGCCGAGCCTGGCGCCGGTCCACGCCCGCCCCAGGCGTGGAGGCCGATGGTGAGCCCGTCTCCGGCGCTGATCTCGGCCCATTCGTGCCCGGCCTGGTAGAGCAACCGGAGGCCGAGGGTCTCGGTATAGAAGCGAAGGGCGCGCTCGAAGTCCCGCACCATGACGGTGGCATTGCCGCTCTTGATCATTGGTCACCTCGTCGCACTCGGGTCCGCGACGCGACGCCGGGACGCGGCCGGGGAGAACCGGGGGGAAGCCGAAGACCGGGCCGGCGACCGGGCCGGCGACCGGGCCGGCGACCGGGCCGGCGACCGGGCCGGCGACCGGGCCAGCGACCGCCTCGCATCCTAGCATGGGCGCGCGGAACCGGTCTCGCGTGGTGCGCGGCCCGGGACGCCTGGGTGACACGGCGCCGGCAAGCTATGATCGTGGCGCCGGACGGCCGGGATGGTGCCCTCGGTCCGGAGCGATCAGCAATGACCTAGGACGACCAGCGATGACCAGCGACTTGAGAACGCCCCCTCCACGCGGCGCCGGTTTCAAGGCCCTCACCCGCCAGCTCGAGGCCGCCCTCGCCGACATCGTCCGCATCGACGATGTCTCGACGATGCTCGAGACGAGCCTCGAGCACTTGCTCACGCGCTTTGCGGGCGAGCTCGGCTTCGAGGGCGGCCGCATCTACCGGCGGGAGGGCGACGACTTCCACTTGTGCTGCGGATTCGGCAAGTCGCGCGGGGCGCCGCTCGGACTCAAGGTGCCGCGCGACTACCCTCCCCACGTGCGCACGCTCGCCGATGGGCTCGTCATCATGGGCCGCGACGAGCCGGGGTTCGATCCGGAGTTCGAGCGGGTGATCGGCGTCGGCTCCACCTTCGCCGCCATCGCCGTCGGCCGGGACGCAACCCACGTCATCGCCTTCTCGATCAAAGGCGCGGTCAAGGAGGAGCAGCTCCTCTACTCGCTGACCGCCGTCCGCCACGTCATCAACCTGAAGCTCGAGCAACTCCGGGTGCGTGGGATCATCGAGGAATCGCGCATGGTCCAGGAGAGCATCCTACCGGCTGCCGCGCCTCACTTCGCCGGCTATGACATCGATGGTCGATCGCGGCCCGCGGAGATCGTGTGCGGCGACCTCTACGACTATCTTCCTCTGTCCGATCACTTGCTCGGCATCGCGATCGCCGACTCGTCCGGGCACGGCTTGCCGGCGGCGCTCCTCGCCCGGGATGTCATCACCGGGCTGCGCATGGGGGCAGCCGCCACCACCGCGATCGCCCCGGTCATGGAGCGACTGAACCGCGTCATCCACCGCGCCGCGCTGTCGAGCAAGTTCGTCTCCCTCTTCTACGGTCAGCTCGACCGCGAGGGCCGGCTCACCTACTCGAACGCCGGTCACAACCCGCCTCTCCTCCGGCGCGCCGGCACCTTCATCGAGCTCGACCACGGCGGCACGGTTCTCGGCCCGATCCCCGGTGCGCGCTACGAGACGGCCGCCGTGGAGCTCGCAACGGGCGACGCGCTCATCCTCTATACCGACGGCATCATCGAGCGTGAGAACACGCAGAACGAGCCATACGGCGAGAGACGGTTCCGGCGGCTCCTCGCCGGGCTGGCGGGGGCAAGCGCCACGGAGACGGTCGCGGCGGTGCTCGCCGACGTCGACGACCACGGCCGCGGCGTGACAGCCCTGGACGACATGACCGTCCTCGTCGTGCGCCGCATCTGACCTGTGCGCGGCGTTCGATCCACACTCCCCCTCGCCACGCCCCGCGCGCCCTCGCCACGCCGCCCCCCGACACGACCCGCCCTCCGACACGCCCCGCCCTCCCGGCACGCCCCGCCCTTCCCCCTCAAGCCAGCCGCCGGCTGTACCGATAACAGGACAGCCTGTCCCAATCGGACTTCTCGCTGCCCGCTTTTCGCGGCAGCTCGCAGCAAACTGACCAGTGAGGCAGATCCCCATGTCCTATCGAGCCATCCGGCCCCGGGGTCATTCGACCCGGGATGTGCGTCTCCTTCATTCACTCGTCCTGGCGGCGGTCGCCGCGGCGCTCCTGACCCTCGGAGCCGGGTGCGGCGATGAATCGAGCGGTCCCTCCGGCACCGCGCCGCTCCTCGCCGCGGTGCGCCCGGACTCGGGCACCGCCGGCACGCGGGTCGAGATCACCGGCTCCAACTTCGTGTCCGGCGTCGAGATCCTGTTTGGCGACCTCACCGCCACCGAGGTGACGGTGCTCTCTCCCACGACCCTCGCCGCGTACGCGCCTGACGGTCTCATCGCCGGCACGCAGTACGAAGTGCGCACCATCAATCCGGGCGGCCGCTCCGCCGCCCTCCCTGCGGCATACCGCGCAGTGCCGCCGGATCTCGATGCCGTGAACGGCGTGAGCCGCCCGAGTGCGCTAACCGGTTCCACGATCATCTTCGAGGGACACGCTTTCGGCGATCGCGTGACCAACGGCACGGTCTGGTTCACCGGCGCGAGCGGCCAGCCGGTCGCAGCCCCGGTGATGGTGGCCGAGAACTGGACCAACGAGTTCGTGATCACGACCGTCCCGGCGGCTGCCGCGAACGGGTCCGTGTGGATCGAGACGCCGACCGGCACGAGCCGGCCGGTTCCGTTCTCACTCGCCGAGAGCGCGCTGTTCAGCCCTTCGCAGATCTTCTGGACCCGGACGACCCCCCTCCCCGAGCAGTCGCAGGGCCACAAAGCGGTCTTCCTCTCCGGCGAGGACGTCGGCACCGACCCCGTCGTCTACCTCACCGGCGGCGCGGACGGCAGCATGAACCCACGGACCGGCGTGTGGCGTGCGGCCATCGATCCGGCGGGCGAGGTCCTGCCGTGGGCCATCCTCGGCACGCTGCCCGACGCGCGCGCGTTCCATGGCTCGGCCCTCGCAACGCCGGCCAACGCGCTCCTCGACACGACGGTGGCCGGACATCTCTACGTCCTCGGCGGCATCACCGAGGCCGGGACGCCGTCGCCTGCCGTATACCGAGCGCCGGTGCATCTTGACCGCTCGCTCGGCGCCTGGGTCCCCGAGTCCTCGCTGCCGGTGCCGCTGCATTCGATGGGCGTGGCCATCTTCCGCTCCTGGCTCTTCGTGGCCGGCGGCGCCACGACCGGCAACGCACCGCTGGCAGCCGTGTATCGCGCGCGGATCCGTGAGGACGGATCCCTGGGTCCGTGGGAGTCACAGACCTCGCTCCCATACGGCACGGCGTACGGCGCGCTCCTCCAGTACGCCGACAAGCTCTACCTGGTGGGCGGCGATCGAGGCGCCGTGGCGCCGGGATCGGCCGGGATATCCGCCACCCAGACGAACAGCATCTATCACAGCACGCTTGATCTGCGCACGGCGGAACTGACGTCCGGCTGGACGGCCAATGCGAGCACGCTCATCAAGGCGGTGGCCAAGCACACCGCGCTCGTCGCCGGCGGCACGGTGCTCGTGAGCGGCGGCCTCTACAATGGCGCCGGCAACTCGGCGACCGAGCACCAGTATGCCGAGATCAACCTGGATGGCACCTTCTCGAGCTTCAA
>Ga0316626_10000381_pt1 | contig 16717 bp, 23 predicted proteins | sample OWC_Aug_T1_C1_D5_FD_207656 | JGI IMG/M metagenome (GOLD analysis project Ga0316626, IMG submission 207656) | Wetland soil microbial communities from Old Woman Creek delta, Ohio, United States - OWC_Aug_T1_C1_D5_A | ecosystem: Environmental > Terrestrial > Soil > Wetlands | place: USA: Ohio...
GGGCGTAGCGGCACGAGGCAGGGCGTAGCGGCACGAGGCAGGGCGTAGCGGCACGAGGCAGGGCGTAGCGGCACGAGGCAGGGCGTAGCGGCACGAGGCCCGTCTTTCAATAAGCGGTGTTCGTTTATTAAAGGGCGGTTCAATTCCGCCTCGGTGGTCGAGGGCTAGTGTGAAGGGATTCGGGATCAATACCCGGTGATATGTCCCGGCGGCAATAACTGCCGGGTAACTTAGGAAGACAAACGACTCGGGCGGCCAGCCCGTTAAATGCACCGGCGGAATCCGGTCAAGGGGCGCTAAAAAATCCGCAAGGGTGAGAGCTAAAATTTTTTACAAAGGAGTACGATGATGATGAAGACGTTGAAACAGATGGCCGACCGGGTGCACGCTAGCCCACTCATGACACATATGCGCGAGATGGCATATGGTGCACCCGTGCAGGAGCACATCGACGCCGCACGTAAGAATAACGCGGCGCAGGACGCCCGTGCTGCAGCCGAAGCGAAACGTGAGCGACGACGCGCTAAAAATCGTGCGAGCACGACAGGCTCGCGACCATGATGGCTAAAAAATCGCGCACGGGTAGCTGGAACGCATGGCTGGAGACATTCGCCATCGGAGAGCGTCGGTATATTGAGTCAAGTCTTGAAGGGTATCCGCACGATATGCGGGTGGCCAATACACCTAAGACCCGCAGGCCACCATCGCTGGTCGATCGAGATTTTAGGACAACCCTTTACACGGCTATAGGTGCGGGCGCATCTGGCGATGTGCGCTATCTGGTTTGTGTGGAACGGGTGCGCTAAAAATTATGCTGATGATGTTTCTTGAACCGGGCAGGTGTTACATGGGGAGGCTCGACGGATCTGCCGTGTCGCCCGTCTATGATAACTGTGCCGAGGTGATCGAGTGGGCGCAACGTTCGGGGTATGTTGTTGACCCGGAACACCCCGCTGCAGGGATTCACGTCAAACGTGATGACGTGGGGCGCTAAAAATTCGGCGGGGGGTGGGCACTAAAATAATCGTAACTGTTCTATGTCGTCAAACATCTCGAGCTGATCGGGCATCCACCTGTTGCCCTTGCTAAAATTCACACACGCCAGTTCTGGTGTAAGGTTCCACGCAACGTGCAGTCCGCACACGCTCGGATGATTCAATGGCACGATGTGCCCGACTGTCCATGTCCGTCCAGTTCGTCGAGTCAACTCGGCAGCGTCAGCATAGACCGCACGTATTTCACGCATGTCGGCCCATGGTGGGGTGGCCACGATGCGCTGCACCATCCATTTGCGACGCCATGACGCGGGCAATACGCACCAATCGCCGTCGGCCGCTAAAAGTTTCGCACGCATGGTTCGACACGCACGTACACCGAATGACCCCAGACGTTTACTCATAGCGATGTGCGTTGTCTGGGTGGAAGTCACACTCACGACTACCCTTACGATGCGGCACACCCTTAGACGCCATCTCAGGATATCCTGAACAGTAGCATTTCTCCTGGATGCGCAGCTCACGACGGATGCGATATCGGTCAAGCCCCCAATTACGTGCGCCACACTGGGGGCACTGAGGCTGTTGGATATACTGCGCAGGCTTACGACGTAGTGATCGACGCGCGCCACATGGTTTGGTTGTCGGCTGATACACATGACCAGACGCACGGACGCGAGGCGGCAACCCTCTGACGACCACACGTGCGAGACATCTGCATTGGTATCTCATCGTGTAGTTAGCAATAGAGCCGCCCGATGCACGCGGGCGTTGAACCACCGTCGAATGGTGTAGGTGCGCACGATGCTAATCGCGGTGTAGACCCATCCGAGCGCGAAGTTCTCAGCATGAGTGAAGTGCGCACCCACTAGCGGCAGAAGCCACACATTGGCCACGAAATTGACGCCAAAACCTAACCCGATGTTGATCCACGCTTCGATGATGGCACTTCGCGGCGACTGTCCTAGTGACGGATGCGCCACGTATGCACGCCATGTGAACATCACGACGAAGACGAACGACGCGATGGCGAGAAGATTCAACGTGCTCACGCCACACCCCCGGCCACGCGATACGCCACGATATCCGTGTCATACGGACGAGGCGACCAGTTGCACCATGCGAACGTGTGCGCTGGTCCGCGTAAGGTTGAACCGTTACGCAGCCTGACTTCGACTACAATAGCGGGCATCACCGGACGAGCGCCATTTACGTGCGGTAGCCATGCGCCCCTGTCCACCCGATGCAGCCATGTGCTCACGTCGGCACGCATCTGATCGATTGAGCGATCGTTCATCAGTATCGAATCGTTTGCGTCGATAGCCACGCCAGCCTCGCTCGCATGAACGGATACGTCAGGCACGTTGCGCCGAACATGTATCACGGAGCCGCCCATCTCACGAATCATCGCGGCCTCGTTCTCGAATCGCACATCAGACACGACGACTCTCGCCCGTAACGCGCCGATGCGTTGCCGAGCCAGAATCAGCCACAGATCAGGGTGAACCATGTCGCGACCATACTCTGTGCCCACCAGTTGCATGAGCTGGCGAGGTGACTTACCGATATCGGGCAGGGGTGTCTCTTTCCACTCCCGGTCATCGAGCTGATCAGGCGACCAGCCGAACATCGCGCATAGGCCCGCTTTGAGCGGTTGAGCGAACGAGACCTTGACGAACCCGTGCACTGCGACGAGATGATCTGCTATCGTGTCTTTGCCGACCCCCGCACGTCCGGTTAGTCCGATGAGCATCATTATTTATCCGCACGAGTCTGTGCGGCCGCATCGCTGTAGGTCAGACCCTCGTAACGTTTGCCGAGTTTGTCGATATTGCCGAGGATTGTCTCTTCGCGGGTGATATTGAACAGTTGACGCAAGCGTTCGAGGTAAAACTCAATGTCGCCGAGCTCTTCAACGACATTCGCATGGTCGAGCGGCTTATTGTAGATAACGTGCTTCTTCACGGCATCCACGAGCTCGCCAACTTCACCAGCAACCCCGACAACCATGTGTAGCGCATCGGCTTTCTCGGGAGTCAGGCTGTCGATGATTGCTACACCTGGCTTGACCAGACCCGCAACCATTGCGGCGTGTTCTGGCTGCCAATTCGGATGACCGTTGCCGAAGGTACATCCAGCACAGTTGCCGGTTGAAGGTTGATTGCTGTGGTGGTAGCAGGTTGTGCAGTTTTTCATGATAGTCCCTTGTGATTAGTGGTGGTTATGTCCCATAGTACGGGCAGTGGTTTTTATGTTCAGTGCGGCGATTAATATGCCCACCTTCCGGACTCGGTGTGATCATCCCAACCCAGTACATGCACGCAGGGAGTGCGGGTGTATTGAAGTCGTAGGTACACTTTCCGTCACCAGACGGGTGCAATTTACCGGCATCGGTTTTCTTCCATTCAGCAAACTTACAACCCATGCAGTTTTTCACGATGGTTCCTTGTGGTTAGTGGCGGAAGAATACGACCCATATCAGGAACGCGATGGACGCCAACAGACATGCGAAAGATATCCGTGCATACGCAGACGCACGACCGCGCCCCGTGCCCGCCGCAAAATCTTTGTCGTAGCTATTCATGATGGTTCATTAGTGGTCAGTAAACAGTGCGGGCCAACGCGCGGCGAACAGCTCGCGCAACGGGATCATGATCTCGCGCATCTGTGGGTGAGCCTGCGGACTACAGCGCAGCCTGAAGATGTGTTTCCATTCGCGAGGATTAGCGGTCACGATTACTTCGGTCTTTGTGCTATTCGGCAGAATGGATCGCGCCTCTTGTGGGGTGGCACCTGCTGACAGCATCGCGAGATACGATGTCTCGGCGTTATGCATCGCCTCTTCCCAGATGGCGAATCGGTCCGCGTGCTCAGGGTTGCTCAGATCGAAGTCAAAGCCAGATCCGAGGTCAATGACCTGAATGCCGCCACCATGCTTCTCTTGACCGTAGTTCACGTAGCGCGTGCTCTCCTGCGAGAACGATGCGAGACGATGGCGCACCAGCTCATGCGATACGCCGCGATCACAGATGACGCGCACCGTGATGGCGGCATGTTCCAGAACGGACTCATGCTTGCTTTCAGCCATGCGACCGATGAACGCCGTTGCTGAGTCAGGCGTGATGCGATCTTCTGATTTGTAACAGACACGACCTGCCAACTCCAGCAGTTGTTCCATGTTGTCGGTCGCTGCGATGATTTCCGCACTTGCGTTGATGATATTCATTATTCGATTACTCCGTTTAAAAGAACACTTGTTGTCTGATAGCCAGCTCAGCCATCATCGCACGTTGAGGTTTGGTACATACGCGCACCAGTCGTTTGAATATCAGAATTGACCCGACAGCTCGCTGCGCACGTTCGTCAGTTGAGCAGACAACCATGAATGCCGGACGATCCGCCATCCATGACGGCAGAAAGCAACTCAGTATTGAATGATGGCTCAGCACTTAACACCTCCATAACTTTGACGAACAGCATTTTGCGCAAGTCGGGCGACATATCTGTAAAATTGACGCAATGCAACGCACGCATCGCGGCTTCGTCTTTGGCATTCATGAAGCAGCCGGTGATCGTGAGTGCTTCTTTAACCACACAGATGTCGAAGTGTTTTCCGGCGAACATCTTCTTGAGACCCGTCAGCGCGGCCTGTTTGTGGAATTCATCCATGACGTCAGTCCTGTGGTGGTGCATTCAGCGTCTCGCTCCATGCGCGCGCATCCTCATTTGACGTGAAGTACAGCACTACGCACGAGGTCGATCCGCGTGTACGATACGGATTGATAGGCATCGGCAGCCCTTTACCATTTACCGTGACTGTCCGACGTGGAGGTTCCCATGTCAGCTTGACGGTCGGCAGTACCGGCGCGTCCTGACCGATTACGTATTTCTCGCCAGACGGCAGATACGCAACGTCGCCCACAAAGGCAAATCGACCTTGAATCGTCGTAACGGCGGCTGAATAGTGTTCGGGGTTGCCGTCAAGATCACGGTCCGTCGCCGCAATCCTTAATCCGTCGTAACGCATTCCCTCACGCCATGATAGACCCGTTTCCCTCGCCATACGCATCACTCGTGCGGCTGCTTCATATACATCGGCTGTTGATTTCATTCTGTTCTCCTTATTGACGATGCCGTCATTAGACCCCACATCGAGGGCGTGTGTCAAGGGGTCTGTTACTCGCACATCCCGTGTTCGCACCCGTCATGTTCGGGCTCGTATTTCCCACGGGGAGAATGCGCCCAGCGAATGACTTCTCGAACCCCAACCGCACCCATGTGATGATATGGGCGATACATGTTCTGACCCACCATCTCCTCAAGAGTCGCCACACGTTCGATCTCCAACTCAGTCAGCAGTTTGAGATCCCCACGGTTGGCGTTAATACATGGCGCGCATTCTTGGGATCTATGCGGAAGCACTTGAAGACCCGTTCGCGATACAAGTTCGTCGCGATATGCTTTTGTGATATACGCTAATGGATGCCACAAATCACGGTCGCCGTGCCGCTCGCTCGACATAACAAATTCTGGCGTGTCCTTTCGGGCGTGGCTCTCGTCACGACGCTTGCCCACAGCCACACACGCATCCCCATCGGGATCAACTTCATCTGCAAAATCGTTAGCCGCCTTGGACTTTAATTCATACGAGCACCATGTTTTACCTGGCATGGGGAATCCGCGCCTCGCGAGCATTAGCGACTGAAATGAATGCTCGCCGCTACGCACGTTCCAACGGAATCCGTACATCTCCGCCAACAGCTTGACGGCCTCAACTCTCGGTGCCCACGAAGCCGCTGCCCACCCTGTGTCGATGTATAGAACATCCACGTTTCGTGCACCCTTCTCCATGAGCAACTGTATCATCGCCACGGAGTCGTTGCCTGCCGAGCAACTGCTCAGTATGTGACGATTCGCCCAGTTCACGACACACCTCCGAACACACCGACCATATCGCTACGTTGCGCGCCGAGGTACGCCTCGACCACAGCAGCTGGGCGATCCAGACGCAGAGCATCGTGGTCTTTCTTCAAATACAGGATTGGACGAACGGCCGGCAGGGTTCCTTTCAGCGGGTTCGCCGTGCGACCATTCGGCAGCAGCGGATGCCAGACATACCCCAACGCAGCCATCATGTCGCGACGCTTATTGCGGGTGACATATTTATCCAGACCCTTCTCACGCAGGAACTCGTCCAGCTTATGCCCGCCGACCCAGCCGCCACAGAATCCCTCACGACCCGCGAGGATGGCGTCCAGCACCTCGTGTTCAGCATTACCCAGACTTGCCCCTACCGCCTCGTCGAACGAGCTTGTGCGTGGCGCACGATGCGAATGTGTGGCAGGGTTCAGCGCATCTGGGATAGGGTACGTTGCCAGATAATGCGCGATGACCGCGAATCCGCCCGAACGTGCCCAGTTCCACAAGTCCATGAAGTACGTCCCGCCCATGCCATCACGAACGATATCTTCGGCGCGTTGTTGAGCGGTGTGGAATGGTGTGTAACGACGCTCATCTTCGTCGATCGGTATCGCACCTTTATTGTTGACGAACATCAGGAAGTTGGCACGGTTGTCGCCTGTGATCTGGTCGGCACCCTTGGCCTGCATCTCGATGCGACGATTCGTGATCAGCGGCTTCAGCACTTCGAGCGTTTCGCGCTTGTCATGCGTGCTGATCTCTTCAACGATGATGGCCAGCTTGCGTTGCAACCATCCGGTGAATTTATTCGTAATGTCTGCCGAGTTCGGGTAATGGACATATGCGGCACCGAGCGCGGCTTCGATGCACGAGCCGATGAAAGACTTGCCGTTGCCTTTCGTACCCTGCACGACTGGACACCATTGGAACTTGACGCCCGGATACTGAACCATCGCGGCAAGGTAGGACAGAATGATGTCGTGGTCGGTTGGGTCTGGAAACAGTCGGCGCATGTGCTGATTGAATCGAGACGCATCGCCTGGCGTGCGTGCCGTCTTGATACCTTGCCACAGATTGACCAGTGTCTCGCCTTCTTCGTGGATGATCGCGGCGGGTGCGCATTCTGGACGGAAGCACCAGCCCGACGCACGCGGCCATGTAAGAATCTGCGATTGAAGGTATGCCTGCCATGCCGACTTCTCCATCGCACCCGAATTGGTTGGGTTAGTGACGTATGAGCGTCCGGCATAATTGGCGAGTTCATCGAACCGTGGTTTGTCCACAAGGTACGGCGCTTCAGGCACAAGCATCTGACGAGTGTTGGTGATGTACACGCAGCCTGCGAACAGTTTTACCTGATCTTCCGCACTCGTGATGCGTGACGCTTGAATCACTTCGGGTGCATGCGCGGTCTGCGCGGGCGGTGGTGTCGGCGCGCCCGGTGCGGGTGGCACAGGTGGTGGGGGTGGCACGTGTAACGCTTGAACGGCAGCGAACACGGCGGCAGTGTCCACCGGTGCCGCGCTAGACTTCGGGTTGATCCATCCATGCCGCTGTGCACGACTGAACACTGCGGCGAATCCCGTGCGGTCTGGTACGAAGGTGTTCCAGCGGGCGAGGTCGTTCACTGGGTCGTGTTTCTCACTACGTGCAGACCACTCGGCCCATAGCGCGTATCCATCCGCACCCATACTGGACAGCGCGATACCCACAGATGTCCACGTCTCGTATTCATCAGCGGGAATAACGGCGAGTGCACTACGCAGTTCTTCGACCGTTTCAGCCGTGGCAACACGGTCGAGTTGTGAGGGTGTGGGTGCGAACGATGTGACAGGTGCGGCACGAACTGGATAGACTGGTTCAAGGTGCACGACCTGATCGATGAACGCGCCGTCTGTGCGGTAGGCCACATAAGGAACACCCTGCACGGCACCGACATAGAACGACTGTGCGATGACGTAGCTTTCGGACGCGAGCACGCCACCGAGTGCCGCATTGATGCGCCCGACATACTCACGTCGAGTCGATGGTGCGGCATCGCCAGACAGAGGCGCGAGTACGCGCCAACGCGGTGCAGCAGACGTGTGCGACGGGCTGGTGTAGATGAGTGACTGGATACCATGCATCGTCAGCAGGTCTCGAGCCTCTTCAGGCTGCATCACGCCAGCATCGTAATCGCACTCGACACCTGACACAGACGGAATATTCGCTTCGCTACGCAAACACCCGGCATCGGTACGAGCGTCGCCAATGGTAGCCAGTTTGATCAGCGGGCAAGCCTGCTTGGATGGATACACGGGCACGTTGCCAACCATGCAGCGATCGGCGAAGTCGTCCCATGAAACATCGAGCGATTCGGCGGACGTGGCTCGCACGTCGGGGAAGATAGTTACGCGCATTGCGGCGTCTCCCTGACGTTATGATTGAAGCGACAGTGCGGCGCGTTGACGCAACTCCAATGGAGCGCGCATTGCTTTTGGATGATGATTCACGAGGGCTTGCGCTAGGATGTGTAAGTTCTCACGAGCGATGGCGGCAGACACGATGGCACGACGAAGAACCTCCATCGTACCCATGTGCTTGCTGACCAGACCAACGGAGCATTGTGCCGCCGTGGCGATCTGTTCGCGTGTGATATTCGTATAGCCGTGTTTCTCACTGAGCGTCACTGCTGCATCCAGAATTTGTGCCTTACGGATACCCGTGTCATTGTGTCGGATGCGTGTCATTTTAATGTCCCTGTTATCGTAGCCGTCGCGCTCATTTTAATGTCCCTACCCCTGTTGCAAACATAGCGTCGCCGCCCATTGCGTTAATTGATTCCGCCCATCGCAGTTGTGCGATTTCACGGTCTGTTCCTGCATACTTCCATCCTGGACGCTTGATTTCACGCGACACGAATCGTCCGATGACTTGCCCCACGTGCTCGTATGTGATGAATACGGGCATGATGCCAATCAGATCTCCCGATTTGCACGTAGCGTTCAATGCAGACGAATCGTTGCACAACCCCCAGCGCACGAATGACCCGTTCTCAAGTTTCCCAGCCCCCACGTTGTTTCGCCACAGTCTGCCGCCCAGTCGAGACGCTTCGATTCGCACGTCGTTTGACGCACGAGCCTCGCTACCCGTTGCGGCCACGACAGATGCGTCGGGCTGGCTCGGTGCGGCGAGTAGTGTTCGGAGTTCGTGCATCGCTGCGGCTGTGACACCGTGACGTAATCCCCATTGGGTCAAACCGTTCATACCGGTAGACCCAAATGGCGAACCACATTCATCAAGTGCTGCGCCTGCCACTTCGCATCCTCTAGCGCGTTATGAGCACAGATGGTCGGCGGACGCATCGCACGTTCATCCTTGCACAGTGCGATGATCGTGCGGTAACAACGCGAGTTCCAGTATTTCCACGGCGCACCTTGCCCGATACGGCTATACGCGACATCGAGAACGGGCTGGTCGAAGTTTGCACCATTCGACCACACACGTGCATCTTTGGGAATGAATGTGTTGAGCAGCCCCAGCGCATCAGCCAATGGTAGGGCTGAATCGGACTCGGCTTCAGTCAGCACCTTACGAGCCTCGGGAGATTGTTTCAGCCACCAGTCAAGCGTCGAGTCCATGACGATGAGACCGAACAGTTCGCACTCGGCACGAGACACGACGCTGTACAGCTCGCGCCCCAGTTGACCCGTCCCGCAATCGAACTCAACTGCGCCGATTGAGAGAATCGCACTGCCGGGCAGCGTTCCAAGTGTTTCAAGGTCGATCATTACGTCGCGCATGGTCATCTGTTCCGAGTCATTGATGTGTGGATATTACTCGCTAGTGACGAACGCGTCAATGGCTGCGATACGCTGACCGATGAGATGCATCACGTTGGTCGCCATGTTCATTTTGGTTCGCCATGCAGTCTGATTGCTTGGCTTTCACCGCGAGGAAACTTTCGCTGCAAAGCTCTTGCACGATGTCCAGATATAACAGAACTCCATGTATGTCCTTTTTTCAGGTAAGAAACGAGTTGAGGGCTAACCCCATGCTTGCGTGCAATATCGGCTTGAACCCTGCCAGATTTTATTTCGGCAAGTATTTTCTTGTTGCGCTTGTCTAATAATTTGCCTTCATTTAAAACCCGATTAACGATCTCCATTGCGACCGCCATTTGATCTGGCTTCATGTGAATATACTTGCCGCACAATCCAAACAGTTTGTTCACATCAATCGCATTGCTCACCTCAAGGCAGAATAGCCTTTTGTAATTCTTTCCGATGGGTCGCTTGTATTCAATCACCCGAGAATATCCAAGTCGCTCAGACATGGCATCCAGCGTGTGCTTAATCGTGTTCGCAATCCTTATTCTTACGGCATAGTTCCCGACAATCTCAATACAACCCTCGCCATCTATCATTGCGGCGACATATGCTGCAAATACTTCTTTAGGCCAGTTTTTCATTTTTAATATCCTCAACTAATTGGATTCTCTGTCCAATCAATTGTACTACATTCACAGCAAATGAGTTGCCCAAAGCCTTGTATGCTGCGCTATCGGAATAGCCGGGAACTCGCGGAAGGTAATCGTCAGGGAAGCCCTGCAACCTCGCGCACTCTGTCGGAGTGAGTCGGCGGACTTGCATCGGGTACACCGCGACATTGGGGCCGAGTGACGTGTCGCTGTTGCATCTGCTGGCAGGATTGACCGATTTCATGCTATCAGACACTTCACACAACGCCAGAAATTGATCAGTTGAGTCGTCGTTGAATTTCATCTCATCGGGACGTGCGTTGCTGTTGAACGCTACGGCGTGTCGATCCACTTTAGTCAGAGTGTGCATCGCCCCCGATTCGTCATATCCCGTACCGTTTCCACCATTATGAGGCTCGCGTCCGATGGTGTTTCCCGCAAGTGCTATTGCCAGACCGTGCGCGCCATTCTGATGTCCGTCTGGCCCGCACGCCAAGGAACGCATCGTTGGCGCAACGCCCGATGAGGCATCACCATAGTCGCGTGCGGTGAATGCGATGAGATCTGTCGGCGATTTGTAGTCACGAGCCGACATCGTTGACGCGATGTCGGCTTCGCCATATTCAGCATTCGACTGTTTATCGAAAACACTCACATACGACTCAAGGTCGAACGACCTTGAGTCGTTACCCTTCGCGAGTAAGGAACGACCCACGTCCACCGACGGGACAAGATGACCGCACGCTGCGTCTTGTGCACCTACAGACCTGCCGGTACGCTCGGAGCGCGTACCGGCAACATACGTTGTGGACTCATGTTTATCACCGCTTCTCAAACAGTGTCTGACTTCGCCACGCTCGCCAATGCTAGACGCAATGTCTCGGGCAACTTCTTCCCGCGTTTTTCGGCTCGGCGGAGGATTCCCGCGCAGGCTTTCTGAGTCAAGAAATAACGGAGGGCGACTGGTCCAGTCTCCAGAATCTCTGACAACGAAGACACGCCTGCGTCGTTGCGGGACGGCGCGAGGGTACTCCGGTGTTCGGCAGAATTGCGCGTCAAGAGTGACCCACTCGACGAGTCCGTTCGGGCCGACAGCCACACCGCTGTTTTGCCATTTGTCTTTACCTTCGGGCTTATCAAATCGGCATCCAGCCATTTCGCTAACCACTGCCGCAAAGTCATCTCCTGATGAACTGCTGAACATTCCGGGCACGTTTTCATAGATGGCAAATCGTGCTCGTGACCATTTAGCAATAGACATAGCTGTAAAAAATAGTCCACTTCGAGTGAGAGATCCGTCATCGTTCGTCATTCCTTTTCGTTTTCCGGCAACAGATAAATCCTGACATGGCGCGCCGAACACCACGAGGTCGATGTGACCCAACGCTTCAATTTGGGTTTGCGTAATGTCCGTGACGCTCCCCAGATTCGGAACTTCGGGGTAATGATACGCGAGCAACTTGCACGGGAACGGCTCGATTTCAGCCACTCCGACACATGTCCACCCAAGTGGTGCCCACGCGATTGATGCACTTTCAATTCCGCTGAACAGACTAAGATACCGCATCTTGTTCCTCCTCGATATATTCGGCGATCGCACGCAATTCGGAGATTGTGGCATCAGATTTTATTCGATTTGCTCGGAACGAAATCACACGAGTATTCGCTTTGGTGTATCCACGATCAGGAATGATTCTATCTAACGATGGTCGGGAGTCGCGTCCGCCTTTCAGCGTTAGATAGATACCCAAAATCGGACATTTGTCTGGAATTGATATTTTATCGGGATCAAGATCAAATGGTAATTTCAACGCCATCGCCCGTTTGCGTGCATCATAAAACATACAGTATTCCATTGTTTTCGATTTACCATGAGTTTTGAACACATCCCCCGCCCGATCTCTACGAAAACACCCGCAGCTTTTAGTTGACCCGGAACGAAGTCTCGCGCCGGGGACTGCGACTGTATTCCCGCATTTACATTCGCATATCCACCGAGCTTGACCCCCACCCTGTGGCCGACCGGCGCCCTGGGCTATGACTGTCAATCTCCCAAACGTTTCACCTATCATCGGCACAATCGGACGTCCTGCTTCCCCACCTCTGGAACAACATTTTTTACACCGGCCGGCGTGCCCATCTTTTTTATTTGATGCATCCTTGTGGAAATCGGATAGCGGTCCGAGTTGTTTACATTTTGTACAAGTTTTCATAGATCGACGTGGCATTTGACAATGATGCTGATATTTTACCATAGCCCCATCTAAAAGAATAGAAGATACCGCACATGTGACCCCCTCGGGGCATATGAGCGAGCACGCAATTTATCATCTGCATCGCGGCAAATGGGGTGCACACACCCAATGAGCCACGTGGCCGAATGGGCTACGTGTCGCACACTCGCCCGTAGGTATATCCCGACCTGTCGCCATATATACCGTTGTAGGGATCATGTGGGGTCATCCTTCAACCCTCTTCGCGATGTTAATCAAAATATCGGCTGAGATTTCCACTCCAGCGTGCTTTAAAACACCGACCACACGAACCATGAGTGCAGTGCTGTCGGCTGTGTTCAGACTCATTGATGACAGCACATCGTGCCCGAATGTATGGAACCACCGTGCCTGCTGCATAGCCACAGTGTCACCTTCGACGGTGCGCCAGCCACCCCATAACGCCATCACTTCACGTAGTGCCGCTTGTGCAATCGCCTGTTCGCGATGACGCTTCTTGCACGATGCGACGACAACGGGTGCGGCACCGTATGGGATCGTTACCGGACGATCGACCTCACCACGCAGCCGCGCGAGCAGTTCAGGACTCATCTCACTGAGCACGCCGTCCACCGCCTCGGGTGCGCCACGTGTTGCGGGCACGGGGGCTGTTCCACAGAACGGACACTCAACATACACGCGCTCGTACACGGCGAGACATTTCAAGCAGGTGCGGACTGGAATCACATCATCAGCTGGTGCGGAACGACCGCGACGTTCGCGGCGATCCAGCGACCACTCGCGAGGCGCATCGGGTAGGCCGTGACGCAGCACATTACCCACATGATCAATGATGGTGAAGTGCGGTTTGTCTGGGCGAGGATTGCCTGGACGCCAGAATTGCTGAATGTACAATCCCAGCGATGCGGTCGGACGAGCAAACGATACGACTTCCAGATTCGGGACATCGACCCCTTCGCCATACAGATCGACGCTGACCAGCTGCAGAATCTCACGCCGTTGATGTTTCTGTTGCAACAGATGGCGCAGATCCGCAGGCGTCTTACCGCTGATTGCTTCGGCTGGAATTCCAGCGGCACGGTACGCGGCGGCAATCTCGCCAGCAGCCTCGATGTCAACGGCGAACGTCATGCCGAGTTCGCCCGGCGCGATGGTCATGTAATGGTGAACGATGTCGCCCACAATGGACGACGATTTGTGTACTGCATCCGAGAGTGTCTTGCGCGAGTAGTCGCCCGAAGCAGTCACCGCGACGGCAGACAGATCGATATCAGATTGTGGCGCGTAGATTCGATATTCGGTCAGGAACCCGCGACGAATCAATTCGCGCGATGTCGGGCCGATAATCATCACATCGAACAATCCGTCTGCATGGCGACCGAGACCCTTGCCGTCCGCACGAATCGGCGTAGCCGTCACACCGAGGCCGCGTGCGTTTTTGAAGTGGTCGAGCACCTTCACCCACGCCACGCCGTCAACATAATGATGCGCTTCGTCAGTGACCCACAGCGTCACTTCGAGCATCCACGGCTCAATCGGTGCGCTCATCAGTGTTTGTGCCGATGCCAGATAGCAGCGTGCTTGTGGCGATACGAAGTTCCGTTTGAGTTCTTGAACGTGGTTCTTTGAGCACAAACGAGCGAGTGCAGGCGTGCCGATGATCCGATGCGGGATGCCGCGCCGCGCCAGTGTTGTGCTCATCTGCTGAATCAGTTCGGCGCGATGTGCGAGTACGACGGACGCGCCCTGATTATCCGCGATGGCTTTCGCCATGATGACCGTTTTACCAGAACGACACGGCGCGACATACAGAACGTTTTGCGCCCACATCCATGCTTCGGTGATCGATGCGTAGTTCTCGACTTGGTAGTCGCGGAGGGGCGAGGCTGACGGTGTGGTGGGTGAGTGTGTCATTCGGTCGGGTACAATTCGCATGACTCCGAGCAGTTGCCAGAGTCCTTGTATATTTTCGGGAGCACGCCGTCTAGTCCGCGATACATTTCAAACATATCGTCCACAGACAGGAAGCCTCGAAAGAAGCGTCTCGGAGTCGTAGGTTTGTCAGGCCCAACAAGCGGGTACGTTGCCTCCATTCGTTTGGGAAAATCGAATGCGGTAGGGTTCTCGTGGATGACATGCATGTGTTTATTGATTGATTTTTTCCAACACCACGTGCAGTTCCCATGATGCTCCGCGATCTGGAGGTCAAATATCTGATTTGACCACCAATCGAGCACGTCTTGCTTGTCAACAGGGTGCATGTCAACCAGTGGGTAGATGATATTTGCCTCGCACTGATCCTTTCGCACGCGACGAGTTTCATCTGACCGGATGCCGATTGCCGTCACATAATCGCCACTGGCCCACCCGATAGAGCGCAAGTAATTAGTCATCGGCGTGGTCTTCAACTCCCTCGTGCATGTTGGGAAGGTCATATTCGGGATGCCGTGTTTTTTTATTGCCTGTTCGAATGGTTCGCCATTACGACTGGCTGTTTCGTAGGTGACAACGCGTGCGGTATTACCCTTGCGTTGACCATGATGCACGACAGCTTCGAGCCATACTGTATTAAAGCCGAAAATGGTGTCGCATGCGTTCACAAAGTCCAATGTCGCAGGATGCTCTTGGCCTGTGTTTGCAAAGGTCACGATTGTTTCGTCATACAGAGGTGCGATGTTTTCCAAAAGCCATTTGGTCATGTAACCAGATGTGCGCCCACCGCTGAACGATATGACGAGTTTCATTTCGGAACACACACGCCTGAGACGCGGATATAATCGTCTTCGAGCTTCGACGCGAATGTCAGCGCATTGAGACACGCGGCCTTGGCTTCAAACTCTTGCGTCGTCGCGGACGTGCCTGTCGGATAACCTTGTCCGTTGAACACCGTGATCATCATTACCAGAATAAACATCATCGACTCCTTCGTGTGAAATTTACTATTGACCGTGCCGTCATTATCAGTTAATCTTCGGTCTGTGTCAACTACCAAGGAGAAGCAACATGATGAAATTGGAAAAAGGTGTCGCACTGGTAATTACTGGTGACAAGGGTTGCGGCAAGAGTACGCTCGCACTCGCCGTGGCCGCGCAACATGGTGGGCATTTTGAGATGCGGGGTGACGAGCTGGCGCGTATCGGCACCGCTATGCGTGATTATTCGATAGACATACTGATCGTGAACGAGCCTGCTGAATGGGACTGGCTAACGCTGAAGAGCATTATCGCAAGCGAGCAGATTGCGATACAACGTAACGGCGTACCAGCGGGTCATATCCCCACGCCGCTCATCATCATCACCGCAACAACCGTTCCACAATCAATTCTCGAATCGCGTCGATTCAACGTTTGCACCATTTCGTTCAACCAACAAGGAGAGCAGCCATGAGCGTCACCGTAACAATCCCCAACACGTCCGATCTGACTCAAATCGAATGCGACGCACTCGTCGGATTCTTCGTAGCATTGGGCGGCAAGCACATTGTCGCTGAGACTTTCAGCACCGTGGGTGATATGTCGCATCCGGTACGTGTGTCCGAGGCGTTGGCGCATGTGCATACCGTCGGTACGACCGGTATGCCGGACGCACTCGCCGAGCAGGTCGCGACGAAGACCGATGAAGAACTGGTCGATCTGGTCACGGTGTTCAGCGGGGGCACGACCGCACCTGTCGCACCTGTCGCACCTGTCGCACCTGTCGCACCTGTCGCACCTGTCGCACCTGTCGCACCTGTCGCACCTGTAGTTGTTGACCCAGCGCCTGTGTGGCCGTTCCCGGTGACAACATCCGTCACAACCGCAACAGTAGATAGTCGTGGTCTGCCGTGGGATTCACGCATCCATGCCAGCACGAAGACACAGAACGCGGACGGCACGTGGCGCAATAAGAAGGGTGTCGATAAAGACATACTCGCGGCGGTTGAGACCGAATTGCAACAGACGATGAGCGCGTCGGGTACTGTAGCACCTGTCGTACCTGTAGCACCTGTAGCACCTGTAGCACCTGTAGCACCTGTAGCACCTGTAGCACCTGTAGCACCTGTAGCACCTGTAGCACCTGTAGCACCTGTAGCACCTGTAGCACCTGTAGCACCTGTAGCACCTGTAGCA
>Ga0316626_10000382_pt1 | contig 16702 bp, 13 predicted proteins | sample OWC_Aug_T1_C1_D5_FD_207656 | JGI IMG/M metagenome (GOLD analysis project Ga0316626, IMG submission 207656) | Wetland soil microbial communities from Old Woman Creek delta, Ohio, United States - OWC_Aug_T1_C1_D5_A | ecosystem: Environmental > Terrestrial > Soil > Wetlands | place: USA: Ohio...
CGACCTCCGCCGCTCACTGGTCCGCATCGTCTGGGACGAGCGCGGTACGACGCTCTCCGCGGTCGCCCGAGCCCTGGATTCTCTGGGATACCCGCCGCACCCGGCCCGTGACTCGAAGAGCCGCGAGGCGAGACTGCGCGAGGACCGGAAGTTCCTCGTCCGCATTGGGGTCGCCGCCGCCGCCGCGGGAAACGTCATGCTCCTCGCCATCGCGCTCTACGGTGGCGCCTACTCGGGGGTGGAGGCGGAGCGCGGCGCGTTCTTTCGCTGGGTGAGCCTCGCTTTCGGGATGGTGTCGCTCGCCTGGCCAGGGAGCCTCTTCTTCCGCGGTGCCTGGGCGGCGATCCGGACACGCACGGCGCACCTGGATCTTCCCATCGCCCTCGGCCTCGGCGCGGGCGCCGCCGCCGGCGCGGTGAACACCGTGCTGGGCCGGGGCGAGATCTACTTCGACTCGCTTACGATCCTCATCTTTCTGCTCCTCGTCGGCCGCTGGATCCAGCACCGGCAGCAGCGCTGGGCAGCCGATTCGCTGGAGCTGCTCTTCTCGCTGACGCCGCGCTTCGCGCGCAGGACCGGCGGCGAGGAGGTCCCCGTGGAGGCGCTCCGCGTCGGCGATGTCGTCGAGGTGCGTGCGGGCGAGTCGTTCCCCGCGGATGGTACCGTGACAGAGGGCGAATCGGCCGTGGACCAGTCGCTGCTCACCGGAGAGTCGCGGCCGGTCCCGGTAGCGGCCGAAGCGCGAGTCTGCGCGGGCGCGGTGAACGTCTCCCGCCCCGTGAAGGTGCGGGTCGAGGCCGCGGGCGACGACACGCGTGCCGGACGACTCATGCGCCTCGTCGAGGAGTACTCGCGCCGGCGGGCTCCCATCGTGCAAACGGCAGACCGCATCGCCGGGTGGTTCGTCGCCGCCGTCGTCGCGCTCGCCGGGGCGACTTTCATCGTGTGGCTTCGTGTCGACGCGGCGCAGGCCATCGACAACGCGACGTCGCTGCTCATCGTCACCTGCCCCTGCGCGCTCGGACTCGCCACGCCGCTCGCGGTGGCCGTGGCCATCGGCCGCGCCGCCCGCGCCGGGGTACTCGTCAAGGGCGGCGACGCCCTGGAGAAGCTCGCCAGACCGTCGCGCATCCTCCTCGACAAGACTGGCACGCTCACCGAGGGAGGATGTGCGGCCATCGAGTGGGAAGGCGATGCGGAGGTGAGGGCGTTGGCCGCGGCGCTCGAGGCGAGTTCGTCGCACGCGGTGGCCCTGGCGTTCCAGCATGATGCGCCAGCCCGCGGCGTACACCGGATCGAGCACGTCTTGCAGACCGCTTCGGGCATCGAGGGGACCGTGGACGGCCGCGCGGTCGCCGTCGGTTCCGCGGCCTTCGCTTCGCGTCGCGTCGCCGCGGCGCCCGCGTGGGCCCACGCCGTCCATGAACGCTTCGCCTCGCGCGGACTCACGCCCGTGTGGGTTACGGTGAACGGGAACGTGGCGGCGGTCGCAGGCGTGGGGAACCCGATCCGCCCCGACGCCGCGGCGGCGGTGGCGGAGCTCCGGCACCGTCACTGGAGCACGGCGATCCTCTCAGGCGACGATCCCGAAGTGGTCGCGGCGGTGGCGCGTCGCGTCGGCGTCCCGCCCGAGGACTGCCGTGGGAGCGTGACGGCCGAGGAGAAGGTCGCCATCGTCGAGGAGGAGGCGCGGCGCGGTCCGGTGGTCATGGTCGGCGACGGTGTCAACGACGCGGCGGCGCTTTCCGCTGCGACCGTGGGAATCGCAGTCCACGGAGGCGCGGAGGCGAGCCTCGCTGCGGCAGACGTCTACCTGAGCCGACCGGGCCTCGCGCCCATCGTTGGGCTCGTCGCTGCGGCGCGCCGCACGTTGCGGACAATCCACGTGTGCCTCGCCGTCTCCCTTGCCTACAACGGGGTGGCGGCGGCACTCGCCGTGACCGGCGTCATCGGCCCCCTCATCGCGGCGATCCTCATGCCCCTGAGCTCACTGACTGTTGTTCTCCTGGCCTTCTGGTCACCAACCTTCGGAGAGCCGCCGTGTCGGTGATCTACGTCCTCGTCCCGGTGGCATCGGTGCTCGCCATCGCGGCGGTGTGGGCCTTCATTCGGGCAGTCCGGAGCGGGCAGTTCGACGATCTCGACACGCCTCCGGTTCGGATGCTCCACGACGACGAGGAGGAGCCTCGGGCGGAGAAGAAGGCAGGGCCGGAGTGATGGCGGAGCGCCACGAGCGGGTGAGACGGCGGCGTTCATGCGCCGCGTGCTTCGGCAGAAAGATCTCACCGCACAAGTCAAGCGGATGGGCACCGTTGTTTGCGTGTCGGCGGCGGGACTCTGGGTATACGAGCCCGATGTTGCACCCGTGCGCCATCACTGCCGCCAGTACCGCACAGATGGCCTCAGGCGAGGGGTCCTGCCGCTGCGGCGGCGTCATGAACTGGCTAAATCCCAGATCATTGTCCACCACTTCTTAGCGTGCAAAATTGCATCAATTTGCCTGGTGCCCTGACTCTACAGCTCGAGGCACCGTCCCGGGCTGTGCTCCAGGATCGCCGCATCGCCGGTCGCGATGCGCCACCCACGCAGCTGCGCGTGCGCCACAAGCAAGCGGTCGAACGGATCGCGCGTCCAGTCGGCGGCGAGCGCGCCCTGGAACCAGGTGGCCGCCGGCGGATCGTCGAGCAGCCAGCGCTCATCGTGGGCAAGATCGGTGACCCGGGCGCGTGGCTTGAGTCGCAGACGCCCCACTTCGATGAGCAACTGCAGCTCCAACAAGCTGGCCGGAGAAACGTAGAGGCGGCCTGCGCATCGAGTCAGGGGGCGACTGCGCGGATGTCCCCGATCCAGCCAGAGGAGGGCGTTCGTGTCGAGAAGGATCAATGCCGCCTCCGCCGCGCCGCGAACCGGAGCCCCCCTTTGGCCCACTCCCACGTCCATTGCCCCTCCGCCACCACCGGATCAACGTAGTCGATGATGGAGCGCGAGGCGGCTGTGCGGCGCATCGCTCGGCGCTTGTTGCCGCGGTCAGCCTCCAACCGGAAGCGGGTGCCGCGGCGCTCAATCACCACCGCCTCACCGGCCGCCGCGGCGTCGAGGAGACGCGAAAAATTGCTCCGCGCCTGGGCGACGCTGTATCGCTTCATGTGTACAATGTACATGAGCGGGTCTCCCGGGGGCAAGCGAGATTGAGGTGAGGGAACCGGGTCACTCAGGGCCTCGCGGCGCAAGGCCTGGCGCGCCCGAGGGGCGCGCCAATGGAAGCCTCACCCACACCTTCTCCGTACGCCGGGAGTTGCGGGAGAGAAACATTCGCGGCTCGCAACAGTTCGGGCGTTTTTCAAGGAGCTGTCAAGCCCTTGGATCGAGCCTTCGTCTCACGTCCGCAGCCACCAGCCTCGCGCTGAGCGCGGCCCCGCTCGCGCCTACCCAGCCGGAAGGCTTCACGCCATCACCCACGTTGTAGAGAAACTCGACCGGCGTTTCCTGTTGAAGGTCATGCCCTTGGACGCAGCGGTTCACCGGCCAATCACCCCGGAATTGTCGGGCCAACAGCACCCGCCCCCCGCACTCCTTGAACTGTGGAAATTCCTGTTCCAGGTCCCTCAGGAATATCTTGTATTCCTCCCTGGGGTCGTAGTCGACGCTCGACAGCGGCGCCGCATAGCCCTCCATCACATGCACCCCCTCAGGGGCATCCTCCGGCCAGAACAGGGATGTTGGAGACCAGGCCTCCGTCCGCTGGGCATCCGTGGTGAACAGAAGCGAATCGAGCAGAGGTTTCTCGCTGGCGATGATGTAGTCCATCGCCACGCTCGGTCTGACCTTCCCGGAAACCTTCCTGAGGTACGGCTCGTCGAAGTGCTGCTCTCCCGTTAGCTCGACCGTCTTCTTGGGGCCGACGTTGCTGATGACGACTCTCGTGTCGATCTGCCGCCTCTTGCCTTTCGTTTCAGCAACGACTCCCTCGACCCTCCCGTCCCTCACCAGGATCTTTGTCGCTCGTGTGACGGGGAGGACCTGTCCTTTTCTGTCTGCGATCACCGTTGCCAGCGCATCGATGATGGATTTGCCGGTGTTCCTGGGCACCAGCGCGCTGCGCAGACGGGCATACGTACGGAGAAAGCGGACGAACTCGCCGGCTGGGAAGTCGTGCGTGTTCGCGCCGGTGAAGGCGGCGGCCTGGCATCGGAAGATGTTGTGGATCCGTTCATTGTCCGTGTAGCCGAGCAGCCAGTCCTTGAGAGACAGCGCATCCGACGGTTCATCCCGCTTGAGCGCCTCGTACAATCCGCCCATCACCCGGCGCGCCTCGGCTTCGTCCCTGCTGGCGGCGGAAACGATCTTTCCCAGGCCCCCCTTCTCGCCCAGATCGTAGTCCCTGCCGGCAACTCGGTACCGCACCGGAACCGTGAATTCCCGGAATTCGATCTCTCGCGCTCCGACTTCCTGAAGGGTGAGGTATATCGGGTCATCTCTCCCGTGGTTCACGATGTGGCCGCCCGTGGGGATCCGGTAGCCCTGCCAGTCGATGCAACTGTATCGACCGCCCAACAGCGCCAGATTCTCCAGTACCACGGTTCGGTACCCCGCGTGTGCCAGCAAGGCCGCAGCGCACATGCCTCCGATACCGGACCCGATCACGACGACGTCTGCCTGCATCCGCTCCATGCCTATTCCTCCGCCAGGGCGCCGCTCGGGCAGTAGTCGAGACACACCAGGCACTGCGTACACACATCCTCGTCTATCCTGGCGATGAACGCGGGCTGGTGGTTCACCGCCCCTTCCGGGCAGCAGAGCACGCACCAGCCGCAGCCGGTGCACATCGCTTCATCAACGATGATGCGCATTCACCCGGCCTAGTGATCCGTAAGGGCCTTGAACGTCGTCATCCGCTCGCAGTCGACACCCGATCCTACCAGTGCGGGCAGACGTGCAGCAATGCGCGGCGCCACACCCCGGAATCGACTGCCGGACGACCTCTGTTGCATGCCGCTGCTGCGGGGCTTCAGGGGCGCGCGCGTCCGCCCCATGTCGGTCCCCGCTCAAGTGACGAACAAGACGTCGTTCCCGTGCCCCCCTTTGCAGAACAGAGGTCGACAGGATAACGCCACGGTAGGAGACCATCGCCATGCAATGTTTCTTTGACCCCAAATCGGTGGCCATCGTCGGCGCCAGCCGCGATCCGATGCGAGGCGGACATCGGATCCTCAAGAACGTCAAAACCGGCTTCCAGGGCGGTATCTACCCCGTCAACCCGACGTGCAACGAGATCGACGGGTTGCGATGCTACCCCTCGGTGCTGGACATTCCCGAACCCGTCGACCTCGCCATCATTTACGTTCCAGCGCGGCTCGTGTCCTCCGTCGTGCGTGAGTGCGCCCAGCGCGGCGTGCCGGGCGCCATCATCGAGTCCGCCGGCTTCGCCGAGACCGGCGCGGCCGGAAAAGCCCGGCAGGACGAACTGAAACAGATTGCGACGGAGACGGGCATTCGCCTCTGGGGACCCAACTGCATGGGGCTCGTCGATGCGGTGAGACGGCATGTGTTCTCGTTCGTGGTGGACGGCATCTGGGACGCGGGATGTCTGACCGGCGACGTCTCCCTGGTCGTCCAGAGCGGGTTTCTGTCCGCCGGTTTCGTGGTCGACCTGATGACCAACGGCGGCATGGGTATCAGCAAAGCCTGCTCGATCGGCAACAAGGTGGATGTGGACGAGTGCGATGTGCTCGAGTGGCTGCTCGACGATCCACACACGAAGGCGATCAGCATGTACCTCGAATCCATCGCCGACGGCCGGCGCTTGCTGGCCCTGTGCCGGCGCGCGCGCAAGCCGATCGTCGTCCTCAAAGGCGGCAAGAGCGCCAAGGGCGCCGAGGCGGCCATGAGTCACACGGCCAGTCTCGCCGGACACGGGGGCGTGGTGAGCGGCGCACTGGCGCAGGTGGGCGTCGTGGAAGCGCACGACTTCGCGCAGATGATGGACATCTGCCAAACACTCGCGCGCTTTCCCGACCCGCCGAAGACGAACCGCCGGCGCGTCGCCGTCCTGACGGGCAGTGGCGGTGCGGGCATCGTGGCGGCGGATTTCATCGACGAGGTGGGTCTTGAACTGGCGGAGTTGTCGGAGGCGACCCGGCGGGAGTTGGCGCGCGTCTACCCGGAGTGGATGCCGGTGGCCAACCCGGTCGATCTGTTCCCCGCAATCGACGCGAACGGACCCGACGCGTATCGGTTCGCCTTCGAGGCCGTGTGCGCCGACCCGGATGTCGACGCCGTTCTCCTCCACCTTGCCGCCTTGCGCCCGCAGCACAACGGGTTCTCTGCTCTCGTCGATACGATTCGGCGAGCAGGAAAGCCGGTGATCGGGTGGGTGATCGGCCGGCGTGACGCACTCGAGCAGATTCGGCGACAAGCGGTTGAAGAGCGGGTTCCCATCTTCCGCGAGCTGTACCGGGCGACCGAATGCCTGGCAGCGGTGTTGAATCACCGCCCACGGCCCAGCGGCGGCGACACCGATTTCCGCTCGAACCAGGGCCCCGAGGTTCCCGCCGAGGTGCACGCGCGGCTCGGAGACGCCCGTGGCGCGTTGGACGAGCACCGCTCGAAGCGGATCCTGGCGGCAACCGGAATCCCCGTAGTGGCGGAACGGCTCGTCGCATCGTCGGCGGAGGCCGAAGCGGTCGCGGCCGAGCTCGGGTTCCCCGTAGTGATGAAGGGTCTCAGCCCGGGCAAGATCCACAAGACCGAGCTGGGATTGGTGCGCCTGGGGATCGCCTCGCAGCGCGCCGCGGCCGACCAGTTCCGCAGCCTGATGGAGGCGATGAACGGCACCGGGTCGGTGCTGGTGCAAAGGCAGGTCCGGGCAGAGCTGGAACTGATCGTCGGCATGATCCGCGACCCCCAGTTCGGACCGTGCGTCATGCTCGGCCTGGGCGGAGTGCTGGCGGAAGTACTCGCCGAGACCGTGTTCGCAGTGGCGCCATTGACCCACTCGGATGCCATGCAGTTGATCGCACGCCTCAGGGCGCAGCAACTGCTCGACGGTTTCCGCCGCGCGCCGGCGGTGAACCGGGAAGCGTTGGCGCAGATCCTCGTGCGGGTCGGCCGACTCGGCTGCGCGTGCCCGTCGGTCCGAGAGATCGACATCAACCCCGTCCTGGTCAGCAACGGCGAGCCCGTGGCGGTGGACGCATCGATCATTGTCGACGGCTGACGCCCCAAGACCGCGGTTGGCGCGGGTCGTCCGCGCGTCGTCTGGCTCCGCCGGTCCGATCGCTTGGTTGGAAGTGTCGATTTTCTCCAGGCGCGGCTGAAGAATGACAAACCGGAAACCGAAAACCGGAAATGCCAGATGGAAAACCGAAGTCTGCCCGTCCGAGATGACCGGTTTGTCATTTTCGGTTTCCCATTTCCGGTTTCCCATTCCCATCTATCGACAGTCCCCGTTGCCAGGGGAGGGGCTACCCTTTGGGCGCCGAGACGGTTAAAAGATGGCAACGACTATTTCCCCAACATCGGAGGATGCCCATGAAAGCTGCGCTCTACACCGGAGATCCCACCAGTCTCATCGTCGAGCAACTGAGCCCCAACCCGCCCGGGCCGCGTGACGTCGTGGTCGAGGTCGGAGCGAGTGGCGTCTGCCACTCGGATCTGTCCATCATGCGCGGCTACGTGCCCCTGCCGCCCGGTATGGTGCTCGGCCATGAGGGGGCCGGGCGCGTTGTCGAAGTCGGGGCCGAGGTGTCACGCGTGAAGAAGGGCGACCGCGTCGTCGCCTCGTTCGTCCCCGCCTGCGGCGCCTGCTGGTACTGCCTGCACGAAGAATCCGAGCTATGCGTGCGCGAGAACGACGTGTCGATGCAGATGCGCGGCAGCCGGCCGGACGGCAGTCCGTACTTCTGCATGACCGGTCTCGGCACGTTCTCGGACGTGATGACGGTCGACGAGGCATCGGTGGTGAAGGTGGAGACGGACCTGCCGGATGCGCAACTCGCCCTGATCGGCTGTGGCGTCACCACCGGCGTCGGCGCGGCGCTCAACACCGCGAAGGTACGACCGGGCTCGAGCGTGGCGGTTCTGGGCTGCGGCGGCGTCGGTCAGGCGGTGATCCAGGGCGCGCGCATCGCCGGCGCCGGCCGCATCATCGCCATCGATCCGCAGGAGCTGAAGCGCAAGACGGCCAAGGAGCTCGGCGCGACGGATGTCGTCGACCCGTCCACAGGCGACCCGGTCGATCAGGTGAAAGCCCTCACCGGCGGACGCGGGGCTGACTACGCCTTCGAGGTGATTGGTCTGCCGGAAACCATCGTCACCACCTATAACCTGGCGCGGCGCGGCGGCGAGGTCATCGTCGTCGGCATGGCCCGTTTCGATGCCGAGTTCGCGCTGCCGGCGTTCGGCATCTTCTTCGAACAGAAGACCGTGAAGGGCTGCAAGTACGGCTCGGCGCAGGTGCGACGCGATTTCCCGCGCTTCGTCGAGCTGATCGAGACCCGCCGCCTCGACATCTCCTCGATGGTGTCGAAGACCATCAAGCTCGATGGGGTCAACGATGCCTTCCGCGCCATGGAGGCGGGCGAGGTCATCCGCAGCGTCATCGTCTGAAACCGGCCGTCGTCACCCGGGGGGCCCGTTCCGGGCGGGTCCCCCGTTTTCACGGGCGGTCGGAGGCCGGCCCGGCATTGCGTACCGCAAGGAAGGCCGCATCCCTGGGGCCCGGAGAGGACGCCGGTAGCCTCACAAGCTGGGGCAGCCCCCGATTTACGGTTGCAAAGGGCGTCCCCGATGGGTTATCCAGAACATGTGGTGGCAAATCCGCCACCCCCGCGGGGCGCCCGAAGGCGCCCCGCGCCGGCTCCGCCCGGCCACCACACCACACCACCACGGGGAGACCAACCGCTCATCACCACCACCTCACGTCTCCCCTCAAGAACGAACCTTCTTCAACACGCGGCTACGAGCACCCGCTCGTCGCGCCGCAGTTCAGACACTTGTAGCAGCTCCCATTTCGAATCATCAGCGCTCCGCAATCGGAACAGCTCGGGGCGTCGGTTTGGGGACTGAAGCCGAGAGCCGCGGCCGGCGGCTGCAGTAACGGATCGACCGTCGCGGCTTTCGTTCCCCCCTCGGCGGGTCGCTCCGGCAAGCCGAGTCCGACCGCGGCGTGCTGGTCAGGGCTGAGGAACTTCGCGCCCAGGAAGCGGAACACATAATCGATCAGCGACTTCGCGATCGGGATCTCAGGGTTCTTGGTGAACCCGGAGGGCTCGAATCGGACATGGCTGAACTTGCTCACGAGCACGTCGAGAGGGACGCCATACTGCAGCGCCATCGAGGTCAGGATACCGATGGTATCCATCAGGCCGGCGATCGTGCTGCCTTCCTTCGCGATCTTGATGAAGAGTTCGCCCGGCGAGCCGTCCTCGTAGAGCCCGACGTGGATGTACCCCTCATGCCCGGCGATGTCGAACTTGTGCCTGAGTGACCGGCAGTCCTGTGGCAGTCGCCGCCGGATCGGCCGCTCTTCCACCACGGGCGTTGGCTTCGCGGTCCTGCCGGTGTTCAGCGGCTGTGTTCGCTTGCAGCCATCGCGGTAGATCGCCACCGCCTTGACGCCGAGGCGCCACGCGATCGTGTACGCCTCCACGATCTCGTCGATGGTCGCCTCGGTCGGCATGTTGATCGTTTTTGAGATTGCGCCGGAGATGAACGGCTGGACGGCGCCCATCATGCGCAGGTGTCCCAGGTGATGAATCGCCCGCGTTCCCTTGGCGGGCTTGAAGGCGCAGTCGAACACCGGCAGATGCTCGTCGTGCAGATCCGGCGCGCCCTCGATCGTGTCGTGCTCGTCGATGTGCTCGATGATCTCCTGCACCTGCCGCGATTCGTAGCCCAGTCGTTTCAGCGCCCGCGGGACCGTGCCGTTGACCATTTTCAGCACCCCGCCGCCGACGAGTTTCTTGTACTTCACCAGCGCGATGTCCGGCTCGACGCCGGTGGTATCGCAGTCCATCATGAAAGCGATCGTACCCGTCGGCGCCAGGACCGTCGTCTGCGAGTTGCGGAACCCGTCTTCGCGGCCCTCGGCGTTGGCCTCATCCCAGGCGCCGCGCGCCGCCGAGAGCAGTTCGAGGGGGACGTACGCGGAGTCTATCTTGTAGGCGTGCTGCCGGTGTTTGGCAATGACGGCGAGCATGGGGTCGCGGTTGTCCGCGTAGCCGGCAAACGGCCCCAACTGGCGTGCCAGACGGGCCGACTGGAGGTAGGCCTCCCCGCACATCAGCGCCGTCACCGCCGCCGCATACTGGCGTCCGGACTCGGAGTCGTACGGGAGCCCGAGCGACATCAGCAGCGCCCCCAGATTGGCGTACCCGAGACCGAGCTCGCGAAAGGCGCGCGCATTCGCCGTGATCGCTTCCGTCGGATAGCTGGAGCGGTCGACGAGGATGTCCTGCGCCGTGATCACGATGTCGACCGCGTGCCGGAAGGCTTCGGTGTCGAAATCGCCGCTCACCCCGGCGAACTTCATCAAGTTGAGCGACGCCAGATTACAGGCCGAGTTGTCCAGGTGCATGTACTCCGAGCACGGATTGGATGCATTGATCCGGCCCGAGTTCGGGCAGGTGTGCCAATCGTTGATGGTCGTGTCGAACTGCATTCCCGGATCGCCACAGACATGGGTCGATTCGGCAATGGCGCGGAGAAGGTCGCGGCCCCTGTAGGTCTCTGCAATCTCGCCGGTCAACACGTGGCGCGTGTGCCACTCGCGATTCTCGACCGCGGCGCGCATGAACTCGTCGGTCACGCGCACCGAGTGATTCGCATTCTGAAACGAGACCGAGGCGTAGGCGGGCCCATCCAATGATCCATCATAACCCGCATCGATGAGAGCCCACGCCTTCTTCTCCTCTTCTTCCTTGCAGCGAATGAACTCCCGAATGTCCGGATGATCCGCGTTCAGGATGACCATCTTCGCGGCCCGCCGGGTCTTGCCTCCCGACTTGATCACGCCCGCCGACGCATCCGCTGCTTTCATGAACGACACGGGGCCTGACGCCGTTCCCCCGCCTGCCAACCGTTCCTTGGACGAGCGGATCTTCGACAGGTTGACTCCAGCCCCCGAGCCTCCTTTGAAGATGATACCCTCGTTGCGGTACCAGCCGAGGATGGACTCCATGGTGTCTTCCACGGAGAGGATGAAGCAGGCCGAACACTGGGGCTGCGGCTCGATCCCCACATTGAACCACACGGGGCTGTTGAAGGACGCCTTCTGCTGCACCAACAGATGCGTCAGTTCCGCCCCGAAGGTTTCGGCGTCCGCTGGCGTGGCGAAGTAGCCTTGCTGCTCGCCCCACGCCTGGATGGTCCGTACCACCCGGCCGATCATCTGCTTGACGCTGTGCTCGCGCTCGGGACTGCCGAGCGCGCCGCGGAAGTACTTCGACACCACGACGTTGGTGCCGAGTTGCGACCAGTTCGCCGGGACCTCGACGTCGTGCTGCTCGAAGACGATGTTGCCCTTCTCGTCCTGGATGACCGCGCTGCGGTGTTCCCACTCGACCTCGTCGAAGGGCTCGATCCCGGGGGTCGTGAAATAGCGCCGAATCGCCAAGCCGGCTCCGGCGGGAGCCTTCACCAGCCCCTGTCCTTCTCCGCCCCGCCGCAGCGCTCTTTCAGCCATTCCCCGTAACCCCCTTCATCTCGTCGTATGGAGGCATGTATACCACTATATGTTGGGTGTCAACAAATTTTTTTCAGCTGCCGACTTTTTTTGAGCGTCGCTCGCGTCGCCCCCGAAATCCCAGTACGATCAGCGCCGTGCCGGACGACCGACCGAGCCGTGTCGACGAACCGCTGGGACGCCTGTTGCGGCGCATCGATCCGCGCCAGCAATTCCGCGTCTATCGGGTCTGGAAGTTCTGGGCCGAGGAGGTCGGTGAGGCGATCGCTGCGCAGGCGCAACCCGCGGGGTTTCACGCTGGCGTCCTGTCGGTTCGCGTGACCACCCACGCGTGGATGCAGGAACTGCAGTTTCACAAGGAAGTCATCCGTGAGCGACTCAACGCCCGCCTCGGGGGCACTCTGATCCGCGACATTTACTTCGTCTCGGGTCTCACGATCAGTCGCCGGGATGTCGACCCGCCCGCCGAACCGATCGAGTCAGAACCCGAGCCCGCGCTGCCACCGCTCCCGCCGCTGCGTGACCCGCAGCTCGCGAGTGTCTTCGGCAACCTCGTGCGCGCCCACGCCCACCGGCACCAGCGCCGCCGCTGAAGGTGCAGCCGAAAGTCACTCGTCCGAGTCCTCGCCCGCCACCAGCCTGGTCGATGGGCATGCGGAATGCTGTGCATTGGGCGCAATCGGAAACGCCAGGCCGCGGCCGTCGCAGGCAATCGCAAAATGTCTTGAAAAACAACCTCGAGGGTAAGACCATTATCATATCCGCTACAGAGGTCTCCGCTGGGTCATGTAATATTGAATGGCCACGGGACACATCCCACCACCTCCCCTTCCGAACATGAACAGATCGCACCATCTCCTCTTCAGAATCGGGCTACTGCTCATGCTAGCGATGACGGCGCCCGCATGTCCCTACCAGGAGGCGCCGGCGACCGGTGCGCCGCAAGCACCGGCCGAGCGCACGCCCGAAATCGATGCCGGCGTTGCTCGCAGCGGCGCGATGGTGCTGATCGGCGGCCTCCTGATTCTCGAGGACCGCCGGCGCCGGCGCCGGCGCCAGCCTCGAGGTCTGTAGGACAGACCTTCCGTTTCCTATGCGCCTGGCCCAGCTCAGGCGTACGCAGGTTGACACCGCATGACGAATGGCCTTACCCGCCTGTCCCAGCCGGACCGCTCGACCCTCTTCCTCTGGGGCTTCCTCGCGGTTCTTGCTGTGGTCGAGGCAATGATCCTGGGTGCGCGGCTCGACGCAGCCCCCTTACGGGATCGGGTGCCACATTGGTGGGCGTCGGTCCTCGGACACTCGGGGTTTATCCTGCCTCTCGCGATAGCGGTTGCAACCGGGACGCTGTTGTTGCTGCTGAAGAGCGGTCAGCCGCTTTCTGAGTCTTTTCTGGATTCGGGCATCCTCCCGCCCCAGCGCTGGTGGCGGTGGACCCTGGCGGGGCACTTGATCACGTATGTCATCTTCTACCAGCTGGCGGTTTTCGTCTTCGACGGCGATCTCGCCGCGTCCGCCACGCCAGGGCGATGGGTCGTTGCTCTTGCGCTGACGGGGCTCATCACCTTCGGCCTGTGGGGTGCCACGATGACGGCCGGGGAGGGTCTCCGGTTGGCGCGCAGCCTGACTCCCGTGCTGCCGGTCGGCGTCGCGGTCGGCATCGCCGCCTGGGGGGCGGGCCAGATGACGGAAGAGTGGTGGGGGCCGCTACGACATTGGACGTTCTGGGTCGTCCGCCACAGCCTCGCAGTCGTCGTCAGCGAAGTTGTTGCCCGGCCGGCCGACTTCGTCATCGGCACTGAACGATTCCTGATCGAGATTGCCCCGAGATGCTCGGGCTACGAAGGCATTGGAGTGATGGGAGTGTTCCTGGCGGTGCACCTGTGGGTTGCTCGCCGCGACCTCAGGTTTCCCCGGGCGTTCTTGCTCTTCCCCATCGGGATGGGCGTCGTGTGGTTCGCGAACTCCCTGCGGCTGGTCGCTCTCATCGCCGTTGGCACCTGGGTGTCGCCGGAAGTCGCCACCGGCGGCTTCCATTCCTACTCCGGTTGGGTGCTGTGCTGCGGCCTCGCCTTGGGTTTGGCAGCGTGGGCGAACCACTCGTGGTTCTTAACGGTGCCAGGCGCGGCAGCTGCAGCGTCCGCGGGCGGCTCGGTCACGGCGGCCGCGCATCTCGTTCCGTTGCTCACGATCGTCGCGATCACGATGCTCACCCGTGCCCTCTCCGCCGACGGCTTCGACCTCCTCTATCCGCTCGGCGTGCTCGCCACCCTGCTGGTCCTCTGGTGGTTTCGTCGCGAGTATGCGGGATTCCGAAGAACCTGCTCCTGGGGCGCGGTTGCCGCCGGGGCCCTGGGGTTCATGGTTTGGACTGTTGGCGCATCCGCCCCGGTGGATTACGGGTTCGACAGCCCGTTGCGGCAAGGCCTGGCCGACTTACCGCGGGGACTGGGAGTGGCGTGGCTGGTTTGGCGCGTGCTGGGAGCGGTCGTCACCATTCCCGTGGCTGAGGAGCTGGCGTTCCGTGGGTATCTGACCCGTCGGTTGATCGCTGCGGACTTTGAATCCGTACCGCTCGGACAGTTCACCTTGCTCCCTTGCCTGGCTTCCTCACTCCTCTTTGGCGCGATGCACGAGCGTTTCTTCGCTGCCACCGTATGCGGGCTGATCTATGCCGTGGCCCTATCCCGCCGCGGCGAGCTGAGCGACGCCATCGGTGCCCACGCCGTCACCAATGCGCTGATCGCCGCGTATGCGTTGGCAACGGGCGACTGGTGGCTGTTGGGCTAGAGAGCAACCGAGTCCCCTGGCGGCACTTCCGGATCCCCTGGCGCCTGGAGCAGCTCGACGAGCGTGCCGTCTGGATCGCAGACGAAGATGGCCGCGGCCTCCACCATGGGGATGTCGATGAACGAGTCGTCGAGGACGCGCACGCCTGCCTCGCGCAGCGTGCGCAGCGTGGCCGTCAGGTTGTCAACCCGGAGCGACAGATGGGTCAGGCCGCGCGCATTCATTGGCCGCGGCTCCGCCGTTCCGGTCACCGGCGGCGACGCGTAGGAGAGCAGCTCGATACGGGTTCCATCACGCTCCAGATACACCGCCTTGAGCTGGACGTCGCGCAGGCGGAGCAGGGTATCGCTCGGTTCCCCCTGCACCTCGAACTCGGAGCGAAGGCGGAACCCGAGGAGGTCCCGGTAGAAGCGAATCGACCTGTCCAGATCGGCCACGCACACACCAATGTGCGTCATGCGGAGAATCGCCATGTCTGCTCCTCAATTTCCGCTTCCACCGTCGTTGCCCACCGGGCGCAGGCGAATCTGCCCGGCCTTGGGGTCGATCTCCACCGACGCCCTCCCTTCGAGTAGCGCCACCAGGTCGTTACCGGCAATCCGGCGCCTCCATCCCTGCATGATCAACAGATCGGCGGTGTCCCCCGCCGCATGCTGCTGAACGAGCAACTGCAGGTCGGCGTGGGTCGCGAGCAGGCTGGGGGCGACCTGCGCTTCCTCCGCCCGCGAGCGGACCACCGCTTGGAGCAGCTCGACGACCCCGGTGGAGGGGGCGGGTCCCGGCGAAGACGGTGGCTCAGGCCAGTGTTCCTTCGGCAGCTCGAGGGCGCGGGCGATGCGCGATACGACTTCTTCGGCATGGCGATCCAGCTCGCGCGAGCGTACCGCTCGAAGCCCGTGCAGTGCCGAGACAGTGGTGGGCGCCTTGCGCGCGATCTCAACCAGCGCTTCGTCACGCACGACGCTGCCGCGCGGCTTGTTCAACCGCTGCGCCAGCTCCTCGCGCCATGCCCCCAGCTCGCGCAGCACCGCAAGGCCCCTGCCGCGCAGCGATCCGCGCCCTTTGATGCGGAGGTAGGCCCGCGATGGCTCGACCGGTTGGCTGCGGACCGAGCGTTCAAGGCGGCGTAACTCTTCTTGCAGCCACTTCCAGCGCCCAAGCTCCGTCAGCCGGCGCCGCAGCGCATCGTACAGCGGCAGCAGATAGCGGACATCGTCCGCCGCGTAGGCGATCTGTGCCCTAGTGAGCGGTCGCCGCGACCAGTCCGTCAGTGTTTCGGTCTTGTCCACGGACACCCCGACCAGTCGCTCCGCCAGCTGGGCATAGCCGGGCTGCGCGCCCATGCCCGCCATGGCGGCTGCCACCTGCGTGTCGAAGACGGGCCCGGGAACGTGGCCGCTCAGCTTGTAGAAGAGCTCGATGTCCTGCTGCCCGGCATGCACCACCTTCTCGATCGCCCGATCCGCCAGAATCGTGAAGAAAGGCGCGAGATCCGTCACCGCCCGGCAGTCGATCAAGGCGCACTGTCCGGCGGTCGCGACTTGAATCAGCTCGAGCTGCGGCACGTAGGTCCGCTCGCCGACGAACTCGGTGTCCAAACCGAACCGTTCCACCGTCGCCAGGTGTGCACACACCAGCCGGAGGCGCTCCGCGTCGTCGACGTAGAGCAGTGGCAGCTCGGTGGCCGGCGTCTCGCCTTCCTGACTCATTCTCCCGCTCATGACCGAATCGCGGCCGCATCGCAAGGGGCCTCGGGATGCGAGCGCGCGGTCAATGCCCATGACAAGACGAATCCGCCCAAGGTCGTGCTCAACGAGCCGCTGAGTCTGTACGGCGTGTGAGCGGCGCGTACACCGTCAAGCCGGAGGCGCGCCAGCCCAGAACACCGAAAAGGCCGGCCACGATCCTGTTCGGGCCTAGTCAGTGCTTGGGCTCGAGGCCGATGGCCTCGAGGAACTTGCCGTGGATGACCTCGCAGGCAATGCGATAGAGCTGTTCCCGGTCCTTGTGTTGGGCCAGGAACCCGATCGGAATCTGGAAGCCGCCCTTGTCGCGAATGTTCCCTCCGCCGTAGTGCGCGCCGCGTTCCTCGTCGAAGCCGAACGCCTTCTTGAGGAAGGCATCCGGATTGACTTTGTCGCTGCGGGTTCGCAGGGATCCGTCCACCGTTCGCCCGTCGACGATACCAAACACCAGCACTGTGTCGATGCCCTCGCGGGACAGCAGGAA
>Ga0316626_10000384_pt1 | contig 16678 bp, 19 predicted proteins | sample OWC_Aug_T1_C1_D5_FD_207656 | JGI IMG/M metagenome (GOLD analysis project Ga0316626, IMG submission 207656) | Wetland soil microbial communities from Old Woman Creek delta, Ohio, United States - OWC_Aug_T1_C1_D5_A | ecosystem: Environmental > Terrestrial > Soil > Wetlands | place: USA: Ohio...
TCCGCGCCAACCTTCCACTCGTCACCCCACAACCCGATCCCGTGTTCCACGCCGGGCAGTATATAGTCGGCGCAGCCGCGCTCGCTAGCTAGCTCGCGCACCTCACCGAGCAGGCCGGCAGGCGTCTTGCCGGCGCGGTAGTTCTTGAGCAGGTGATCGATCAAGGCGACGAAGTTGTCCGCGTGCCAGCACTGCCGCTTGGTCGCCGGTGCCAGAAGATAGTTGTGCGAATGGTCGCCGAGGCCGAGCTTGAACATCGAGTGCAGGTCAAACATGCACGGCTCGCCGGCCGCCAGCGGCTTGTCGGTCGGAGGTGTGCAGGCGCCGAGCGCCGTGCGCCAGCCGGTCGCAATCTCGTTCAGCCCCGCGAAGTTCCACTCCGAGACACTCCCCGCCCGCCGCATCGCGGCCGCACCGATGCCGCCGATGTCGGTCTCGGTAAGCTTCCGCCAGCCGCCACTTCTGACCGCCTCGTAGACTGCCTGGTGCCCGAGGTCACAGATGCGGCCGGCTTCGCGGAAGCGGTTGATCGTGCCCTGGTCCTTGATCAGCGACAGGCGATCGATGATGGCGTGCGCATCCACCAGCTCGGCATCCGGCAGGCTGTCTCGCAGCAGCGCGTGCTCGTAGCGGGTCAGGTAGCCTTCCGGGGTGTAGACAGAGATACCGTCTTCGTAGCCGATCCGCCCGCGTGTCACCTTCAGCTGTTCCTTGATCAGCCTGGCGATGTTCGGGATCGGCTCCATCCCCGGCATACCGACGTAGCCGACCACATGGTCGGCATCCAACCACGTCTCACTCGAGATGCGGGCGCCGTCGATCAAGAACGTGAAGAGGGACGGCATGCCTTCGGCGGGGATCAGCACGTAGCTGCGCCAAGGCACAAAGGCATCCGCAATCCAGCTGAGCGTGCGCGGGCGTGAGCCAAGGTACACATCGATCCCGGCCTTGCGCATCCCTGCTTGCACGTCCTTCACGCGCTGCGGCGAGTCGATGAAATAGGGGTTGTTGGGATCGGTTATCGCAAGACGTCCTGCCATGTTCGCACCTCCCGTACGCTCACGCACCATCGTCCAATCCCGGCGCCTGTGCAACGTCCCCGGACTCCTACCTGCCCGAGCCGGCATATTCCTCAACCCCAAGACCCCTTTGCCCGTGTCAGTGCTGGCTGTGGCACAGGCGGAACGAATTCTGTGCTGAGCCTCCCCCGCTGCAGTTGTCCTGTTCTACTACCTCCGAGAATCGTCGCGCGGCGCGCGCAATCTCAGGCGGCCTTGGCTAGCGCCCGCTGCTGGCTGCAGGCTGTCAACTGACGACAGCGCGGCTCCGACCTCGCCGCGCGCCGCGCCATATACGTTCGGTTGCGGCGGAGCCGCGCTAGGAGGTGGTTGTGACGTTGGCTGCCTGCAGGCCTGGAACATAACACCGACGGGGACGACCTCCGTGCCTTTGCCATGCTGGAGGATACTGTGGGGCCCCGCGCCAGCGTTCGGCCTGATCGATCCAGCCTCCAGAGGGCGGGAGCACGATGTACCTCTGGGGTCGGAGGTTGTGGTTGACGCCCCGGTGCGGGTGTGTATGATCAATTGAGATCGTACACACCCGCTTGGAAGGAAGGCCGATGCGAGCCGCGCGAGCATTCGCCCGCAAGAATCTAGTCGTCGACGAGCGTGACATTCGCTCGCTCCGGCGCGTTCTCGGAGTCGCCACCGAATCGGAAGCCGTCCGCATTGCCGTGAAGCAGCGGTTGGCGCTGGAGGAGGCGCAGGCGGCCCTGCGCCGGATCCGCAAGAGGCGGGGAGTCGACGATGTTTTCCGGCGCAGTGGATCCGCCGGGTGTCGCACTGCCCGATGAACGGACGCTTTGTCGTCTTCGACACCTCGATCTACATTCCGTATCTCCGCGGCCAAGCGTATGCGAATCTGGTCGAACCCGTAGGCCGTTCGGCACACATCCACCTGAGCGCCGTTGTCGTCGCCGAGCTATACGCCGGGACCCGTTCCGCACGCGACAAGGCGGACCTCGACGTGGTGGTGCGCGCCTATCAGTCCTTGGGGTATCTGCTCGGCGTCACGACCGAAGATTGGATTCGCGCTGGGCAAGCGATTCGTCGCTACACCCGCCTCTATGCGCGCATCGAGCCCCGCGAGCACCTCAACGACATTCTGATTTTGGCCTCAAGTGGCCGAGCGGGGGCCGCGGTGCTTACCGAAAACGCGGCTCCCTTTGCTCGCTGGGCTGCGTTGCTGCGACGAATGGGCTGCCCCGCCCGCGTCGCCGGCATCCGGCGAGAGGACTATCTCGACTGAAATCGTCACGCGCCGGCCGTCAGTTCGCCTCCCTCTGCTTCGTCTTCGCGATGATCGTGCGGTTAACCATCCACGTTGGCGGGACTGTTCCCTTACGTTGCTTGCACCCGACAAGGTTGCCAACGGTCTCCGTAGATTTCCTTCACGCCGCCGCGCCTACCGCGAAGCCAGAGATGCGTTCGAGCTTGCTGAGCGGGTGCGCGAGGCCCGAGAAGGCCTCGGCATGACACAGCTGGAGCTGGCGAAGCGGATCAGCAGCACGCAGCCAGCCATAGCCCGACTGGAAGCCGGCGGAGTGACCCCGAGCCTCGAAACGCTGCGGCGGATCGCTTCCGCACTCGACTTGGAACTAGTTGTGGAGCTCCGCCCTCGCCGCTTCGCAGCGTGAGGTCGCATCCTCGGAGAGGTTACCCTCGCGCCGCCCTTGGTCGCTGATCTGGGCAGAGTTCACCCGGCCGATCAAGCGGGTAGCCACAGAGAGCAGGATTTCTCCAGCGACGTGACGCAGAGCGTCTGCGCCGTCTGCTCCGGACGTTTGCAGCCGTGCTGGTCATCGGCGCCACAGCGCTCGCCAACGGCATGCCCCTGGTGACGGCGAACGAGGAGCACTTCCGCCGCATTCCCCGCCTCCGCATCCGTACCCACTGCAAGCCGGTCGCCGCAGAATCTCGTCGGAAGGGACCTGCAAGAGCCCCTCACCGGAAACCGAGAAGGTAAGCAAAGAGAGCACCGAACAGGCGGCCCCAAATAGCCCAGGAGTGTCGTCAAAGCACGAGCCGCCGGCGTACGAGTCGTTCTGCGAAGACGAAGGCAACGACCGTCACCAGCATCATCCACGCGAAACTGCCAAGGAGGTCCAGACCCGGAGCTCCGCCGGCGAACGCCCGACAGATATGCACGGCATGCGTGAGCGGGAGCACCCAGGCAACGATACGTGCCCAGGATGGAAGAATCTCGATCGGGAAAAAGACACCCGAGAAGAGAAACATGAGTGAGATCACGAGGGTGAAGTAGTAGCTGAAGAAGTCGTATGACGGAGCCCGGCCGGTGACTACCATACCGAGGCTGCCGAACATGATGCCGACCAGGAATCCGACTGGCACCAGGGCAATGGCGAGTGGGCTCGGAAGCAGGCCAAAGAGGGCGGTGACCAGTAGAACGAAGACCACCGACAAGAGGCTTTTTGTCGCAGCCCACAAGATGTCGCCGGCGACGATGTCAGCGACCGAGCACGGCGTCGCCAGAATCGCTTCATACGTGTTCTGCTCGGTCATCCGGGTAAACGAGCTGAAGGTCGTCTCGAATGACGCGCTGTTCATCGCAGCCGAGGCGATTATTCCCGGAGCGAGAAACACGGCGTAGGGATGACCCCCGATGTCGGAAACAAAATGCCCAAGCCCGTAGCCGATCGCGAGCAGGTAAAAGAGCGGCTCGCCCAGTGCCACGACGAAGAAGGCTGGGGCGTAGCGTTTCCAGCTCTCGAAATCGCGCCGCCAGACCCGAAGAGCCCCGATCGTCGGCAGCATTGCTCAGTCCCGCAGGGCGTGGCCGGTTAGCCGCAAGAAGACGTCCTCGAGCGTCGCCCTGCGGTGGGTGAACTCCAGATCGGCCAGCAGCGCTAAGGCTGCTGCCTCCGTGTGCCCATCCCGGATGTAGAGATAAAGGACCTGGCCCACACGCTCGGCCTGCCAGGCACTGTTCGTGAGCCGGTCCAGGAGCGCCTTATCTGCGCCCTGCGCCTCGGAGAGGTACACCTCGATGACTTCCGCTCCTACGTGCACCTCGATCAGGTCGGACGGCCTTCCCTCGGCAATGATACGGCCACCATCCATAATCACGAGCCGGTCACAGAGCTGGGCTGCCTCCTCCATGTAATGAGTCGTGAGCAGGATCGTTATTCCCCGGCGCTTGAGCGAGCGAATGCGCTCCCAGACGAGGCGGCGCGCCTGGGGGTCGAGGCCGGTCGTTGGCTCGTCGAGAACGATGAGCTCAGGCTGGTTGATGAGCGCCCGCGCGAGCATGAGGCGTCGTTTCATCCCGCCAGAGAGCGACCGGATGCGATCTCGCCGCCGCTCCCCGATCTGGGCGAAGGCGATCAGTGCCTCTGCGGCGCGAGCGGCCTCCCGTGGTGAGATACCGAAGTAGCTCGCATACACGGTAAGGTTCTGCTCGACGCTCAAGTCAGGATCGAGGCTTTCCTCCTGCTGCACGATGCCTATCCGGGCCTTGAGAGCACGATGATTGGAGGCGACCACCGGTAAGCCAAACACCCTCAGCTCTCCGTCGCTCGGCGTGGCAAGACAGGTGATCATCTTGATGGTCGTCGTCTTTCCGGCGCCGTTCGGGCCGAGAAGCCCGAAACACTCGCCCGGGGCCACGGTAAGCGTGATGCCTGCCACTGCGGCGCGCGTGCCGAAGTATTTCCAAAGGCCGGTTGCCTCGATGACGGGTGTCGTTGCGGCGTTGCTCACGTGTTCAGGGGGGGCTCATTGCGCCGGGCCTGCCGCCGTCCAGGCCCTTTCCAGATCTGAGCGTGTGAAGATCGATGTGAAGACACCGCCGTCGGGCTCCAGGGCTGCTTCGATCCGCGCTCGCCCGTCGCTTTCACCGCGGTCCACGAGCACGACGGCGGCCACAACCGTGAGGCCATACTCCCGGCATCGCTCGACTGCTGTGACCGTCGACCCGCCGGTCGTCACCACGTCATCCACCACCCCTACACGATTGCCGGCCTCAACCGCCCCCTCGATCCACTGAGCGGTCCCGTGCTGTTTGGGCTCCTTGCGGACGCTGAACCACGAGACGGGCGTCCCCGCAATGGCACTGTGATAGGCAACAGCCGCAGCTATCGGGTCGGCACCGAGGGTGAGCCCGCCAACGGCATCGATGAGGATTCCGCCCCCTGCTTGTTTCAGGCGATTGAAAAATACCTGCCCAACGAGTGGCATCGCCTTGGCGAAGGTCGTAGTGGTACGACAATCGATGTAGATGGGACTCGTCTTCCCAGAGGCAAGAACGAATGGGCGCTCCGGACGATGGAGATACGAGCGCCTGACCAACAGGTCGAGCAGCTTCGACTCCGCCTGTTCCATCCTTTTCGATCCCCCCAGCCGCTCAGCTCGCCTAGCGCGGCAGCCGGCGGGGGTCAAAGCAATCCCTTGGCGATCGTCGCCTGCCCACCCCTCACCGCGTCTCGTCCTCCACCTCCGCCGGACGCCCGGCCTCGCGGTGCGCCAGCTTCTGGAGCAGCAGGCCAGGCAGGCCACCGAAAGCGCCGTTCGACATGACCAGAATCACGTCGCCGGCATGTGCCTCCACGGCAAGGTGCTCGGCTATCGCCTGGGGCGATGGCAACACCCTCGCATCGACGCCACGACGTGTGAGATCCCGGACGAGCTCGTCCGTCGACAAGCGCTCACTTTGCGGTAGAGGATCATTCGGCTTCTCGTAGACGGCACTCAGTATCACTACGGGCGCACCCGCAAACGCGTCGGTAAACTCCCGCTGAAAAACACGGCGTCGGCTCGTGTTAGAACGGGGCTCGAAAACGGCTACGAGTCTCCGCCCGGCATTGCGCGCGCGCACAGCAGCGATCGCTCCCGCCACCGCCGTCGGATGGTGAGCGAAGTCATCTATCACCGTAACACCACTCACCTCGCCCACCTTCTCCTGGCGCCGGCGCACCCCGCGGAAGCTCTCCAGGCCGCGCACGATCTCATCTGCGCTAAGGCCGAGCCTGCGGGCCACCACGAAGACACCGAGGGCGTTACGGACGTTGATCGTCCCGGGCACACGCAGCCGCACACTCGCCACGGGACTTCCGACCTCCTCTATTACGAACGACGTCCACTCCCCATCGTCGCACAGGTTCGTTGCACGCCAGGTGCTCTCGGGCCCATCGCCGACGAACACGGGTAGTGCCGGCCCGCCCCGGGCGACCTCGATCGCATGCGGAAACTCGCTGGCGACGATCAGCGGGGCGTCGGGCGGCAGCAGCTGCACAAGTTGCCGGAAGGCGTCCTTCACGTGATCCAGATCTCGATAGATGTCCGCGTGGTCGAACTCGATAGCAGTCAGAATCACCGCTTTGGGACAGTAGTGGAGAAACTTCGGCCGCTTGTCGAAGAACGCGCAGTCGTACTCGTCGCCCTCCACGACAAAGTACTCGCCCTCGCCCACGGCAAAATTGGCTGCGAAATCGATCGGGGCACCGCCGATGAAGAAGCCCGGCGACCTACCCGCATCCTGCAGGACCCACGCGAGCATTGCGCTCGTGGTGGTCTTGCCGTGCGTTCCAGCAACGACGATCGACACGCGGTCGGCGAGGAAAACCTCGCCCAGCATCTCTGGTAGCGAACGCATCGGCAGGCCTCGCTCCACCGCTGCCACAGCCTCGGGATTCGTGCGCGTGATGGCATTGCCGATGACGACCAAGCCGGCATCGTCCAGGTTCTCGGCCCGGTAGCCGTGCCGAATGTCGATGCCGAGCGCATCCAGAAGCGTACTGGCAGGCGGATAGACGGCCTCGTCCGATCCCGACACCTGGTAACCCACTGCCTTCAGCAACCCAGCCAGGGCGCTCATGCCGACACCGCCGACAGCAACGAGGTGGACCCTGCGAGTCGCCCGATCACCATCGCCTCCGTGGCCCTGAGTGCTCACTGCAGAGCCTCCATAACCAGATCGTGAATACGCGGCCGCTCCTCGCGGATGCGGTCGTTGTCGCGCGACGGGTGGATACGGTTCGTCAGCAAGATCACGTGCACCTGCCGCTCGATGTCAATCCATATGGACGTGCCGCTGAAGCCGAGATGGCCCACGCTACGCTCGCTGAAGCCGCTGCCAGCCTGCGAGCCCTGCGCCGCAGGGGTATCCCAACCGAGGGCCCACGTCGAGCCGGGCACGCTGCGGTCACGCGTCCAGAAATGACGCACGAGATCGCGGGGAAAGAGAGCGGACCTGCCCTGGTAGCCTTCCCACCATAGGTTCACAAGTGCGTGGACCTCTCGTGCGGAGGAGAAGAGACCTGCGTGGCCGGCAACGCCACCCATGGCGTGGGCGTTGTCGTCGTGCACCTCGCCACAGAGGACCCTCTTGCGCCAGGGACAGCGCTCCGTCGGTGCGATCATCTCCGTCACTGGCTCGAGCTTGCGCAGGCGCAAGGCCCTGAGGTCGATGAACGACGTGGACCGCAGGCCTAGAGGCCGGAACAGGCGGTCCGTGCAGAAGCGATCGAGGCTCGTCCCGCCGATGGCCTCGATGAACTCGCCGAGCACCATGAAGCCGAGGTCGCTGTACAGACTGCGACTACCCGTGGGGTACTCGAGGCGACCGCGATGAATTTCCTGGTAAACATACTGACGAGCACCCTCGCTACAGATGAAGTTGAGTCGACCCCGGCGATCGATCTTAACGATGTCGCGGTAGTAGGGACGCCACGCGGAAAGCCCGGAGGAATGGCTCAGGAGGTGACGAAACTCGACGTGGCTTTTCCCGTGAACGCCGAAATCGGGAAAGAACCGTGTCACCCGATCCTCCACGCGAACGCGCCTGTCCGCAATCATGAGAAGGAACGCCGCCGTGGTCGCAAGCGGCTTGGTGAGCGAGGAGAGATCGAAGATCATTTCAGGGTGCATCGGTGCCCGCTCGAGCTCAAGATCTCGGGAGCCGAACGCCCCATGATAGACGATCTCGCCCTTACGGCTCACGAGCAGCACCGCACCGGGAAACGCCCCCCGGCGCGTTGCCTCATCGATCGCCTGCTCCACACGGGTCCAGTCCATGGCTCGTCTTAGGTAACGTGACCCTCCCTGGGGACACCCAGTCTGGGGCGGCCACTCTCAGTTTCAAGCGACGGCGGCCTCCTCTAACCGGAGAGCACCCTCATTACGATTAGGGTCGAGGATGATCTCGGCGCTCACGCCGAAAGGAAGGGTGAGATTGGGACATCCGTGGCCACTCGGCAACCCCGCCCCCACAGGGATCCGAAGCCTATCGGCCATCTCCTCGATCACGGTATCGAGACCCACGCTGTTGCCACCGCAGCCCGACATGGTGCCAAACACAACCGCACGCACGCCAGAGAAGACCCCCGCCTGGTCGAGCTGCGTCAGCATCCGGTCGATGCGATAGGTCGGCTCACCGATATCCTCGAGGAAGAGAATCGTCCCCTCCCCGCGAACCATGTATGGGGTGCCCGCGGTCGCCGCGAGCAGCGAAAGGCAGCCACCGACCAAGGTTCCACGAGCCACACCTGGGCGCACGACTTTGGAGATCGGAACCTCCAGGCCCTCCGACCCACCCAGCAGGGCGATGAGCTGCTGTCTTGACTCCTCGTCGAGACCTCCCGCGTCGTCCCCCTCGACTCGGCCAGCTGGCGCCCCGCCCAACAGGCCCTCCCTTCCAAAGTCGGCCGCCACCATCGGTCCGTGAAAGGCGATCATCCCCCCACGTTGCACAAGGGCGATAAGTAATGGGCTGACATCGCTGTACCCTACGAAGATCTTCGGGTGACCGGCCAGCGCCACCGGGTCAAGTGACGGCAGGAGCCGCGTCACCCCATAGCCGCCGCGCGAACAGAAAATCGCGCGCACGTCCTCGGCAGCAAACATCTGAAGGAGATCTTTGCGGCGTAGCTCCTCATCACCAGCGAAATACCGAGAACAAGCGCCTACGCTTTCTCCGAGACGCACCCGGTACCCCAAAGCCTCGAGCGCCGACACGCCACGGTCGTGAGCCGCACGATCGTGGACGAGACCACCGGGAGCGATCACCGCCACGGTGTCGCCGGGACGCAGGCGCGGGGGCTTGATCATCGTAGTAGAGGCAAAGTGACCGGCCGAAACCCCTGGTGGCGCCGATACCGGGCGCCTCCCTCGGTGTCAAGTCGAGCGGCATGTAGAGGGCGAAAAGGACGGCTCGACGACCCATCGGACTGCCTTGCAAATGCCCTCGCGCAGGAGTCAGTATGGGAAACCACAGCTATGATACCGAACGACTCGTATCTCGGCCACGTAGCAGATGCGCTGGTGGCAGAGCTGCTGAAGAAGGACCTCATTGATCTAGCCGGCGATCCGGCAACGTTGCGAGACCGGTTCTTTGCTGTCCTCCAGAGGAACTTCCTGGAAGAAGCAGAACTGGAACGCGAAGCGGAAGCCTTTGCCAACACACACCGGCGCGAAATGACCGGGATGGACCGTAGCAGGGTCGTGGAACTGGTGAAACAGCGCCTCGCAAAGGAACGAGGATTCGTGCTGTGAAGCTCTCAGAAGCACGTCTTTCCCACCTCGCCCATGTGCTCCTGGAAGCTGCGAGAGATGGGAGCCTAGCCCGCCCCCGCAACACCCGGCTTTTCCTCAGTGAGGTCAAGCGTGTCCTGGAAACGGGCCGCGGAGGCCGTGACGACGAGATTGACGCCCTCGTACGCCGTAAGATCGAATCGCTGTCACGGAAGGTGGTTCCGGGAAGCAGAGAGTGGGAGATCCTCTACCGCCAGTACAGCGAAGAGGAGCAACGAAAACGGCGTTAGAGCCTGAACTTCTCCGGCGACTTCGCGAAATTAACCGACTAAGAGCCTATCCGAGAACCTCTCCACGTCATTCCATGGCAGGCCCCAGGCGTGGGTTCTCGGATAGGGTCTAATGTCGCGTTCGCCCCGCCCGCACGGGGGCCACCAACATTCACCGGTTAACTTGCCGAAAGCCACGGCTGAAGAGCAGACCACCCGCCTGAGCCACTCTCGACCCGTCGATCCCTTGATCCCTTGGCTTCTCGTCCCCTGGAAGTTAGCGAGCGACGTGAGCCCCCTCCCGCCGGTTGACAAGGGCGAACTACTGGTTAAGGTTGCGGCCGGGGGCGTTATTGCCCCCGTAGTCTTTGTGTCTGGGAAATGTTCCGAAATCCGGGGATCTAAGAGCGGGCAGCCGCCAGAAATGGGGAGCCGTGCTGCACGTTGAGAGCGCATCGTGAGCCAAGAGTGAGCTAAGAGGGGGGAACGCGATGAAAATCAGGCCGTTGGCGGATCGAGTTCTCGTCAGGCGACTCGAAGAGAGCGAGAAAACGAAGGGGGGTATCATAATTCCAGATACAGCCAAGGAGAAGCCGACCGAAGCTAAGGTCATCGCCGTCGGCAAAGGCAAGCACGGAGAAAACGGAAAGCGTGAGCCGCTTACCGTGAAAGTTGGAGATCGTGTGATCTTGAGCCGGTGGGGCGGCTCAGAGGTGAAACTCGACGGCGAGGAACACCTCATCGTCCGCGAGGACGAGATCTACGCAATCATCGAAGGTTGATCGAGTCGGTCGTGCAAACGCCCGGCATACCACGCCGGCATCGGAGCCGACCGTGTAACCAAGTGACGAGAAACTCTGACAACTAATTGCGAGGAGGAAGTCGGACATGCCCGCGAAGATTATTAGGTTCGGCCAGGATGCGCGCGACAAGATCCTTCGAGGTGTCAACATCTTGAGTGACGCCGTAACGGCCACACTCGGTCCCCGGGGCCGCAACGTAGTGCTGGACAAGGCTTTCGGAGCCCCCCTCGTCACGAAAGACGGCGTGACGGTGGCAAAGGAGATAGAGCTCGAAGACAAGTTCGAGAACATGGGTGCACAGATGGTGAAGGAGGTCGCAAGCAAGACCTCGGACGTCGCCGGCGACGGGACCACTACTGCGACGGTGCTGGCCCGCGCCATCTTCTCCGAAGGTGTCAAGATGGTCGCTGCAGGCCACGACCCGATGAGCCTCAAGCGTGGCATCGACGCGGCCGCAGCCGCAATCGCCGAGCAGCTGACATCCATGTCAAAAGCAACGAAGGAACAAAAGGAGATCGCCCAGGTAGGCGCCATCTCCGCCAACAACGACCAGATGATCGGAGACATAATCGCCGAAGCGATGAACAAGGTCGGCAAGGAAGGTGTTATAACGGTCGAGGAAGCCAAGGGGTTGGAAACCACGTCAGAAGTCGTCGAAGGTCTCCAGTTCGACCGGGGCTATCTCTCGCCTTACTTCGTCACCGACCCGGAGCGTATGGAGGCTGTGCTTGAAGATGCTTACCTGCTGATCCACGAGAAGAAGATCAGCAACATGAAGGACCTGCTGCCGATCCTCGAGCAGATCGCGAAGACCGGGAAACCGTTCGTCCTCATCGCTGAAGATGTCGAGGGTGAGGCACTAGCCACTCTCGTGGTCAACAAGATCCGGGGCACCCTCAGGTGTACGGCGGTGAAAGCCCCAGGCTTTGGCGATCGTCGCAAGGCGATGCTCGAGGATATTGCGATCCTGACGGGCGGCACGGTCATCGTCGAAGAACTCGGGATCAAGCTCGAGAACATCACCCTGAACGACCTCGGCACCGCCAAGCGCATCGTCGTGGACAAGGACAACACGACGATCATCGACGGTGCGGGCAAGAGGTCCGCCATCGAGGGTCGGATCAAGCAGATCCGCTCCCAAATAGAGGATACGACCTCCGATTACGACCGCGAGAAGCTACAGGAGCGGCTGGCGAAACTCGTGGGCGGCGTGGCCATCGTCCACGTGGGCGCCGCAACGGAAGTCGAAATGAAGGAAAAGAAGGCCAGGGTCGAGGATGCGCTCCACGCCACCCGAGCCGCGGTAGAGGAAGGCGTCGTGCCAGGTGGGGGTGTCGCACTCATCCGTGCTGCCGCGGCCCTGGACAAGATCAAGTTAGCCGAAGAAGAGCAGGTGGGCGTGAGCATCGTGCGGCGTGCCGTCGAGGAACCCAGTCGGTGGATCGCCAACAACGCCGGATGGGAAGGCGCGATCGTGCTCGACCGGATCCGAAACAGCAAAGGTGCTTACGGTTTCAACGCGGCAAAAGAGGAGTTCGAGGACCTCATGAAGGCCGGCATAATAGATCCGACGAAGGTCGTGCGGACGGCGCTCTTGAATGCCGTCTCCGTCGCCGGGCTCCTGCTCACGACTGAAGCCATGGTAGCAGAAAAGCCAGAGGAGAAGCCGGCCGGCATGCCCCCGGGTATGGGTGGCATGGGCGGTATGGGCGGTATGGGCGGTATGGGCGGTATGATGTGAGCCGGGCACGGCTCGACGGTCGCGGTGTCGCGCTTAGCTGGAAAAACCCCCGGAGACCCTCTCCGGGGGTTTTCTTTGTCGGCGCACACGCGCGCTGGTAGAGCGTATGTTCGAGAATCTGAGCTCAAAGTTCGAGCACCTCATCAGACGGCTCCGCGGGCACGGGAAGATCACTGCGGGCAACATCGAGGAGGCCCTGCACGACGTCCGCATGGCGCTGCTCGAAGCGGACGTGAACTTCCATGTCGTCCGCAGCTTCGTCGACGCGGTCAAGGCAAAGGCTCTCGGCGTGGAGGTTCTAGAGAGCCTCACCCCGGAACAGCATTTCGTCAAGATCGTTCACCAGCAGATGGTGGAACTGCTCGGCGGCTCATCCACGACGTTCACGCTGGCCGTAGCTCCCCCGGCAGTCGTGCTGCTTGTCGGGTTGAACGGCAGCGGGAAGACCACGACAACGGCCAAGCTTGCTCTTCATCTGAAGTCGGAAAAGGGCCGTTCGCCATATCTCGTGCCTGCGGACGTCTACCGCCCGGCCGCGATCGATCAACTCACCCGTCTCGGTGAACAGGTGGGTTGTCCTGTGCACCCAGTGGCGCACGGTCAGGACCCCGTGGAGATAGCCACCGGTGCACTTGCCCTCGCGCGCAAGCAGGCCTACGATGTTGTGCTAATAGACACCGCGGGCCGCCTGCACATCGATGACGAACTGATGGAAGAGCTGGAGCGCATGACGGCCGCGCTCCAGCCCCACCACGTGATCCTTGTCGCCGACGCCATGACCGGCCAGGACGCCGTGAACCTCGCCTCGGGATTCAGCAGCCGCCTGCCTCTTTCAGGTACCATTCTCACCAAGGCGGAAGGCGATGCCCGAGGCGGAGCTGCCCTCTCGCTGCGTGCCGTGACGGGAACTCCGATATACTTCGTGGGTGTCGGCGAGAAGCTCGACGCGCTAGAGCCATTCTACCCTGATCGGATCGCGTCGCGCATTCTTGGAATGGGGGACGTGCTGTCGCTGATCGAAAAGGCCGAGCGGGCCTACGATCGCAAACAGGCCGAAGAACTAGAGCGCAAGCTACGGCGGAACGAGTTCGACCTCAGCGACTTCAGCGAGCAGCTGCGTGCCGTCCGTCGCATGGGGAGCCTCGGTGACCTGCTCGGTATGGTGCCCGGGATGAAGCGGCTCACGCGGGGCGTGGACCCTGACGCAGCCGAGCGAGAACTGACAAAGGCCGAAACGATCATCAACTCGATGACCAAGCAAGAACGGCGCAACGTGCTGATCCTGAATGCCAGCCGGCGGCGTCGGATCGCGCTCGGCAGTGGGACCTCAGTCTCCGACGTTAACCGGCTCGTGAAGCAGTTCACGCAAACGAAGAAGATGCTCAAACGCCTCAAGGCTGTGGGGGGTATGCCCCCGATGCCCCGCTTGCACTGAGCAGGAGAGCGCACGGAAGGCACGCAGGACCCAAGGGGGGCAGAGAGCCGATCTTGCAAGCCGCTCAATAATGGTTCAGATGCAGGGTAGGAGAGTCAAGCCGCGAGCCGAGGACGTCTACTCTCGGGGCATGCGGGATAGAGTGCGTGCGACTGAGAGCAGCCGCTGAGCCTTTCTTGAGGAGCCTAGATAAGGAGTCGCCATGCCGGTCAGAATCCGCCTTACACGCCACGGCACGAAGAAGCGACCATTCTACCGTGTCGTAGTGGCTAACTCCGAGTCACCGCGGGATGGGCGGTTCATCGACCGGGTCGGCGTCTATGATCCACGGGTGAAGCCATCGCGCATCGAGTTTCGCCGAGAAGAGTTGCTCCAATGGCTGCGTAAGGGTGCGCAGCCCACCCAGACCGTTGCCCAGTTGATGAAGCGAGCCGGAATCGACTACCGGCCCAGCTAAACCGGGTTCAGGAGGGGCCGCATGAAAGAGCTGGTACTGTTCCTGGCGCGCCACCTCGTCAATGACCCCGACGCTGTGGAGGTCAAGGAGACCCAGGGCGATACGGCGTCGGTATTGGAACTCAGAGTCGCCCAAGAGGATCTCGGGCGCATCATCGGGAAGCAAGGCCGGACGGCCAAGGCGATCCGAACAATGCTGAACGCTGCCGCGTCGCGCGTCAATCGCAAGGTGGTGCTCGAGATCATCGAAGACAAGGACTCCTAGCAGCGCCTGGCGGGCGCCGCCCCGAGTCGCTGGCAGTCCTGCTGCTCCCGCCGTTCGCGAGCTGACCGGTGTGGCTTCGCACCGGGGCGTTTCAATGAGTTTTGTCCGGGTCGGAAAGATCGTCGCATGCCATGGCGCGCGAGGCTTCGTGCAAGTCGCCAGCCTCAGCCGGCCTCCGAGCGAGCACCTGATGAAAGCGCAGGAACTGTATCTGGAAGCTCACGGACGACCAGCCGAGCTGCGGGCCGTCGAAGCCGTACAGGAACACCGTAGCGGTGTTCTCCTCAAGCTCGCCGGAATCGACACCCGAACCGCCGCGGAGACCTTCGTTGGAATGCTCGTCAGCCTGCCCGAGGATGCCCTCTCCCCTGCTGGAGAGCACGAATTCTATTACTACGAGATCGTGGGCTTTCGCGTCCGAACCACCTCAGGCAAGGACATCGGTACCATTCGCGAGACCTTTCCCACTGGTAGTAACGACGTCTGGGTCGTCGTCGACGGCACCCGCGAGTATCTCATCCCTGTCATCGCAGATGTCGTCCGTACGATAGACCGGACAGCGCATACCGTTACCATAGAGCCCATGGAGGGGCTTCTCGATCTATAGGATGCAAATCCACGTCATCACACTGTTTCCCGAGATGTTCGCATCGCCGCTCGGAGCGAGCATCCCGAAACGAGCACAGGAGAAGGAACTGGTGCGTATCTTTCTCTGGAACCTCCGTGACTTCGCATCTGGCAAGCACCGGGTGACGGATGACGCTCCCTACGGCGGCGGTCAGGGTATGGTCATGAAGGCCGAGCCGATAGCCACCGCGATCGAGGCGGTCTGCCAGCCCCTGAGAGCCCCGTGGCGAGTGCTGCTCAGTCCACAAGGCCACCGGCTCGATCAGGCGACCCTCGTGCGGCTTGCTGCTTGGGAGAGCCTCGTTCTCGTGTGCGGGCGCTATGAGGGGGTTGACGAGCGTGCCAGGGCATTCGTGGATGAGGAACTGTCTATAGGAGACTACGTACTCTCGGGTGGGGAGATCCCGGCAATGGTCGTCATCGACGCCATAACCCGGCTCAGGTCGGGCGTACTCGGCAACGCGGCGTCCGCAACGAATGAATCGTTCACGGAAGGGCTGCTCGAGCACCCTCAGTACACGCGTCCCGAGGAATTCCGGGGCATGCGGGTGCCCGACGTCCTCATGTCAGGCGACCACTCCGGGATCGCGGCCTGGCGTCGCCGCGAGGCACTGCGCCGCACCATGGAGCGTCGACCTGACCTCCTTGCTCGCACAGCCCTGACCGACGAGGACCTCCGTATCGTCGCCGAGCTCCGGTGGCGAAACGAACAGCAGGAATAGCGATGGCGCCTCTCTACATCGCCCTGCTTCATCATCCCATTTACGACAAGAACGGCGCAGTCGTCACGACCGCGGTCACGAACCTCGACGTCCACGACATCGCTCGCCTGGCCAAGGTATACGGGCTCCGCGCCTTCTACGTGGTGACGCCGGTCGTGACGATGCGGCGCCTCGTGGCCCGGATCATCGACCACTGGAAGACAGGCACCGGGGCCGATTACAACCCTACTCGCAAGGAAGCGCTCGAGCTGGTGCGGCTCACCGAGACGCTCGAGACGACGATATGTGAAGTCGAGCGTGATGCGGGGGCTATGCCCCGCGTAGTGGCGACCTCAGCCCGGCCGGGCGAAGGGCGCATCTCCTTCGCGGACCTTCGCTCCTGCCTCGCCACTGAATCCGTCCCCTGCCTGATCCTCCTGGGAACTGGCTGGGGTCTCACCGAGGAGTCCCTCGCGAAGGCCGATCTCGTCCTCGAGCCCATCCGAGGACGGGGGAGCTACAATCACCTATCGGTCAGGGCAGCAGCCGCGGTCATCCTTGACCGTCTGCGGGGAGACCGGTACATCTAGAGATCCAAGGCGATGAATCCAATCGACCGCATAGAGGCTGAGCAACTGCGCACGGACCTGCCGGCATTCCGCCCGGGGGACACGGTCCGCGTTCATGTCAAGATAGTCGAAGGCGACAAGGAACGGGTGCAGGCGTTCGAAGGCGTCGTGATACGCAAGACTCGAGGTGCCAACCGGGCAACCTTCACGGTCAGGAAGGTCTCGTACGGCATTGGGGTAGAGCGTACCTTCCCGCTTCACTCG
>Ga0316626_10000385_pt1 | contig 16672 bp, 19 predicted proteins | sample OWC_Aug_T1_C1_D5_FD_207656 | JGI IMG/M metagenome (GOLD analysis project Ga0316626, IMG submission 207656) | Wetland soil microbial communities from Old Woman Creek delta, Ohio, United States - OWC_Aug_T1_C1_D5_A | ecosystem: Environmental > Terrestrial > Soil > Wetlands | place: USA: Ohio...
CCACTGGCAGCACCGGTTCCGGGGACACGTAGTCCCGCAGCTCCGCGAATCCGAAGTCCGGCAGGAACTCCGCCTCCCCCGACCCGTGCAGGAAGTATTCGTCGCGGGAAACGCCGCCGGCCGCAATCCGGGCCAGCGCCCCTTCCCCGGGCCCGAACACGATCCGGGTGAAGGCCGGAAGCCATCTCCCCGCGGCGAGGAGGGGTCGCTTCCAGGAGGTGAGCATCCCGCCGCCCCCGACGACCGGCACTCCGGGGAGTGCGCGCCGCAGAAGCCCCGCCAGCTCGAACGCGGGGAGCACCTGGTGCCGGAAATTCACCGAGATCCCCACGCACCGGGGGCGCAACCCGGATACCCGCGGGAGGAGGTCCCCGCGGAAATAGCCGCCGAAGACCGTTCCGTCCCGGCCGTCCGCCACACGCGAAAGGTCGGCCGGCGAAAACTCCGACAGGCCGCCGTGGGTGTAGTCGCCGAGCGTCAGGCGCTCCGATCTGCCTTCCCCGCGGTGTGCCGAGAGCGCGGCATTCAGGTGCCGCGCGGCGGCGGCGTAGCGGGGAAACGACGCGGCTGCGCCGGGCGAGCGCAGGAAGGCGAGGGCGCGCGCGGCGTGGCGCACCGCGCGGCGGACCGCGGTGGAGGCCCCGGGACCTGCGGCGGCCTGGAGGCGATCCTCCACCAGAAGGTGGAGGTACGCCTCGAGATTGGCGTCGACCGCCTCCGCGCGGATGCCCAGCCGCCGGAGGCGGGACAGCAGGACGCCCGTACCCAGCGGAGGTCCCGCCGGCCGGGTGGCCGGCGGGTGGATCAGGAGTACGTCGGGCGAGGCCCGACCTATTTCGCCACGCACCGGATCCGCCCCTCCACCGCGGGCAGGGTGTAGGTGTTGAGGAGCGAGGGGGTGCCGACGACCACCTCGTCCCCGGAGGCGTTCATCCCGATGACCTCGAGCCGGTCCTCACCCCCGCAGATCTCCGCGGCGCGGCGGTACCAGTAATCCATCACCGTGGAGCGGGATGTTTGGCCGTTGCCCCGGAACGATACGAAGTGGATCCCCGGCTGGATCTCGTAATCGTAATATCCTTCCCCGCCGGTCCTGTTCTGGTAGGGGGTCGGGCCGGCGCACCCGGCCAGGAGGAACAGTATCGCGAACGCGTACGCCGCCCCGGCGCGGCACGCCGCGGACCCACCGCTCATGATCGTCTCCCCTCTTCCCCCCCCGGGCGCGGGTCAGTCGTCCTCGTCCACGATCTCGAAGCTCCCCTCGTGCTTGCAGTGGGGGCACCGCTCCGGGACATCCTCCACGTCGATCTTGAACTCCTCCCCGCACGCGGGGCAGAGGATCACCCACTTGGCCACCGTCCGCTCCTTTCGCGCCGACCGTCAGAATCCGGCCTTTTCTACCCGGTCGCCTTTCCGCAGCCGGTCCGCGGCGGTGATCATGTTCAGGGGCGTGGGCCGCGCGATCGTGACGGCCACCCGGTCCCCCTCGCGGAACGCCTCGAGATCGATGCCGGCGTCCGGCTCCACCTTGTAGTTCCACGCCGCCCCGGCCGTATCCCGCACCGTAAGGGTCCCGGCGTGCGCGTCGATCCGCACGATCGCCCCCGTCACCGTCCGCCCCTCCGCGTACGCCGGGGGGAACGAGAGGACGGCGACGGCGGCGACGATGCCCGGCAACGCGAAAACCGCCCTCATCGCACCACCTCTCCCTCCGGATCCATCCTCATTGTACCGGAGCGGGAATCCCTTCCCCACCCTGCTGCTCCACGGCGGGCTGCTGCTGCGTGAGACAGTGGAGCGTGCCGAACCCCCACGCCAGGTCCACCGAGTGGATTCCCACGACCGGCCGGTCCCGGAACAGCTCCGAGAGGATCCCGAGTGCGACCCGGTCGTTCGGGTCGTTGAATGTCGGGACGAGGACCGCGGCGTTGCAGACGTAGAAGTTGGCGTAGCTCGCCGGGAGCCGCACCCCTTCGAAGCGCAGCGGCTCCGGCATCGGCAGCGGAACGACCTCCACGCGGGAGCCGTCCGGAAGCCGCGCGCCCTCGAGGCGTTCCCGGTTTTCCTCCAGGGCGCCGTAATTCTCGTCCCGCGGGTCCGTCTCCCGGCACAGCACCACCGTGCGGGGCCCCGTGAAGCGGCACACGTCGTCCACGTGGCCGTGCGTGTCGTCCCCCGCGATGCCGCGACCGAGCCAGATCACGTTCCCCGCGCCGAGAACGTCGCGGAAGATCGCCTCCGCCTGCTTCCGGGACATCCCGGGGTTGCGCACCTGGGTGCGCTGGTCGAGGAGGCACTCCTCCGTGGTGATCAGCGTGCCGCGACCGTTGACGTCGATCGCCCCTCCTTCGAGGACGACTTCCCTCCCGCCGGCGGCCACCGGGAACCGGCGCACGCCGAGGGCGCGCGCGGCACGCACGTTGACCTGCGCGTCCCTGCGCCAGTCGGGATAGCGCGCCCAGGCGTTGAAGCGGAAGCCGACGACCGCCACCGCGGGCTTCGGTGCGTCCCGGCGGACGAACACGGGGCCGAAATCGCGCGTCCAGCCGCGGTCGGTGGGAACGCGGAAGAACCCGACGCGGGAAACGTCGGCTCCGGCGCGGGAGAGCAGGCGCCTCGCCCTCTCCGCGCGCGCGGCGGAATCCACGAGGATCCGCACGGTCTCCCCGGCCGCGATCTTCCGGACGATCTCCCCGTAGACCCAGGGGATGACGGAAAACTTGCCGGGCCAGTCGGACGGGTTGTGCGGCCACCCGACCCAGGTCGCCTCGTGGGGCTCCCACTCGGCGGGCATCCGGAAGCCGAGGGAGGCGGGCGTAGCCGCCTTCGTCAACTCCCCTTCCCCCACGGCTCCCCGTCGAGGAATCGGCGCATGATACCCCCGTAGGCGTCGATCCGGCGATCCCGCAGGAACGGCCAGTTCCTGCGCACATCCTCGATCCGGCCGAGGTCCACCTCGCCAAGGAGGATTTCCTCCCGGTCCGCCGGCGCCTCGGCCAGGACCACCCCCTGTGGATCGCACAGGAACGACGATCCCCAGAACTCGATCCCCTCGCCGCACCCGTCCGGGACCTCGAGCCCCACCCGGTTGACCGCCGCCACATAGACGCCGTTCGCCACGGCGTGGCCCCGCTGCACCGTTTGCCATGCGTCGCGCTGCTGCGCGCCGGACGCCTCCTTTTCGCGCGGGTGCCAGCCGATCGCGGTGGGATAGAAGAGGACGCCCGCCCCTGCGAGCGCGGTCAGGCGCGCCCCTTCCGGGTACCACTGGTCCCAGCAGATCAGCGTGCCGATCCGGCCCGCGCGGGTGTCGAAGGCGCGGAACCCCAGGTCCCCGGGCGTGAAATAGAACTTCTCGTAATACGCCGGGTCGTCCGGGATGTGCATCTTCCGGTAGACCCCCGTCACCGTCCCGTCCGCGTCGATCACCGCGGCGCTGTTGTGGTACACACCGGGCGCGCGGCGCTCGAACACCGGGGCGATCACGACGACGGCCGCCTCCTTCGCCGCGGCGCAGAGGGCGTCCGTTGTCGGCCCGGGGAGCGGCTCCGCGAGGTCGAAGAACGCCGTGTCCTCGCGCTGGCAGAAGTACCGGGAGCGGAACAGCTCGGGCAGGCACACCACCCGGGCCCCCCGGCGGGCCGCCTCCCGGACTCCGTCCACCCCCTTCCGCAGGTTCGCCCCCGCATCCTCCCCCATCGCCATCTGGACGAGGGCGACGGCGAACCGGCGCGGCGGCTCCCCCCGGGATGCGCTCATCCGGGGATGTCCCGGAAGAGCCAGGGCGTGGCCGCCTTCCGCTCCCGCTCGTACCGGTCGATCTCCGGCGCGCTCTTCATGGTGAGGGCGATCTCGTCGAGCCCCTCGAGGAGGCACGTCTTCGCGAACGGGTCGATCGAAAACCGGTGGACGTCGCCCTTCGGCCCCTTGACGGTCTGCCCCGGGAGATCCACCTCCACGCGGCACCCCGGGGCGGCGAGGAGCGCGTCGATCAGGGACTGCACATCCGCGGCCGGGAGCGTCACCGGCAGCATCCCGTTCTTCAGGCAGTTGTTGTGGAAGATGTCGCTGAAGGACGGGGCGATCACCGCCCGGAAGCCGAAGTCCATCAGCGCCCAGACGGCGTGCTCGCGGGACGACCCGCAGCCGAAATTCTCCCCCGCCACCAGCACCCGGCCGCCGCGATACGAAGGCCGGTTCAGCGGGAAGTCGGGCCGCTCCCGGCCGTCCGCGTCGTACCGCCACGCGAAGAAGAGCCCTTCTTCCAGCCCCGTGCGCTTGATCGTCTTCAGGTATCGCGCGGGGATGATGGCGTCCGTGTCGACGTTCCTGCGGTCCAGCGGTACGCCCGCCGTGTCGAGGAACGTGAACTTTTCCCTCATCGCGCCACCTCCCGCACGTCGGCGATGCGTCCCGTGACCGCCGCCGCGGCCGCCATCGGCGGGCTCATCAGGTGCGTGCGCCCCCCGGGTCCCTGGCGCCCCTCGAAGTTCCGGTTCGAGGTGGAGGCGCACCGCTCGCCCGCCTTCAGCTTGTCGGGGTTCATGCCGAGGCACATCGAGCAACCCGGCAGGCGCCACTGGAACCCCGCGTCGAGGAACACGCGGTCCAGCCCTTCCTCCTCCGCCTGCTTCTTCACCAGCCCCGAACCCGGTACGACCAGGGCCGTCACCCCGGGCGCCACCTTGCGCCCCTTCGCCACCGCGGCGGCCGCCCGCAGGTCCTCGATCCGCGCGTTGGTACAGGAGCCGATGAAGACCTTGTCCACGGGGATGTCGGTCAGCCGCGTCCCGGGGACAAGCCCCATGTACTCCAGCGCCCGACGCATCCGGTCCTTTTCCCCCGGGTCCGCCTGCGCGGCCGGGTCCGGGACGGCCCCGCCCACGGGGAGGGCGTCCTGCGGGCTCGTCCCCCAGGTGACGTGCGGCTCGAGGGCCGACGCGTCGAGCGCCACCTCGCGGTCCCACTTCGCGTCGGGATCCGACGGGAGCGTTTTCCAGTCCGCCACAGCGGCCTCCCACATCCCCGGCGGCGGCGCCAGCGGCCGTCCCTTAAGGTACGCGAAGGTGATCTCGTCGGGGGAGATCAGGCCGAACCGCGCCCCCGCCTCGATCGTCATGTTGCACATCGTCATCCGCCCCTCCATCGACATCCGCCGGACCGTCTCCCCCGCGAACTCGATGGCGTACCCGGTCCCGCCGGAGGCACCGATCCGGGCGATCACGGAGAGGATCACGTCCTTCGGGGTGACGAGGGGGCGCAGCGCGCCCGTGACGGTGACGCGCATCTGCCGGGGCATTTTCTGCCAGAGCGACTGCGCGGCGAGGACGTGCTCCACCTCGGATGTGCCGATGCCGAATGCGATGGCCCCGAAGGCCCCCAGCGTGCCGGTGTGCGAATCCCCGCACACGATCGTGATCCCCGGCAGGACGAGCCCCGCCTCGGGTCCGATGATGTGAACGATCCCCTGCCGCGGGTCGGTGATGTCGATGAGGGTTACGCCCGCGCCGAGGGCGTTCTTCCGCAGCGCCTCGATCTGCTCCCGGCTCTCCCGGTCGTCGATCCGCTCCGCGCGGTCGGGCGTGGTGGGGACGTTGTGGTCCGGAACGGCGAGGATCGCCCCGGGACGCCGCACCGGGCGGCCCGCGAGGCGCAGCCCCTCGAACGCCTGGGGGCTGGTCACCTCGTGCACCAGCTGCCGGTCGATGTAGAGGAGGACATCGCCACCCCGCCGCGTCACCACGTGCCGGTCCCAGATCTTCGCGAACATCGTACCCATGGGTCCCCTCCCCACCCCATTATAGTGACAGCCCGCGGGAAACTGATGTACCGTCTCGCAAATAGCGAGAGGAAAACAGGCTGCGCGGGAGGATTCCATGGGCGAGGTCGTGCGGGTGGAGCGGGACGGGGGGGTGGGAACGATCCGGATGAACCGGCCGGAGCGGCTGAACGCCTACAACCGGGAGATGGGGGAGGAACTCCTCTCCGCGGCGTCCGCGTTGTCCTCGGACCCCGCCGTGCGATGCGTCGTCCTGACCGGATCGGGGAAGGCGTTCTCCGCGGGCGGCGACGTGGAGATGATGGCGGCGTTCCGCGGGGGGGGGCCCGGAGAGTTCCTCGACCTCGCCGTCCGGCTCCACGCCTTCATCGTCACCCTGCGGCGGGCGCCCAAGCCGGTGATCGCGGGGGTGAACGGCGTGGCCGCGGGAGCCGGGTTCTCGATGGCGCTGGCGTGCGACGTCGCGGCGGCGGCCGAATCCGCGCGCTTCACCCTCGGGTACCAGAACATCGGCCTCTCCCCCGACGGCGGGATGACCTTCTTCCTCGCCCGCGCCCTGGGGACGCAACGGGCGATGGAGATGACCCTTCTGGGGAAGGTGCTCTCCGCCCGGGAGGCCGCCGCGTGGGGGCTGGTGCAGCAGATCTTCCCCGACGGGGAGTTCGGGGCGGGCCTCTCCGCCTTCGCAGGCCGCCTGGCCGCGGGGCCGACATTCGCCTACGCGCAGGCGAAGGAGCTCTACAACCGGGCGTTGTCCCAGCCGCTGGAGGCGCAGCTGGAGGAGGAGCGCCAGCACATCGCCCGCGCCAGCGCCAGCGGCGATTTCCGCGAGGGGGTCGCCGCGTTCCTCGCGAAGCGCCCGGCCCGGTTCGAGGGGTTGTGAGATCCCTCACGGAACCGCCGCGGCTCCCGGGGTATCGTGGAATCGTGGAGGGGAGGTGAGAAAAATGGAATTCCTGGTCCTGGAGCCGTTCGTCGTCGGGTTCGGCATCGCGTTCACCACCCTGATGGCCCTGATCGGCGTGACCGCCGGGATCGTGCTCGCCGGGATCGCCGAGGAGGAGAAGGCCGGCGCCCGTCTTCTTTGGGCCGAGTGGCCGCTGCCCGGGAAGGTCGAGGTCCCCGGGAAGGTTGAGCTCCGCCTGGCCGCGTGAGCCCCGCCTCGCCCGGTCCACCGGGCCGCCCGCCGGGAGGTTCCGAAACGGTTGCCTCCGGCGGGCGGATCATATTCCCCCTCGCTACGCCGCTGGAACGCACCCTCCCGGGGGGATAGAATGGCGACGGGGGATTCCGTCTTGCCTCTGCCGTTCCTCTCCATCCGGGAACTCCTCTCGGAGGTCCCCGAAGCGGACGCGGGCAGGTTTCGCGCCCTCTGCGTCGAGCGGCGATTCCCGCGGGAAACTTCGATCTTCCGGCAGGACGACATCGCCGACGCCGTCTGCATCCTCCGGGAAGGGCTCGTAAAGATCGTATCCCTCTCCGAGACCGGGAACGACCAGATCCTCCACATCCTGCGGTCGGGCGACGTCTTCGGCGAACTCATCCTCCTGGACGCCCCGCGACCGTTCACCGCCGTGGCGCTCACCGACACCGTGGTGGACGCCCTTCCCCGCTCCGGACTCCTCGATCTTCTCGCATCCTCCCCCGCCTTCGCGCGGGGGTACCTCCGGCTCCTCTCCCTGCGGCTCCACGAGGTGGAGCGCGCCTTCTCCGCCCTGATCCACGCCTGGCCGCACCGCCGGCTGGCGAAGGAGCTCCTGCACCTGGCGGAAGACCTGGGGCACGAGACGCCGAGGGGCACGCGGGTTTCACTGAGACTGACCCACGAGGACCTCTCGAGCCTGATCGGCGCCTCGCGGGAGACCGTGACGCTGCTCATCCACAAGTTCGAGGAGATGGGGCTGCTTCGGCGGGAGGGGCGCGAGCTGTACCTCAACCGGGACCGGCTGGCGGAATACCTGGGGGGTTGAGCGCCGGCCGCGTTTGTCGACGCGCACCGCTTGCGGTACGATGAACGTGTCGGACCGCATATCCGCCGTCCCAACGGCGCTCCCGGAGGCCCCCGATGATCCAGGTCAGGACGTTCACCACGACGCTGCAGATCTTCCACACGAAGAAGGAACTCGACGAACTCGACCGGGCGGTCAACGACTTCCTCGCCTCCGAAAAGATCACCTCCGTGGTCTCCGTCAGCGACGCGGTGACCACCGGCCCGAAGGGCGAGGCGATCGGCGTGATCCGCGTGGTGGCGTACGAGGCCCCCGCCGCCTGGCGGGAGGAGTACCACGAGCGCATCGACCGCCGGATCCAGGAGTGGGGGGATGAGATCGAGAAGCTCCGCGGGAAGGCCGAGACCCTCGGCGCCGGGGCGCGCGTGAAGCTCCAGGTGCAGATCGACGAACTGAAGGCCCTGCAGGCGACCGCGAGGAAGAAACTCACCAGGATGCGGAAGACGGGGGGGGAGGCGTGGGGCGACCTGCACGCGGGGGCGGAGCAGGCGCTCGAGGAACTCCGCAAGGCGTACGAGTCCGCGGCGTCGAAGCTGAAGAAGTAGCGGGAGCGGGCCGGGTCGTTCGCCGCCCCGCGGGCTACCCTCCGTCCCGCAACCGGTAGTAATCCTCCGGCGTGTTGATGTTGCGGAACGCCTCGAGGGACGGGTCGAGGCGGGACACATCCGACAGCCGCACCCTGCGGACCGTCACCCGGTCGAAGAAGGAGATCACCCGATGCTCCCCGTCCAGGAGCGCCTTCTCGATGGCCGGGAGTGCGCTCTTCCGGTAGACCGCGTGGAGCGGTTCAAGCCCCTTCTCCCCCTCCGGCACGACCGCGTCGGCGCCCTCCGCGAGCCCGCACAGGTGGCGGATCAGGTCCCCGTTCAGGTGCGGCATGTCGCACGCCGCCACGAAGACGAGGTCCGTCCCGCTGTGGCGCAGGCCGGAGTGGATCCCCGCCAGCGCGCCGACCCCCTCGAACAGGTCCGGCACGCGGCGGCACGGGAGGAAATCGTACCGGCCGGGAGCGCCGGTGACCACGATCACCTCCTCGAACAGCTCCGCCATCCTCCGGCGGATCGCCTCGATGAACCGTCCGCCCTGGTACGGAAGGAGGGCCTTGTCGCTCCCCATCCGGCGGGACTTCCCGCCGGCGAGGATCACGCCGGTGACGCCCCGGATCCGATCCGGCTCCTTCCGGACGGCGATCCGCTCCGGGTGGGTGTACACGTTGAAGCGGCGCCCGCGGACGTACCCGACGAGCGTGATCCCCAGCTCCCCGCATATGCGGGCGGCGAGGTCGGTGGGGGATGTCCTCGAGGCGATCACGGAGATCCCGAGGGAGGCGGCCTTCGCCGCCATCTCGGAGGAGACCCTCCCGGAAGCGGCCAGGATACCCCCCGACAGGTCGATCCCCCGAAGCAGCGCCTCCCCGGCGATCCGGTCCAGGGTGTTGTGCCGGCCGATGTCCTCCGCGGCCAGGAGCAGCCGCTCGCCGTCGCTCACCGCCGCGGAGTGGATGCCTCCGCTGCTCCGGTAGCTCTCCGCAACGCGGGCCAGTGCGGCCATCGCGGAAAACAGCGCATCCGGCGGGTAGAACGGCCCGGCGGAAGGGATCTGCACGGGCTTCCCGGCGGCGCCGGGGACGTGGAAGCTCACCCCCGCGCCGCACCCCGAGGTGAGGGTGGGTAAAAGGCCCTTTGGAACCTCTCCGCGGATCCGCACGCTCGCGGCGCCGAACTCCTGGCACACGCTCAACGTCAGCAGGTCCCCCGGGGCGCGGATCAGCCCCTGCATGCGGAGGAACCCGGCCACCAGGTAGTGGAGGTCGTGCGGGGAGGCGATCAGCGTGGCGAGTTCCACGCCGTTCACCGTCAGCGCGAGGGGATACTCCTTGACCGGGACGTGGTCCCCGGGCACGAGGCGGCGGCCGTCGTAGCGGAGGACGGGGGGGGCACCGCCCTTCCCCTCTTCCCCGGGGAGGCGGGTCACTTTCCCCTCCCGGGGTACGCGATCTTCTCCGCGGTGTGGCCCATCCCGTGCCCGGCGGCCCTCCGGTTTCTGTTTCCCCTCGGTTTCCTTATACCATTTCACACCGCTTCGGGTATTGTTTCCTCCACATCTGGAACACCCATTTCAGGGTTCCGGAAGGAGTTTCGTTGTATGATTGGGCATATAACGCCTCCCGGCCGCGTGGGACGTGATCGACGGGGTCAACAACCTGTCCCCGAAACCGCTCGTCGTCCGTACGTCCGGCGGGAGAGGGGGCGGCGGAACCGTCCTGACGGCGGGCCTCCATCCGCTCCTGAAGGGGGGTGCCATGCGGGTCAGCGCTCGAAACGTGTTCCTGGGAACGATCGCCTGGATCCGGAAAGGGGCCGTGAATTCGGAGGTCCTCCTCCGCCTCAAGGGGGACGACACCCTCTGCTCGGTGATCACCAGCGCGAGCGCGGATGCCCTGGGGCTCCGGATCGATCGGGAGGCGTACGGCATCTTCAAGGCGAGCTCCGTGATCCTGGGGCGGGACCTCCACACCGCCAGGCTCAGCGCGCGAAACATCTTGTGCGGAAAGGTCGAGCGGGTGATCGACGGACCCGTGAGCGCGGAAGTGACGCTGCGGCTTCCCGGGGGCAGCGTGGTCACCGCTGTCATCACGGAGGAGAGCGCGAAGCGCCTGTCCTTCACCCCGGGAGATCACGCCTGCGCCCTCGTCAAGGCGTCCAGCGTAATCCTCGGCGTGGCGGACTGACGGCTACGGCATGGGATCCTCGCGGAGTCGCTGCGCGCCTCCGCCGCACTCATCGCCGGCTTCGACCCGGACCTCCGCAACGCCGTCCGGGTTTCCTGTACGTCTCCTTCTGGTCCACGATCCTCGCCTCCGCGATCGGGGTCCCCATTGGCCTGGGCTTCGGCCTCGGGGGATCCGGTCTGTGTCCGACAACGTGCCGTACGGCCTGAAGGTCCGTGGAGCGGATGAGGGCGCGGCGCGCCGTCGTGTTGTAGAATCGCTGGAGGCGGTGGGGCTCGCGGGGTTCGGGGCGCGCAGGGCGAGGCGGCTCTCCAGGGGGGGCAAGATGACGGGTAGGCAGACTCTTCGGGAGGAAAGAACGGGGATGCTGACTTTCGAGGAAGCCCGGGAGGCGATTCTCGCGCGGGTCTCCCCCCTGGGAACGGAAGCCGTTCCCCTGGCAGATGCCGCGGGGCGGGTCCTGGCAGGAGAGGTGCGTTCTCCGTGGGACCTCCCGCCATGGGACAACTCCGCGATGGACGGATACGCGGTTCGCGCGGACGATTGCCGGGGTTCCGCCACGCTCCGGATCTCCGGGTACATGGCCGCGGGCGGGCCGGACGCCCCGAAGGTCACGCCCGGCTGCGCGGTGAAGATCATGACCGGCTCCCCCGTCCCGGAAGGGTGCGACGCCGTGGTCCCCTTCGAGGATGCCGAGGAGCGGGACGGGTCCGTTCACGTACCCGCCCCGGTTACGCCCCGGGCGCACATCCGCTTCCGCGCCGAGGATATCCCGGCCGGAACGGTCGTCGTTCCCGAAGGCACGGTGCTGCGCCCCCCCGAGATCAGCATGCTCGCATCCTTCGGGCTTGCGACGGTCTCCGTGTATCGCAGGCCGCGGGTGGCGGTGCTCTCGACCGGGGACGAACTCGTTGAACTGGGGGAACCGCTCGACCACGGGAAGATCGTAAACAGCAACTCCCACGCCCTCGCCGCGGCGGTCGCGGAGGCGGGTGGGGTGCCGACCCTTCTGGGAATCGCGCGGGACGACCGGGAAAGCCTCCGCTCGAAGCTGTCCGCCGGGACCTCCGCGGACGTCCTCGTCACCTCCGCCGGGGTGTCGGCGGGGGACCGGGACTTCGTGCGCGACGCCCTCGCGGAGCTGGGCGTCACGCCGGTCTTCTGGAAGGTTCTCATCAAGCCCGGGGGACCCACCGCCTTCGGCGTCCGGGGCGGGACGGCGGTCTTCGCGCTGCCCGGGAACCCGGTGTCCAGCCTCATCACCTTCGAGATCTTCGTCCGGCCGGCGATCCGGAAGATGACGGGACACTCGTGTCCCGTGAAGCCGGCCGTGAAGGCGATCCTCGCGGAGTCCGTGAAAAAGAAATCCGGGAAGACGCACTTCTTCCGCGTTACGATCGAGACGGGGGAGGAAGGGTACGTCGCACGGACCTCGGGGGACCAGAACACCGGCATCCTCCGCTCACTGGTCCTGGCCGACGGCATCGCCGTCCTCCCCGCGGAACGCACCGCCTTCGCCGCGGGGGAGAAGGTGGACGTTCTTCTTCTCTACCGCTGATCCCCCACCGAAAGGAGCCCCCATGCGCGCCCCGATCAGCAGACACGCACTCCCGGTCCTCCTCCTGCTCCTCGCCGCCGCGCCGGGCGCGGCTGCCGACGTCCGGTACTCCGTGCCGGCCGGCGATTCCCCCTCCATCGGGCCGGCGAACGCACCGGTCACCCTCGTCGAGTTCGTCGACTACCAGTGACCGCACTGCAAGGCGGTCGGTCCGACCGTCGAGCGGATCCTGAAGGAGTATGGAAACTCGGTGCGCCTGGTGGTGAAGCATTACCCGTACAAGTACCGGGACTTCTCCCTCCTCGCCGCGGAGGCGTCCCTTGCGGCCAGGGACCAGGGGAAGTTCCGCGAGATGCACGCGCTGCTGCTCGAGCGCTCCCCCAGGCTCGACCGGGCGAGCCTGATCTCGTACGCGAAGGAACTTCGCCTGGACGTCCCCCGCTTCACGAAGGACCTCGACGCGATGGCCCACCGGAAGGAGATCGACCGGGACGTGAAGCTCGCGGAGGGGCTCGACCTGTACAACACTCCCACCATCTTCATCAACGGGATCAAGGTCGTCGGGGACCGCCCCTTCGAGGTGTACAAGGCGGACATCGACGGGGAACTAAAGGATTCCGGGCCGGGGAAAGGCAAATGATCCCGGGAGCGCGTTCCGCCCGGCTGGCCGCCGTCCTGGCCGCGGCGGTCCTGCTCTGCGCCGTCCCGGCGTCTGCGACGCCCCCCGCCCCGCTGCCGCCGCCCCCCTCACCGGAGAGGAATCCCGTCACTCCGCAGAAGGTCGAGTTGGGGAAGAAACTCTTCTTCGACCGCCGGCTCTCGGGGGACGGGACGATGAGCTGCGCCACGTGCCACGACCCGGAGAGCGGGTATTCGGACGGGCTGGCGATCTCCCTCTCCTACCCCACGACGAGGAACTGGAGGAACTCGCCGGGCCTCATCAACGCGGCGTACCGGAAGACCCTCTTCCGGGACGGGCGTTCCGGCTCCCTCGAGGAGCAGGCCCTCTTCCCGATGATGAGCCCCTTCGAGATGAACCGGAACCTGGACTACGTCGAGGAGGTCCTGAAAACCGTCCCCGCGTACGTCGAGGCGTTCGAAACGATCTTCGGCGGGGAGATCACCCGGCAGCGGGTGGCGATGGCGATCGCCGCCTTCGAGCGGACCCTCGTCTCCCGCGACACGCCGCTGGACCGGCACCTCCGGGGGGAGAAGGACGTCCTGACAGCGACGCAACGGGCGGGATATGGATTGTTCGTCGGGAAAGCCGGGTGCTCCGGGTGCCACGGCGGGGAGAACCTCACCGACGAGCGGTACCACAACCTCGGCGTTCCGGAGGATCCGAAGGCGAAGGAGGACCCGCGGGTGCTGGCCACCGCCCGGTTCGTGGGGAAGGTGTCGGGGTTCCCGGATTACCGGAGCCTCACGGAGGATCCCGGGCGGTTCCTCGTCGCGAAGGACCCGGCGGACTGGAAGGCGTTCGCCACCCCCCCGCTTCGCGAGGTCGCGCGGACGGCCCCCTACATGCACAACGGGTCGTTTTCGTCCCTCGAGGAGGTGATCGACTTCTTCGACCGCGGCGGCGGGCAGGATCCGGGGAAGTCCCCGCTGCTGAAACCGCTGGGGCTCTCGAAAGAGGAGAAGACGGCGCTCAAGGAGTTCCTCGCCGGCGGGCTGTCCGGGCCGGCGATCCCCTTCACGCCCCCGCGGGTACCGTAGCAGCGGCATGAGCGGTGGCGGGAGGGGAATGGAGACGTGGAGGCGGCTCGCCGACGGCGGGTTGCATTGGGAGGCGCTGCGGGCGCGGGCGCGGATCCTGGACGGGATCCGCCGCTTCTTCCGCGGCCGCCGCTTTCTCGAGGTGGACACCCCCGCGGCGCAAGGATACCCGAACATCGACCCCAACGTCTTCCCCATCCGGGTGGAGGATCCCTCGGGGAACGCGTCCCGCCTCTTCCTCCACACCTCCCCCGAGCTGGCCATGAAGAAGCTCCTCGCGGCGGGATCCGGGGACATCTTCTTTCTCGGCAAGGTGTACCGCGACCGGGAAGGATCCCCCCTCCACGCCCCCGAGTTCACCATGCTCGAGTGGTACCGCGTCGGCGGGGGGACGGGGGAGGTGATGCGGGACGTGGAGGAGTTGCTCGTCACCCTGATCCGCGAGGCGACGGGCCGCGAGACGCTTTCCCGCGGCGGGAGGGATATCCCCCTTTCCACGCCCTGGCCGCGGTGGGAGCTCGACGACGCCTTCCGGGAGCTCCTCGGGGCGGGGATGACGGACGAGGCCGGCCTGCGGGAAGCGCTTTCCCGGAAAGGGTCGCGCCCCGGCCGGGACGAATCGTGGGAGGACATCTTCTTCCGCGCCCTGCTCGACGGGATCGAGCCGGCCGCGGCCGCGCGGGGGAAGTGCTTCCTCACCGGGTACCCTGCCGCCCTCGGGGCCATGGCGCGCCGCCGCACCGGCCGGCCGGATGTGGCCGAGCGGTTCGAGGGATTCGTGGGGGGCGTCGAACTCGTCAACGGGTACGAGGAGCTGACCGACGCCGGCGAGCAGGAGGAACGCCTGGCTCTGCTTGCGGAGCGGCACCGCCGCAGGACCGGCCAGGAGCTCCCGGTCGATCCGGGGTTCCTCGAGGCGCTCCGCCGGGGGCTTCCTCCCTGCGCGGGCGCCGCGCTCGGGGTGGACCGCCTCGTCATGCTCCTGCTGGGGAACGACGACATCGCGGACGGGATGTACCGGTGAACTCCCCCGGCGCCCTCCTCTTCGTGCTCTCCTTCGGGCACATGTGCAATGACATCGTGCAGGGTGCCCTTCCGGCTCTCCTGCCGTTCCTGAAGGAACGTTTCGCCCTCTCGTACGCCGTCACCGGGACGCTGCTGATGGCGGCCCACCTGACCTCCTCTGTGATCCAGCCCCTCTTCGGGTACGTCACGGACCGGAGGCCGTTCCCTTTCCTGATGCCGCTGGGGTGCGCCGTCACCGGTCTCGGCGCGGCGCTGGTTCCCCACTCGCCGACCTTCTGGTGGCTGGTGGCGTTCGTCATGTTCACGGGGCTGGGAACGGCGGCGTTCCACCCGGAGGGGTTCAAGGCGACGGCGTGCATCGCATCCGAGAGACGGGCCACGGGGATGTCCCTCTTCTCCGTGGGGGGGAACCTGGGGTTCGCCATCGGCGGCCCCGCGGCGATCTTTCTCGTGACCGGCTACGGGCTCCCGGCGGCGTCGGCCCTCCTCGTCCCGGCGGCCGCGGCGGCGCTCCTCTTCCTTCCCGCCCTGCCGGCCATCCGGGACCGGATCCTGTCGGCGTCCGCCGCCCCGCGGAGGAACGGGCCGGGCGCCGTGGACCGCCCGCTGTACGCCGTCTCCCTCATCATCCTGATCGTGGTGCTGCGCTCCTGGACCCAGCTCGGGCTGGCCACGTACATCCCCTTCCTCTACCAGGCGCAGCTGAAAAGCGACCCCGCCTACGTCGCCACCCTCCTCTTCCTCTTCCTCGGCTCGGGCACCGTGGGCACCGTGATCGGCGGCCCGCTGGCGGACCGGTTCGGCCACCGCCGGTTTCTCTTCGGTTCCTTCGTCCTGCAGATCCCCCTCGTCTTCCTGTTCCTCCGCGCGACGGGGTGGCCCGTCTTCGCGCTGGCCGCCCTGCTGGGGGGGACGATCGTCTCCACCTTCTCCGTCACCATCGTGATGGCGCAGGAACTGTTCCCGAGGCGGATGGCCACCGCGTCGGGGGCGATCGCGGGGTTCGCCATCGGCACCGGCGGCGTCGGGGTCACCCTGCTGGGCGCGGTGGCGGACCGGTACGGCGTCCCGTCGGCGACGCACCTCGTCAATCTGCTGCCCGCCCTCGGCGTCGTGCTCGCCCTGCTCCTGCCCCTTCCGTGGAAAACCGGCGGAAAGGGTTGAAAAAATCGTCTCACCCGCATCCGCTCCCCGACTAACGCATCTGTCGGATCCCGTAGCGTTTTCCGCGTTTTCCCCGTACTTCCGGAAAAAGATGTCGCGCCTCCCCGCGAGCGTTGGAAACAGGCGGTATCCTCTATAAATATTTCATCCTTTTGAAATGAAAAACAAATTCCAGTGAAGACAAGGCATCCGCCGTTTTCGGGAATGGTCCTTGCTTAATGTGAGGCATCTTTTACCACCGGGAGCACCACCGGGCCGAGGGTGACCGATCGCGAATGTGTTGCAGAGAGGCAACAATTGGCGAGCCGATCGCATCACACGGGCTGCGGCGCAGGCCACCCATGGCGAGCCGATCACATACGGGCTGCGGAGACGGCAACGTATAGGGCGAATAGTCATGAGGTGAAACGCCATGGCGGGCAAGATCATTCTCCCGGACGCGAAAAAGAAGGAAAAGCTCGTTGCCCGGTACATGCAGGAGATCCGCGACATCGCGAAAGCGCGGTTGAACCGGAGGGAGCTCTTCCGGATGGGACTGGTGGCGGGAGGGGCCGGCGTCGCCGCCATGCATGGGATGCGGAATTTCAGGCCGTACTGGGCGCACGCGGCGAGCGGATCGGGAAGCGACGGGTCTCTCGAGCTCCGGAGTCCGCGGAACACGCCCTTCGTCGATCCCCTCCCGATAC
>Ga0316626_10000386_pt1 | contig 16664 bp, 23 predicted proteins | sample OWC_Aug_T1_C1_D5_FD_207656 | JGI IMG/M metagenome (GOLD analysis project Ga0316626, IMG submission 207656) | Wetland soil microbial communities from Old Woman Creek delta, Ohio, United States - OWC_Aug_T1_C1_D5_A | ecosystem: Environmental > Terrestrial > Soil > Wetlands | place: USA: Ohio...
TCCAGTCAATGGCGCCAACCCAGTAGATTCCTTTTGCTACCTCTAACGGCATCATAAGCAGCTCCCTCCATTCGATTCAGTCGCTAAAGGCCTTTGCAGACCGAGATACAGGCATCGTAATAACAAAGGCCGATCCTTTGCCTTTTTCGCTGGTGAAACTCAAAGAACTCCCCGGATGGTCCTCAATGATTCTTTTACAGATGCTCAGTCCGAGGCCTGTTCCTTGCTTTTTGGTCGTATAAAATGGGGAAAATATCTTCCCATGATCTTCTTCGGGAATCCCAATTCCTTCATCCGATATTTTAATCTCCACAACGCCCTCCTTCAACCCGGAGGCAAAAGAAATTTTTCCTCCCTGCTCCATGGCTTCCAGCGCGTTTTTGGCAAGATTCAGGAGGACCTGCTCGAGTTTGGCTCTGTCTCCCTCGACAAGGACCTGTTCTCGATCCGTTTTGAACTCAAGACGAATGCTTCTCTTCTTGCAGTCTTCTTTGATGAGGTCATGGACTTCCTTCAGCAGCGCGTTGACGTCTATTTCCTTCCTGTCCAGGGGTCGTGGGAGGTAGTAATCCCTCATCTCCTTGAGGAGACTCTCGAGCCTCTGGACTTCCTTGACGATGATGTTGAGTTTTGCAAGGCTCTTTTCGTCTTTGCTCTCTTTGACCAGCTGCCTGGCAAATCCTCCGATCATCATCAGAGGATTCTTGATTTCGTGACTGATTTCAGCAACCACCTGGCCGAGAGCCGCAAGGCGTTCTGATCGATTGATCCGATCCTGAAGGGCCTTGGTCTCCGTGAGATCTCGAACAATGGCTGTGAAGTAAAGCCTCCCGTCGGCCCGGGAAATGGAAAAGGAAATATCCGCCGGAAAGGTCTCTCCGTTTTTCCGAGAGGCCATGATTTCCGTGTGGTGGCCGATGCGCCGGGGCACGCCGGTTTCGATGTAACGGGATACCGCCCGATGATGGTCCCGGCTGCAGTTGGGCGACATGATCACATCAAGGTCCTGCCCCAGGACCTCCTCTCGGGAATAACCGAATATTTTTTCCGCTGCTTTGTTGAAAAAGAGGACTTTTTGCTTCTGGTCTATGGTGACAAAGGCCTCGTTGGTATTTTCAACGGCACCTTTGAGGACAGCAAGCTCTTTAATGTCATCGTCCCTGTCTTCCATTTCCGGTTTCAGTTCTCACAGAGAAGCTTAGGGATTCCACGAGGAAACTCAGTGAATCGGGGATAAGAAAAAATTGCAGCAATTCATGGCTCTTCCCCTTAGGGGGAGGGAAGGAAACCCTTCCCTCCCCGGGGGGAGAGTATGTAATGAAGAATTCGGATAAAAGGCAAAAGCGATTAGGCGGCTTCGAGTTTCTGCCTGGCCGCCATGTCCATGAGCACCCTCTCTTTTCCTTTGTCCAGTCCGAGGGCTTTTCTCTTTTTGTTGATGTGAGCGATCATCATCTGGGCCATCTCATGAGGGTCGACGGCAAATCCCCATTTCCCGAAGCCCTGCTCCTCAAGCCCATCAAACAAGAGCTTGTGAAATTTGGTTCCCTCCACGATCGGGAAGGTGACGCCGAACACGGTGAAGACTCCTGATGCCACAAAATACTGACCAATGCAGATCGCCTTTTCGCTCATCCACTCCGGAGCCGCGCCTGCCACAGGAAGGTCGGCGATGCTGTTGCCGAGCCCTCCGACGCGCACCATTTCAGAACAGGCGATAAGAATGCGGCTGTTGTCGACGCAGGATCCCAAGCCGAGAACCGGCGGCATGCCCACGGTCTCGCAGACCTCTCTCAAACCTGGTCCGGCCAGATGGGCCGCCTCGGGCGTGTAGAGACCTGCCTTGGCCAGGGCGATCTGGGAACAACCGGTCTGGACGACCAGTATGTCGTTCTTTATGAGCTCTTTGACCAGTTCTACGTGGACATAGTCCTGCTTCACCCTCGGGTTCGTGCAGCCCACGACCCCGGCGACTCCTCGGATCCTTCCGTTGATGATGTTGTCATTGAGAGGAGTATAGGACGCCCGAAAAGTGCCTCCCAGCATATAGTTGATGTACTCGTGGGAGAAACCATGAATGCCCATGCTTTTTATGTTGGGGATCTCCACAGGCATCTTCCGGTTCTTGAACCGAACGATGGCGTTCTCAACGATGGCATCCGTGCACGCTCGTGCCGAGTGTTCATGAAACTCGATGTGCTCGACCCCTTCGATTCTGCAGCGCGGGTTGGTGGTGAAAAGCTTAGTGCCATAGCAGTCCGCGACTTTGGAAAGGCCTTGCTTGATGCACTGGACGTCCACGCCCATGGCATCCACAGCGCCCGTCACGATGATGGCTTCCACGGACATGAAGTTGCCCGCATGCGGTATACCATGTCTTGACAGCATCTCCGCTCCTGAGCAGCACATGCCAAGGAGGTTGATTCCCTTTGCGCCGGCATCCTTGGCCGCTTGGATCAGGCTCGGATCATTAACGGAATCCAGTACGGATTCAAAAAGGTTGGGCTCATGGCCGTGGATGATAATGTTGACATGGTCTTCCTTCAGACAGCCCATGTTCACTTCGGTCCTCACAGGCGTCGGGGTACCGAAAAGGATGTCCGAGATCTCCGTAGCCACCATGGAGCCGCCCCAACCGTCTGAGAGGGCTGTTCGGCTCAGCTGCTTGGTGATGTTCTCATAGTCCTGATCAACGCCCATGTGGGTCCGGTGCATCAGCTCCATGAGCTCTCTCATGGCACCGCGAGGCACGATTCCGTGCTTTCTCCATGTCTCCAGGGTTTTCGGCGGAACCCTTTTGGCAAAAGGGATTTCACCATCGACCTGGGTGTAAGTTCGCTCCAGTTCCTTGTAGAGGTCTGTGGCGATCTCTTTCATCTCCCGGCCTTCAACCTCAATCCCGAGCTCTTTGGCCACTTCTTCAAGCTTCATGGGGTCTTTGATCTTGTAGTCTGTGATGTGACCATTGACCACTTCCCGGAAGAGGTCCAGCATGCTCATGCCGTGGTCTGTGTGGGCTGCGCCGCCGCACGCCACCATGCGTCCGAAATTCCTGGACTGGATCGTGTCAATCGTCGCTCCGCAGACGCCGACCTTGGCGTAGGGGTCTTTGGAGTTCAACCGGCAAGGACCCATTGCACAGTGCTTGCAGCATGCTGAATCCGCGCCGATGGGGCAGGCTTTCATGTCCGCGGCGCGATGAAAAGCAATCTCCACCCCGTCCCTCTCCGCCTTCCTCAGCATTTGGGCTGTGGCTTCGCAGGTTGTGGCCTCTTTGATATCAAGGCCTTTCTTTTCAACCTTCTTCTCAATCTTCTTTCCTTTTTCTTCCTCCATCACTTCTCCTCCCTCGTGGATTTCTATTCCCTCCAGGAATATTAGTAACTATTCCGAATAAGCATAAAAAAACTAGCGCACTCTTTTCCAAAAGGCCACAATACCGTCTTTACCGAAGAACATCTCTATTAACTCCCATCCCTCATCGCCTCTTTGGTTAAGAAGCTTGGCAAGCAGTCTTAACTGGTCAGGAGGCAGTTCGTTAAGAGCGCATTCCCCTTGATCTGAACAAAAATATATGAGCTTGGTGAGCTCTTCGGCAGCATGCGTGGTGATTTCATATTCGAAACGGATCACGAAATCAACCCCTAAAAACTTGGTTCCGGAGATAAAACCAGGGTCCTCTCCTGTTCCAAGTATCGGAGATGTGGATTCTGAAGCCCGAAACAGGGGGCAGGGCTTTTACGCCTCAGCCTCCAGGGTGCACTTGGTGAAATCAATGGGTTTTTTGCATCCCGCACAAATGTGCTCCCGGTTGAACTCATCGGAAAAAACTTCTTTTTCCTTTCCGCAGTTAGGGCACTTACAGACGAAGGATTTCAAGTTCTTGAGATCCTGCATGCCAGGGCAATGCATGGGGGTCGTCATGGCTCTTCTCCTTTTTTGTCGGCTTTTTTCAGTGGGGAGTTTTCTTTTTTATCCCAATGACAGCTTTGTGTCAAGGCTTTTTCAGGTTTCCGCGGTCGGCGGTCAGCGGTCAGATCAGTTTCTTTCCGACTTGCTTGCCATAGTCCTGGGCCATTTGAACGCCGCCTCCCAATGAAGCGGACTTCAGTCTCAGCGGACCGCTGACCATTTCCATTTTGAAAATGTTTTTCATGGTGTCGAAAATCCGATCCGGCGCCTCACCGCTCCAGCCAAAGGCTCCGAAAGCACCGCCTATCTTGCCCTCAAGTCCCGCCTTCTCAGCCAAGAAGAGCATCGTTTTCATGGGCATCATCATCTCTCCATGATAGGTGGCAGACCCAAATACATAAGCATCGAAACCCTGCAGGTCGGTATCTTTCTTCACAGCGCTGACATTGACCACGTTCGCTTCGGCTCCTTGCATTCGGATGCCCTCAGCAATCAGATCAGCAATCTGTTTTGTCTCTCCTGTTCTCGTCGAATAAACCACAACCGCTTTTCCCATTTTCCCTCCGTTCAGCCTACTCCTTTTCTTCCTCCACCTTCCCCTTGTGCTTGGTTCCGCACACAGGGCAAAGGATCTCGATTTCTTTTTCATCCCCTATGAATTTCTCTCTCAGCTTGTCAGGGCCAAGAAAGGTCACATCTCCACAGGCACAAGACGGACACTCAGCCCGCACCCGGTACTTTCTCTTGGACATTTCTCTCCCTCCTGGGCAGGATCACCTCAACCTTGGATCCGTGCCTGACTGGCCGCACTCCGGAATATAGCAGGACACATCCAGGAACTCGCACTTCTGCTTGCAGGATGGGCAAGTCTCAGGCGGTTTGTCCGCCTTCAGGGTGTAGCCGCACTTGTTGCATTTCCAATCGGCCATTTTACTTACCTCCCTTGTTAATGAGTGAATGGTGAGGGTCTGAGTCAATCCTCACACCTGTCTCCTGACCAGACCCTCAACCCTCAAACTAGGACTTCCAGAGCCCATGCAGATTGCAGTATTCGCGGGCAGTCACCTTGGCCGCGTCAATCTTGAAGGTCGCTTCCGGTGCCATCCCCGGCTTCAGAAAATGGCGATAGGCTTCTCCGTCAGCGATCAATTCGATCCATTCAATGTAGTGCTTCTCCTCCATGGGATGGGCTACGCTTCCGACTTTCACCTTGTAGCCTCCTGGCACTTTCTCGATCACGGGCACATGTTTTTCCTTTGCGGCGTCCACGGTGTTTTCTTTCATGAGTTTCATGGGCTGACCGCAGCACACGAGCTCCCCTTTTCCACCGTGCAATACCTCAACGATATTGCCGCACAACTCACACTTGTAAACCTCCAGCCTTTCTGCCATGATTATTCCTCCCTGTCAAAAGTGATTGAAGTTATTCGTTATTAGTTATCCGTAAATTCCAATGCACGCCTTTGGTCACTCAACCAAAGGCTCTTAAATCGCCCCTGCGTCATTTCTTGAGAAGCTTCCGAACTGCATCCAAGACCGCACCGTAATCGGGCTCCTGGCTAATCTCTTTGACAACCTGGATGTATCGAATGACTCCTTCCCGATCCACGACAAAGACGCATCGCGCCAACAACCGGAGCTCTTTGATCAGCGATCCATAGGCTGTTCCAAAGGACGCGTCGCGGTGGTCGGACAGGGTCGTCACCTTGTCGACTCCTGCCGCACCACACCATCGCTTCTGGGCAAAGGGCAGATCCATGCTAATGGTCAACACAGCGACGTCCGGTCCGAGAATCGCCGCCTCCTGGTTAAATCTGCGCGTTTCCAGATCACACACGGGGGTGTCGAGGGATGGTACGGAAGATAGGATACAGACCTTTCCTTTGTAAGAGGATAGACGGACTGGATTGAGGCTGTTGTCCAGTACGGTGAAGTCAGGTGCTTTGTCCCCAACCTTGAGGGACGGCCCCACAAGGGTCAGGGGATTGCCCATGAACGTAATCAAGCCTTTGCGCTCTTGCATTTTATTCCTCCTTCACGATTCTTCATGAACGTTCTTGTCTTTTTCTGAGGTTTCACTATCCCTCTGCAAACACTCCTTGCAGAGTCCTACAAACTCGAGCTTGTGCCCGAAGATACCGTGCTTGGTCAGCCGGCCAAGGGCATTTTCCAGGTTTTCAAGGGCATTGTCAGAGGTTTCGATTGGAGCATCTTCAATCTTTCCGCATTGCATACAGGTGATGTGGTAATGATCCTTTGTCACACAGTCAAACCGCATCTGGGGCAGCCCCGGTTCCAGCCTGTGGATAAGTCCGCACGAGGAAAGAACGTCAAGATTACGGTAAACCGTACCCATGCTGATCCTTGGCAGTCTTTTCCTGACCCGCTCATAAATCTCATCCGCCGTGGGATGAGACGGATCCTTCTTAATCTCATCGAGGATCACCTGACGCTGGGGGGTCATCCTGTATTTTTGATCAGAGTTCAAAGAAGCCTGGCCTGAAGTTAATAGGAATGATTCCTAATCTATTCACAGGACAGGGCATGTCAAGTTATATCAGCGCTCTTTGAGAGCTTCTGTCCAGGCCTCCGGCTCTCAACTCTGCCTGGTCTCAGCCACCACAGACCCAGGCCCGACCAGAGGTCGGAACATTTTTTTGCCTGCTCCGCAAACTGGACACTTCCAATCCTCAGGCAGATCTTCAAAACGGGTTCCTTTGGGTACCTTTCCCTTCCTGTCCCCTCTGTCCGGGTCGTAGATATAACCGCAGTTTGTTGTCTGGCACTGCCACATTTCTTCAGGTTTTGACATGGGTTAGACTCCCCCCTCCCCTTTTGGCCCATCCTCCTTAGCCCCGCCTCAGGCGAGGCCGAGCATAGAGCATAGGTCACGGTAGGGACAACAGAGACTAGGAAACTTTGAAAAAGGCCTTCTTCGCCGCGCCGCAAACAGGGCATTTTTCCGGGGCTTCTTTTTCAACCGTCATGCCACACACGGAACACACGTAGTAGTCCACGTCCACATTCTTGCCTAGATTGTCCAGCGCCTTCTGGTAAAGGCCTGCATGGATCTTCTCAACCTCATTGGCAAAACTGAAGGAACGCTCAGCCGCTTTGTTGGCTTCCTTTTTAGCTACCTCAATGAATTCCGGATACATTTTCTTGAATTCATGGGTTTCACCGGCAATGGCTGTTTTCAGGTTGTCCACGGTTTTTCCCACCCCGCCCAGGGTTCTGAGATGGGCGTGGGCATGAACCGTCTCCGCCTCTGCAGCCGCTCTGAAGAGTTTTGCGACCGGTTTGTACCCTTCTTGTTCAGCCTGCTTGGCAAAGGCGAGATACTTCCTGTTGGCCTGAGATTCGCCTGCAAACGCATCCCCTAAGTTTTTTTCTGTGTTACTCATACGCTTATCTCCTTTCTTTCGGTTTAGTTTAGGTCTCTAAGATCTCCGGAGGCCCCTCTCAAAAGAAGCCTGAAACTCGGATGGTACTTCTCTCGAAGTCGAATATCCTCAAAAGACTCGGGCGCGCAAGGCCCACGGGAAAAGAATTCGAGCCAATATAATGTCGAATATTGTGTCATCAAGGGCCCAAGGCGATTTCAGCGGGTTGACCAGTTAGGGGTTTACGACCCATCTTGTTGTGACAAGACGATTCATGATTAGTTTTTGTTTAAAATTGGCTCTCTGCGGAGGCAAACAGCAATGGCCGTTCACAGCAAACGACCCAATCGGCTCATCAAAGAAAAAAGTCCGTACCTGCTTCAACATGCCTACAACCCCGTGGACTGGCATGCCTGGAACGGGGAGGCTTTTGAAAGAGCCCGCGCAGAAAACAAGCCGATTTTTCTGTCCATCGGCTACTCCACTTGCCACTGGTGCCACGTGATGGAAAAAGAGTCCTTCGAAGATTCTGAAGTCGCTCAGCTCATGAACGAAGCATTTGTTTCGATCAAGGTGGATCGAGAGGAAAGGCCGGACCTGGACCACGTCTACATGACCGTTTGCCAGATGATGACCGGCAGCGGCGGCTGGCCCCTCACGATTGTGATGACCCCGGACAAAAAACCTTTCTTCGCAGCCACGTATATTCCAAAAGGGAGCCGATTCGGACGCACGGGCATGATGGAACTCATCCCTCGAATCAGGGATGTGTGGAAGAACCGGCACCAAGACGTTTTGGACTCTGCCGAAAACATGACCGCCGCGCTCCAGTCCATTGAAAAAGAAAAGCCCGGAGAACTCCTTGACGCTAGTGTTCTCGACAAAGCCTATCAGGAACTCGCCCAGCGCTTCGACAAGACCTATGGCGGCTTCAGCGGCGCTCCCAAGTTCCCGACCCCCCATAACTTCTTCTTCATGCTTCGCTACTGGAGGAGAACCGATCATCAAGAAGCGTTGAAGATGGTCGAGAAGACCCTTCAGGAAATCCGGTGGGGTGGGATCTTTGACCAGATCGGGTTCGGCTTCCACCGATATTCGACCGACAAGGAGTGGCTTGTCCCTCATTTCGAAAAGATGCTTTACGACCAGGCCATGCTCGCTCTTGCTTACCTGGAGACCTATCAGGCCACCGGGAACTCTTTGTATTCAGACGCAGCAAAGGAGATCTTCACCTATGTTCTAAGGGACATGAGATCCCCTGAAGGCGGCTTCTACTCTGCTGAAGATGCGGACAGTGAAGGGGTTGAAGGAAAGTTTTACCTCTGGACGGAACAGGAGGTTCGCGAGATCCTAGCCCCGGATGAGGCGGACTTGATCGTGCGGGCCTTTCACGTCGAAAAGAACGGGAACTTCAGAGAAGAGGCGAGCGGGAAAAGCCTGGGAGCGAACATTCTGTACACAGGCAAGTCCCTTACTGATATTGCCTCTGAAATGAATCTCCCCACGGAAGAACTTAAAAAAGAGATAGAGTTAGCCCGATCCAGACTGTTTGAAGTCAGAGCAAAACGTGTTCATCCTCACAAGGACGACAAGATTCTCACGGACTGGAACGGTCTGATGATCGCTGCTCTTGCACGAGGGGCGCAGGTACTCGGAGAGAAGGCATTCTCCGATGCCGCAGGAGACGCTGTGGAGTTTATTCTGAAAAAGATACGAAAACCGGATGGCCGCCTTCTCCATCGGTACCGCGAAGGCGAGGCAAGCATCACCGCGCACGTGGATGATTATGCGTTTCTTGTGTGGGGCCTCATCGAGACCTACGAGGCGACCTTTGACGCCCGATATTTGGAGACCGCTCTTGAACTCAACAAAGACCTGATCCACCACTTCTGGGACCAGCAGGGAGGAGGCCTGTACTTTACCTCCGATGACGCAGAGAACCTGATTGTGCGCAAGAAAGAAGTGTATGATGGGGCACTTCCCTCGGGAAATGCCGTTGCCATGCTCAATCTGCTTCGCCTTGGTCGGTTCACCGGCGATGCTGATCTGGAGGACCGAGCCTCCAAACTTCAGAGGGCTTTCTCAGAGCAGGTCCGCCAGTTCCCGTCAGGGTATACCCAATTCCTGAGTGGTGTTGATTTCAGCCTGGGCTCTTCCCGCGAGGTGGTCATCTCCGGTTCTCTGGGCGCAAAAGGGATGCTCGACGCTCTGAGATCGCGCTTTTTCCCCAATCAGGTCCTCCTGTTCCGTCCGACCGCAGGAGAAAGCGCGGGGATCGATGCCGTAGCCACCTTTGCGAAGAACTATGACCCCGTGGACGGCAAAGCCACGGCCTATGTGTGTTCAGGCCACACCTGCAAGGACCCGACCACCGACGTCAAAGATTTGCTCGCCCTGCTGGGACAAAAGAATCCCCAATCTTGAGCGTGAATATCGCCTGGGTCCGATCTCACTTCTTTTGCACTTCTTTTGGCTTTGGCTCGTGCGCGCCGTCTGGTGCGGGAGAGTACTTGCCGTCTTCCATTCGATAGGGAATCGGCCGCAAGTGCATCCCCACATCGCTGCTTTCGGCGATTCGCCACAACCTTCCGCTCAGTGTATCCAGCATGAACTGGTCTTTTCCGGAGTCTGAAATCTGACCGAAGACAAATCTTCCTCCTGCAGCGGAAAGGACTTTGCCCTTATCCATAGTGACCTGGGTTGGCGATACCCCAAATTGGGCTTTCGCTTCTCCAAAAATTCCCAGGCTGAGAGTCAGAAATAGAACAAGAACGCTTGTGACCTTACAAAAATGCATACTTCCTGTCCTCCTTTCCGGTTATGTCTTCACTTCCCCTAGATACCCTGCTCTTGACGGGCGATGATTTCTTCTTTTAGGATTGCATATTGACAATAGGTGTCAAGCGTTTCTTCTGCCGCCGTGATGAGTGGGACGCGCTGTTCCTGTGGCGGGTTCGGTCAAAAGATGTTAGAGTGGGTAAAATGCATTTGAGGAGACACCCCTATGATTCGAGCAAAGCTCTGGTTCCGATGTGCTGCCATGCATGACCCTGTGACTCCTGTCCTTGTGCAGCCTGCCGTGATCGGTTGGGAGGCCAAGAAAAGAAAGGTGGACCTCACTATTGACCGCGCTTTCAAAGGCGATGAACTCGTCATGAGAATGAAGGGCTGGGTAACGACGGATGTGAAAGAAGTGGTGGATGTTGTCAAGAAGCACGGCTTCCTCAAAGTGCTCGATGATCGCGACCTCGTTGTGGAACTGGAGTCCCAAAAGGATTACGACAATCTGGCCCGTGATCTCGATGCTAAATTTGCCGACCAGATGAACCTGGAAAAGATTTGACCTGCCGCCCCTTTGAAAGAAGGCGAAGTGCCCATGGATGAAGAAGAGGTTATTGAACAACCCATTAACGGTACTCTTGATCTGCACACGTTTCAACCGAAAGAGGCAGCATCGGTTGTGGATGAGTATCTGCGGGCGTGCCGGGAAAAAGGGATTGTTGAAGTGAAAGTCATTCATGGCAAAGGGAGGGGGGTTCTTCTCCGGACAGTCCACGCTCTCCTTGAAAAGCATCCTCTTGTTCTGAATTTCAAACTGGACACCGAGTGGTCGGGATGGGGAGCAACGATCGTTTACTTGAAGAAGAATACAGCCTAGCCGCTGACCGCCGGGGTGGCCGGTATGATCCAACGGGAAACTGCGGCTTGAAACTTGACTAATGCGCAAAAAGTCGTGAAAGCCGTCACCCCGGCTCCCGGCTTTCGCCGGGACAGGGTCGCCGGGGTCCAGAACTGCCTGTTATTCCTGGATTCCAGCTTTCGCCGGAATGACAGAAGAGGCGATTCTGGGATTTTTGCGAATGTGCGAAGTTTCATACAAGAAGAAACATTGACCTAAGTCAATGCAACTCCCTCCGGCTTAGCTAAAATCTAAACATCATTGGACAGGAGTAACATTGTGGATTGGACTGAGGACGCAAAACAGGCCATCTCCCGTGTCCCCTTTTTTGTGAGGAAGCGCGTCAAAAAGCGCGTTGAGGAAGAGGCCGGCCGTTGCGGGGCTAGGACGGTGACCCTGGAGCATGTGCGCACCTGCCAGCAGCGCTTCCTCAAGAGCATGGAGGAAGAGGTCAAGGGCTATCAGGTGGAAACCTGTTTTGGGCCAGGCGGCTGCCCCAATCGTGCGCTCGTATGTGAGTCCCTTACCGCTGAACTTGAAAAAACCCTCTCCCGGCGAAAGCTGAAGGATTTTCTCAAGGAGCGCGTCGAGGGACCGCTGAAAATGCATCATGAATTCCGTGTCACAGTCTCTGATTGTCCAAATGCTTGTTCGAGACCTCAAATCGCTGACGTGGGGCTTATTGGCGCCTGCGCGCCGGAGATCTCAGAGGAACCGTGCTCCGAATGTGGCGCTTGCGTGGACTCCTGCAAGGAGAACGCTGTCAGCGTAAGAGATCGCAGACCCCTCCTTCATGCTTCAAAATGCCTTTCCTGCGGTCAGTGTATTCGAGTCTGCCCGACCGGAACTTTAAGAGAGGGGAAAAAGGGATATCGGATTCTCCTTGGAGGAAAACTGGGACGCCATCCGCGACTTGGAGAAGAACTGCCAAGGATTTATGATCCTGATGAGGCGCTCCATATGCTGGACCACTGCCTTGACCTTTATCGAGAGTGCTGTCAGAGTGGCGAGCGCTTCGGGGAGATTTTGGAACGGGTAGGAATGGGTTCCCTAAAAAACGGTTAATCCATCGATGAAGACTCTGCCCTTGTTGAAGGCCCGTTGAATGACTAGATTTTATTTCATCCGAAATATGAAAGCAAGCAGAGGGGCGAAATGGGGAGAGGATTATCATTCCTGAATTGAAGCCCTTGCAATGGCAGCGGCAGTTAGGCTAAGACGAAATAGAACAAAAGGAGAGGAGGATCCCATGGAAGAAGTTTGCTACACAAGAGAAGCGGCGCTGGAAAGAGCCATTGAGATGGAAGCTGGAAGTTTCGAGGTCTACAAGAATACCTATCTGAAGGCAAAAGACCCACTGGCCAAGGACCTGCTGCGCGACCTGGCCCTTGATGAACTGAGGCATAAATACACTCTTGAAAAAGCCTTCTTCGAAGAGACGGTTCTCCTTCATGATTCAGGGGCGAAATCAGGCCCGAGCATGAAATTCTCTCTTCTATTCGAGGAAAAACCTCTGAGCCCGATTGCCTCTGAACAAGAGGTGATGATCTACGCGATTCATGAAGAAAAACGGGCCGTGGATTTTTACAGAAATACGGCAGAGCAGTGCGGAGCTGCTCCCATGGCAGGGATGTACAAGAAGCTTGCCGAAGATGAAGAAGGGCATCTTGCGCGTCTGGAAGAGCTTTACGAGAAGATCTACCTTAAGGAGATGTAACCGGGAGAAAGGAGGCACCCCATGAAGAGAGTCAGTCTCTACGAGTCGAGTGGGTTTGAAGATGGCGCCATTAAGAGGTTGCTTGTCCACGACTCCGCTTATTTCAAAATCATCAATTTCAATTTCCGGCCTGGCCAGGAACTTCCCATTCATTCCCATGACATTGAAGGCCAGGTGAGCATTGTCATCATCGAAGGGGTCGGTGAGTTTCTTGGAAAAGACGGCGCCACCCTTCCAGCTCGAACAGGGGACGTGCTTGTTTGCGATATTGCAGAGCCTCACGGGCTGAAAGCAAAAAGCGAGTTGCGAGCCCTGGTCACCATCGCGCCACCCATATGAACGGAGACTCTAATGGCTAAGAAAGTGGTCGTTGACGAAGAGGAATGCATCGGTTGCGGCAACTGTGAAGACGTCTGTCCTGAAGTGTTCAAACTGGATAAAGACAGAGAGAAATCGGAAGTCCTCAAACCGGAGGGCGGCCCTCAGGAATGCATTGAAGAGGCCATGGAAGCCTGCCCTGTTTCCTGCATCCACTGGGAATAATCTCTTATCGAACCGGGCTTCACCTACTGCCTCAGCGCAATTCCCACGAGATCATGCCGCCTTTGCAGGCAACAAGAACCGGCCTTAATGCTCGCTGCACCGCTTGAGAATCTCTCAGGGGAACCAAGAGCACTCCCGGAGCTGTCACACGAAAAACGCAAGGGGTATCGGTCCATAAAAACCCTCACTGTCGATAAGGCGCAGTCCAAGATTCTAATCCATTCATTTTCATCCTTATAAAGGGACAACCTCATGGGTATGGAATCCTTGAGATCTCTCAATTCCTTCAAGTGGGCAAAATACCTTGTGATCCTGGTCGCGTTGGCCGGCGTGGTTTACTGGCTTCGTTTCCGGCCGGTTCCGGTGCATGGGTATCGCATTTCCAAAGGAGAGATTGTTGCGGAGGTCATGGGTACGGGGACCCTTGAGTCGCGAATGCAAACGGCAGTGAGTTCAAAAATCTCCGGTCGGATTGTGGCGTTGCTGGTTGACCAGGGCGACCGGGTTGAAGCAGGCCAAGTGCTTGTCCGGCTCGACGACAGTGAACTCGTGCAACAGGTTGAGATTGCCCGATCTGCATTGGCGGCCGCTAAAGCGGCTGTGGACCGGGTCGAGGCGGATGAGCGCCGAACCAAGGCGGTGATGGACAAAGTCCTTCGGGATCACGAGCGGAATCGGAGATTATTTGCGAATAAATCGATTTCAGTGAACGAGATCGAAAACAGCGAGAAGTCTCTCACCGTTGCGGAGGCCGATTTTGCGAGCGCCCGAGCCGCTTCCGTAGAAAAGAAGAAAAATTTGATCGTGGCCCAGAATACGCTCGATTATAACCTCGCCCGTCTCGATGATACGGTGATCAAAGCACCTTTCAATGGACTCATTGTTCGGCGGGACCGGGAACCCGGTGATGTCGTGGTCCCCGGTAGCTCCATCTTCGTGCTCATTTCCACTCAAGAACTATGGATTCGAGCCTGGGTCGATGAAACCGATTTGGCCAAGCTCTCACCCGGTCAGGCTTCCCGCATCGTTTTTCGCTCTGAACCGGACCATCCTTATCCCGGAAAAGTGGCGCGCCTGGGTCGGGAAACAGACAGAGAGACTCGCCAGTTTGTGGTTGATGTTGAGGTGAATGCCCTGCCGGTCAACTGGTCCGTAGGCCAGCGTGCCGAAGTCTACATCCAAACGGTACGCAAGACGGACGTGGTTGTCGTCCCCTTGAGGTTCCTTTTGCGGAATAAGGATCGTATTGGGTTATATCTCGTCGACGGTGGGCAGGCATCATGGCGGCCGCTGAACATAGGCGTCCGAGGCAGGGAAGCGGTCGAGGTGCTGGGGGGACTTGCCCCAGGAGATACCGTCATCACCAGTGTGGGACCTCGAGAAATCACTGATGGAAGAAGGGTGAAGCTGTTTTCCCATGAACCTGGCCTATAAAGATATCCGGCATAATCTAAGCCGGTTTGGTTTGACAGCATTCGGCATCGGGATGCTCCTCATGATCGTCATGGGCATGGTGGGTATTTACCGCGGGATGATTCAGGATGCGACGCTGCTCATTGACCGTATCGGAGCCGACCTCTGGATTGTTCAAAACGGCACGAGAGGGCCTTTTGCCGAAGTCTCCAGGGTCTCGAAAAGCCTGCTTGATCGAGTGGCAGTGGTCTCCGGGGTCGTGAGCGCCCGTGAATTTGTCTACCACACAGTGCAGAGGGAGCATCTCGGCAAGCCCTTGCGCATGAGCGTTTTGGGATTGAGTTGGCCTGTGGATAAAGGGGAATGGCTGCCGCTCGTCAAAGGAAGAGCGCTGGCTCAGTCTCATTTTGAAATGATCCTTGACGAAAAGCTTCGGATCCCCTTAGGGGAAACGTTGCGCCTGGGAAAAGAAAACTACACCGTCGTGGGCGTCACCAAGGGCATGATCGCTTCCGGAGGAGACGGGCTTGCCTTCGTTTCGGTGAATGACGCACAGACGATACAGTTTGATACCCCCGGCGAGGCCGTCCGGGTCGAGCGTGCTTCTCGTTATGCGAGAGCGTCCCGAGCGGATATCGCGAACTCCCAACCCACGCTCATTGAGAGAGCCCTGGGACCCTCTTCGTCCATCCCTGCCCTTGGCCCTCCGACGCTCAGCGCCGTGATTGTGACCCTTGCCCCGGGGACCGACCTAGCATCTGTCCTTTCCATCATGTCCGCATGGAGTGATGTCTCCGTCTTCACAACGGAGGAGCAACGCCAGCTGATGCTCACAGGAACTGTGGAGATGGCGAGAAAACAGATCGGCCTGTTTACTGCACTGCTGACTTTCATCTCGGCCATTATCATGGCTCTTATCCTCTACACGTTGACCCTTGAGAAACTGCATGAAATAGCCTTATTGAAATTGATCGGTGCATCGAATCGGGTGATCTTGTCCATGATCCTTCAGCAGGCTCTCTTTCTCGCCGCCGTAGGCTATGGCGTCGCTTATGTTCTGGGACAGAGAATTTTTCCGAAATTTCCCCGCCGTGTGCTTCTACTGGAGGATGATTTGCTCACTCTTGCGGCAATCGTTTTCGTCATCTCTGTTCTTGCCAGCACGCTGGGCATTTACAGAGCGGTGCGGGTTGACCCTAATGAAGCCTTATCAGGATAGAGAATGGCCTGGAACGACATTGCGGTAGAGACTCAAAGTCTGACTAAAATTTACGGAAACGGAAACACAGAGGTGGTCGCCATGCGGGATGTCACCCTCAGTGTTCGCCGTGGTGAGGTCGTGGCGCTGCTTGGCCCCAGCGGAGCAGGAAAATCGACACTTCTGACCACCGTGGGGCTCATCAACCGTCCGACTTCGGGGAAGGTGATTATTAATGGCATACCGGTCCTGGATGGCCCGTCCGTGCTGACCAACCTGACAACCTTCCGGAGAAACCATATCGGATATATTTTTCAGAAATCGAATCTCATCCCTTTCCTCTCCGCGGTCGAAAATGTTCAGGTGGCCTTGGAGTTGAATGGTTGGCCTTCGCGAAAGGCAAGAAAAAAAGGCTTGGATCTTCTGGATTACCTCGGCATGGCCGATCGTGCAGAGAATTTACCTTCCATGTTATCAGGAGGGCAGCAGCAGAGAGTCGCCGCGGCAAGAGCTCTGGCAAACCAGCCCAGTCTTATTCTTGCCGACGAACCGACGGCAGCGCTTGACAGCAAGAGAGGAAGGCAGGTCATGGAGCTTTTCGCAAAGGTCGCGCACGAGCAGCAGGGTGCCGTGATCGTGGTCACCCACGACCACCGAGCCCTTGACGTGTTTGACCTGATTTACGAAATGGAGGATGGTATCATTAGGCGAACATCGAACGGGAAAGGAGGAAATTGAAATGCTTCCCATTGGCCCATTGATGATTGAGCATAGACTCATTGAAAAGATGATCAAAGTTATGGAAGGCCAGCTGGACCA
>Ga0316626_10000387_pt1 | contig 16661 bp, 20 predicted proteins | sample OWC_Aug_T1_C1_D5_FD_207656 | JGI IMG/M metagenome (GOLD analysis project Ga0316626, IMG submission 207656) | Wetland soil microbial communities from Old Woman Creek delta, Ohio, United States - OWC_Aug_T1_C1_D5_A | ecosystem: Environmental > Terrestrial > Soil > Wetlands | place: USA: Ohio...
AAGCCGCTGAAGAAAATAACCAAAATATCGGTGTTGGAACCAGTCAAGGAAATCAAACTTTTGCGCGTAGGAAAAGGTGATATTGTCGTTTTAAGGGTCCCTCGCGAAGATATCAAACCAGAATGGCTAAAACGTTTGAATGATGAATGGAACGCTAGATTTCCAGATATTAAATGCATGGTGTTGGGAGATGGCATCGATATTGAGGTAATCAAAAACCTCAAATGAATCCCCTTGTCTCCTGCGTCATGCCAACCTGGAATCGGCGCGCGTTCATCCCGGCTGCCATCGATAGCTGGCAGAAACAGACATATGAGAATCGAGAGCTCGTGATACTCGATGACGGAGAAGAGCCGATCGAGGATCTGATCCCAGACGATGAACGAATCCTATATGCCCTAGACAAGAAACGATGCACGGGAGACAAGCGGAACAAGGTGAACGAATTAACCAAGGGTGACCTGATTTGTCATTTCGATGACGATGACTGGTCGGCACCGGAGCGGATTCAATTCCAGGTAAATCTGCTCAGAAATTCAAAGAAGCCTATTACGGGATTCAGCGTGCTCCTGTTTTGGGATCTGGTTGATGAAAGCGTGAGAAAATTTCAAGCGTCGATTGCCGGTTATGTCTGCGGCACGACACTCTGTTACACGAAAGAATTCTGGCAAATGCATCGATTCAAGAGCAGGCAGATGGCAAGCGATAACGATTTCGTCTATCCAAACCTAAAGAACATCGCCGCATCGAAGGAAACCAAATACATGGTCGCCAGGATACATAAGTGCCATCACACGTCGCCTAAAACCGGCATCCGTGGTGCTGCTCCTTATGATGCTATCCCGAAGGGATTCTGGGAAAACGAGAAATTGAGGCTGCAATGACAATCAATCTGGTCAAGAAAACCGATCCAATTGAAGAACCGGTCAGCCTGGCTGAAGCGAAGCTTCATCTACGGATCGGCGGCGATCCCGATGCTTCTCCGGCCGAAACGCATATAGATGACACGCTGGTACTCGCCCTAATTAAAGCTGCGCGCCGATGGTGTGAGGCGTTTCAAAACAGGGCATACGTCACGCAGACCTGGGACCTATATCTTGATAAATTCCCCGTAGAATCGTTTATAGAACTCCCCAAGCCTCCACTGCAGTCATTGGTTGCCTTAACCTATAAAGACTCAGCAGGCGCGTCGCAGACGGTTTCTTTTGTAGATCCTAGCGGCACTGCACTTCTCGAAACTGACGATTATATAGTGGATACGACTTGCGAGCCGGGAAGGCTCTGTTTGAAGAATGGAAAGTCGTGGCCGGCGGCGCTGCTTGAACCCAAGGCGATTGAGATTGAGTTTGTCGCTGGATACGGCGCCGCAGAGGACGTTCCGGATGAGATCAAGGCTGCGATCAAGATCGCGCTTTCCAGTCTCTATGAGAATCGCGGCGATGCCGAATCGGAAATGTCTTCTACGGTGAAAGCTTTGTTGTGGCCCGACAGGATAGTGCCAATCTAGACTTATGACAATGCCAAGCTCGCCGAGCCGATACTATTTTATCTATGCCCTGATTGATCCGAGAAGTGGAAAAATCAGGTACGTTGGGTGTACATGGTCTCCATCAAAAAGATTAAAGGAGCACCTAAAATCGGCAAGCGATAATGGTTATAAGCAACGCTGGATACGTACGCTCATGAGGAGCAAACTCATTCCAAAAATGGAAATATTAGAAGTTGGAATCGGAGATTGTTCTGATGCTGAACGAGCGTGGATTTTGGGATTAAGGCAGTCTGGGGAGCGACTTGTTAATGCAACAGATGGTGGCGATGGCGTGGTTGGATATAAATACACGGCCAAAAGAAAACAAGAAACCGCCTCCCGTTCAAAGAGGTTGTGGCGGGAATCGGGATATCAAGAAAATGTCAGGGCTGGATTGAGAAATTGTTGGGCGAATAGCCCAGAGCGAAAACAAAAAACAGCGCAAGCAACAAAGAAATTCTGGGCGTCGCCACGCGGCAAAGAAATTATTGCCGCAAGAGCAAACCCTGAATTCAGGACAAAGGTTGGCGTAGGAAGCAGAGCTGTATGGGAAAGGCCTGGACATAGGGAGCGCATGTCGACTAGTCATCGCGGACCCAAAAGAGAATATGAGGTTAAAACGTGCCGTTGCGGTAAGACTCTCGAAAAACCAATAAAATACAGCGCAAAACAATGGAATCTTAAACGATATTGCAGTCTGGAATGTTCGGCAAGGGCGAGAGTTAAATGCCAAACGAAAGGCATGAGTCTCCTATGATCCAATGGCCGGAGAGGGCGCAGGAACAGACGCCAGATGCGACCGGACGCCCGGACGAGCCATGGTGGACGCGGCAGGCTATCGCATGGATGGACGAGCATCTGACAAAAGATATGAGCGTCGTTGAGTGGGGCTCCGGCGCGTCGACGTTATGGCTCGCAGCCAGGTGCGGCCAGTTGCGGAGTATCGAAAGTGATCCGGAATATTGGAAGTGGGCATCTGCGGCGTTGCGAGAGGCCGGATTACCTTCGCATAAATACAGCGTCGAACTGCGGCCGCTCAATGTCAATTATTATGAAATCGTCCAGGGCAAATATGACGCCGCCATCATCGATGGGCGAATGCGCGTGGCTTGCTGCCAGCGCGCCATGCGGATATTGGTTCCCGGCGGCATTCTTCTTCTGGACAATGCAGAACGAGCGAAATACGAGAAGGCCCGGACGATGCTTTCTGGATGGCCGGTGATTGAGACGAGCAACGGAATCTGGCACACAAATATCTGGATAAAGCCGAATGCCTAGCAGTCAGCCATGGCGGATATCGCCAATTGCAGAGTATTTGTTCAACTTGCACCCGACGAGCATTCTGGATATAGGTGTCGGTTTCGGCAAGTGGGGAGCTCTGGCGCGGGAGTACACGGACGTCAACAAGGGCCGCTGCGCCAAGAAATTGTGGCAGGTAAAAATTGACGGGATCGAGATATTTCCTGCATATCAAAGCGTGCTTTGGGCAGTCTACGACAACATTCACATCGGGAACGCGATCGACGTTTTGCCAAAGCTCGGCAACTACGATCTGATACTGGCGATCGAGGTGCTTGAACATATAAACCGGGCCGATGGGCTGAAAATGATTGCCGCGATCAGGGCCAAGTCGAAGGAATTCATCATAAGCTATTCGAACGGGATCTCACCGGGTATGTTTGGAAATAAGCACGAGGAGCACGTTTCCAAATGGCACGCAGAGGATTTCCCCGGCTGCAAATTGCTGTGCTCTGCCAGGGCGGGATTGTCTGAGGTTTATGTCGGCAAGGGGAATGTGAAATAACATGAACGGACTGAGCGTAATTATCCCGAGCAAAACAGCGACGAATCTGAAAGCTTGCGTCAAAGCCGTGCGCGAGTGCGGTGAGACTTGCCGAATTATCATTGTGGATGATGGAGTTGATTGGAACCTTCTGAATGGCCAGTCGGACGAATTGACGCGAATTAGCGGCATAAAGCCCTTTGTCTTTGCACGCAATTGCAATCTTGGAATCGTAGCTGCAGGCGAAGACGATGTCATCCTACTCAACGATGACGCACTATTGACTTCTCGGGGCGGGTTCACTTTGCTACAAAAATCAGCCGAAGAGCATCAGGAGTACGGCTGCATCGGAGCAACCACAAATGTAACCGGGCAGATAATGCAGCAACGGCAGGGGAAAGGCTTACGCTCCCTGCATCACATCGCCTTTATGTGCGTTCTGATTCCGCGGCGGACAATCCATCGCATGGCGGAACTTGCCAATGCAAGACCCGATCTATTTACTCAAAACGGATACCTTGATGAACGGTATTGCATCGACTATGGCGTAGAGGACCGGGATTACTGCGAGATGATCAACCGTGCGGGGATGAAAGTCGGTGTTCACGATTTCTGTTTCGTCGATCACTCGAAGCTAACGAGTTCGTTCCGTGGGCATCCGATGGCGCCAGGCCGATCGGCGCAGAATAGGGCGTTGTTTCTCGAAAAATTCAAGATGGATAATTACTTCAAATTCAGATGAAATTGAATTTAGGGGCATGCGATAGAGCGTTTCCAGGCTACCTCTCGGTGGATTTGTGTCCGCCGGCCGATGTCGTAACGGACCTGTCCAAGCCGTGGCCGTGGGCTGATTCGACAGTGGAAGCCGTCAAGGCGTTCGATATCATTGAGCACATAGAAGACAAGATCCATTTGATGAATGAGCTTTGGCGAGTTCTGAAGCCGGGAGGCAAGGCCGAGATCGAAGTCCCGAATGCAACCCATGGAGCAGGAGCGTTTCAGGATCCGACGCACAAGTCGTATTGGACAATGAACAGCTTTCAGTATTTTGAAGACAAATCGAGCTATCGCAAACGATTCGCCAAGGCATACGGCATAGCCGCAAGATTTAACGTGATCAGCATTTGCGATCATCAATGCAAAGACCGCTTTGAACCAGTGTGGAAAATCGGCGTTGTTCTTGAGGCCGTGAAATGACCGACCTGTTGTATTTGGCCTACAATCGCAAGCAGTTCACGCAAGCTTCAGTAAAGGCCATGATTGCCAACACTGATTGGACGCAGGTCCGGAAACTGTTCGTGTATGACGACGGCTCAACGGATGGCACAAGGGAATATCTGCAAAGCGCAGAATTCCCCGGCACGACGGAGTTTATTTTCAGGAAGATCGGCGGTCCGGTAGCGATCATGAACGACTATTTAAACCGCAAGCAGGGTGATGTATTTGCCAAGATCGATAATGACGTCGTGCTGCCGCCCGAGTGGTTGCCGGAGTGCCTTAGGGTAATCGAGGCACACAAGGAACTTGACCTCCTGGGCATCGAAGCTTTTTACAAGGTGCAAGCCGGACAATCCGACAGGGGCTACATCTCGGCCAAGCATATCGGTGGGATTGGATTAATGCAGCGAAGGTGTTTCAAAACTCTGCCGAAGCCAAATGGCAGGTTCGGATTTACCGCATGGCAAACCGAGAACAAGCAGACTGTAAAGGGCTGGCTCAATCCCTCCCTACCGGTCATATTGCTCGACCGCATGCCGATAGATCCCTGGCTGTCTTTATCCCGGCAGTATGTTGCAAAAGGCTGGCAACGGAATCGCCCTCCTTATACCGAAGCTGAATTGGAGACGTGGCAGTGGTGGAAACCATGACGGATATCGTCGCTGCCCTGCGCGTCAAGAACGAGGCCCGCTGGATTCGGGAAGTCCTCGAAGCTCTTAAATGGACGAAGGCTATTTATCTCATGGACGATCACAGCACGGACAGCACCCGTGAAATTGCGCGCGAGTGCGGGGCTGTCGTTCTGGAATCCCCGTTCGATACCTTTGATGAGGCCCGCGACAAGGAATGGCTTGTCGGCAACATCGCGCAGCATCACAGAATTGGAACCTGGGTATTGATGCAGGATGGCGATGAGGTGCTTGAGCCAACGGGTGAACAAGGAATCAAGAAAACAATAAACGCCCGACCTGGTGCAATGGCGTTCATGCTCGGAATCAAATTCCTCTGGAATTCGCGTAAGCAGTACCGCGTCGACGGAGTTTATGGAAAGTTCGCCCGTCCGTCGCTGTTCAGGCTGACCGGAAATCATGCCTTCCGCCGCTCCGGCGTGAACGGCAATCTGCATCCCACTTGCGTTCCAGCAGCAAATCGGGCGGGATGCCAGCGCTGCTCCGTGTCTCTGTTGCACCTGGGCTACATGGACAAAAAGGACCGCATCCGGAAATGGAAGTTTTACAATGCCATGGACCCTATGAACGTCACAGAGGGCTATGATGCCAAACATCCAGAGCGCGGATCTTATCCCCATATCGTCCAGGGCGACATTCCGGAAGTGCCTCCGAATGTGCGCTTGCGTCATTCCGGGCCGCTTGAATTGAGGGCGATATGAGTCCGCTAATGCCCATCGGCAAACTTGACCGACGTATCACAATCCAGCAGCTCACGCATGGCGTCGGTTCTGTATATGGCGAGCCGACGCAGAACTGGGACGATTGGGCAACGGTATGGGCAAATGTCTATTACGGCGGTGGCCGGGAATTTGAGGCGGCGAGACAGCTCAATGCAGAAATATCCGTGCAATTCCAAATTCGCCATATAGCCGGATTATTGCCGACCATGAGAATTTTATACGAGGACCGCTACTACGATATTGAACGGATAGATGAAGTGGGGCGCCGGAATCGCTGGAATATCTGGGCAAAGGCAAGGCGGCAATAATGTCATCAATTAAAGCTGGAATCTATAACAAGTTGCTCGAACTCAGCGTCACGCCGCATATCTATCTGAGAGAACTACCTCAGCCTCCGGAATATCCGGCGACGGTGTTTGATGTGATCAGCGATGTGGTAATAGGCAATGTCTACGAAAGCGGAGCGCATTGTTTCAGGCGAGCCCGCGTGCAAATCGATGTATACGCGCTGACGGTAGCAGAAGCCGAGGACGCGATGGAATCTTACTTCGATGCGCTAGATGCTTTCTCAGGTGCCCTCGGTAGCGGATCGTCACCTTCTGAGTTCTCGGACGTCGCCATATTCGACGAGGGCGCGAATCCAGATCCGGAGTTTGAGGCGGAGCCGACGCTCAGGCAGATTGAGGCCCGCTCGCGTGATTTCATGATCCTGTATTAAGCGACAAAGCATTCGTTTTTCAATTCGAAAGCCTCGGAGGAATCCGGGGCTTTTCCATTTCAGGGCTCGGAGCGATCCGGGCCTTTTTTATTGGGGGTAACCAATGACTCTAGGAATTAAGGCGTTCAATACCAAATTGTATATCGGGGATGGCGCAAGCCCGGAAGTTTTCACCAAGATTGATGAAATGTTCAATCTTGGACCGGTTGGCGGAACCAAGGAATTGATTGATTTTTCCAACCATGATTCCGTTGGCTACAACGAATATCAGGTTTATGACCTGAAGGATGGAAAAGATATTCAATGTGAAGCCAATTATATTTATGGCAACGCATCGCAAGCATTGGTCCGCGCCGCGGATACCGGATCAACCGTTGACAATTGGCGCATCGTCGGCCGCGATGGGAACGGATTCCAATTTCCTGCCATCATCACCGCATTGGAAACCGATTTCAGCGACATGAAAGGCCGGGTTGTTTTCCGTTTCACGTTGAAGATCGCCGGTGACGTCACTCCGGTAACTCCGTAGGAGTGGCCGATGGTTGAGATCGAAGGCAAGCAATACGACTTGAAGCCAATCTCCGCTCGCGCATACACCAAATGCATGAGCCGAGAGGACCTGAAGGGGCAGGGAGAAACAGCATATATCATTGCGATTCTCTCCCAGTCCCTTAAAGCGGATGATGGCAGTTCGCCCACGGAAGATCAGCTCTGGGAACAGCCTATGCGCGTGATCAACAAGCTGAATGTTGAAGCTTGCAAGCTCAATGGCATAGGCCAGGAAACACAGGCAGACGCGGAAAAAAACTGACCGATCCGGGGCGATGGGGCCTTTTTGAATTTGCCCATTCCCTCGGTTACCCTCACCCGGATCTGATGCTGGAAACTATGACGGCCGCTCAATATCTTGAACTGCTGACATATTTCCGCATCAGGTCCGACGCCGAAGAATCCGGAGAAGCCGAAGCACAAGAAGCCAGAACCATGCAGTTTCTCGCGCGCAAGGCCGCACAGAAAGACGAATAAATGAAGCTTCAAATCAGAATGCTCGGGCTCCAAGAACTTGCGCGGCAATGCCGAAAGATTGGAGATGCGGGCGATGCTATTCTGGAGAAAGGGCTATCCGATGCTGCCCATATTGTCCGCGATGAAACTGAACGGCAGGCGCCGGTCGGAGACCAAGTCCATTACCCGCTATTCACATCTAGCACCGGCGGGAAGTTCACGCCATTGAGCAAGGTTCGGCGTCCCGGCTACCTTAAAAAATCAATAGTCGTCCAGAAAATCAAGACAAAGGAACTATCCAATGCTGCGGCGACATTTCATGTCGGCCCTCATCGTGGAGCGTTTTATGGATATTTCCTCGAGTGGGGCACGAGAAAAATGAAGGCCAATAGGTTCGCAAGCCGGGCATTCGACTATGCGCAGGATCGAGCTCTCGAAGCGGCAAACACGGCCGTCCGAGACGGATTGGACAAGGTGAAATAATGGCAGGCGGATCAAGAGTGGGACGTTTGTATGTGGAAATTTCCGGCGACGCAAATCCTCTACGGCAATCCCTCGACCAGGCGGTAGGCTCGGCACAGAAAGCCGGACTGAAATTCACGGATGCCGGCCGGCGGATGTTTGTCGCCTTTGAGAATGCGATCAATCCCACCAAGCAGCTCGCGCAGCACATCAAACTCCTCGAGGCGGCCGGGAAGTCCTCCGCTGACATCTGGAAGGTCTATGGCGACCGGATGAAAGTCGCCGCTGAGGCTGCAAAGAAAAACGGTCAAGCCGTAGATCCGCTTATCTCCAAGCATGTCGAGCTGAATAAAGTCACGCTTGCCAGTCGGCTGAACTTTGAAAGTTTGGGCAGGGGCATTCAGAACTTCGCCGCCAATCCACTGCAGGCCGCGCAAGGTGGAATTAGCTCGCTGCTTAGTACGTTAGGTCCTACGGCAATAGGGCTCGGAGCAGTCGGGGCGGGAGTAGTCACAGCGGCTGTAGGATTCTTTAAGATGGCGGAGGGAGCGGCTGAAGCTGCGGAACAAATTCAAAATCTTTCATACACTACCGGGCTTGGTGTTGAGCAGATCCAGCAATTGAAAATTCTGGGCGAGCAAAGCGGAATGGGAGATCTCACCTCGACGATTGAAAAACTGAATGTTCAGCTTGGAAGCAAGGAAGGCGGAGACTTCACTGAAGCGATCATCCGCATGAACATCGCCATTAAAGAGGGCGCAGGAGCAATCTATTACCTGGAGGAAATGCGGAAAAAGTATGCCGAGATTCCGGATCCCATAAAGCGGGCCGAGCAGGCCGCTGCGGATCTGGGTCGCCGCCTCGTGCATGAAGTTGGGCCGCTTGTATTAAATACAAGCCGAGATATCAAACGGGCAATGGATGAAATCGGCAAAAGCGGCGCGGTGATGGCTGAAGGCCAAGTAAAACGACTAGCAGACCTCGATGAAGCTATTGACAAGCAAAAACTCCATTGGCAATCGTGGGCTAATAAAATAAAGATTATCGCCAGCGAAGTCTGGTTGGAATTGCTGCGATTTAATCCAACTACCCCATGGGGCGGAGGAAGCCCTTCACAGGAACCACTAACTCAGATGGCGACCGGTGCGAATACAGCATCGAGTGCAGTTAATAAATTGAACGGAGGATTACAGGAGAGTGCTAGAAGAACGAGGGCGATTGCCGAAGCCGATGCTATAGCCGCTGGCACTAAGCGAGAACTCGTCGCGCTGACTATCAAACTCAACGATCTCGAAAAACAATATTCCGATGAGAAAGCAAAACAGAAAGGCCTTCAATTCGATCCTGAAAAATTAAAGTCGCTCGCCGTCCAAATTGGATCGACCAGGCAGGAGATCACTCGCTTATCGACCAGTCTTGACTCGGCTGAGAAGAGCCTCAAAAAGATGAAAGAGCCGACAATGATTTGGCGAGACGAACTATTGAGCCTGGATCAAGGGCTCGGGTGGGCTAACGATGAGCTCCTGAAATTCTCTGCTCATATTGACGATTTGAGAAAAAAGAAAACCGAGGCGGCATTCGATCTTCCCTTCCCTGAGCAGAAAGACATATTTAAAAGCGATGATGTGAAGAAAGTTGAGGACGCCTCCGAACGCGCGAGGAAGGAAATGGAGAAGTCGCGCATCTCAGTCCGATCGCTAGGCGATGAGGTCTCCACTGTATTCACGAACATGGCGCAGGAGATCGCCGGGAACATTATCGAATGGAAGGGCTGGGCGGAGACACTGAAGAACACTGTTAAGAGCCTGGCGAAATCCCTGCTATCAGCATTGATCGAGGGACTGTTCAAGCCGCTCACAGATTGGATGCGAGGATTTGGCAATTCGCTTAGCAGTGGTCTGGCTGGAATTTTCGGCGGCGCAAAAGGCAGCGGTTTAATAGGCGGCCTTGGCGGCGCATCGCTCAGGGGAATTCTGGGTGGAGGCACGGCGGCGGCCTCTACGGCAGGCGGCGCAGCGGCGGCGGGAACCGGCGCAGGCGCTGCAGCCGGAGGCACGGCGGGCGGAGTCAGCGGGGCATTGGGCGGAATCGGGAGCAGTATATCATCCGGACTAAGCGCCATCGGAACCACAATGGTTTCACTGCTAACCAATCCCATAACAATGCTCGCGGGAGCAGCCGTCGGATTGGGATTTGGAATCAAGGCATTGGTGGGTGCGATCTCCGGGCCGAGCTCCTGGGAGCGCCTGCAGCGGGAAACCAAAAAGCATTATGGCGGGCTTCAGATATCCTCAAAGCAATTTGCCGCATTCGGCAAACAGTTCGGATTGACCGAAGGCGAGGCCCAAGGCGAACGCAGCCGAATCATGGGCTCGCCTGCCATGCTTTCCTTCATGTATCAGCAGGCACAGCAACAGGGAAAGATGGCGCAATTCCTCGGAGCCCTAAGCCGAGCTCCCATAAACAGCAAAGAGCGGATTGATCTTCTAACGCCGTTTAAGATGGGCATGCAGTCCGGAGATTGGACGGCCCTTAATAACACCTGGCTCACAGCTGCCTCTAGAGAGGGCAACCTGGCACGGAAGCTTTCCGGCGGAATGTCCAGTCTGTTCCTGCAGCCTGGCACGGCATCATTCCCGCGCGCGGCGAACTCCATATCGCCGTTCGGAGGAGTGATTCAGCCGCAGGCAGCCAGCCGGAACCTGAGCGTAACTACCGGGCCAACGGCCATCAACATAACGATTCACGGCGCTGGCGACGACCTTGTTTCGAGAGTCCGGCGCGAGGTGATTCCTATTCTGAAAGAGCAAATGACCAGCGGAAACACCGGATTGAGGGAAGCTATCGTTAGAGCCTTCAACACTACGGCCGGAGCGTATTGACATGCCTGGAGCATTCCTAGCAACGAATCTCATCTCAGCCAGCGCAACGATTACGCCAAGCACGGAGGATAGCGCCTACCCTGCAGAGAATCTCTATGACAAACAGGCGGCCAATGTCTTCAGGAGTGAATCGCCCACAAGTTTGACTATCCTGATCGACTTCGGTGCATCCGTGCAGGCCGACACGATTGCTCTCATTAACCACAATCTGACGGCCAGCGCGACACTTAAACTTGAGGCAGACAATAGTTCCCCGCCAACGACTGATGTGGCAATCCCGACATACCGTCAATATGATCTTTGGAAATCATTTACGCTGACTTCCAAGCGATACTGGCTGCTTACGATTACCGACACGAATCCGGCGGACATCCAGATCGGCCAGCTCCTGCTCGGAGTGCGGACATTATTCCCGCGCGGCCGCCGGATCGGAAACTACTCGCCTGTCAGGGAAAAATCCAACATCAGCGGCGAAACCTATGCGGGAGTTTTTTGGAATTATCATCTCTACCAGCGGCGCAAGCTGAATCCGTCATTCCGGGTCGGCAGCGCGGCGGAATTCGCCATTTTTGAAGGCCTCGACCAGGCCGTCTACGGCAACCTGTTTCCGTTTCTTTACATTCCGGACGTTGCGGCCGCGGATTGCTACTACGTCCGCAAAGAGCCGGACTTCGCGCCACTGGAATATCATGGCCGATTGTATGGTCCCGAGCTCGTTCACGATTATCAAATGACCCTGATCGAAGAATCGAGAGGGTTGGAGGTGTTGGCGTAATGGCTCTGCAATTTTCGGATTTATTGCGAAATGCCCGACTCGACGCGATTCTGACCTTGTTGGGAGATTATCCTGTTTTAAGAATTCGCAGTGGAGATCCGCCGGCTGCCTTGGAAGACGAGGACACTGGAGATATCCTCGTCGAATACACGCTCGCAGATGGATGGTGGGCCGCCGCCGTTGGAGGGGTAAAGGCGTTGACATCGTCAATACCCGCTACCGACGCGATTGCTACCGGAACTGCCGGGCATTTCAGAATTTACGCCGAAGATCCCAGTGGAGATGTCGCGCACTTGCAGGGAACGACATCGGAGGCCGGAGGCGGCGGAGATATGATTCTCGGATCGGTAAGCATCGAAGCCGGGAAATCAGTGGCAATCACAAGCTTCACCTTAACGGACGGAAACGCAGGAGGATAAAATGTCCCTCGCATCGGTGGGAAGTGGAACGCAGACGGCGACAATAAATGAGGAGCATACGCTCGACACCGAGACGGCGGCGGGCGTTTATGTCCTTGTCGTTGATATGTCAAATCTCGTCAATGGAGATGCCGTCACGCTCAATATAAAAACAAAATATGCAAGCGGAGGGACGTCGAGAGTCGCCTATTCCGCATCGTACGCAAACGTGCAAGCGGAGCCGAATAAATACAGCGTTCCCGTCCCGGTAGATGCGCAGATCATTTGCACACTCAAACAAACTACAGGAACAGGACGAGATTTTTACTGGAATCTTTTGAAAATGTGAGGTTGAAAATGGGCGATTGGCCATCTGATGCTTATGGATTTGCAGCACGATCAACAGGAAATCCGCGCGTCAATAAGCAGACCGGGGGAAGCGGCAATACCAAAACCACATACCAGGAAGTTATTGCATCTACGCCTTTTGATGGCTATGCGCTTGTAACCTTTCACATGGCGGACTCTTCGGATTTTTTGTTTGATCTGGCGATTGGTGCTGAGGGAGCGGAAGTAGTGATCCTTAGTAATCTTATAGGCAGTTGTCCGGGTACAGCCCTTTATGAAACCAGCCCCGATCTTCTTATACCAATTCTGATCCCGGCAGGCACCCGCATATCCTACAGGCTGCAAAGCTATGGCGCGTCATTATGGAGCAATTGCGCTGTCTCAATAGTTAGGGCGGGGAACTTTTCAGGCGTGAAATCGTGTCAATTTATCACAACCTATGGTGCGGCGACGGCAGACAGCGGGGGAACATCCATCGACCCCGGAGGGTCCGCATTGACAAAGGGAGCCTACGTTCAAATTACAGCCGCGACCACGGCGAGGACCAAGGGTTTGATTCTTGGCATAGGCGGTCAACGCAATACAACCAGGACAACTTGTTATTGGTATCTTGATGTTGCGATAGGGGATGGAGACGAAGTAATTATATCGGATTACTACATAGCATGCAGATCGGAAGGCGATCTTGTCGCACCGGTTCGATCCTGCATCATTCCGGTGGACATTCCGGCCGGAACCGAAATAAGCGTGCGCGCATCCTGTTCCATTACCGACGCCACAGATAGATTATTGGATGTCGTTCTCTACGCATTGACCTAAATATGATCACACTTAGAAACGCAAATCTGATTTTGCAGGATGCGTGGACAGATGACATCACCGGCAATCTGGCGCAAACGCTGGAGGACGCATCCATTGCATCGGCCGGAACGGTGGAGACCGGATCGTCCTCCGAGCCTGAATTTGATATAGAGACCGCATTTACCCTAACAGATGAGCCTGATTATCACGACCCGCAACCTGCGAACCTGATTGCAGGAACAGAGGATTTCGCAACTGAACACAGCCCCACGCAATTCACCCGCTATTCTGAAAACACGCAAGGAACACTCACGATAGAAGAAGGGCTGGCAAAAATCATTCATGATTCCGGCGCGGCACGAAACGACATAGTTACCCTGACCGGAACTGAATATGACATGCCGGATGCGTTTATCTCTATTGAAATTCCCGCCATCCCGAGCGGGTCGACCGGTTATGACAATGGCGGAGTCGGCCTGGTCAAAGATGAGGATAATTTTATTTTTGCTAATGTTGACAGGGTAGCGGGGCAGGCTAGAATCCAAATCAAGATTGGCGGATCAAATCATTTCATGTCTGTCGTTAGTGGTCAGACCTGGCTTTCGGCTCCCTTTAAGCTGGCGCTTTCGTTGGTTGGTAATTCCGCCTGTTTGTATAAAGACGTTGGTGGCGTGTGGACTTACGTTACAGGAGCCACCGTGGGCGCCTATTACGACTTCCGTACCCTCGGAAATTTGGCAGGTTGGCAAGTTGGATTCACGCTTGCAACGGCCGATGATGCGGAATGGCATTTTGATAATTTGAAATATGGAAGTTTCGGCGGCGTCGGCATAAGGGATATGTCAATCGTGACCAATCCCGATGGAACACCGTATCTGTTCGAAACCTCAAAAACCTATTTTACGGCGACACTGCCGGACGGCAGAGGAGTAGCGCATACCGGCGTTTTTTCATTCGATTTAAGCGATTATACTTTCGAGCAAGTCTCCGCAATAATGATTTCGCGCAACGGGAAAATATACGCCGACCTGGCTGCGCACATAATCCTTGATGGAAACAATTCCAGACTCACGATATCGACCTGGGGTAATGGCTTTGGATCGACGCTGGATGTTCTATATAAGTTCATCCCGTCGCATGCCATTTTGTCCGGAGCTAATGTCATCGCCGACCTGGCCACGCTGGCGTTACCGAATGTTCCGGGTGGAGGAGGATCTTACGATTCATTCCTGGTATACGACCGGATAAACAAAAGATGGCTGCTTGCCTACGTCATAACGGACGATACGGATTTTGTCGACCATCCCTTTTATGCTGCCGCCGCGTATTCAACTGATTTTATTACATGGACTGCGATCGGGGCCGACAGTGGAAACAACGGATATGAAGGCGCAAAGATTCTTCCGAGTGGCGATACCTTCGTGATATGCGTTGGCGGACCGGCCGGCGACAGTGATAGTTCGCGCGTTTACAATGCTGCGATGGAATATCTTGGGCCTTTGGATGCGATATTTGACGGATTGACCTACACGCAACCGCATCCGATGCTGTTCCGCTATGGATCAAAATACATAATTCTAACCTTTGATCACACGCAGATGGCCTATGGGGCCGAATGGACACATGGACAACCCAAAATATACGAAGGGGAAGTTCCCGCAGCCCCGGAGTTGTCCGGAATTGTCGCCGATACCCTTTCGGTCATCCAGGAAAGCATAGCCGCCACGCTCCAGAGCCATCTGATAGTAAGCATTTCCGACACCCTTCAGGTTATAACCGACGCTTTCGAACCGCCGCCCGTTGAGGCCGCCGAACTTGTGGGGGCAATCGCTGACACTCTCGGAATCCCATATGATGAAGCATTGGCGTTTATTACAGATCATCTCGACGGCAGTGTTGGTGATTCACTATCGGTCATCCAGGATCAGATCGCTGCAATTCTCATCGACATGACTGCGGGCTCGCAACGATGGGTCGCTCCGGTTTCAATCACGCCCGTTACTTCCGCTCTAAGTCCTTTATATTTAGCTGCGCATCCGGTTCGACATCCCGATTGGTATTTCGAGCCAAGAGTAAAAAGTTACGGCCTGTTTACGCGCGCGATTTCGGCGCCTGTGGGATTCGTACAAACCGGCGATGGAAACCTTACTGTTCTCGATCCCGACAATTCCGTGCGCCGTCGGATAGCCACGAGAAGCGTTATGAGAGCGGCAACCGAGATTAAGCTCGGGCCGGAAGGAGGAAGCTACGCGTCCTTTCTCAGGCCGTTGAGCAGGCAGATTGGGATCGTGGGCCAGCCGGCGGATGGCGAGCTTTCATTCCCGCTGATCGATAATATCAGTAGTTATCTTGAGCAGTCCATTCCGGGCCTGATCGACCTTGCAAACTTCCCTAATCTACCGGAAGCCTCGGCGGGCGAATTTGCGCCGATCATATTCGGGCATGTTTCTTGCCGTACTGAAAAAGTAAGCGTCCCTTCCGAAGGAAATGCCTGGGGCCGGACAATCTATCAGCTAATGGCGAAGCTTTATTCCGATATTGACGGCGGAGCAATCCGGGCCATTCATGTGGATTCGACGGCTCATAAATATCTCATAGCAAGGCATCCGTGCCGCGAGGTTGAGGTGTGGCGCAAGGAAATAGGGGAGGATTCCTTTTCTCCTGTTGCCACTAGCGGATACACTCGTCTAAACGAAACCCTGGCAAGCGGCCACACTTGCGAGCTTATCCAGTTTGATGCTGATCAGGAAGGCGCGGAAATTCGCGTGAATGTCGACGGAGTGTTTGACGATACCCGCTATACATTTGTCGGCTTTTACGGAAAATATGCAAGCGATTATCTTACCCACATCGGCCTGATCGCAAGGGATACCTTTGTGGGCGAAAACGTATTCTCAGAGCTCGCCGGCTCGAACGATGATAGCGGCCTGACAAGCTTTGAGGATACCGATATTCCCGCTGATTCCAGGATTTCCGCGATTAAGGTATGGGAAGGAGCCAGTTATCACATCTACGCGATTCAGCTTGAGTACACGGACGCCGATGGCATTGTGACAGAAGGAACAAAGCACGGTGTAACCGGCGGCGATCTGAGTCGCTTTGAAATCCTGCAGGATGAATATATAACGGAAATCTCCGGCCATACCGGAGAACATGTTGATGAGCTCGTCATCACCAGCAATCTGGTAAGCATCGCATATGGCGCCGAGGCCGGGCATGATGATTACAGACTTTTTGTAAATCAATCAACCGGAGTTAATTTCGCCGATGTGATCCTGGAACTCCTAACCGGATACATTGGAATAACAAAAAGCATCGATCGGATAAACCTC
>Ga0316626_10000388_pt1 | contig 16649 bp, 9 predicted proteins | sample OWC_Aug_T1_C1_D5_FD_207656 | JGI IMG/M metagenome (GOLD analysis project Ga0316626, IMG submission 207656) | Wetland soil microbial communities from Old Woman Creek delta, Ohio, United States - OWC_Aug_T1_C1_D5_A | ecosystem: Environmental > Terrestrial > Soil > Wetlands | place: USA: Ohio...
GAAGCGACAGCGGCACGGTTCAAACTCAAGTACGCGCCGAGCCTCTCCCAGTTCCGGAACCATGCCGGCAGCGACCCCGCGGCCCAGATCCAGTTCGCTTACGATCAGGGTTTCACGGCCATGTTCGATAATGGGATCATGAACCGGCCCGTCGAACAGCAGGAACTGATCGCCCGGGAACTGGCCAGGCGCGGCATGGCGCTCGGCCCATTCGTCCTTTACGCAGACTTCGGCAAAAAGAGCTTCGTGACCCGTGACAAGGACGTGAGGGAGATGCTCCTCCAGAAGATGAAAGACGGCGTCGAGACCATGAAGCGGACAGGCTGCAAACAGGCTCTGGTGGTGCCGGGACGCCTCGACGAGAGTCTCGCCTGGGATTATCAGACGGCCAACGTCATAGAGAATCTGCGAGCCTGCGTCGACATCTGCCAGCCTGCCGCACTGGTCATCGTGCTCGAGCCGCTCAATCCCAAGAATCACCCCGGACTGTTCCTGACCAGGATTCCGCAGGCGTATGCAATCTGCAAGGCCGTAAACAGCCCGTCGTGCAAGATCATCAACGACATGTATCACCAGCAGATCACCGAGGGGAACCTCATCCCCAATATCGAAGCCGCCTGGGATGAGATCGCAGCGTTCCATATAGGCGACAATCCGGGACGGAACGAGCCTACCACGGGCGAAATCAACTACCGGAACGTTTTTAAATGGATACACGGCAAAGGATATCAGGGTGTCCTGTGCATGGAGCACGGACAAAGCAAACCCGGCAAGGACGGCGAGCGGGCGGTCATCGAGGCCTACCGCGCTTGTGACCAGTTCTAACCGGATGGAAAGGAGCAAAAACCATGGATAACCCGGATAATGCATCGGTAACCCGGCGTGACTTCGTCAAGACGGCAGCTGCGGCCTCGCTGGCAGCGGCCATGCCCGGAAACCTCGGGCTCTTCGCTGCCGGATCGGACATGATCAGAGTGGGAGTAATCGGCTGCGGCGGGCGCGGCACCGGCGCGGCACTGGATTGTCTCAACGCGGACCCGGGAGTGGAAATCGTCGCGATGGGGGACCTGGTGCCCGACCGGATCGAGGGTTCCTTCAAGAAGCTCAGTGAAGCTTTCCCGGAACGGATCAAGGTGCCGGTCGAGCGCCGTTTCACCGGATTCGACAACTACCTCCAGGTATGCGCCTGCCCGGACGTCAATCTCATCGTCACCGCCGCCCCTCCCGGCTTCCGCCCAATTCACCTGAAGGCGGCGGTTGATGCCGGCAAACACATATTCATGGAGAAGCCTGTCGCGGTGGATCCCGTGGGCGTCCGCTCGGTGATCGCCTCCTCCGAACTGGCAAAGCAGAAGGGCCTGGCGGTCGTCGCGGGAACGCAGCGACGGCATCAGAAGCGCTACCTCGAGCTCATGAAACGCATCCATGACGGGCAGATCGGAGAGATCGTCTCCGCGCAGTGTTACTGGAACCAGGGCGACCTCTGGGTCAGGAGGCGCGCCGAAGGCATGAGCGAGATGGAGTGGCAGTGCCGCAACTGGCTCTATTTCGCCTGGCTCTCCGGCGACCACATTGTCGAACAACACGTGCACAACATCGACGTGGTGAACTGGGCGATCGGGGCCATGCCCAAAAACATCATGGGCATGGGCGGACGCCAGGTCCGCATCGCCCCCGAATTCGGCAATATCTTCGACCACTTTTTCGTCGAATTCGAATATCCCAACGGAGTCCGTGTGGCCAGCATGTGCCGGCAGACCAAGGGATGCGCGGAACGCGTCGAAGAACGCATCGTCGGCACAAAGGGAGTGGCGTTGAGCTCCGGCGAGATCCAAGGGAAGAAAGCCTGGAAATACAATGACAAGGAAGGCAAACCCTACGTTCAGGAGCACGTCGACCTGATTGCCTCGATCCGGAAGGGGAAGGTTCTCAATGAAGGCCGCCAGATCGCCGAAAGCACCTTGTGTGCGGTGATCGGCCGGATGAGCGCATACACGGGCCGCGCCATTTCCTGGGAATGGGCGATGAACTCGTCGAAGCTCGACCTTTCGCCGGCCAAGTATGAGTTCGGACCCAACCAGACGGACCCTGTGGCAATCCCGGGTACGACTGAACTGATCTAGCCTCGATTTCCACGGCACCGGAACGGGCTGACGATCGCTGGTCGATTCCCTTTGGCCTGTGCTGCAGATGTGGCGGTTCCGTCGAGAACTCTGGCGATATCGAGTACCCACTGGACTCGCTTATTTGGTTATGTAGCCCTTCTCCCGATAATAGCGGGCGGCACCGGGATGCAGCGGGACACCGAATGCCTTGCCGACCCTGAAGCGGTTATACGAAAACGTGTTGTTGCTCCACGCAAACAGGTCCTGCTGTTCGTCGAGCGCCTTCGCCACGGCATAGGCAAACTCATCGGGAACGTCCGCCCGACCATAGACGACCGTGCCGGACCGGGCGACCGTCGGAATTGTCCGGTCGATCCCTCGCAGGAAGCCAATTGGCAGGCTTCGGCGCTCGAGTTCGAAATCCCCGGCCATTTGTACGAGCAGATCTTCGGGCAAGTCCAGGTAGTTGAGGCGCGTAGTCTCGCTGATTTCGTTGAAAAGACTGAATTCGGGAGGATTGCCCCTGCTTGCTTCGTGGATGACAACATCAAAGTTTCTGCGCCCTTCGGCGTTGGACCTCACCATCCGGCCGCCCCAGGATTCGAGTTCCTTTGCGGTAATCCCGAAATAGGCAAGTACGGCATCCGAATAGGCAGCCTCGAGATTACCCATGATACGCACGGGCAATTTTTTCTCCCTGATTTGGCGCAGATCGGTAATGCCGGAGTCGGCCTTCACCGCGACTACCAGATACAGAGGATCCTGAATGTTAGCCAGGAGGCGCAGGTGCTTCATCGGTCCGTCAGGTGCATATTTACCGATACCCTGATACGCCTCCCAAAGGAAGTGCGCAGCAGTTGCGCCGAAATCGACAGGACCATCAGGAGGAGGAAGCGGCGTCAGTGATTCGGGCTTCGGAGCAGGCCCTTTTTTCGCTTCTGCGACGATCCTGGGGGCATCCACGCCCGAGCAGGTATAGCAGACCTGAACATCGTAGCCATAAGGCTGCATAGCCGACTTCACGATCTCTGCCATGGCGCCCCAAGGACAGGCTTTGCAGGCGCCGCCAAATACCGGTTTCTTGAACTTGATGCCGGTCTGTTGTGCCATGGCCCTGCCGTACATCCCCGAACAGAACAACAAAGACGACAGCAAGAGTACGCTCCAATGCGCAATCCTGCGCATAAACGATCGGGCTGACATTGGGAAATTTCCTTTCGGCCGTTTCCTATCAGATGCCTCCTGACTTTATGTTGGCCCCCGACACTTTCCGCCTGTTTCGGGAGGCGATTCGACATCTATTAGGCTTCGCAAAAGACAACGGCAAGAATTGAAACGAATCAGAATCCGAGCAGCGGTGGAGCGCGGGCGTGCCGCCCGCAAAAAACCCCGGCTTTGCCTTCCTTGGGCATGCGGGCGGGACGCCCGCGCTCCATCCTTATTCGTCACCACATCCCGCGAAACTCAACAATTAAGGGATCGGCTGCCAGTTACAGCCGGTGGCCCGCCGTGGGAGGAATCGGACTTGACCGGAATCCACTGTTGCGCCAGGCGGGCTCGGGCCGGGAGTCGCCCGAGCCTTCGAATGTGGGCACCGAAACCGTCCGTCCGAATTTGGCTCTGTCCTATCCGCGACCTTCCCCCTTAGAAGGCAATTTTAAAAGCTAACTGCAGAATACGCGGGTCTGCGGCAGTAGTGATCTTTCCGAAATTGCCCGATGTGAACGTGGTGTTTGGATTGCCGAAGCGCGCGTGGTTAAATACATTGAACGCCTCAAAGCGAATATCGAAATTCACGGCCTCCGTCAACGGAATGATGCGCCACAGGGCCGCGTCAAAATTCCACGCCGAGGGGCCGCGCACGATGCCTCGTCCGGCACTGCCGTAGGTTCCGGCAGCATTGCGCGCGAATTGGTAAATGTCAAACCACTGGTTGATGGTCGGGTCATCCAGATTCGGATTGCCGGCCACATTTGGTCGATCCATCCCGACTGCGGTGAGGGAAGCGTCGGTGCCCGTCATGACCGTCAACGAGCTCCCGCTGACGTAATTGAAGATCCCCGACAATCCCCAGTTGCCCGCGACCGCCTGAAGCCATTTGGTAGCAAATTTCGGGGTTTGCGCAACCATGGAGAGGTTGAAAATATGACGCCGATCCAGGTCGCAGTTCCCCCATTCCGCATTGCGGTTGTAGGGATTCTGGTACATGCTGGTGATATCCTGACCCACTTCGCCGTGATTGAGGCAGTGGGACAACGTGTAATTGGCGAGCGCCGAGTAGTTGTGACTGAAGCGCCGGTTCAGGGAGAGCTTCAGACCGTTGTAGCTTGCGTTGGCGCCGTCATCGGTTATATAGAGATTCCCGATATACTTCCCGTTCGGCTGATCGGAAAGGGACAGGATTCTGCGCGCGTCGGTGGAGCGGGTGCTGGAGCAAGGGGTGTATGTCACACCCCCCAGGGTGCATGAGGCGTCCGGGAAATAGACGGCGGGGTTCTGAGCATAGCTCAGCCACTGGTGTGTCGTCTTGTTTCCCATGTAGGTTGCGCCAACCAGCCAGTCGATTCCGATTTGTTTCTCAAAGGACAGGTTCCACTGCTGCATGTAGGTGGGTCGCGCCTCATCCGCTTCAAATACGTACTTGGCGCTGGTCGGGAAAATGAAATCGGAAGGGAATTCCGTCGGCGGTGGAAACGGGTCGCCGCCCGGATACGTGGCCCACGGATCCGAGAGCTTAACCCCTGAGAGCGATATCGTGTATCCCCACGGTGGGTTCAGCGGTACATGCATCGTATGCCAGAGGTAATTCTGGCCGCCGTAGAAGATGCCGTAACCCGCCCGGATCGTCTCCTTGCCCAGGCCCCGGGGGTCAAAAGCCAATCCGATGCGCGGTGCGAAGAGATTGTACTTTGGATTCAGCCCCGTAACTCTTCCCTCAAAGTCCGGGTCGCCCGGGAAGGTCACCCCCGGAGGTGCATTCACAAAAACCTGGCTTCTTTCGACTGCGTCGAACCCGGCGCGGCTCCACCGCATTGCATACTCGTATTTGCTGACCTGCGGAAGCCATGGATCCCAGCGCAATCCCAGGCTTAACGTTAACCGCTGCGACATTTTCCAGTTGTCCTGGACATACAGCGCCGGGCTGTTCTGCTTCTCGCGGCCGATCTGCCCGCCGCCCTGCAGCAGCGTGGTCATGTTTCCCGTCATGAAATCCGCAAGCGCATTGCCGCCGATTTGCCCCGTGAAAGTCATGCGGGGGTTCATCTGAAATGGGCCGAGTGAGTTCATCCGCGTCTGATTCCAGGTGAAGCCGAAGGAGAGCTGATGTTTCGCCAGTGCGAGTTCGATGGTCTCGGAGACGCCATAGACATTCGTGTAAACGTATCCGGGAAGGGTCGCGAGCGGGAACGAGAAATAACCCGAGGCAGACACCTGGCCGACATAGTCGGGGAACATGGCGGTTATCTTGGACCCCAGTTCATCCATGGTGGGATTGTCGGGATGGGGGAGCCGCTGCACGGCGGAACGGGAGTAGCTGAGGCGGAACGAACTGACCGTCTTTGGGTTGATCACATACGTATCTCCCAGCGTGATGGACTGTACCCGGTTAGGGAGGCCATTTCGGGTTGTCAGGAGGTTTTCCGGGTCCATGTATGCAGCCTGATCGTAATCGTTGATGTAATACCGGCCGAAGATATGGTCGCTCGTGGTTCGCTGCCAGTCGATTTTCCCCACCGCTTGATACGCATTGGTCTTGGTGACGATGCCATACTGGATCTTACCGCAGGGATCGGTTGCCACCGGCAGCCTCGCGAAAAAGTTCATCGCCACCGGGTCCACAACGCCCGGGAGAAGGACGTTGTCCTTGGCGATCGCCGATGACAGATTAACCTGCTTGGGCTGGCAGGGGGGCGCCAGGATCTGGCGAAAGTCGCCCTGCAACACGGCTGCCGTCGGAACGTACGAAATCTCCGTGACCGGGGCGGTGCGCAGGGTGGTGCCCTGAAGGCCGCCGAAGAAGAAGAGTCTGTTCTCCAGGATGGGGCCGCCGAGCGTGCCGCCGAACTGGTTCCGTTTGAGGGAATCCCGCGTCGGCGCGAAGAAATTCCGGGCGTTCATCGCGCCGTTGCGCACAAACCAGAAGGCGTTGCCGTGGAAGCTGTTCGTGCCTGATTTGGTGATGACATTGACTGCGCCACCCGGCATGCTCCCATAACTCGCCGGCAGGGAACTTGTTTCCACCCGGAATTCCTGCATCGCGTCGGGAAACGGCAGAGGCAAGCCGATGTTCGTTCGCGGGTCAATGTGCGTGCCGCCATCCAGCACGTAGTTGGTCGCGTTCATCTGCCCGCCGGCAACCGAGTAAGAGGAAGATTCCGCGTGGTTCAGGTTGCTCTTCATCGTTGTGCCTGTGTAAGCCACCGCGGCGCCGGAGAGCGCGATCAACTGCGACACATCCCGTCCGTTGAGCGGAAGGTCGACGACGCGCCTTTCGTCGATGACCTGGCCGATGCCCAGACTTCGCGACTCCACCATCGCCGCGTCCGCCCGGACTTCCACAGTTTCGGTAATGGCGCCTACTTTGAGTGTGACGTTGAGTATCGGGCTGCTGTTTACCTGCAGCACTATGCCTGTCTGCGTGTACGTCGCAAAGCCCGGCGCCTTCACCTGCAGGGCATATGGGCCTGCCGCAAGGTTGGTAATCGCGTAGGATCCGTTCATCGCGCTCCGCACGGTCCGCGATGCCGAAGTAGCTGTATTTGTTATCGTGACTTCCGCGTCCGGCACCGACAGGCCGCTGGCATCACGCACAACGCCCGACACCTGCGAAACCGGTGCGACCTGGGCCTCCAGACGGAAGCACGGCGCAAGAAGCACAAGCATTGCAAGAAAGCTTCGTTTCATCGTCCCCCCCTTTATCTCATCCGGATGGAATGTCAAAGCCCTGACCCGAGGCGATATGCATATCCTGGTCGTTGCGGCCTGTCACGGCAACCTGCAGAATGACGGCGCCGGGCGCTCCCATTGCTTACATCACATCGAACCGCAGGGTCCGGTTCGCACATCGCCCGAAGGAATATTTCCTGACAGCAAAAGGGTGCGGTACCGCGTGAGATCATGCGCGTGAGGCCGAAAGCTGATCTGGACCAAATTGTCATCTCACACCCTGACGCAAGCCAAGACCTGAGGATCCGGCCTTCCAGGGGAAAGCCGCACCTGAGAGGAATCCGCAAATCCATCACTGCAGCAGCATGCATGCAGCGCCCTTCGCGGGCCCGCGCCGTGTGATGTCATGAGGTTCCCGGCCGCCCACCGCTGATGCGACGGAATTCCGTTCATGGGCTGAGCATAGCGTCTGTGTGTTGCCGCACCGCCCGTCGGGAAATCGAGAGCACTCTTCGTTTCCCGGCCTCCGCCACGATTGTTGCTGTCCTCTCCCGCTAATGGTGCCAGTGTTGGGGTCAGATTAGGACTAACAGGGGCGCCATGTCAATAAGTTTCTGATATATCAAACGGCAAGCCACCCTTCGACGGCACGCGCCCGGGCTTCCTCCGCAGGGGTGCAGCGCCTCGCGCGCCGGAGTCCTCTGCTGCAGGGTCGGGAAGCCGGCATCATCGCGATGCGAAGACTTCCATGGAAGTTCATGGCGGTCCTGCAGGTCTTGGCGGTTCCAATCGCATCGAGGGATCAACAGGTACTCGTGATTGGGTTCTTCATGCTGGCAGGATAGCGGAATAGCTCGGAAGTCGTTTGATCTTCAGTCAATACTGTCATAACATAACCTGTTTATGATTGCATTTCATTCAACGCAAAATTTGACGGCGCTGCCACCAAGAAGCAGCCGGCTGCATCACCGGAAAGAGATCGCAAATGGGGAGCACCTCTGAAAATCACAGTCTTGCGGACAAGGCCTATACAATTGTCCGGCACCGGATCCTGCGCGGGGAACTTGCGATCGGCGAAGGGATCTCGCGCAGAAAAATCGCGGCCGAACTTGGCATGAGTCTGCTGCCGGTCATGGAAGCGCTGTTGCGCCTCGAAGTGGAAGGCCTGTTGGAGAGCCGTCCGCGCGCGGGAACCAGGGTGCGGATTCCAACGCAGGTGGACGTCGTAGGACATCACGTGGTGCGGGAGGCACTGGAAACCCAGGCTGCCAAGCTGTTCACCCGGGAAGCGACCCGGAGCGAGCGCGCGTCAATAATGAAACTGGCGGCGCGCGTAGACGCGGCCGCTAAATCGGATCCAGTCCTGTTTGCCAGCCTGCACTACAGGCTGCACCGGCGCATCGTGGAATGCACCCATTGTGCTGCGCTGCTGCGGGCGGTTGAGAATACGCAAGCGCTCTGGTTCACCTGGCTCTGTGCCATTTTCCCGCGCCTGCCTATCCACTCCCTGGGCGAACGGGATCACCAGGATTTGATGGAGACCTTGATTCGTGGTACCGAGGAGGAGGCGGAAGAGAAAATGAAAGTACACGTCAAACTGGGCTTCCGTCAAGTGATGGATGGGATCGAGCCGTACATCCGATTGCGGAAGCTCCAGGGGGACACCTATTCCCGCACGACCAATAACCGCGCCGAGGCTCCATCGTAAGGCTTTTGCCGCGCCATCGACTTGCCCTGATCAGGACAGGACCGCTGAGTTTGGCAAAAAACCACGCATGAAAACGAAATGCCGGAGAGGGCGCCGGCTGCCAGCCGGCGCCCTTTATCAATGGGAACCTCAAGTCCCGTCCGGCGGCCGGGGCCTGCCGGGTCAGGTTATCAGAACGAATACTTCAAAGCGAACTGCATGATGCGCGGATCCCGGGCGGTATTGATCTGTCCGAAGATTCCGCTGGTGAAAGATGTGATCGGATTGCCGAACCGGGCATGATTAAAGATGTTGAAGATCTCGGCGCGGAAGTCAATCTTGTGTGACTCGGTAATCGGGAATGTCCGGGACAGCGCAAGGTCCAGGTTCCACGCTCCGGGACAGAGTATGATGCCCCGCCCGGCGTTGCCAAAGCTCCCGGTCGCCGGTCGGGCGAAAGCAGTGGTGTCGAACCAGCGCTCGACAGTCGGATGATCCAGCTCAGGGTTGCTGACCAGGTTGGGCCGGTCGGATCCCCCCGTCAACGAGTTGTCCACACCGAGCGAGACCGTAGTAAAGTTTCCGCTCATCGCCGTGAAGATCGTCGATGCCTGCCAGTTGTGCAGCAACACCTGGATCTATCGCGTGTCGAATTCCGGTGTCGAACCAGGCGCGATCGAAGATACTGGCCTTGTTCTGAGCATGGTGCGGCAGAAGAAACGGGTCCCACCGCAGGCCGAAATTCGCCGTGAGGTTGGAGTTGATCCAGAAATTATCATGCACGTAGAGAGACGGGAGTGCATGCGCTCGTTTCCGATCTGGCCGTTGTCCTGCGAGAACGTGGACGGCTTGCCGATCATAAAATCAGCCAGGGAATTTCCGGTTGTCTGGCCGTTGAAGGTGAAGTTGCCGTTCATCATGAAGCTGCCCTGGGAGTTCAGTGATGAGTAGACATAGTTGACCCCCGCGGAGATCTGATGGCGCCCCCGGATCATCGTCAGGTCTTCGGAAAGATGGAAATTGTTGGAGACCCATGGCCCCGGATTGCAGTTGTTGCAGGCGACTCCAAAGTAGTTGCTCACATTGAAATTCAGGTAGTTATTGACCTGCTGGTACACATTGGCGCCCAGCTGGGTGGGCGTCGGTACGTTGGAGGACAGGTACCGGATCATGCTCGACCGGGTATAGCCGAAGCGGAAAACGCTGACCGTAGTGGGAGACATAGTGAAGGTGTGGCCGATCACCGCCGTCTGCACGCGGCCTGCCAGGCTGGCACTCGCATCGGTTGACGTAGTGAGAAGGTTGTCCGTGAAATGAGGGGGGTGCTGGTAGTCCGTGAAGAAGTAACGAGTGAAGGCGGAGTGCCGGTCATTGATCTGCCAGTCCACTTTTGCCACGAACTGATTCTCGTGGTTGTCGCTTGGGATTCCGTAAACCGGCTTGCCGCATGGATCAGTGGATGTCGGTATCAGCTTCAACAGGTTCTGCGACACCGGAGCCAGCAACGAGGGATCTACCTTGTTTCCGACGAACGGCGCCTTCAGAGTTATTTGCTTGCCGTTGTTGCATGCGGGCGATGCGATGGCAGTAAAGTCGCCTTGCAGCACGACCGCGGTCGCTACATAGTTGGTGTTTGCCGCGGGGGAGACCTTCTCGTATGTGCCCTGATACCCGCCGAAGAAGAACAACTTGTTCTTGAGGATCGGGCCGCCAGGATGCCCGCCGAACTGGCTGCGTTTCAGGGAGTCCCTCTCCTTGGCGAAGAAGTTGCGCGCGTTGAAGGCGTAGTTGCGCAGGAACTCGAATGCACCGCCGTGAAACTCGTTGGCTCCCGACTTCGTTACCACGTTGACCACGCCGCCGGGTGCCATGCCGTAATTGGCCGGCAGCGAGCTGGTTTCGACCTTGAACTCCTGCAATGCGTCGGGGAACGGCAGAGGCAAGTCCACGTTCGACATGGGGTCCATATTAACCGTGCCATCCAGCAGGAACAATGTCTGGCCGCCGTGGCCTCCCGCCACCGAGAATGCGGAAGCCGTCGGGTAGTTGAAGTACTTTGCATTCACCAGGCACTGCTCTTCCATCCGGGAAGCCGCACGCCGGAGTCATAGTGAGCCTGTTCCAAGCCATCATTTCCCGGCATTCCTCCACAGGAGAAGATTGAGATCGGATATTTTCCTTATATGCAAGAAGAATGCGCGATGTCACTAAGATTCTGATATACCAGCTATCCGCCAGATGAAGGTGAAATCCTCATCCCCGCGCCTGGTTTGCGGCCTGTTCCATCCCATCCAGGTGCTCTTCTGCACTCCGCAGGGCGCGGCGCGCGTATTCCTCAAGCCCGATCTTTCCTGCAAGAGTATCGCCGGGAATCTCGAGCGCGTAGGGTATTCCGGACGGAAGAAACGAGAGAATCCCCCGGACATCGATGCCGCCGTCTCCGGGGAACAGCCGCTCCGAGCGCGCCGTGTGGATGAGCCCCTCCTTCGTTTTCGGCCTTTCTCGCGGCGCATCGCAGACGTGCGCGAAGCGGAACCATCTGCCAGGGAGTTTCTTCAACTCCGCGATGCTTGAATTTGACCGGTCGAAATGGAGGGTGTCGACCAGGATGCCGGCATTGGGTCGGTCGACCGCCAGCAGGACTTTCGCCGCCGCCGCAAGGTCCGGGGTTTCCGTCCAGGACGGAAACTCGAGATCGATGCCGATGCCGAGCTGCCGGGCAAGATCGCAGATTTCGGCAAAGCGCTCGGTTGCCCGCTCGCGATTCGGATCCGGCAGCTGGGTGATGACATGCCGGGCGCCGAGTTCGGCGCCGGTTTCAAGGAGCGGCAGGTAGCTGCGCGCATCGTTTGCAGGATCCATCCGGGCCAGTTCGATGTCCAAGACCCCCACCCCGGTGTCGGCCAATCGCGCCTTCGTCTCCCGCATGAGTGCGCGATCGGTCATCAGCGGGTAAAGCGGCTCAGCGGGCGTGACCCGGTTGAGACGAAGGCCAACGTAACGGTAACCCGCACGTGCCGCAACATCCACCATACGGGGCGGCGTCAGCGCCAGGACCGTAAGGTGGGCAAGCGAGTATTCGTGTTTCATGGCTCCATCTCCGTAGTTTCCCGTGACACCCTGTTTGCAGGAACAGGCGTGGAACATCCCCCTTGCTGCCAAACGTCGCGAGTGCAAAGCGGAGGATTCTGAACCCAATCTGTCGGCGGCATGCCGTTGCGACACAACGATAAGATCTTGGATCGTATCGTGTCAACATAATTCTGATATATCAATGACGAAAACCAGAGGCGGCTGCTGCCGATCCCTGATTCTGCCGGAGAGGGAGCGCCGGTCTCCTCTTGCAGGCAGCCATTCGACCCGGATCCCCTGGCCTGGTTCTTTCGCGAAGCTCACTAATTGTGTCCTCCGGTCCTGGACTTCGATCCGGACATCGACCTCCTCAAGGATCTGGAGTCGGGCAATGCCCTGCCGCTGATCTACCCCGGGCGTGACATTGCGCAGATGGCCCGCCGTTGCTGTCGCATTCAAGTTCTTGTCCAGGTTCAGGGTGGAGACTCCTGGAAGATTGCGACAGAAACCGGCTTCTCACGTATGGTGTGGCAGGGGTTTCCCATTCTCTGATATTCCAGATTTGCTGCTTGAATTCGTGCTATGCTATTCTCACCGTAGTTGATCAGGTGAGTCGGTCTCATGTCGCCAACGGACCGATCAAGCGACTCCGGAGGGTGTCACCTCAGGAGGCCGTGTCTGTCTGGCTCCACACCCTTGGGGGCAGAACTCCCTGGGGAACATGGATCTGTATCCGGACCCGTGCCCGTTTCGTGGGCGGGCGGTGCCAAGTGCAACAAGAGAAGCTCTTCTGAAGGGAGGAAAGTATGAAACGGCTTTGCCTGCATGTTGTCCTGGCTCTGGCGATCGGCGCGGCTTTGATAGCCGCCGTCTCGCCGAAAGGGGCCGTGCCCGAACGCTCGATCACCATCCGTCCGGACGGTACGGTAGTGGTCAATAATGCAACCGTGCCGCTGCCCGAGCTTCTGAGCGAAGGGGGCAAGAAAGTGCTGATGCGGACCAGACCGACCGAAGGGCCGGGCGCCCCCGTGCCCCTGCCGTCGGACATTTCCGACATGGCCGAGCTGCGGCGGGTTTACAACGAAAACCTCAAACCCAACGTCAACCATATGCGGGAGGTCTTTCCCGTCGATATCGAAGAAACGACGATCGATGGGATCTCCGCGGCGATCATTACGCCCAAGGGCGGGGTGCCCGAACGTAACCGGAACCGCCTCATGCTCAACGGGCCGGGCGGAGGTTTCCGCACCGGCGTCCGCGGCAACGGGTTGCTGATCAGCATTCCGGTCGCAGCCACGCTGGGTGTAAAGGTCGTGTCGATCCTATATCGCCAGGGCCCGGAGTACCGTTTCCCCGCTGCCAGCGAGGACCTATTGAAGGTCTGGAGATACATGCTGAAGACCTACAAGCCGCAAAACATGGGGATGGTCGGCTGCTCCGCGGGCGGCTCTCTGGTTTCGCAGACCACGGCTATCCTCATCCGGGACGGCTTGCCCGCGCCCGGCGTGCTTGGGGTTTACTGCGCCGGCCTGGGTTCCACGGCTGCCGGCGATTCCCAATTTTTCGGCGCGCTGTCCGTGACGAACGCTCCGGCCGGCAGGGCCCAGGGAGGCGGCGCAGGCGGAGCCCCCGCCGGCCCGGGTTATTTTACCGGCATAGACAGGAATCAGTTCATCGTCAGCCCGACTGTGGATGAGAAGCTGCTCGCCAAGTTCCCGCCGACGATCTTCTGCACGAGCACGCGGGACTTCGCCATGAGCGGGGCTGCGTACAGCCATCGGAAGCTCCTCAAGGTGGGCGTGGAAAGCGACCTGCTGATTTACGACGGCCTATACCATGGCTCCATGACCAATCCCGACTTCCCCGAGTCGCAGGAAGGCTATAAGCTGACCGCAGCGTTCTTCGACAAACATCTGGGAAAATAGCTTCGTGGAGGAACAGGAGCAGCACGGATACTGTTCCAGGCATAAACATGCCGTTCCCCGACGATGCACAGCGGCATCGCCTGCGTCGCGGCGCCTTGCATCTGCCTGTCCGGAGCTCGCGCCAAGGTGTAAACGTTATTCATTGACAGGCACTAACCGGGCATCGCGATATCACTGGTTTTCCGGCAGCCGCTTCAGGCAACTTGTTTTGCCTGTTCATCATTATTGATGTACAGAGCCGTAAACTGGCGGGTGAGGCCAGGACCCGAAGCGGCTAAGCGACGCAGACGCTCGGGAATGGGTGACTCGTCTGCCAACCGCCGGTTTTGAGGGAATTCACTGATTAGGCTGGACATGAGGCGGGATTCTGTGTTCTATATGACGCTGTCCGTTGTTCTGATATGTCAGAGGAGTAAACGCATCGGAGGCGTTTCCATAAGGAAGGAGGACCTATGTTCACCGTTCGACTCATCGTCGCGATCCTTTTGAGCGCGGTGATGCTCCCGGCTCAAGCGCCGCCGCCCGCCCCTGGCCTGACCGGGGAAGCCGCTGTGGCCGCTGCCGTCACGGGTCTCGAAAAAACGCAGATGACCGTGCAGGGACTTTCGCAGGCTCTGCGGACGCTGCAAACGAATTTGAAAGTGGCCGATTCCATCAAGGCCCAGGTCGACAAACTGGCCGCCGAGGCAACGTCCTTACAGAATGCGGGCAACGGTGGAGAAGCGCGCCGCCGCCTGCTTCATGCGATCGCGGTGCAGCGCGGCCTGCCCTGGGACCAGAAGGCTGAGTTCAGCGGTTCACTGGCGCTGAGTACGACCATGACGGTCACCGACTCATCGCGTCCCTTTTATGCCCGTCTGACGCAGAAATATTGGGCTCCGTATGCAGCGCCCGGCGGACTGCGCCTGCGGGTCACTATCGCGGATTTCGCGGCTCCGGACAAGATGGTGCGCGACCTTGGGACGTTTGAGGTTTACGCGCGCGACCTTGCGGAGGAACCGTACACTTTCTCTGCGAACCTGGCCGGATTGGCGGACGGCCCCTATCAGGTAGCGGCTGAGTTGCGCGATCGGGATTCGGTGCTGCGCCGACTGGCTCTGAACATATTGACGGTTCGAGATCTTGATTCGCAGCAGACCGCCGTCGATCAAAGACTCGCGAAAGTCAAAGGATTCGACTCAACCAAGGCTACGATCCGGTATCCGTTCGACTATGCCCGCGTGATCAACCTCGGGCGGCGCGATTTGATACCGGGCCGGAACCCCGAAGACAGCACGACCAACGCCTATTACGATTTTTCCGCCGAGATTCGCAATTCCCTCGCGCTGCTGAAGTCGCTGGAGGCGGGGAAAGACCCGTTGCTGAGAATCAAGGGGGAACACGAACGGCACTACGTTTTCACGGATGCCGGCGAGATCATGCCGTACCGCGTTTTCGTGCCGTCGAAATACGATGGCAAGACAAGACTGCCGCTCGTCGTCGTGCTGCATGGAGGCGGTGCTGACCACAACACGTATTTCAAGCTCAGGGGCCCGGTTTTGACTGCAGAGGCCGAAAAGCACGGATTCATCATCGTCACCCCTCTCGGCTACCGGCCGGGTGGAGGCTGGGGGCGCGCCATGCCGCCCATGGGTTCGACCGCTACCGCCGTGGACCCGGGGCGAGCGCGCATGGCCGAGTTGAGCGAGAAGGACGCCTTCAACGTGATCGAGCTCGTGTCGAGTGAATATGGAGTGGATCGATCGCGCACTTACCTGATGGGCAATTCCATGGGTGGTGGCGGAACGTGGCACCTGGGCGCGAAGTATCCTGAACGCTGGGCTGCTATTGCGCCCTGCGCAGCGACCACCGTCGGAGAGGGCTTCCCGATCGAGAAGCTCAAAGGGATGCCCCTCCTGTATACGGTGGGCGAAAAGGACAACGTCGAGAGGTCCCGTCAGATGATCCGCTGGGCCAAAGAACATGGCCTCGAAATCCCGTTCAACGAGATAAAGGATGGGACTCACGACATGTCCATCTGGATCAACCTGCCAAACATTTTCAATTTCTTTGAGAAATATCAACGCAAATAGGTTCCAGCCTCGCACGGATTCCCGAAGCCGCCCCCGGGCCAAGTGACCTGGCAGAAGAGGTCCGGGGACGGTTGTTATGCCGCGACAATATGTGCTCGGAAACAAGCGGATCGGCCTGAGCGATGATAAGTAAGGCTGGTAGCGAAAACAAGTACATGTTGTTCCGCGGCGGGCCCTAAGATAGAAATGCGGGTCTTGAGATTGACTCGACACTTGATCCTCAGACTCCGCCGCCCAATACCTTGTATAGTGCGACCAGGTTGCTCAGTCGTGCCAGGCGAAGGCCGACCATCTGCTGTTGACGGGCATAAACCGAGCGCTGGGCGACGAGGACGTTCAGATAGCTGTCGATCCCTCCCGTATATCGGGCTTCGGAAAGCCGATAGGTTTCCTGCAGCGTATCGATGAGTGATTGCAGTGCCTGCTGCTGCTCGGTCAGCGTGATGCGCAGGCTCAAGGCGTCACTCACTTCCCTGAAGGCCGCCTGTATCGCTTTCTCATACTCGGCGACTGCGATATCCCGATCCACCGTCGCCACCGCGTAGCCCGCCCGGCGGGCACCGGAGTCAAAAATCGGGAGTACCACCTGCGGGGCGAAATTCCAGGTTCCGGCCGCGGGCTTGAAAAGATTGGTCAGGTCGTTGCTGGTGACCCCGGCGGCGGCGGTCAGAGCGACACGGGGGAAGAACGCCGCGCGCGCCGCATTGATATTCGCGTTGGCCGCCTTTAACTGGTGTTCGGCCGCGAGAATGTCTGGTCGGCGAAGCAACAGGTCCGATGGCAAGCCGGGCGCAATTTCCTTTAAATCCCCGACGTTGCTCAGATCATCAGCCAGCAGATTGGACGTCACGGGTGCGCCGGCCAGCAGATTGAGCGCGTTTTCGTTCACAACCAGTTGGCC
>Ga0316626_10000389_pt1 | contig 16643 bp, 14 predicted proteins | sample OWC_Aug_T1_C1_D5_FD_207656 | JGI IMG/M metagenome (GOLD analysis project Ga0316626, IMG submission 207656) | Wetland soil microbial communities from Old Woman Creek delta, Ohio, United States - OWC_Aug_T1_C1_D5_A | ecosystem: Environmental > Terrestrial > Soil > Wetlands | place: USA: Ohio...
ATTGGTAACGAGCGTCAGCAGAATGGCTACACTGCTCAAGACTTGAGCCCACAGCGTTAGGGAAAGGGGGAACAAATTGGCTGCCACGGGCTGATAGGCAGCACCCAAAACCAAGGGCACCAGATTATTCCCGAGAAGAAGAACGCCGAATACCACAAACATCCCACCCACGGTCAGCCCGTTGATCAGCCGCTCTATCCATTGCCTGACGCTTTCGGTTTTGCCCTGGGCTTGCAGGGTGATCATAAGTGGGGCAAAAGCGATGGTAAATTGTGGAATGGCCAGAGCGATCGTGAGATACACGTTATTAGCAAGTCCAAAATACGCCACCTGCACATAATCAGGGTAGAATAATCGCACCAATACCTCTCCGCTACATTGGAAGGCGGCAGAGAGCAGGTTGAAAATGAGAAAGATAAGGCCGAATCGGAGATAAGGAGTGAGATAACGCACGTCCGGACGTAATTCCGTCCAAGAAAGATAGGGTTTGCCCCACCAGACACCGATGGATAGGACAATTAACTCGGTAAGCCATAGTCCCAGGAAAGCCCCCTGCAGGCTGGCCAGATAAAAACCGATGATGACCAAGAAAAGGATAAACCAGTGGCGAAGAATTTCGCCCATTCCCCAACGTGCTGCTTGGTTGAGACCGAGGAAGAGGGTGAAAAAAGGATGGCTCGCTGCTCGAGAAAGTAGGGTGACGGACATCGTTACGAGGAGGAGGAGGTCAAGGTCAGTCAGCCACAAGGAGGTGAACAGCAAATACAAACACGCGCATAAGGCACCGCTGCCCCAGCTTACCGCCAATAAGTTGCTAAAAAACTTTTGGAGTTTCTCCTTGTCTCCTTGAAGCATGAAATGTGGGACATATCGCCCCATGACTTGGGCGGAGCTAAGATCACTGCCCCACACGAACCAAAGGTAGAGAGAAGTGACCAGTGCATAGCGTCCAAAGTTGCCGGGTCCCATCATTCGAGGCACCAGGACAGCGAAGAGGAAACCGGCTACGATATGGAATCCTCTTTGAGCCAGAAGGAAGCCAGCATTTCGAACGGTGATTCGTGCTTCGTCAATCATAATGCCCTGATAAGGATGTTGGGTTGCTCTTCCGGAGGATTTGTCTACCCATTTCCCGCAAAAAGCCTGCCACGTTTGTTCCTTGCGACAGGAAGATCAAAGCCAAAAACAAATACTTTTTGGGTCCCTGGATCTCCGACAATGGATAGCGTAACATATTCATATAAAACGAAAAGGGTTCTAACCTAAAATGGTCCAATCGGCGGCGGGCACGGAGTTGGTGAAAGCGGAAGGCGCCGCGACCATAATTGAATTGCTGCCTGAAGAAACTGCGAAGTGTCAGTCGATGCGCATGGTAGATCAGGGCTTCTGGTGCATAGGTCATCCGGAAGCCATGACGAAGCCACCGTTCGCAGAATTCTCGGTCCTCCGCTCCTGCACGTGGGAAGGCCAGATCGAAACCGCCTATCCGATGGAAACTATCTTTGGGTAGAGTTAAATTGTTGGATGTAAAGAAGTGTGCTTGGTCAGGAGTCGCATTATAATAAGTATAGAGATATCGAATGAGGAGATCGCTCGCCGTTGAGAAGGGATTGTGGGGGAATAGAGTGAGAGTCCGTCCCCCAATCATGTTATCCGGAGTTTGATTGAAACGTAGGGCCAGAGTCTTGAGCCAGTCCGCGGCAGGGGTGCAGTCATCGTCTGTAAAAGCGAGGAACTTACCGCTTGCGTGTGTGGTGCCTTTGTTGCGAGCGATGGCTGGGCCGCTATGGGCTTGGGTGATCAGTGTGATGTCAAACTGATTGCAGAACGAGGAGACGATGGTTTTAGTAGGGGTTTTGCTTCCATCATCCACCACAATCACTTCAAACCGCTCCCGGGGGTAATCCAGACGAGCTAGGGACTGAAGACAATGGGTCAGGGGCAATGGTCGATTAAAAGTGGGGATAATAATTGAGAAGAAAGGGAGTTTTTGACTCATCCGACCTTATTCTAACTTACTCTTGTGCCATTTCCTGAGAAAGGTTTAAGCTTTTTCTTCTTTTTCTCCCAGGACTGATGGAGAAGAAAGATCAAAACAGCCATCCAGTCGATCACCTGTAGGGCTATAAAAAATTGATTCCAAGGAGGTGATACAATATAGAGGCGAGCTGGAGCAAGCATAACAAGCATGGTGATTCCCAGAAGCACTCCGGCTGTGACGTCCTCCCCATTGACAGAGGGTCCTCGTTTGGCGATTTGAAAAAGAGCAATCATTGGGAGGAGGATCAGTAAATTATCATATAAGCGGTGGTATGCCCAGAATCGTGCAACCAGAGCGGTCTCCCCCAGAAGGAGCCAACGATCTCCATGACGATGCCAGTATACCCAGAACCCAAGAGCTGCCAGCACAATCAGCGAGGCAGGAAGGATCCATTCCTTCAGCCCGAGTGCCGACAAACAAGTGTGTAAGTCAGCCAACCCTCCTTTAGCGGCTTCTGCTGAAGCACGCGCCAGCCACTCACGTAAAAGTGTCATTAGCTCTAACTCCTGAAAAGACACTGCGAAAAAGGTGAGGGCGGCATACCCTAACGAAGTCGATACGGCTAACCGAAGCCCGCCGGGGCGAAATAGGATGATCCAAAAGAAGGGAATGGATACATTCGGTTTTACCAGGGCGATGAGTAAGAGGCCTGCTCCAAAGAGGTGCTTTCCCCAGCCGCGCCGCACAGGATAGGTCAAACACAACCCTGCCACCAGCAAAGGCAGTAGATGAAGGATGAGCTGGCCATTGCCAATCGTCACCCCCGTGGCGTTCATCGAAAGCAGCATCAGTACCACGAAGGCTCGCTCCAAAGGTGTCTCTGCGCCGCTTTTCCGGACAATCAAGTAGGCTAACGCTCCGAGCGCCACTGCCGAGGTCACTGCCCATAGCCAGCGGGCTGGGGTAACTGCAAGCCAACCCAGGAATGGCCAGAGTATCACGTAGCTCGCCGGCGGGTAGACAGCGGTTTTTAGATCGCTGTACACAGGCCTCCCACTGAACCAACGGTGCACCAGTTCGTGAAGGAGCCTTAGGTCCACTGCTCCTTTTGGACCCGTGTCCAAGAGCAAACGCCAATACTCACTCCCAAGCTTCAATAGGGCAAGGACAGCCATCAGCACAACGGCAAGACGAAGGAAGGTCAAATGGTGGCGGATCCACCCCTTTCGAATCGTTGGAACAATCGTCCTGCCCCATCTCTGAGCTAAAGCTTTCATTCCTTTGAAAGATATTATCCAGTAATTACGCTTTAAGTCATAATTAATACAAACGCATTAAATTTCATTACATCCGTTGGTATCGCCCCTCACCCTATCCCTCTCCCCAGCGGGGAGAGGGGAGGGTGAGGGGGCCCATTGTCAAAAAACTAAACGCGTTTGTATTAGTAAATTTGTCTATCCCGTTTTATAAGGTGTCGAGAACGGTGGAACTCCAAATCGCGCATTCGCTCTTTCACATTCCCAGCCCCTAAGAGATGGCCAGTCATCTCGCCTGCTGCGTTTGCGGCCAAGCCAAATATCAATGCCGGCAGGATCCAGGGTAGAAGATGGTGTTGATTTTTAGATTGGCGTAATTGCCGAAGAATGCGCCAAAGCCGAACGATCGGAATGAGCGGTGTGCCACCGATGTAGAAAAATCGCCGTAAGAGGGACCAGCGTTTCGCGCGAGTCATAGCAAACAGGCGCCCGCTATGGAATTGAGCAGATACCCAGGAGGAGAGACGTTCAAAGTTTAAATGGGATGTTTTTGCCGCTGGCTCCAAGTAAAGCTGGTAATGTTTTGCTCCCAAGTCCCAGTGCAAAACGCTTTCTGCCTCTAGCATGCCTTCCAGCATAGCACCGTAATCGAGAAGAATTTGTCGTTTGTAACTGCTGTTATGCCCGGGCAAGTGGTCAATCACTCCTGCTAGGGCTGGTTCAACCCACCGCCCATAGGAGATCAAGAAATCAGCCCAACTTGTTAGTCTTTCCGGGTTCGCATTACGCATCACCGGGCCAACGGCTGCCCAAGGTTGCTGATGCGCTTTGATCAGTGCCTCGGCCCATTCAGGGTCTGGGTAAGAGTGCTCTTCAACGAAAGCGACGACAGGCGCCGTTGCTTGTCGAAGACCAGCTGCATTCGCAGAGGCGATAGAGCCGATGTTGCCGACTCCTATGACCCGATATCTAAAAAAGTCTTTCAACTCTGACTGGTCTACCTCAAATGTCTCTGCTGAGGCCGCGACAATGATGAGTTCAAGACGATCCCTGACCGTTTGATCACGTAAATACCTAATCGTTTCGCGGATGCTCTCATAATCATCAGGTGTGACAATCACCACCGACATCTGAGGAGAATTGAATCCGCTCATGGTCATGCGTTCATCATAAAAGAAGGAATGATATCTTCTATAGAAAGATCCGGTACCGAAACCATTCGCTGCGTCCTGACGGATTCCTCGGTGGCTTCAATAATCATCAGGGTTCGGTAAGCGTCATAAAAGTCTGGAGTGGCACAGCCATGAGCTTGCGCAGCGGTTATAAAATGGGTTAATGCCTCCCGATAGGAAGGTTCATGGCCGGGTGCACGAATTTTTTTCAGCAGATAGGGAAGGTGGGGGAGCGCTTTCAGTCGGTGCCACAGCTGCCTGAGGCGGATAGAATTGAGTGTTGGACCATAAGTCTCGACGCACAGCGAAAGGTAACGATCCACAAATAACTTTCCTCTTTGGCCATACACCTCGAAGCGATCCTCCTCAACAGAACTTATGGAAAAGAAGGATTGAACCATCAGACCATCGGAGAGTTTTAATTGCAACATGGCGCTGTCATCTTCGCTGTGGAGAGATCGCAACGATGCAAATACTTCTCGTACTTCTTGGTGAAAGAAAAAACGGATCAGGTCAGTGTGATGGGATGCCAAATCGAGCAAGACACCGCCGCCGGTGGACCTTGTTTGCAGCCAATCGGGTAAGTTTCGACCTGTTGTGGAAAATATCGAACGTCCCCCCACCAGTTTCCCTAAGCTGCCCGTCTGGAGATACTGCTGGGTTGCCCGATAAAGCGGATTAAAACGATAGTTAAACCCGATCATCCCGACAAGATGTGTGTTCTGCCAAACCTCCAGCACCCTTCGTGCCTCATCAAGATTCGTAGCGAGAGGTTTTTCTAAATAGACGTGCCTGCCTTGTTGAAATGATGCAATCGCCGCCTCCGCATGAAGGTCGTTGGGCAGACAGATGATCACTGCCTCGACCTCTTTCATTTTCAAAAGTTTCTCATAATGGTCAAACACAACAGCCTTGGGTACAAGGTGACGGGCTTTTTCACGGCGCTCGGGGTCCGCTTCCGCCAATGCCACCAATTCAACCTCTGGCAGGTGGGTCAACACCGGGAGGTGGACCAACTGGGCTATACGTCCACACCCCATCAGGCCTACTTTGAGAGTATCCATCACAGCTCCTTCGATTATTTTCTCTTGCTTCGGTTGAATCCCTCCCAGAAAAAACCTATGGTATTTGCCACTTGTGACATCACCAACAGCACTCTCACCCAAAAAACTCGTTGCGCCTGAAGCGGCATCAATGGATTAAGAATCAAGCCTGTATAAAATTTTGGGTTCGGGCGGAGTCGCCCCGTTCCACGTTGGGCCCTTGCTTGATGGTATCGATATGCACCTCTTCCATAATTGAAGTGCCGTCGCCAAAAGGCACGAAAATTCAGGGGATGGGAGTGGTAGATTAAAATTTCAGGGGCGTAGGTCATCTGGAAGCCGTGGTGTTGCCAGCGGTCACAGAAATCACGATCCTCAGATATCTTGAATGTGATATCAAAGCCGCCGATAGAATGGAAATGGGCTGCGGGCACTGTCAGGTTACTGGAGGCGAAAAAGGATGCCTGGCCTGGGGTAGGGTTATGGTAGGCATAGCCGGCGTTAAGGAGGTTTTGGCTGGCGGTTGAATAGGGGTTCTCGGGGAGGGGATTGAGCGTCTGTCCACCGATGGCGTGATCTGGAATTTCAGCGAAGCGGTTTGCCAGCTTCTGCAACCAATCTGGAGACGGAGTGCAGTCATCATCCATAAAGGCTAAGAACTCTCCCCTTGCTCTTTTTGCGCCAGCATTGCGTGCTGCAGCAGGGCCAGCATTGGTTTGTGTGAGCAGCGTCACGTCGAGCTGATCCAAAAAACAATCGACCACGGGTTGGAGCGAGGGTTGACTCCCATCATCAACGACAATCACTTCGAACCGGTCTCGCGGATAATCGAGACGGGAAAGGGACTGCAGGCAAGCGCATATTTTTTGAGGGCGGTTGTAGGTGGCGATGATGATCGAAAAGAAAGCGGTCTGCTTCTCCATGAAGTGCTTTCTCAATTAAGAAGAAAAGCCTCTCTTTTAAGAGGAAGAGGGCCTATAAGACAGCCAACATCCCTGCTGGCTCCAGAAAGACCTATTTTGCTCTGAAGTCGACAATCTCATGGTAAATCTAGCCAATGGCTTTACCACGCAACGCTCCGAAGCAAAACCGTAAAAACCCAATGATGCCCTTCCAAATGAGACTTTATGTCGGAAAAAAATTGACTCAGAAATTGCAACCGGGGACCGATGAGATATCCCCCCTTCGGTCATCTGGTGGCTGTAGAACAAGCCACCTACCCAATGGATAAAAAGTAACGCTATCATAAAAGGGTTAGGTCGATTTTCCTATGTTTCTGATTCCAAATTTAAGGACCTTTCCCAAAAACTCCAGTTTCGATACTGTTCAGGGTATTTTCGAATGTAGGATTCCAACAACCTCACGTATTGATTCAGACCTTTTTCGAACCCTGCTTCTCTCCTCATCTCTCTTTCGATAAGAATGGGAGGCTCGATGATTAAATTTGTTTTGCCATTTTTCTCTTGGATGCAAAATAAGGGAAGAATCGATGCCCCAGATATTTTTGCCAGACTGACCATGCCCGTGGAAAATAGCTTGGTGCGGCCCAGGAATTTCATGGGGAGGAGTTTTTTCCCTGACCGGCCATCCCCTGGAATACATAGGATAGCATTCTGCTTCAATCGATCGAGAAGGACTCGCGTAAAGACGAGGGAATCCGAACGGGGCAGATAGATGATTTCCGCAAGAGATGGTTTTTCACATCTCTCCATTTCCGTTTTGATCATGTGGTCTCGAACCCAGGAGTGATGCCGATCAGGATCAGTGGTCAGGAATCCTTTGAGATGGACCTCCGCGTAAACCTGATGGATCGCAAACCCATTTTCATGTAAGATCTGTTTTGATAAGGTTCTTCTCCCCAAGGCATTGCTCTCCCAGAGGATGGCCCCCTTTCCATTTCTTAACGCCCTTTGCAAATGTTCTAACCCTTGGATACTGACGCTCTTCAACGCTGCTTTCTCCTGACGGGTGAGCCATCGCGAAAATGTCTCCCGCCAGAATTCGTAGAAAGCTCCCTTGACGATTTCCCGTCTCTGGCGCTCAGCAAGTTTTCCATCAAAAGCTTCGGAGAGATTTTCTTTCGCACGATGTCTTTTTTTCTTCGAAACATGATAGGCAGCGAAGGCAATGCTTTTTACCGTCAGGTCTTTGGGGAGAGATGAAGAAAACCTGCTCACTATTTTTATCAGTGCGATCACAAAGAGGGAATAGAGGTCCCAAATCTCCAGGTATTTCATTTCCGAGTTATACCCCCGGTAGGAGCATGGTTCGACGGATTTTCCCCGTCGGGCTCTTTGGCAGGCTATCTCTAAATTCAACCAGACTGGGGATTTTAAAGTCCGCAATCTTTCCCCGGCAGTATTCAACTATTTCTTCCTCTGTACAGGGACCGTTCAATACGATCACGGCTTTTACCTTTTCATCGCCAAAGGGCGTAGGAACACCCAGGGCGACCGCTTCATCCACTCTGGGGTGACTCTCAAGAATCTCTTCGATTTCGTAGGGGTCGATCTTATACCCCCCCTTGTTGATGAAAAACTTCTTTCTTCCCACCAGATAAAGCAATCCCTCCTCATCCCTCTTCCCGAGATCGCCTGTAAGAAAATAGCCGTCTCGAAAGACTTCTTTGTTCACCTCGTCTAAGCCATCATAACTTTTGATGGTAGCTTCGCTTTTGACAGCAAATTCTCCTATCTCGCCGGATTTGGCAATTTGCCCATCCTCGGTAAACACCTCCACTTCGACGCCCGCAATGGGTGTCCCAACCGAATCTAACGACCCTTCTATACGTAGACCTAAATTTGCGCTGATCGTCCCCGTCTCCGTCGAGCCATAGAGTTGTCGAACGTAAATGCCAAAATTCTCGTAAAACTGTTGGTTCAGCTTCTTCGGCATGGGGGCGCTCGCCGTCATACAAAGCCGTAGGGAAGAGAAATCCGGCCGCCTCCGGAAATGTGATTTGGCAAGCATGCTCGGCATAAACGGGACCCCGATGAATATGGAGATCCTGTTTCTCTCAACCGTCTCCGCAATGGCTTGACGGTCAAATCTCGCAAGGGGGTAAAGCGCCGCGCCTGCCCGGAGACTCGCCATCATGCTTCGCATGAGGCCATTGACGTGAGAAAACGGGGCGACGCCAAGGAATCGGTCTTCGTGGGTGATCCTTAAAGTTTGAATAAGACTGTCAAGTTCAAAAAGTAAATTCTTGTGAGTCCGTCCAATGCGCTTGGGTCTTCCCGTTGAACCCGACGAAAATTGATACATCACAGGAGTCTCTTGTGCAATGTCTACGTTGAGATCTTCCGAAGATGGATCGTCTGATTCACAAGCATCTGGAAGGTCCTCTGCCCAGAATAACTGGCAGGGAGATTTGCGCACCGACAGAACTTGACGACAGATTGGGGCAAAATCTCTTGAAGTGATGAGCAATGAAACACCGCATTCATCAAAGAAGTAAAGCAGCTCGGTATGTTGATAATGGTCATTCATGGGAACGACAATCGCTCCTACCGCGGCAATACCAAAATAACCGGTGACAAAATCCAGGCCATTCGGAAGCAGTAAGGCAACACGGTCCCCCTGACGGATTCCCATCCGGTAAAGTTTTAAAGCCAGCGTGCGGATTCGCTTCTCAAGGATTTCGTAAAGGACTACTTTTTCTCCGTCGACGACAGCCGGCCTCTTCGCATGGAGCTTAGCAACGGAGGAAAACATCTGAGGAATTGTCTTCATAAGCCATCCGCTCCTGTGGATCCATTTTTCCGGTCCGTGATCTTTTCTAATACAAATTCCGTCAGGGTCCCGAGAGTTGTGAAGAGCTCCGCCGTTAAGTCTGCATCATCAATTTGGATATGGAATGTTTCTTCAATCCCGGCAACAAGAGTCAGAGTTTCAACCGAATTAAGCCCGATGCCACGTCCCAAAAGAGGGGTATTTGAGTTGGCCGTGGACAGTATGGCAGGGTCAATTTCCAGGTCGGAGATCAGAATCCGTATGATTTTTCGTTCAACTTCTAGGGGTAATTCTTTTTCCATATTCTAAGAGAGCGTTGATCGCACGTTACATTCGGGATGCATGTTCCTTTTTCAAAATCCCTGGATCAAGAGGGCAGGGGGTCGGTTCATCTTCCTGAACTCTTTTCGAAAGCACGCCGAACCGAGAGAAGAATATGTCGCGCCCAAATGTACGAAGGAACCCATTCCGTTAAAATCACATCAAACAACCGATGGGTGCGGAAATAACAAGCATCGATGCGTTCAAGGGAGTAAAGATCACTCCCTGCCGTGACCAGACCCAATTTATCGGAACAGGCACAATCAAAGTGTTGGCGAACGATTTCTCGAATACGGTCGTTATGACGACCATAGGGGTAAGCAAAGCATGTCACTGGGGCGCTGAGGGCATCTTCAATCATCGACTTTGAACCGCAGATTTCAGATTTGGTCTGATCAAGGGTTAGACGAGTTAGGTCCGGATGGGTGAGGGTGTGGGCACCAAAAGTGATTCCCCGCCGGTGCATCTCACGGATGTGATTCCAAGTCAACATGGAGCGCCCCTTGAGGGAGGGCAACAAACCTGCAGTGCTTGCCGTTCCCCTTTCTCCCACGGTAAGAAAAACCGTAGCGGACAACCTATACTGTTGGAGTATTGGAAAAGCTTCGTCATATACGGTTTGATATCCATCATCAAATGTGATCACCAAGGAACGTTCCGGGAGAGGAATCCCCTGACGTAGAAAATCTATTGCCTCCAGGAGGTTGATGGTGCGATACCCCTCCTTAGAAAGTCTTGCCATACCGTAGCGAAACACCTTCGGAGAGAAGGAGACGTTCGATGATTGGTCATCGAGGGTATGGAAGGTCAGAATGGGCAAAGACGCAGCCATTTTGATTAGGTCTCCCACACCCCATGCCAAAGCCCGAAATCCATTTCACCAACAATAAGTGAAACTCGTTTTATCTCTTCACTGTGTAACCCACACACTCACCCAGGGACCAGGCTATTAATCCCAATACCAACAGGGGCCATGTTTTTAGAAAATGGTGGAAGTAGATTCTATTATTAAAATTCCTTAACCCTATTTTCAGGAAAAGCCATCCAGGAATCAGGAAGGAGAAAGTTCCGTAAGACAATCTCCTCCATTCGGAAAAGTCTTGACTTTTCATACGGACTCTGGCAAAAGATCGTCCATGTTCAAATTCATGCGCCAAGAATCTTCCCAGTCGATCAATACTGTGGTGGAAGACAAGAATAGAGGGAACAAACTGTAGACTGCCCCTATTTCTCTTTAAACGCCAATGAAACTCCGTGTCGGAAGAATAGGTGCCCTCTATGAAAAGACCGTATTCCTCGAAGGCCCTTCTTTTATAAGACATATTGGCACCTGCGATATCAGCCATATTCCTTAACGGAAAACCCGGCATCCATTGGCTAAATTCACAAAAGTAAGCGGCCCAGCCTATCGCACTTTGAGGGTTTGCATTCGCAATCGCTCCTCCGATGGCCAGATGAGACGATTGATGGGCTTGGAGAATTTGATTCGCCCAGTTCTGATCAGCACTACAATCCGCATCGATGAAAGCAATGATCTCTCCCCTGGCGACAGAAAGACCAAAATTACGGGCATCGCCACAGAATTTTCTTTCAAAGAATTGATAGAGTCTGACATTCGGAAAAGTCTCTTTAATCAGGTTGGCCACTCCATCCATGGAGCTGTCAACCACGATGATCTCAAGCGGTTGATCTGTGTTTTGGCTTTTTAGGGATTCGAGGCAGCTCTTTATCAAGTTTCCAGAGTCATAGGAGGCGACAATGATTGAGAGTTGAGGTTTATCAGGCATTAGAAGAACGCTTCCTTCCGTGTTCGATCAGAGGCTTCTTTAGCCATGGGCTGGGGGGCTGAAAAAAAGCGCTTCCGCAATGATTTCTCGACCACAATTCCCGCCCTTATAGGCATAGCTGCATTCGCGACAGAGGGGAAGTTTTTCCCAATCTCTGCGAAATTGCCGGCGCAATCCACAATAAGACGGTCCACGCCAGATATTCTTAAAGGTATCCTGTTTGAGATTGCCGAGGCTATATTTTTCCTTAGGGTCATAAGTACAACGGCAGATCGTCCCGCTCCAATGAATAACCGGGTTGTTCCAGAGTTGTTTACAAGGGTTCCGTCGAAGTCGAATGACATTCTGGCCGGTTGAATCATACCTGAATCGGCGATAACGGGGATCTTTTGGGAGGAACTCATTATCGATTCTTTCCTCTGACGGGTTTTCAGAATAGGGGTCCTGATTGACAGGGTTTAGAGTTTTGAGCGTTAACGCATCCACTTGTAGCGACTTCGCCAATTCCTTCAGCCTCGGAATCTCATGTTCATTATGCTTCATCACAATGAACCGGAGGTTAATCAACGGAGTTTTTGATTTGAGGTCCCGTTTTAGCGCCACCACCGTTCGGATACCCTGGAGAACCGATTCTAAGCTTCCGCCTTGTCGATAAGGTTCATAAGTTTCCTGACTGATGCCATCCACGGCGAAAATAATGGAATCGAGCCCAGACGCAATCAGCCGATCTGCCTGCTCCCTGTTTTTGAAGAGATGGCCGTTGGTGCTGGAAACGAGTTTAATTCCCTTTTGTTTAGCATAAGAAATCATTTCGTAGATGGAAGGATTGAGGAAGGGCTCCCCCCAATCCCAGAGGAGGATCAGAAAAACATAGTCTCCTACTTCATCGATGATTTTCTTGTAAAGATTAAGATCCATATGCCCACTCGGTCGGTCCATCCCAGCGGTGACAGGACAAAGGGCGCAGCTCAAATTACAGTGGGTCGTCGGTTCTATCTGAAGGTGTGTCGGCCATCCCCGCGGATGTTCCGGTTTGAAATAGATAGAGGTCTCCACCGCTATCCAATTGAGAAGTTTTCTTAGTGGGACGTTATGAAAATCGTAAGGGATGCGGTCGCATTCGATCCGTACCTGCCGAGTGGCCAACGCTTTGATCGCCTGATAAGATCTTGCCATCAGATATCCGAGCATGTTCGTTCCCCTATCCTCGCCACCACCCAGAAGATCTTCCTTGCGTGATCTCGTTGAAGGTGAAGGCATGAGAGACACACCGATCGACATTGGCGAAATTCAGGGCGCAATTTTCACATCTGAGACCCGATCGTTCCCCTTTAATAAAGCGACTCCGGAGCTGACGAAATCTTTCCCCGAACCAAACCTCACGAAAACCACTTCCGTGACCATTGAAGACATGGCCCAGGGGAAGCTCTTGTCCCGTATAGTAGTCACAGGGGACGACGACACCGTCCCGATAAACGGTCGGATGGTTCCATAGTTTCTTGCAGAGATTTTTCTTCTTAATCGGTTGGCCGCTGTCATCGTATTCGAACCGAAGGTATTCCGATTGAAGGGGAAGGAGGCAATGCCCTTCGGCTTCGTTGTCAAAAGTGTTCATGGTTTTGAGAGTGAGCATATCCACTCCTATCTGCTGAGCCAGTTTCTTCATCTGTGGGACCTCATCCTCATTGTCCCTGGTCACAAGCATGCGGAGATTAAGAAGAGGGGATAAGGCTTTCCGTTCCTTTCTTCGCTCCAATAGGAGCCGGAGTCCCCGGAGGGCTTTGTCGAAATCCCCTTGGTGGCGGTATTTCTCGTAGGTTTCCTGGGTAACGCCATCCAGAGCAAAGATGAGAACATCCAATCTGGAGTCGATCAGACGATCAATGTTCTTTTTATCCTCAAAAAAATGGCCGTTGGTGCTACTGATCATCTTGATGCCTTTGTTTTTGGCATATCGGATCATGGAGAAAAAATCCTGGTTGATGAAAGGTTCGCCCCAGCCCCAGAGATGGAGGAAGAGCAGATAATCACCTACTTCGTCGATCAGCTTTTCAAAATTTTCCAGGCTCAGCAGCCCCTGTGGCTTGTTATCTGTGACGATATGACATACCGGACACCTGAGGTTACAAAGATTGGCTGGCTCGATTTGAAGATGGGTTGGAAAGGCCCAGGCTCTGTCCGATTTCAACGAGTAGGAAAGCTCGGCAAGAAACCAATTCCACATCCTTTTCCAGGAGAGGTGGGTATAGGCGAAATCGACTTTATCGAATGTGAAAGTAAGATTTCGTGTGGCGAAGGTTCTTAACGTCTTAAATATTTTTTTCATTCTCAGCTTTTTCGTCGATGCCGTGGAACGGCAACTTTCTTGGCCGGGTTAGAAAGGGGGAGAAGAATCGAAAAAACCGATGAACATGGTCGTTATCCTTGGCCAAACAACAAAAGCCGCAATCACAAACTTTGGCGAGGGAAGCCAACCCTTCTCGGGTGACCGTTTGCTGCCGAAAAGCCCGATAGGGAAGGCCGTTCCAGATTTCTTGAAAACGATTCTCCTTTAAGTGGCCTAAGGGCTGATTCCATGGCCCGCAAGGAAGAACCGTCCCATCAACCTTGATTCGGGCATGGAGCCATCCGACGTAACATGGGAGTTTATTCCATACGGCTTCGCCGATCCGGTAGCGCAGGAGGGTTTCATCGATATTGTGCTCCATCGAAAATGAATTCAACCTCTTTTTCATTTTGACCAAGGAGAGACACAAAGATTTTTCTTCCTCTGCAGAAAGCGCATAGGGATCTAGCCTGCCCCGGTGGGACAAAAAAGGTGAAAAAGATGAAGCATTGCATCCGGTTTCGTAGGCTAAATCAGCCATGGCATCAATCTTCTGAAAATTATTTTTGTTGATGGGTTGGTGCAAATGAACCGAAGGAAACTTACTTTTTTCCTCAGCCTTCAGAACGGATAAAAGTCTTAATCCGTTTACAACTTTTCTAAAATAATCCGGGTTGGTTCCTGGGCAGTTCTGTTCGAATTCCTCGATCGAGCTGGCCCAAAGACTTACCCTGAGGAGATCGAGACGGGAATCGATGAGAGAATGAATGCGTGCCTCATCGAGTAAAGTGCCGTTGGTAATCAGGGTGACCTGCAACCCCAATGCCTTGGCCGTTGAAATCAAGTCTTGAAGGCGGGGGTGAAGCATAGGTTCTCCTTCCCCCATGAAACTGATCACCGTTGTACCCATTGCAGCGACTTCTTCCAATAATTTTTCGACTAAATCGAAAGAAATATCCAGGACGGTCTGGTCCCCGGGTGCAGGGAGGGTGACCAGAGAAGAATGATAACGGCAACCCAGGCACGTGAGGTTACAACGGCGAGTGACATCGACGGTCACATAGAAGGGCCCTGTATAGGCCCTCTCCCCGGTCAGCAGCCCCCTCAGGAGGTTTACTTTTTGTGGTAACGTTGCCATGGTCAGGTTCGGTTTGTCCGCATTACTTTGATTTTAAATCAACCATCTTATTGTAGATCCAGCCAATGGCCGAACCACAGAGCGTTCCTAGGGCGAAGCCGTAAAAAAAGCCGATGATGCTTCCCAAAAATGAGACTCGATATCCAAGTAAGAACTGGCTCAGGAGTTGTAGATGAGGGCCTACCACATGTTTTTCACCCGGAGTAATCGTCTCTTTGATGAGGAGCCAATTGGTTCCGATGAAGATCGCCAAACCCAAGAGAATACCCAGAACCAGTCCTAAAATCTTGCCATTCAGGCGGAGGACTCCCCTGAGCAATGTTTCTTCATTTGGACTTTTTTCAGCTACCATCCCATCCCTCGGTTCTTTCTAAAAACGATCTAAGAAATCCCTGAAGGTTAACAATTCTGCCTCCTGCTTGATTCGATAGATATAATAAGAGATAAAAAAGTTTCTGAGATAGGCAAAGAGCCATCCGAAAAGAAATCCCCAGAAAAAACTGTATGCCAGGCCGATGAAGGCTCCCTTGAGGGTGACGGTGTATCCAAAGAAGTATTGGTTGAGAAGCTGGAGATACGCGCCGGCGGGGCCGCCTTTCATGACTAACCAGACGGTTGCGAGAAAGACAAGGAGCCCGCAAACCGATCCCACGGCAGTCGCCAGCCCGAACTTATCCATCCTGTAAAAGATTCCCGGAATCAGCTCGCTCGCAGCCGTTTCTTGATCCGGTTTGGCGCGGACTTCTTCGATATAGTCCTCCTCGATGTTGACTGTCCACAAATCATGATTTGCCCCGAGAATATTTTCTGCGGAAAGCATGGCGGTCAGCATCGAATGGTCCTGATTATTGTACTTATGCATGCCATTCCGGCCCACCGGTTGAAAGTTGTCAAAACGTCCAAGAAATCTTCGCACGACATCGAGTGACTGGCGGTAGGTTGAATCATAAATCGGGTATGCCTTCGGCATCCTGACCACCGTTCCATCTTCTACATCTTTTTCATTGGACAGACCTAATGTTTCCAATTCCTTCTTCGCCAGGTCGATCAGCGCACTGTCCGGCATCGTCCAGAGACCGTCCCCTTCAAAGCAAAAATATTCCAGCCCCAAACAGGTTCTATTCGGATCGGGGACCATGAAGGGACTCCAATTTTTGAAGTTCTGGATTCGGCCGACCTTTACCTCAGGGGCGTGTATGTATATCCATGTGTCCGGAAAAAGCGAAGGGCCCTTGATAATAAGAGCGACGGTAAGAAAATCTCTGTATTTGAGGTCATTGGCCGCATGAAGCACCTCCGGGGGCGCTTCGGGTTTGAGCTTTTGGATCGCCTCTCGAAGAGGCATACTGCTGATCACGTGGCTGCTGTGCAACAACTCCACCTGTCCATTGTTTTGTATTTCGAGCGCCTCCACCTTATTTCCTGCCCAGAGAATTCCAGAGACCTTCCTTCCCAGGCGTACTTGAGAGCCATTCTGCAGGATGGTATCTACCATTGCGTTCCACATCATTCCTGGGCCCAGTTTCGGATAATTAAATTCATCAATCAGTGTTTTAATCACCTTACTCTTGTTTGGGCGGCCATTGCCATCCTTGAGAATGGCATTCTTAAGAGCGGTCATCAAGGAAAGTCCCTTCACCCTTTGCCCGGCCCACTCCGCGCTGATTTCATCGCAGGCTATCCCCCAGACTTTTTCCGTATAGGTCTTGAAAAAGGTTTCAAAAAGACGTTTTCCAAAACGGTTTGAAACCCACTGCTCGAATGTCCTTTCCTCTTTTGACGGGAGGAGTTGAGAAGTGACATAACTGCAAAAGATGAGCAGGCTGTTCCATACCCCTAATCCCCATAAGGCATTCAAGGGACGAAGGGGATAATAAAAGAATTTCT
>Ga0316626_10000391_pt1 | contig 16626 bp, 15 predicted proteins | sample OWC_Aug_T1_C1_D5_FD_207656 | JGI IMG/M metagenome (GOLD analysis project Ga0316626, IMG submission 207656) | Wetland soil microbial communities from Old Woman Creek delta, Ohio, United States - OWC_Aug_T1_C1_D5_A | ecosystem: Environmental > Terrestrial > Soil > Wetlands | place: USA: Ohio...
CGGTGGTCGCCGTATCATTTGGTTTTAACATCAGTTATTCGTATTTTCAACCCAGAGGAATCATATTGTCAACTAGCATCGGTACCAAGGAACAAATAATCTCTTCGAGCGTGATGGTCAGGTCTGCACTTAATAATCAATCTCTCTCGATTTTAATATCCAATGATGATGCGGAACATTGGTATGAAGTAGGTGCCAATTCGACATTCAATTTTCCATCCAAAGGAAACGATTTGGTTGTTAAGATAGTCTTGGATAGTGACGGGTCAGAATCCCCCTTGGTGGAAGGAATCTCGGTACGTCTTATCGTGGAGAGCTTTCCGACAAATCTAAAGGTCGATATTGGCAGTGACGGAATTACGGACTGGTCATGGAACGGGGCCTTCGATACGATAGCTGTTTTACCAAACTTTTCGGATATACTCAATGGTTATTTGAACACGCTTCGGAATATTAGTGTCAATGGCTCTGTAATCATCCCGATCAAATTCACATCCGACACCTGTGGTGTACTGAATTTAACCGATTTTAATATAGATTATGACCTACCTCCAGAAATTGTATCACGCGAGCCCAGTGAGCCGTTAATCCAAGTCCTCGAAAACAGTTCGATTCTATTCGGAATTAACGTCATAGATGAAGACGGAGACACCTTGCACTATCACTGGTACATTGATGGGACTCTAGTGGGCAATGACTCCATTACATTCAATTATAGGCCCGACTTCGATTCGGCGGGAAATCATACATTGAGAGTCGAGGTGTTTGATGGCCATTTTGGTTTGAATTCAACATGGAATATTACTGTTTTGAATGTGAACAGATTACCGATTATAACTGCATTTTCGCCCGTTTCGCCGGTAATAATCCCCGACGGAGCGTCCCGGCGGTTCAATATCACGGCGATGGACCCGGACGGTGATGCAATCGGGTTCTTCTGGTCCCTGGATGGCTCTGAAAGGACGGGAAATGCAAACGAGTTCATGCTTAAGGCCGGGAATCTGGAACCGGGCAAGCATATTCTCCAGGTTCGGATCCACGATGAAATCGGTTACACGGACCAGGTTTGGATTGTCAATGTGAAAGAAAAAATCGAGGTCGGGGCAGGCCCTTTTATATACATCTTCTTTGGGTTGCTAGCGGTTTTTTTTGTTCTGACCCTTTGCTATTATTATTACCGGAGGAAGACAGCAAAGCCCGGGGGTTAAACTTGGGAACATTGTCAAAGGTCCAAGGTGGCTTCCTGCAAGTGTTCGATTCGCTATTTGTGCTTTTTTCCACGCGACGTGATGGCCACCAATTTTATGTTTCCAATCGTAATATAGGTAGGCTGAAAGGGCATAGGGTAAACGGCCCACAAAAAAATCATAATTGTGGCGGACGAAAGAGTCAGCGGACTGGTAGACTCATTATGACCTTCGATGGACGCGTCGTGCATGCCTCGGAATTCATTCCGGGGTTCGTGACTGAACGGATTAGAGATATAATTGGTAATAATGTTTGTGGCGCGGAAGAATAAATCTCATGTTTTGGATGAAGTATCCGAATGTCGACCCCGTTAGGAAGACGCGAGACCGATCATGGCTCCGGGGCGCTCGCTCGGCCCCAGCGATGATCCCTATATCCCCTTCTCGAAGGATTCATGGCCGTTTTCCGTCAGGTAGCATTTTGTGGCGAGCCCGTTCCTTTCAAGCCGTATGATGCCCATGCCTGCCATCCGCTTGACCTGCCTTTGAATGGTCGTATGCGGTACCTCCAATATCCTGGCGATCTCCCGCTGGCTGAGCCCCTCGCTCTCCCGGATTCTTTTAAGGATGATTCGCTGGATCTCGTTGAGCCTCGGCGGGACATCGATGATTTTCATCTCGGCCGGGTAGAACCTTTTGAGGTTCCCGTCGGTCCTGGACTTGATGAACCCTTCCCGTTCCAGCATCATGAGGTGATGGGCGGCGGTCCCGTTGCCCAGTTTCAGGCGGCGGAGGATCTCGTTGTAATGGACTCCCGGGTCTGCATAGACGAAACCCCTTATCATCCCGCGGGTCTCGTTGTCCAGCATTTTTTCCCTATGGAGGCGGGTGTAAAGAGGAAGGAAAAGCACCGTGAAACGGTACTTGCCTACCTCCGTTCCCGCCGCCAAAAAAGCCCCGTCGCCACCACGACGGTCACGGCCGCGGCCGCGATGATTGCCCCGAAGCCGGGGACCGAGACGGGCTTCGTCTCGATGGCCTTCGGCGGCGGGGCAACGGTGAAGTTGAACTTGCGCGTGGTGACATAGTGGCCGTCGCCGATGAGAAGGACAAGCGTGTGGTTGCCCGGGGCGAACCTGCGCGAGAACGATTTTTCGGTGGAGAGCGTGACGTTGTCCTCCTTCCATTCGTAGGTGAGATTATCTCCGTCTGGGTCGGTGGCATCGGCCGAGAATGCCAGAGTCTCGGAGGATTTGACGGTCCGGTTCTCCGGGGCTGAGACATTCACGATCTCCGGGGCCCGGTTGACGGGCTGGATGGGCCTCTTCCCTACCTTCAGCATGAATGACAGCGAGATCGTTGCCTGGCCGTCCGTGGCGGTGAGGGCGCAGACGTAATCGCCGACCGAGACGTTGAGCCATTCCAGGGTGCCCGTGGCCGTGTTCACCGTCAGGGCGCAGGGCGGGTCCGTTGTCAGGCTGTAGGTGATGGCGTCCCCGTCGGCGTCCACGGCGGCAGCGGAGGACCGGAAATCGTCGCCCTCGGTGAGCGTGGTGTTCGACGGGACGGAGTACCAGACCGGCTCGTGGTTCACCGGGGCCGGCAGCACCGAAAGCTCGAACGTGATGCTGGCCTGGCCGCCCTTGTCATCGGTCACGGTCACGGCGACGTTGCAGGTTCCGATGTCCCCGGCGGCCGGCGTGCCGGAAAGAAGTCCGGCGGCCGTCATCGAGAGCCAACCGGCGTTCGAGGTCATTGCCCAGGACAGAGTGTCGCCGTCAGGGTCCGTGGCGGAGAACTGGACGCTGTAGGGCCTCCCGGCGAAAGCGCCGGTCGGGGGCGCAGTGAGGATGGCGGGGGGGTTGTTTTCGGAGGACAGGGGCATGCCACGGAGATACGGGTACGAGGACCCCTCATCGATTCTCCAGATTGTATCGAAATCCCAGTTCGTGAAGGTGGCCTGCCTCATCATGTCGGATGTGCCCTTGCCGGTCCCGTTGGTGCTGAAGCCGCATCCGGAGGTCTCGCGGTCCCAGAAGCAGTCGACGACCGTCGCGCCCTGGTTCACCGCCATGAACCCCCCGGGCTGGGGCCAGCCCGACACGGGGCCGGCGCTGTAGCACCTTTCGATGTGGCCGTAGTCCATGTAGGGGAGGTCCGGAGGCGTCATGACCGCTTCCCCGATGAAACCGCCCGGGTTGCCTGTCCGCGTGTCGCTCCGGACGGAACCGGTGCTGAAGCAGTCGCGGATGTCGCCCACCCAGCTTCCGGCATTGTTGTCATAGCCGGCGAAGCCGCCAACCCGGCTCGTGCCGTTCACCTTGCCGGTGCTGAAGCATCTCGAGATGTTGCCGTAATTGGCGCCGACGCATCCCCCGACCTCCGAAATGCCCCGGACGTTCGCGGTGCTGAAGCTTTGGTGCAGCTGCCCCATCTTGCACGAGCCGACCAGGCCGCCGACCGTGTCGTTCCCCTCGACCTCGCCGGTCGAGTAGCAACCGAGGATGGCCCCGCGCATGGTTCCCACGAGTCCGCCGGCCAGGATGTACATCCCGTGGACCTTCCCCGAGAAAGAGCACCATCTAATATTGTTATTGACCGAAGTTCCTGCCAGCCCGCCGACGTGGTATTGTCCGGAGACGACCCCGCTGACATGGCACTCCGTGAGGTCTCCGGAGCAGTTGCCCGCTATTGCCCCGACGAACTCATTGCCGGTTACATTCACCGACGCCAGCGTCAGGTTCCGGACGCCTTCGGAGGGGGGGTGTATCGTGTTGAACAGGCCTACATAGAGCTCTTCCGGGCGGTTGATGAAAAGGCCGCTTATAGTGAAGCCGCGGCCGTCGAGGCTGCCGGTGAAATCCGTCCCGACCGGCGCGAACCCCTGGCCATCGTTCCAGTTTTGGGTATCCGAGGCGTCGATGTCGTTGGCCAGCTCGTAGTTCCCGAAGAGGTCCTTGCTCATGTTCTGGAGCTCGTAGACATCGTGTATCAGGACGACGGCCCTGGCTCCGGCCCGGCCTTCTTCGGCCCCGGCGCCGGTGAAAAGGGACGACGCGGCGCTGAAAACCAGCAGGGCCTGTATCAATAAGATTGGGAATTTGGGATTTTGCTTCATCCTTCCACGCCCGGTTGATAATGCGTTCCGGGTCTTATTAACCAGATTGGTGTGAATGCGGGCCAATTTATAAAGCGCGCGGGGAGCGCCCGACGGGCGCGGCAAACGGGCGTGGACCCCGCCAGCTGAACGCGCCGCCGATAATGCCGGCAGGGCGCTCGCTTCACAGGCCGGAAGACCTTTGGTCTTCCTTTCCTAAGAAAAGCTCGCGTTGCTCGCTTTTCTACGGTCCCGGCCCTGCTCCGAGAGCGAGCTTTGCTCGCCTCGGCGAGAAGGAGCGGCGAAGCCGGTCCTTCGGGCGGGCCTGCTCGCTCGCGCACGGCAGTGCGGATTGCGCGCAGACAAGCCGGGGTCAACGCGCCGGTTTCGCCGATTTCCAAGGTCTATAGCTGGATGCCTCCATGGCCTTCTGCTGGAGTGGCGCTTCGCCAAATAACTCGGTCAAAGGGACGGAAACGACAACCCATCGAACCGTCGTCGTCGTCCCTCGTCCACTCGTGCACTCGCCCACTCGTCCACTCGTTCGTCCCCATATTGCCCGATTGTCCGAATTGCCCTGTCGTCCCGCATCCGGGAGCGACCGGAGTCGCTCACGGAGAGGAGGACCGTGCATCGATGGCCCTGAGGTCCTCCGATTACCCGCATTGCCCGCATTGCCCGTTTTTTCAAACCGTTTTTCGATTTTTATAATATATCGCGCTCACGCCTCCGATGATAACGATGATAACGACCAGGATGAACCACGGGCAAGGGCTCTCCGCAATGGTCGGGTTGTCCGGCCGGACCGGTTTCGGCGCGGCATTGTCGACCGTCACCGCGACCGTGGCGTTATCGGAGTAGTACCGGCCGTCATAGGCCCGCGCCGTGATCGTGTGCTGTCCGTTGGCCAAGGCGCGCGTGTCCAGGGCGAACTTCCAGCTCTCGAGCTTATCTGCTGGCGTCCAGTTCCCGCCGTCGATTCGGACCTCGACATTCTGCAGGGCCCGGAAGCCCCTTGTGGCAATGCCGGTGATGTTGACGGTCCCGGAAAGCTTGGCGCCGTCCGCCGGGTATGTGATGGAGCATGTCGGGGCGGACCGCCGGACCGTCAGGTTGAACGCCTGCTCGTCCGCGCCGCCGCGGCCGTCGCTCACCCTGACAAGGATGAGACGGGCCTGGGCCGCATCGGGCGTCCAGGAGAGCCTGCCCGAGACGGGGTCGATGGCCATTCCCTGGACAGCGCTTGCGAGCGAGAAGGCCAGCGGGTCGTTTTCCGGGTCCTCGGCCGTGACATTGTAGAGGTATTCTACGCCCTCCGTAGCGTTTGTCGGCGGGGTGCTGGTGATTCTTGGAGGATGGTTGATGGGCGGTTGTTGAGGGAGTCTGACCGTGAAGCTCCACACGTCGGCCGGGACATCGGTATGGTCGTTCGTCCCGTCGCCGGCGTCGACGGTCCAGTAATATGTCGTGTTATCGGCGAGATCGATCATGTCGAGATGGTCCAGGGAGGTCGTATTGTGATTCGTGCTCCCATTGGGAAATGGCAAGCAGGATTGGTTGACGGTGTATGTCAACGGGTCGTTGTCCGGGTCGGTGCCGAGCCAGGCGAGGCGGACGGAGGTCGTGTTCACGATCGAATTGTTCAGGGGCGAGACCAGCCAGACATGCGGTGGCCGGTTCGGCGTGTATGGAGGCATTGGATGGTGGATCGTGAAATCGGCCGAAACGGCGGAGACGGTCAGCGGGATGGCCGGATTGTCGTCCCTGGCGACGATTCTGATGCGGTATGTTCCGTTGGGGACGAGGCTGGTGTTGAACTGGAAGCTCCTTGCGCCGTCGGGCAGATTCTGCGCCAAAGGGATCTTGACGGTCGCGTTCTCCAGGAAAATGTCGAAGGACAATGAATCGTTGTCCTTGTCGGCGGCCATCCAGGTGATGTTTTGCAGGCCGGTCCAGTTCTCGCCTCCGGCCGGGGAGACGACGGCCAGCTCCTGGAGGAGGTTGTAGTTGATGGTGACGCCGCGCAGGAGCGGTGTGACCTTCACGTCATCCGTGCTGAAAAAGGCCCGGTACTGGAACCAGCGGGCGCCGTTGTTTTTGGAATTTATCGGTTGATCATTGATAGTGTAGAATGAACTGGCGGTGCCGTTCGGGCCGGAGAAACCTTTAGCGGTCAGGTTCGCTTTCGTATCGGCGCTGCGGAATTGAAACCGAAGGGAGGTCTTCGCGGGCAGACCGGCATTCCATGATATCGTGCCGAAATAGGCCTTTCCCCCGGTGTCACGAGGGGCCGAGCGATAATCCCCGGCGCTACAATAAGGCTTGGAACCATAGATCCAGGTATCGTTCAGAAGACCGGTGGACCCCTCTCCGCCGAACAACACTGTCGCAGCGCTTGCGCTATCATATACCATCGCATGATAGCGTCTTGCCGGAGGCGCGATCAAAGGATTCATATCCGTCCAGTTGTTCGTGCCCGGGTCGTAGGTCCAGGTGTCATCCCGTGTAAATTGCACATTTCCCAAAAATCCGCCGAACAGTAACGCCTCGGCGTGCGCGCTGTCGTACACCATCGAGAACGCTTCCCTGGGAGAGGGCGCGAGCTCGGGATTTTGGGACGCCCAGACGTTCGCGCCCAGGTCATATATCCAGGTGTCGTTCAGAAGGCCCGATTTGCTCTCGCCGCCGAACAACACGATATCGCCGCGTGCGCCATCATAGACCATTGAATGGAATGCCCTTGCTGGGGGTCTCGTCTGGGGGATCATTTCGGTCCAGGCGTTCTCGCTCAGGTTGTAGGCCCATGTATTGTTCCTGCAAATGGCGGCATAGTCCTTGCCGCCGAACAGTACGACCTCGCCGTGAAGACTGTCAAAGGCCATGGCGGGACCCACCCCGGTGCCGGGCTGGTTATCCGGATTTCGGTTCGTCCAGCTGTTCGTCCTCAGGTTGTAGGTCCAGGTGTCCAAAAAGGAATATGTGCTTTGCCCGCCGAACAATATCACCTCGTCATGGATGCTGTCGTAGACCATGGCATGATCGTCCCTTGCCGGAGGAGCCGTCGGCGGGTTCATGTTGGCCCAGGTATTCGTGCCCAGATCATAGGCCCAGGTGTCGTTCAAGAACCCGTTCTCGTTCCACCCACCGAATAACACCGCCTTTTTGTGAGCGCTGTCATATACCATGGCATGGCCGTATCTTGCCGGCGGCGCTCCCGGGGGAATCATTTTAGTCCAAATATTTTCGGCGAGGTCGTAGGTCCACGTGTCGCTGAAGATGAGGTTCTGGCCTCCGCCGAACAGTATCACCTTTTTGCGGGCGCTGTCGAAGGCCATCCCGAAATACACCCTGGCGGAAGGCGCCTCCGCGGGATTCCGATTCGTCCAGGCGTTCGCGCTCCGGTCGTAGGTCCAGGTATCATTTACCTGCGTGAAATTGTACATTCCGAACAGGACCATCTGTCCCTGCGAGCTGTCGTAGACCATTGCGCCCGCGGCGCAGGCCGACGGCGCGGACACGGGCTTTTGGCTGGTCCAGTCGTTTATAGTAAGATTGTATGTCCAGGTGTCGTCGCGGAAAAGCCCGGCGATGTATCCCCCGAAGAGCACGGTCTCGCCGCGGGCGCTGTCATGGGCCATGGCGTATTCGCTCCGGGCCGAAGGCGAGTGCGCCGGGCCTCGATTCGTCCAATTGTCCGCTCCAACATCATAGGTCCAGGTGTCGCAAAGATAATTGCGGTTGTAGCCGCCGAACAAGACCGCCACGCCGTTGGCGCTGTCGTAAGCCAGGACGAAGTGCCCCCTTGCAGAGGGCGAGGTCTGCGGGTTCATCCGTTTCCAGACATTCGTGCCCAGGTCGTATGTCCAGGTGTCGCCCAGGAAATCGGAATCGTTGTATCCGCCGAAGAGGACCACCAGACCATGTTTGCTGTCAAAGGCCATCCCGCAGGCTTGCCTGGCGGGAGGCGAGGTCGCGGGGCTTTTGGAAAACCAGTTGTTCGTCCCCAGGTCGTATGCCCAGGTGTCGTTCATCGGGCCTTTGGTGCATTCGCCGCCGAATATGACCACTTCGGAATGAGAGCTGTCGAAGGCCATTCCGGGAGAGGCGCGCGCCGGAGGCGAGCCTGTGGAATGCAGCTGCGTCCAATTGTTGAAAAGGGATTGATTTGACCCGCTTAGGGACAGTCCTTCGGGGCCGATATCGAGATTCTCCGTCTGCCCTCCGAAGAATTCGTCCGGCCCTTCATGGTGGACGGTGCCGGCGTTCGCGAACAGGGCGGGAAACGGGATGGCCAGGAGCATCACTACTAATGATATGATGGTCAGGCGCGTGAGGCAAGAATGACCTGTCATCGGACCTCGGCTTTGAACATTGGCTGGCAAGTTAATTAAAGTTTATTGTACATGGATAGAACATAGAATGTGTCCCTTTGTATGGAGATTTTGAGGTGAATGGAGTTGAAAGGGCCCCGCTTGAATCATCTTTCGCGGAATGCGACGTCGGGGCGCTCGCCACCGGACATCGCATCACTCGTCCGCTGGCGAGAACTGGCGAGACTGGCGAGACTGGCGAGAACTGGCGAGACTGGCGAGAACTGGCGAGACGGAGAGAAGGGAGTCTCCATCTCCCGATCTATCCGTTTCCCCCATCTCGCCCGTCTAGCCTGTCTCGCCCGCTTTCGCCCGTCTCCGCAGGCGGCCTGCAGGCCGCCGAGGCGAGGACGACCTTGCGACAATCGCCCTGAGGTCGTCCGGCGCGCCCGACTTCGCTCGTCTTCGCCCGTCTCGCCTTCCTTATATCATATAGTAGTAAAGTATTATATAGGTCGACCGCAATCGACCGACTCTCCCGGGAACGCCCGGGGGCAGCGAAATGCAAAGCGGGGCGCAAACCCAACGCCAAAGGGTTAACCGGAAATTACCCCTGTGGCCCCGTCGCCAACCGTTATGGCGGCCCGGCTAAGCGTTACAGTTTGCGTCGAAAAGCGCCGCTGAGGACCGACGATCCTCCCTGCGCCTTCGGGCGCGAGCGGCCGGACCAGGAACCCCTCGCCGAGCAGTTCGAGGCGGGCCTACGCTGAGGCGAGGCGGCGAGTGCACGGGAGTCCGAGTGGACGGGTGTCCGACTGGACGGGTGCACGAGCGCCGATGCCTGCGGGAGCGCGCCCGTACGGTCAAGAAACAGGAGGAAACGACATGGCCCAGAAGCACAAGCCGAAGCGCGGGTCGCGGGGCTTTTGGCCCCGCAAGCGGATACAGAGCCAGAGGGCTCACTTCAACGCCTGGCCCGAGCGCGCGGTATCTCAGCCGCCGCGCCTGCAGGGCTTCGCCGGGTACAAGGCCGGCATGACCCACGCGATCGTTCGCGATTCTAACAAGAACAGCCCCACGGCCGACCAGGAGATTCAGGCCCCCGTGACCGTTCTCGAGGTCCCGCCCATGCGGGCCGTTGCGGTCCGGTTCTACGAGGGCTCGTCCTACGGCCTGAAAGCGAGCACGGAGATCTGGGCCGACCGGCTCGACAAGCACCTGGAGCGCCTGCTCACCGTCGAGGCGGAGCCCGCAAAGCACGCCAAGGATGAAAAGGGCGAAAAGGGTGGAAAGGGTGGAAAGGGTGGCGAGGGGGACAAGGAAGAGAAGGGAAAGAAGAAGGGCGGAAAGCACGACGAGGCGCTTTCCCAGGACACGCTCAACAAGTTCTCCGGGCTGAAGAAAGCAATCATCGAGGACGTGCGCCTCCTGGTGCACACCCAGCCGTATCTCATCACCGGCGTGCCCAAGAAGGTGCCCGACCTCATGGAGGTCCGGATCGGCGGCGGCACCATCGACCAGCGCGTGGAGTACGCCAAGGGCCTCCTGGGCAAGGAGCTCAAGGTGGAGCTTTTCGCCGAGGACGGGCTCATGGTCGACGTCGCGGCCGTCACCAAGGGCCACGGCTTCGCCGGGACCATCAAGAAGTGGCACCCCAAGCTCCTGACCCACAAGAACAGCAAGCACAGGCGCATGATAGGCACGCTCGGGCCGCACTTCCCGAGCTACGTCCAGCGCACCGTGCCGCAGTCGGGCCAGTTCGGATTGCACCAGAGGACCGAGTTCAACAAGCGCATCCTGAAAATAGGCGACAAGGGCGAGGAGGTCACGCCCACCGGCGGATTCCTGGGCTACGGCAACGTTCGCAACGGCTACGTGCTGATACAGGGCTCCGTGCCCGGCCCGAGCAAGCGGCTCATCAAGCTGCGGGACGCGATGCGCAACCTCGGCCCAGTGACGGAGAAGACAGAGGTGCTGTACATCTCCCGAGAATCCAAGCAGGGGGCATGAGGGGGTTTGAAGAATGCCTGAAAAGGAGCCTGTCAAGGAAGCCGCCCCGAGGAAGAAGGGCCGGCTGGTCAATGTCTACAGCCTGAAGGGCGAGAAGGCCAGGAGCATAACATTGCCCGAAGTGTTCTCCAGCCCGCTGCGCCAGGACCTCATCCGGAAGGACTTTCTGGCCATCCGGGCGGGGAGGCGCCAGCCCTACGGCCCGAACGAGCGCGCAGGCATGAGGCACAGCGTCGAGTGGTGGGGCAAGGGGCGCGGAGTGAGCCGCGTCACCCGCCTCAAGGGCCAGGCCAAGGGGGCCCAGTCGCCCTGCACCGTCGGCGGCAGGCCCTGCAACCCGCCGCGCCCCGAGCGCGACTGGACCCACAAGATCAACCACAAGGAGAGGCTACGGGCGAGGGCAGCGGCGCTGGGCGCCGTGATGCAGGCCGACATGGTCGCAAAGCGCGGCCACCGCTACAAGGAGGGCCTCACGCTCCCGGTCGTCCTGGAGGACGACTTCGAGAAGGTCGACGCCACGCAGGATGTCATCAAGGTGCTCCGGAAGGTCGGCGTCTACGACGATGTCGAGCGCGCCTGGCACGGCAAGCACCAGCGCGCCGGCATGGGCAAGCTCCGGGGCCGGCGCTTCCGTTCGCCGCGCAGCCTGCTCATCGTCGTCAGCCGCAAGGACGGCGTCGAGAAGGGCGCCCGGAACCTTGCGGGCGTGGACATCGTCACGCCGGGGCAGCTCAATACGGAGCTTCTGGCGCCCGGGGGCGACCCGGGCCGCCTGTCGCTGTTCACCGAGAGCGCCATCGAGGAGCTGCGGAGGTGGAAGGAATGAGCAAGGACCCGTACATCGTCGTGAAGCATCCCTACGTCACGGAAAAGGCGTTGAACCTGATGACGGGGACCAAGGAGAGAAAGAAGGATGGCAAGGTCGTTAAGACCACCAAGCTCAACAGCCTGATATTCGTAGTCGACCGGCGCGCCAACAAGAAGGACATCAAGCTCGCCATCGAGAAGCTCCTGGAGGTCAAGGTCGAGCGCGTCAACACGTACATCTGCAAGGACGGCAAGCACGCCATCGTGAAATTCACCAGCGAATATTCCGCCGAGGACATCGGCACGACGATAGGTATATTCTAGGGGGGCTGTCAATGGGAAAGCGCATCATAGTCCGCAGGAGGGGCAAGGGCGGCGTCTACTGCTCGCCGGGACACCAGCACCGGGGGGACATCAGGCACATACCCTCGCTGAGCTGCACCGGCACCGTGGAGGAGCTGCTCCACGCCCGCGGCCGGAGCACGCCTCTGGCCCGGGTCGTCTTCGAGGAAAAGGGCAAGCCGAGGGAGGCGCTGATAATAGCGCCCGACACGGTGCAGGTCGGCCAGGAGCTGCGCGTCGGCTCCGACGTGCCCATCGAGGTCGGGAACACCCTGCCCGTCGGGAAGATTCCCGTCGGCGTCCAGGTGCACAACCTCGAGGCGCGCCCCGGCGACGGGGGCAAGTTCGCCCGCGCCGGCGGCGTGGGCGCCACCGTCATAAGCCAGGGACGGCTCTCCACCGTCCAGCTGCCCTCGGGGGCCTTCAAGGCTTTCAACCCGCTCTGCCGCGCAACCGTCGGCTTCACGGCCGGCGGCGGGAGGAAGGAGAAGCCCTTCGCCAAGGCCGGCAAGAAGTACTGGGCCCTGCGGTCCACGGCCATCATATTCCCCAGGGTCAAGGGCCTGTCCATGAACCCGATCGACCACCCGCACGGCGGCGGCGGCCACCCGCATGTCGGCCGGCCCAGCACCGTCGGTCGCGGCGCCTGGCCCGGCCAGAAGGTCGGGCGGCTGAGCCCGCAGCGGAAGAAGAGGAAGAAGTGAGGTGTCCAACATGGCTGAAGAGAAGTTTGCCGGCTCCGGGAAGGCGAGCCGCAGGAGGGCCAGGAAGAAGGTCGGCAAGATGCTGGGCCGCAGGAAGAAGGAGTTCACCTACCGCGGCTACACTCTCGAGGAGCTCAAGGCGATGTCCCTGGAGGAGCTTTCGCCCCTGCTCACCGCGCGCGCTCGCCGCTGCCTGCGACGGGGACCCAGCGACGACACCCGCAAGTTCTGGGAGGCCGTACGCAAGGGGGACCGTGACGTGGTCGAGACCCACTGCCGCGACGTCGTCATCCTGCCGGAGCTTGTCGGGAAAAAAATTGGCATCCACAAGGGCAACGAGTTCAAGACCGTCGAGATAATCCCCGAGATGATCGGACATTATTTGGGTGAGTTCGCCCTCACGCGCAAGTTCATGAAGCACGCCGGCCCGGGCGTGGGCGCCACGAGGTCGTCGAAGTTCATGCCGTTGAAATAGGAGGACTGCACATGGCAAAGCACGCCGGATACACCATCGAGACGGACCCGGAGAAGACAGCCCGGTCCATCGGCAAGGAGTTCCCCATCTCGCCAAAGAGCGCCCAGGCCGTGTGCCGGGCGATACGCGGGCTTCCCATCGAGAAGGCCCGTACCCTCCTCGAGGGTGTCATCGCCCAGAAGGTGGCCGTCCCCTACAAGCGCCACCTGTACCAGATAACGCACCAGAAGGGCGGGGTCGGCCCGGGAAGGTTCCCGAAGAAGACGGCCAAGTACATCCTGTACGTGCTGACCGACGCCGAGAGCAATGCCGAGTACAAGGGCTTCGACACCGAGAGCCTCAGTGTGCTCGCCGCATCGGCCCACCATGGCCGGACCTGGCACCAGAGGATGCCGCGGGCCCATGGGCGATGGACCCAAAAAGACCGTCAAACAGTCAATATCGAGATCATCCTGGAGAAGCGGGAGGTATAGAATGGTCGCAGAGAGGAAGCTCGTCACCGAGAACATCCGCCGGGTCCTGCTCAAGGAGTACATAATGAAGGAAACGGAGAAGGCAGGGTTCGGCGGCCTGGACATCCAGAGAACGCCGATGGGCACCCGCATCACGCTGGTCGCCGAGCGGCCAGGCATGATAATCGGCCAGCGGGGCGCCAGCATTAAGGACCTCACCGACGTCGTGGAGAACCGGTTCAAGTTCGACAACCCGCAAATCGAGGTGCAGGAGGACCAGAACCCGAACCTCAACCCGCACATCATGGCCCAGAAGCTCGCCTCGGCCATCGAGCGGGGCTGGCATTTCCGGCGCGCCGGCCACTCCACCGTCAGGAGGATAATGGAATCCGGCGCCAGGGGCTGCCAGGTCATCATCTCGGGCAAGCTCACCGGAGAGAGGCACCGCACCGAGAAGTTCCGCGAGGGCCACATCAAGTACTGCGGCGAGCCCAAGATGACCTTCATGAAGATCGGCTTCGCGGTGGCCAAGAAGAAGCCCGGCATCATAGGGATCAAGGTACAGATCATGTGGCCGGACGCCCGGCTCCCCGACGAGATACGCATCCGGGAGCCGGCGGCTGCGCCGTCCGAGGCGGCGCCCCAGACGGCGGCTCCGGCGGCGCCGGCCCAGCCGGCCTCCCCGGAGGCGCCGGTCCCCGACAGGAAGCCCGATTTGGAGCAGCAATCTCAAAAGCCCGAGGCGCCCCCAACGGTTGCGAAGAAGGGCCCCGAGGGCCAGGGAGCGTGATGGGACATGGTCTCGCCGATGAACATGAGGGCCATCCGGGAAATGAGCCCCGAGGAGCGGAAGGTCAGGCTGAAGGAGACCCGGGACGAGCTCATGCACGCCAGGGGGCAGGCCGCGATGGGCGGTGCGCCGCCCAGCCCTGGGAAACTTCGGGCGATGCGGACCTCCGTGGCCCGCATCTTCACTGTCATGAAGGAGAAGGGAGAGAAGCTCGAGTAAGGGAAAGGAGGATGTGAATAAAAATGGCTGGAATCTGTCCGACCTGCGGGCTGCCAAAGGAGATCTGCGCGTGCGAGGAGATCGCGCGTGAGCAGCAGGAGATACGCATCTCCACTGCCAAGCGCCGCTACGGGAAGATCGTCACCATAGTCGAGGGCATCAACGCCTCCGACATAAACATCGACGACCTCGCCCGCCAGCTGAAGACCAAGTGCGCGGCCGGAGGGACCGTGAAGGACGGGAAGATCGAGCTCCAAGGGGACCACAAGAAGAAGGTGGAGGCGGTCCTGCAGGAGCTGGGATTCCCGATAACGGTCCAGTAGGCGGGGCCGCCTCCCCGGGCAGGGCCCGGGGAAGCGCCCGCGGAAGGACAACGAGGGAGACAACGGTATGATAATAGAGGGTAATGTAGCCAGGCACGAGCTCATCGGGCTCGAGGCGACGGTGGCGTCCAGCCCCGACCCGTCGCTGGTCGGCGCCGAAGGGCGCATCATCGACGAGACCCGCAACACGCTCGTGATGGCGCGCCGCGGCAGCGGCCGGACGGTCCGCGTCCCCAAGGACGGGGCCCGTTTCCGGTTCGCCCTGCCCGACGGAAGCACAGCGGAGCTCGACGGGAGCTCGATAGCGTTCAGGCCCGAGGACCGGGTAAAGAGATGCAGGTGAGTGGGAAGATGGCGGAACAGGAAGAGACTGTCAAGAAGCCGGCCGAAAAGGATGCAAGAGCGCACAAGCCGGTGCATGACAAGGAGGCCCCGAAGGAGCACAGGCCGGCCGAGAAGGATCCGGGCAAGGAGCCGAAGGCCCCCCGTCCCGCCGGCGCGGCGCCGAAGAAGAAGGCGCCAGCGGCAAGGGCGGCAAGGCCCAAGGCCATCGGAAAGACGGACATCGGCATCGATGTCAAGGCCCCCGCGAAGGTTTGCACGGACCAGAACTGCCCATTCCACGGGCGGCTGCCGGTCCGCGGCCAGATATTCGAGGGCGTGGTCGTCTCCGGCGGCATGGACAAGAGCGCCGTGATCCGCCGGGAGCGGCTCGTTTACATTCCCAAGTACGAGCGCTACCTCAAGCGCACCAGCCGCATGTCCGTCCACAGCCCCCCGTGCATCGAGGCCAGACCGGGCGACGAGGTGACGGTCATGGAATGCCGCCCGCTGAGCAAGACCATATCGTTCACGATAGTGAGTAAGCGCGCCGACCATAAGGCACGGTCCGAATAGGAGGGATGAGCGGTGAAAGCGGTTCCAGCCAATGTCACGAGGGGTCTGCCCAAGGGCGCCCGCCTCGACTGCGTCGACAACACCGGCGCCAAGATCGTGGAGATAATAGACGTGCCCAAATACCACGGGGTGCACCGCAGGTACCCCGCCGCCGGCGTGGCGGACATCATAGTCGTCGCGGTCAAGAAGGGCACGCCCGAGATGCGCAAGCAGGTGGTGCGCGCCGTGATAATCCGGCAGAGGAGGCCCTACCGCCGGCCCGACGGCACGATGGTCGAGTTCGAGGACAACGCCGCCATAATCGTCACCGAGACGGGCGAGGTCAAGGGCTCCGACATAAAGGGCCCGGTGGCCCGCGAGGCGGCCGAGCGCTGGGCGATGATTGCGGCCAAGGCCGCCATGATAGTCTGAGGTGAGCAAATGAAGCATTATTCCACCCAACCGAGGAAGCAGAGACTGTTCGGCTACAACAGGAACGCGCACGACCGGAGCCGGGCGATGTCGGCCCACCTCAGCGACGAGCTTCTCAAGGAATACAGCCGCATGCGCTCCCTGACGGTCCGCAAGGGCGACACCGTGAAGGTCGTCCGCGGGGCGTTCAAGGGCCAGGTGGCCAAGGTGATCAAGGTCTTCCCGCGCAAGGGAATGATCTCCATCGAAGAGGCCACGCTGACCAAGGCGGACAACAAGAAGGTGGCGCGGATGTTCAGGCCATCTAAGGTGATACTCACGAAGCTGGACCTCTCCGACCCGTGGAGGCGCGAGAAGCTCCAGAAGTTCAAGGTCCAATCCCGCGATGAGAAGAGGGAAGAGAAGGCGGCCATGAAGGCCGAGAAAGAAGGAAAGGAGGCCGAGCGGGCAGAGAAGGCGGCCGAGAAGGAAGCCGAGAAGGAAGTGAAGGCCGCCGAGAATGCGGAGAATGCGGCCGAGAAAGCGGAGAAGGCCGCCGAGAAGGCCGAGAAGACCGCCGACAAGGAAGAGAAGACTGCCGTTAAGGCGCTGAAGGCGGCCGA
>Ga0316626_10000394_pt1 | contig 16614 bp, 10 predicted proteins | sample OWC_Aug_T1_C1_D5_FD_207656 | JGI IMG/M metagenome (GOLD analysis project Ga0316626, IMG submission 207656) | Wetland soil microbial communities from Old Woman Creek delta, Ohio, United States - OWC_Aug_T1_C1_D5_A | ecosystem: Environmental > Terrestrial > Soil > Wetlands | place: USA: Ohio...
TCGAGGATGTAGTTCTTCTTCACGGTACGATCAGTCCGCGTTGATGCGCTCGATGACGGCGCGGAGACGGCCGTAGCCGTGCCGGTTGAACATGCACACGATCCGCGGCAGGTCGTCGAGCGCGGGTTCGTTCTGCCGCTCCTCGGGCAACGCCGCCGACACCTGGAAGGTGCCCTCGGCGAGGATGTCCGCGTAGTTCGCGTTCAGATCGGCGATCAGGTCCTTCGAGGGGAAGCTCCGCACCCGGATCACGAGCCGTGGTCCGACAAAGCGGCTCGAGTGGTAGATGCGGTAGAAACGGCTTATCCGGTCGCAGGCCACCTCCACCGAGTCGACGAGCTCGAAGAGGTCGAGATCGGCGGCCGAGATCTTCCCGGTCGCGCACAGGTGATCGTGGAGGAACGCGCGCCACGCCGGCCAGTAGGTCCCGCCCGGGACGTCGAGGCAGAGGACCGGCATCGGCTTCGATTTCCCGGTCTGGATCAGCGTCAGCACCTCGAACGCCTCGTCCATCGTGCCGAAGCCGCCGGGAAAGAGCACGAGCGCGTCGGTCTCCTTGACGAAGATGAGCTTGCGCGTGAAGAAGTACTTGAAGTTGACCACCTTGCGGTCGCCGGCGATCGAGTCGTTCACCGACTGCTCGAAAGGGAGCCGGATGCCGAGGCCGAAGGTGTTGTCGCGGCCGGCGCCCGCGTTGCCCGCCTCCATGATCCCGGGGCCGGCCCCGGTGATGGTCATGAAACCGCGCTGGACGATCTTCGCGGCGAAGTCGAGCGCCATCTCGTACACGGGTTCGCCGCGCGCCGAGCGGGCTGAGCCGAAGATGGTCACCTTGCGCGTGTCGCGGTACGGCGCGAAGACGCGAAGCGCGTGTCGGAGTTCCTTGAGCGCCGTGTTGATGATCTTCAGGTCGCCGCGGTCGGGGTGGTCGCCGATGAGCTTGAGACCGGTGGTCAGGATCTCCTGGATCAGGTCGTCATGTGGAGATCCGCCTTGCTCCGCGATCAGCTCGCGGAGCTTCTCGTCGGTTGTCTCACCGAGGGTGTAGGGCATGCTCTCTCCAGCGTGGCCGGCGCGGGACGACGGGGCGATGGGACAGCGCGGCGCGGACCGCGGCCGCGAGCGGCGGCATTGTAGCAGCTTCCCCGCGCGGTTCGACTCACGATTCGGCGGGGTCGGGGGCGAGGACCCCGTCAGCAACCATGGCCGGGTCGGGGGCCGCCGTGGTCTTCGCTACGAGCGCGGCGGCGGCGGCGGCGTCCATCTCGGCGGTCACCGTGGCCTCGATCGCCGCGAGCTCGGCGCGGACCGCGGCCGTCCCCTCGTCGCTCCCGCCGCCGAAAGTGGCGGCGAGATACGCTTCGTAGCAGCCGACTGGATCGCGCTTCCCCCAGTAGTCAAAGTGCGCGGGCGGGAGGATCCGGCGGCCGTCGCCCTCGTCGTGGGTGGCGTGGCCGCCCATGCGCCCGGTCTCGGCGACGAGAAAGGCGGGGCCGCCGCCGGCACGGCAGGCCGCGGCAAGGAGCGCGGTCGCCGCGTAAACATCGAGCACGTTGTTCCCGGCGGCCGCAAGGCACGGCCCGCCGTAGGCGCCAGCCACCTCCGCAAGCGGCACGCGGGAGTGGGTGGCGTAGGGCGTGCCGAGAGCCACCTGGTTGTTCTGGAGGACGATGATGAGCGGGACGCGCTGCGCAGCGGCGAGTGAAGCCCCCTCGTGGAACTCGCCGGTGCGTACCGAGCCATCGCCAACCCAGGTGAGCGCGATGCGTTCCCGCCCCTCGCGGCGGAGCGCGAGGGCGACCCCGGCCATGACTGGAATGAGCGAGGCGACCATGCTCGTCGGCGCGACCACGTCATGGCGCAGATCGCCGAGATGGAGATCGCGCCCGCGGAGCGGCGTGTCGCCGGTGCCCAGGTAGACCTTGAACATATCGGCGAGCGGAATCCCCTTCTCGTGACAGGCACCGGCGTTCCGGATCATCGGCCCCACCACGTCCCCGGCGCGGAGCGCGTGCACGCAGCCGATCGTCACCGCCTCCTCCCCGGTGCCGAGCCAGGCCTTCGGCGTGACGCCCTGCATCACCCAGCGCTTGAGCTGGATGTCGTGAAGGCGGTTGCGGAGGAGACCGCGATAGAGCGCAAGAAGCTGCTCGCGGGAGAGCCCGGCGATGATCGCCCGGCGCTTGGGATCGCCGGCAAGCGCCTGCTGGAACTCGGCCGCCACCGCGGGGTCCGGCTCCCAGTGCACGTATTCGGGCGGGTCGTAGGCCTGGAAACGACGCATGACGAGCGATCGTCGCATCGCCGGCCGCGGTCTGTCAAACCGGCAGCCGGCCGCGCCGGGCGCAGCCATCCTAAAGCGCTCCCGCCCGTCAGCCGATCTCAAGGTGACGGAGGTGACGGAGCGGACCGGAACTCCGCGCCGGATCTGAGCGAGAAGGAGATGTCCTGCTTCAACCATCCCCTCTCGCCCCGCGAGATCCTCATCGCGATTGCGGTGCTCCTCGCCCGCGCCAGCGCCGTGGTGCCCATCGGGCGTCGCGAGCTCGAGAGCCGGCGGGTGTCGAGGACGATTGCCGATCTGCATGCAATCGAGGCCGCGACGCGCCGCTTCCGGACCGACACCGGCTGCTTCCCCGTCCACTACGCAGACTACGATCCGATGTTCTACCCCGCGGTCAAGAACCTGACCGTCCGGCCACCGGCCGGGAGCGGCATCACCACGTGGGCAGGGCCCTACCTCGACTCCCCGGCCAGGACCAACGCCTGGGGCGGGCTTGCGCATCTCTACCATTCGACGACCCAGTTCGATCTGGACGGCGACGGCACCCCCGACACCGAGGGCGCGAACTCCTACGTCGTCTTGAGCGGGGTACCGAGCGCGGCGGCGGCCCGCCTCGATCTCGAGATCGATGGCGCGGTGGACCCGCGGGCCGGGCGGCTCCAGAACGCGGGCATCGCGCCCGGCCTCCGGACCACCTACTTCCTCATTGCCGATTGACGGCCGGCGCGAGGGGCGACCTGTTGCGAGGGGCGACCGGTTGCGAGGGGCGGCCCGGCGCGAGGTGCGCCCTTGCGGGACGGCATCCATCTGCTATTGTCCCGCGCATGAACGCTCAAACCTCGACGCCGAATCCGACAGCGCTTCGTTCTCGTCTCTCCGCCCTCGTGATTCTCTGCGCCGCGCTCGCCCTCCTCGCCACAGCGTGCAGCAAGAAGGAGGAGGGCCGCCGCGTGGAGACGCCCGCCCCGGGCACGGCCGGCGGCCCGGGCGCCTCCGGGGGCCTCCCCGAAGGACACCCGCCGATCGACGGCGGCGCGCCGGGCGGCGCGCCGGTCGATCCGTCGACCCTGCCACTCAAGGCAACAGGCTCGGGCAGCCTCGCCGAGCTCGAGCGCGGCCGCGCCGCCACCAAGGTCGCCGAAGCAGCCGCCGTCTACGACAAGGGCTTCCGCCTCACCTTCACGAGCGACCAGGGCAGCCGCGACTACGAGCAAGCGCGCAAGTTTTTCAACCAAGCGCTCGCGCTCGATCCCAAGTACGCGGAGGCCTATCGCGGGCTCGCCTACGCCGAGTTCAACATCGGCTTCAATAAGGAGGCGGCGCTCGCGAACTACATGAAGGCGATCGAGATCAAGCCCGACTACGGCGAGGCGTACTACGCCCTTGCCTTCATGTACGCGATGGACAACAAGGAGAAGGGCGCCGAGTACTTCAAGAAGGCGATGGAGCTTGGCGTGGCCGACGAGCGCAACCTCGGCACGCAGTTCTATCCGCAGGTGAAGATCGAGACTCACTAGATCACAGGCGCGGCCAGCGCGGCGCGGACGTCACTCCGCGCGCCGGATCCGACTCAAGCTCTCGATCTTCTCGCGAATCTCCGGATCGCCCGGCACGAGGCGGAGCGCTTCCCGGAGCGCCCTCTCGGCACCGGCATGCTCACCCTGGAGATAACGGCACTGGCCAAGCTTGTACCAGGTGTCGAGGTCCTCGGCATCGAGCTCTGACGCTCTCGCCAGCAACGCCCCCGCCTCGCTCAACCGACCCCGGTCGAGGAGGAGAACGCCGAGATCGCGGTAGGCGAGCGCGTACGGCGCGAGCGTGATCGCCCTTCGGAACCAGCTCTCGGCTGAATCCGGCTCGCCGCTCGCTGCAAACGCGGTCCCCACCAGGTAGGCGGTCGCTCCTGACTGCGGGCAGATCCCGTGGGCCCGCCGGAGGTGAGCGAGCGCCTCGGCATGGCGGCCCTGGTCCCGCCAGAGCTGCCCGAGCTCCGCGTGCGCTTCCGCGTACTCCGGGTCCGCGGCCAGCGCCCGCCGATAGGCCTGCTCGGCCGCGGCGGGATCATCGCGGTCGGCATGGTAGATGCCCAGGTAGCGATCGGTCTCCGCGCCGTAGACGCGATCGAGAGCGGGGAGCCCACGATTCACGGCCGCGAACGCCACCATGACAACGACAAGCGACAGCCCTGCCGGCCACCATTGTCTGCGCCTCGCCTGGTGCCGCAGCCACCAGCAGTAGTCCGCGGCGAACAGGATGAGTATGGGCACGAGCGGGAGCCGGTACCTGGAGGCTACGAAGAACACAACGACCGCCGCGCTCTGCGCAAAGAGGAACAGATAGAGGAGAAGGCGCCGCGGTTCGCGCCGGAACGCCACCACGAGGCCTCCGGCCGCAAGAGGCCCCGAACGGGAAACCGAAGGGGCCGGCTCGCCAGAGGAGGAAGGAGAGGCGGACTGAATCCTGCCGGGTGCCGTACACATCCCGGTTCCTCCCCACCTCGAAGGCGTTCAGGAATCGCGCGATCTTGCTCCGGTACAGGGAGAACGCGGCGGCCGGCGAGCGGCGCAGGAAATCGAGCCCCTTCTGAAAGAAGTATCGCGAGCGAGCCGACGGGGATGTGATCCCCGCTTCCATGTATGGCTCGTTGACCAGAGTCTCCCAGTCGAATCCGGGCCGGAGAGCCACGGTCCTCTCGGCCTCCGGGTTGTTGCCGATGTAGAAGTTGACCCCGGCGTTCGACGAGATGGGCACGAAGTCGTGCGCGACCTTGTAGTTTCTGATCGTGACGACCGAGATGACGAGGCCGGCCCCAAGGAGCAGCAAAAGGGGCGCCGCTCGGCGCCACGCATGACCGTGACGTTGCGCCGCCGAGTAGAGGACAGCGGCCAGCACGAGAAACAGGAGCACATCCGGGCGAGCCAGCGCCGCGAGCCCGAAGAGCATGCCGGCCCCCACCCACCGGAACCACCGAGCCCCCGCCGGCTTCCCGACCAGAACGACGAACCACAGCAGACCGGCGAGGAGAAGGAAGATGTAGAGCGTCACCGGAAGCAACTCGCCGTCGAAGTACACGGCCGGACCGTAAAGGGCGAGAGCGTAGGCGGCGAGAAGGCCGCTTCCCTTGGCGAAGACGCGCCGTCCCAGCGCGTAGAGGAGGACGCAGGCGAGCGACCCGAGAACCGCCTGGACGCAGCGCACCGCCAGGAGGTTCGCCCCGAACGCCTGGTAGAAGAGCCCGAGCAACCACGGATAGAGAGGCGGCTGCCAGAAGGCACCGGACCACAGCGGCTTGCCGAGCGCAAAGCCCCTGGCCATCCGGTCATAGGTGGCGCTGTCGATGATCGGGTAGTCGAAGAAGACGCTCTTCCGATACTCGAGCACGTACGCGAGGCGCACCACGAGAGCGAGGACCATGGGGCCGGCGACGGGCCGCCATTCCCGCCTCCACGCGGGAGGTTCCGGCCGCCCGGCTTTGCCGGACCTAGGAGGAGGTTTCTCTGGCGCCATCCTTCGCCTCGAGCGCAGGGATGACGCCCGCGCGGAGCGAACCGCCGCGCGCTCTAGGCCGCGCCTCGCCCGCACCTCTACCTCCGCGGCTCGATCGCGCGGAGGATCTCCGGGCGGAGCCCCGGCCACTTCGCGAGGTACTCGCGCCGTTCCTCCTTCAGCGGGTCGACGAGCGCCTGGTACTCGTCGACCCGCCCCTGACGCGCGTAGAGCTCGCGCGGCCGGAGGAGGTCCGCGTCTTCGGCGCCGATCCCGGGCACCGCCTTCGCCACCTCGTAGCCGAAGTCGGGATCACGCTCCCACTGGATCGTGTCCTCGGCGATCGCCTTCACGATGGCGCTCGAGTGCGGGATCTTGACCTTCTTCGAGCGCTCGTCAGCGTCGGGACCGCCGACCCGCCCGGTGTTCATGAGATAGACCGCGAGCGGGTTCCGTTCGAGGAGCTCGGCCATGCGGTTCCCCTGCATGGCGTGGAGCAGCGGAAAGAAGGGATTGGTCCCCGGCACGCGGAGCGACTTCCCCGCCTCCTCGGCCCCGCCCGCCGAGGTCCCCTTGGTCTCTCCGAGCATGAAGTAGGCGGCCGCCTGGTCCTTGTCGAGCCGGGCTACCGCGGGGATCAGGTTCTCGTTCCGGTTCAGGATGAGGAGGATGTGCGCGCGCTGGATCACGCGCGCGTCGGCCGCCCCGTCCACCTTCGCCATCGGGAAGACCGAGCGCCCGTTCGGCGTGTAGCTCGTGTCGAAGAAGTCGACCTTGCCCTGGGCGTCCTGGGACACGTTCTCGAGGTAGGCTTCGGGCTGGGTCACGGCGGCATAGATCGTGGGCTCGAACTGGGGATCGAGGCCGAAGGTCTTCGCGAAGCAGCCGTTCTCGGTGGCCACCACGCTGCCGTCGGGCAGGAGCGCCACGAAGTCGTCCTGCACCGGCGAGGAACCATTCTGGCGGGTGAAGGTGGTGGTCGTCTTGCCGGTGCCGGAGAGCCCGACGATGAGTGCGACCTTCTCGGTCCCGCCGTCCGGGATGATCTTGCACCCGGCATGGAGGGCGATGCCGCCGCGGTCGTAGATGATCTTGTTCCACATGCGGAGCCCGCCCTTCTTCGACTCGCCGAAGTAGTCGGAATTGAAGACGCGCGTCCGCATGTGATCCAGGTCGACGGCGATCAGGCGCTCGTTCGGATAGCCATGGGCGCCGAAGTTCGGCGTGTAGATGACCGTCGCCTGCGGCTCGAAGTCGTCGCGCTCGGCCGGCGCCACCGGGTAGTAGAGGATCTGCTGCATCGCCGCGATGTTGGCGTTCGCCTTCTCGATGATGAGACGCGCCGGCGTGCGATACGCGGGCACGTTCCCGATGTAGCCGTCGATGACGAGCATCTCCTGGTGGCGGATGTACTCGTCCTGGAGCCGCGCCATGCGCTCGCCCTCCCCGCGCGTGATCGTCTGATCGGAGTGCTCCTCGGGCCGATCGGTCACCACGTAGGTGGAGGCCTTGGAGCGGGACACCACCTTGGTCTGGACGTTCAGGTTGTTGAAGAGTGTCCAGCGCGCGTTGGGCATCTCGGCGGCGAAGTCGCGCAGCTCCGCGGGCGTGGGATTCCAGATCGTGCGCGCCGGGGCGACCGGCAACGACTTGAGGCTCGGCATCGAGAAGGCTCCTTCAGGGATGCCCCCGCAGCCGCGCCGGTCTCGGCTGGCCGCGGACGGGGTTCGTGCGTGATCGCTGTGGTCACGAGCGGGGGGTCCCGGGGAGGCCGTGCCGGGAGAGAGCCGGCCCTCATGCTCGACCCGGACCTGGCACCAGTGTAAGGCCCCGCGCCCGCGTTGCATAGACCGTTCCGGACGGGCGTGGGTCCCCGGGGCCTGCTCCGCGGATGGCACTCTCGCCCGGGTCGGGGCCGGACGCCGGCGTGCGCTATGATGGGCCCATGCCGGACCCCATCGGATCGGGCCGCCGCCCCGCCACGGCGGCGCACCGCCTCGCCGCCGTCGCGCTCGCGTGGGCCGCGCTCGCCGCCGCCGACCCCAGCGCCGCCGGTGTCCGCTTCGACTTCGAGCCACGCGTCTTTGCCCCGCTCGATCACTACGTCAAGGACCACACGATCGTCCGCGCCGGCGACCGCTACCATCTGATCTACACGACGGGCACCGACTCGCTCGGGCGCTGGATGGAGCCCGGGAACGAGGTTCACTTCGGGCATGCGATCTCCCCCGATCTTCGCCACTGGACGATCGAGCCCCCATGTCTCGCCGGCCCTCGCGCGCCGTGGGAGGCGCGAAACCGCTGGGCGCCGGACCTCGTGCCGCTTTCCGGCGGCGGCTATCGCCTCTACTACACCGGGGTGAACGAGCGGATCGCGCAAGCAATCGGCATCGCCGAGGGCCCGGACCTCGCTCCCGGTGCTTCCTTCACCGCCGATTTCGCGCCGCTCGCTCTGAATCCCGTGTTCCATCCCGACACGAGCTGGGCGAGCTGGGACGAGAAGAGCTGGAGCAATGGGCGCGATCCCTGCGTGATCGAGCACGCGGGCGCCGTCTGGCTCTGCGTGACCGCCACGCACAGGGACGGGCGCGGCGCCCTCGCCCTCGCCCGCTCGACCGACGGCGGCCGCGAGTTCGTCGATCAGGGACCGCTCCTCCTCGGGGAGAAGGGCGAAGCGATCGAATCGCCGGAACTCGTACTGCTCGGCGGGCGCTGGTTCTTGCTCACGAGCTCCGATCGCCGGGGCGGCACCTGGGTGCTCGAAGCCCCGGCGCTCACAGGCCCATGGGACTACGCGAAGCGGGTGCGCTGGCTCGAGAGCGTCGCGCCCGAGGTGTGGTTCGACGGCCGCGACTGGTGGATCTCGACCCATCAGAGCTATCGGCTGGTGCACGACCCCCGCTATCGCGACCGCCGCCTCTATCTCATCGGTTTCGATCGGCTGACGGTTGGACCCGCGGGGCTCGCCATCGTCGCCGAGAGCGGGCTCGGCACCGACTGGCCGGTGGTCGAGGGCGATGCCTTCACCGCGCAGCCCACCCTCGGCGACAACGCAGCCGCGCGCGGCGAGCCGGCGGCCGGCGTCGTCGGGCGCGGCTACCTCGCCTCGGGCGAGCGCTTCACCTGGCCTCCCGAGCGACCGGGAGAGAGCCGCGGCTACGCCGCGACCGGGCTCGTCCGCTCGCGGCCTTTCGTCCTCCAGGGCGCGACGATGAGCCTCCTCGTCGGCGGGACAGCGGGGATCGAGTCCACGTATGTCGCGCTCCGCCGGGTCGCGGACGGCGAGATCCTGTTCCGGGAGACGGGCCGCGGCGAAACGCGCATGGATGAGCGGGTGTGGGCGATTGCGGACTTCAAGGGCACGGCGGTCGAGATCGAGATCGCCGATCTCGATCCTCACGGCCGGATCAACGTGGACGAGATCGTCGAGCACGACGATCCGGCGAGCGCGACGGCAGCCGGGTTCGTCGCCGGAGCCCCGAATCCATTCCACGACGCGATCGCGCTCAGCGTGGTCGTGCCGGGCGCGCCGGCGGACCAGCTCACGATCGCGATTCACGACGTCGCCGGCCGGCGCGTGCGCACACTCGCCGTCCCGGCGGGCGAAGGGAGCGGCGGCCCGCGAAAAATCGTCTGGGACGGCAGGAATGACGCCGGCGCTCCGGTGGCGAGCGGCGTCTACTTCGCGCGGCTCACAGCGGCAGGCCGGGAGTCGGTGCTCCGGCTCGTGCACACGCCTTGACGCGGCCGCCACACGGCGCGCGGGGGGCCAGGCCTAGGGTCCGGTGCGCTGGCGCGCGATGAGCGGAGCGGCCGGCGGCACCGCGGTCGGATCCGGAGCCGCGGCCGGCGGATCGTAGATTGCGCCGTCGAGGAGCCGGACGAGCGGCGAGCCCTGCGCGCGCCACTCCCCCTTCCCGATGTTCGCCGGCTCCTCGCCCTCGAAAACGAGATACCCGTACTTCCGGTAGTGCGGGAGCTTCCGCCCGAGCCCGGGGAGCGCGCCGGGCGTGTCGGTGACGACCACGACCCAGGCCTCCTCCGGATCGACCTCGCTCGTGACCGCAGCGACCGCCGTGCGCCCGCTGCGCGCGTAGGTCTGACCGCCGAGCCGGAGCGAATCGCTCGCGAAGGGATCGAGCGCGCGCGCCTGGCGGGAGAGCGCCGCCGCCACGCGCGGGCGGAGGCGGTTCGATTCGCCGAGGAGCCATACGGCGCGCCCGGCGAGATCCGCGTCCGTCACCGCCTTGTCCTCGCGCACTTCCACCGTGCCCGGCGCAGCTCCGGTGAAGCTGTCCGCAAAGCTCCGGTAGGCGGCGGCGAGCGGTGCCGGCTCCGCGGCCGGCACGACGATGAGGGTGCGCTCGGCGCCGAAAGCTTGCCCGAGCGAGGGCGGGATCTCACTCCGGTCGAGCCGCCTGAACACGTCGAAGCTCGGATCGAGTGCGATCCCGAGCGGCTCGCGCGCTAGCTCGAGGGTGAGCGTGGTCACCGTGTCGGCGAGGCTCACCATGGTAACCTCTGGCGTCCGCGAGCCGGCCATGAGCACGGCGACCGGCACTTCGAGCCGGTACGCGGGGACCCCCTGGCGGATCTCCACCTCGAGCTTGAATCCGTCCGGCATCGGTGTCACGCGCGGCTCGCCGAGGACGAGCTCGGGTGCCCCGACGCGCGTCACCCACTGGGCGAAGTAGTCGCTCAGGTCGAAGCCCGAGACGCCCTCGAAGACCTGCCGCACCTCGCCCCAGCTCGCCCGCCTGTAACGCTGCGTCTCCGCCAGCCGGCGGAGCCCGGCACGGAACGCTTCGTCACCGATCTGGAGGCGCAGCATGTGGAAGGTCATCATGGCCTTCCCGTAGCCGACGGCCTGCGTGATGGGATTGTTGCGCGAGCGGAAACTCGAGAGCGGGATGTCCTTCCCGCCGCGCACGAAGTCGCGATAGGCCTGCAGCGTCGCCCGGCGGTACTCGACGCCTTGGCCATCCTGTTCCTTGTAGAGATGGTCGGCCAGATACGAAGTGAGCCCCTCGCACCAGTTCCCCTTCTCCCAGTCCACGTAGACCGAGTTGCCGTACCAGTTGTGCACGATCTCGTGGCCGTAAGAGGTCGAGACGATGAACGGAAGGCGGATCACCCGATCCCCGAGGAGGGTGAACGAGGGCATTCCGAATCCGGTCTGCCAGAAATTCTCGACCAGCGCGAACTTCCTGAACGGATAGGGACCGAGGAGCTCCTGATAGAGGTCGAGGTAGTCGGCGGTGGCTCCGAGGTAGCGCTCCGCGAGCTCCGGGTCGTCCGCGTAGAGAAAGGTCTGGATGAGGACGCCGGCGTGATCGCGCTCGGTCACCACGTAGCGCCCGGCGATCAGATAGATCTCCTCGTGCGGCTCCTCGCAGATCCAGGTTTCGACGGTGGTCCCCTCGCTTCCCGGCGCGCGCGTCGCCATGCCCTGGCTCATCGAGCGGTAGCCGGGCGGGAGCTCGGCGGCAAGCCGGAAGCCGAAGAGGGAGCCCGGGTAGTCCGGCACCCAGGCGCTCGATCCCGCGAGGAAGATGCCGAGCGAATCGACGAGTCCGTTCGAATCCTCGAAGCTCCGGGCGTACTCCTGCTCTGGCGCGGCTGGACGATCGTCGATCACTCCGGCGTAGCTCACCTCGAGGAGCGCGTTCTTCGGGCGGCGCTCCGGCAGCGCGAGGCGGACGAAACGGGTCGGCGCGCCACCCCAGTCGGACATCTCGATGGCGGTGTCCGGATCGACGAAGGCTACCGGCTTGCCGTCGAACCGGATCGACTCGAGCGCGAGCGAACGGGCAAGGAAGAAGCCCGCCGGCAGTGTGTCGCTCCGGGTCGGCGCGGCGAGCGTCATGCGGTCGGTGGCGCGGAGCCGGCGGGCGGCGAGATCGAACGACACCGTGACATCGTGGTGCGCGATGACGGCGCCGGCCGGGAGCGGCCGGGCACCGGCGACGACGAGAGCGACGAGAGCGAAGAAACCGCGCACTCCGCGCATCCCGCGCATCCCGCGCATGGCGCGCCCCATCGCGCGCGCTTCCGTGACTGCCTTCATCGGTATTCCTCTAGCGTGCCACGGCCGTGATCAACGGAGCCGGGGCGAGGTAGGTGGCCGCCACGCGGCGCACGTCCGCGGCGGTCACTTGGGTGATCGGGAGGACCGGGGCGGCCGCGGTGTCGGATGGTGCGGCCCACAGCGCATCCAGGCACAGATGCATGGCCTGGTTGATGCGGCTCACGCGCCGCATGCGGAGCCGTCCTTCGTGGCTCTTCACGACCTTGGTCACTTCCTCGGGGGAGATCTCGGCGGTGGCGAGCCCACGGATCCCGGCGGCGAGGCCGGCTTCCGCCCGCGGTAGGTTCTCGGGGCGAGTGCCCATGCCGGCCGCGATCCAGCCGCGATCGCCCCGCTGGCCGTACTGGGCGCCGATCGCATAGGCCAGGCCCTGGCGCTCGCGGAGCTCGAAGGCAAGACGATCGGAGAGAATGAGGCTCGCCACCTCGAGCGGCGGCCCGTCGCCGGGCGCCACGGCAAAGACGCTGCCGACCCGGATCCAGGACTGCTCGCGCCCGATCGTTGTTTCCTCACGCGCCGGCATCGCGGTGGGCGCCGGCTGCAGGTCCGCGCTCGAGGCGCAGGGAGCGCCGCGCTCTCCCGCCGCCCGGCCGGCCGCGATCCGCCCGAGCGCCTCGCGCGCCGCCGCCTCGACCTGGCGCGGCTCAAGACCGGTCACGATGGCGACGACCAGGTTCTCCGGCGCGAAGTAGCGCTCGTGGAACGCGCGCACTTCGTCGATCGAGGCGCGAGCGAGATCGGCCGCCGTGCCGAGCGGCGGCGTCGAGCCGTGCGAGCCTGGATAGAAGGCGCCGCGGAGGAGCCGCTGCGACTCCTCGCCCGCGCTCCGTGCGCGCCGCTCGGCGAGCGGAATGGCCTCTTTCTGCGCCTCCGCGAGCGCCTCCTCGCCGAGCGCCGGTGCGAAGACCATCTCGCCAAGGATGGTGAGTGCCTCGCGGTAGAAGCGGTCCGCCGTTTCCACGCGCACGAAGGAATACTCGGTCGTCGTCTGGTAGTCATCGTACGGAATGCCCGGCGCGTCGGTGACCTTTATCTGCAAGCCTGCCCGATCGATCTCGCGCGCGAGTTCTCCGCCCGACCACGGACCTGCGCCGAGGAGAAGCATGCGGTGGAGCAGATCGGCGAGACCGGACCGCTCCTCCGGCTCGCAATAGGAGCGACCGCGCGCCGCGAGATGGACCGCGAAGACATCGGAATCGGGGTTCGCGGCCAACACCAGGGTGAGGCCGTTGTCGAGCACAACGGTCGACGGCTCGCGGGCGGCGGTGACCCGCGGCGCCGCCGCCGGGCCGAGACGCGCCGCGCGAAGCGCCATTTCCTGCGCATCTCCGTAGATGTCTTGCGGCGAGGCCGGCGCCGGCCGCGCCGCCGCCGGGAGGGCGAGGGCGCGCGGATCGCGGCCTTCGGTACGCTCCTGAAGCCCGGGGCCGACTGCGGCCAGCGCCGCTCCCTCCCCCGCCGTCATGAGTTCGTGAGCCACGCGCTGGACATCAGCCGCGCCGACTCGCGCCAGAGCCGCGCTCGCACCGCCGACCACGGCGAGCGGCGCATGCAGCAGGAGATCGGCCAGGGTGAAAGCGAGGTAGTGGATCTGCTCGGCGGCGAGCGCCGCACTCACTTCCCGCTGCGTGCGCGCGAGCGCCAGCTCCTCCTCCGGAAGCGGCGCCGCGGCCAGCGCAGCGACCACCCCGAGCAACCGGGCCGCCACCGCCTCCTGGCTCGTGGTCGAGTCGAAAACGGCCTCGATCTCGAGGGCGCTCCACCCGGGTGCGACGCGCACGCTCGCCCCGACCTCGTTGACCACCAGCTCCGGCGCGGCGGCGAGGGCGAGTGCGAGCCGCCCGGACTCCCCGTTCAGGAGGTCCTCGACGACGCGGAGCGGCGCGAACGCGCTGTCCGCCGGCGCCGGGCCTGGCAGGCGGAGGCGCAGGTGCACCTGGCCGAGGGGCTCGTCCTCGAGAAAGATGCCGCTTGTGCGCGGCGCGCGCGCCGGCGCGGGGGCGGACCCCGCGGGAGCGCCGCCGAAGTGGCGCTCGACCGCGGCGAGGAGCGCCTCCGGCGCGAAATCGCCGAGCACGAGGAGGGTCATGTTGGAGGGCACGTAGTAGGTCCGGTAGTAGGCCAGGACATCATCGCGGCGCATCGCCTGGATCGACTCGATCGTGCCGAGGATGGGCAAGGCGTCAGCGGTGCCGCCCCCCAGCAGCCGGTCGATCTCTTCCTTCGCACGGCGGTCCGGATTCGCAGCGTCCTTCCCCATCTCCTCGATGATGATCCCGCGCTCCTTCTCGAACTTGTCGGCGGGGAGCGTCGAATTGAGGAGCATGTCGGCCTGGATCTCCAGCGCGGGATCGAGATCCTCGCCGCCGACGACCATGAGATAGGCGACATGATCGCGGCGCGTGGTGGCGTTCGAGTAGGCGCCGAGGAGATCGGTGTCGCGGTAGAGCTCCTCCTGGGTGCGCTTCCCGGTGCCGTTGAACAGGAGGTGCTCGAGAAAATGCGCGGCGCCGTTCATGCCCGCGGTCTCCCGTGCCGCGCCGGCGCCGACGAGCGCCGCCGAGGCGACGAGACCCGAGGCATGGCTCTCGCCGTAGACGACGCGAAGCCCATTGGCGAGCCGGGTCTCGGCCAGTTGCAGGGCGCGCGCAGCCGATGGAACGAGCAGCAGGAGGAGGACGGTGACCATCGCCGCGTCGCGCCGGCGCGAGGAGCGGGTGCGAGCAAGCAGGGAGGGGGTGCGCGCGGGCATGTTGGGAATCATGATCCCGGGAGTATGCGGCACCGGGCGCCCCGCGGGAAGGCGGGAACGCAGGCCTCGGGGCCTGGCCCCGGACCTGGTGGCACGCCCGACCCGTGGATACCCGACCGGGTGGATTTGACCGCTGCCGCCGGCTTCGCTAGGCTCCGTGGTCCGTTGTGCTGCGGATCCAGGTGCCCGCGACCTGTGCTGCACGCCATGCGCCGGGCGGAGGCGCCGCGGCGCAGCGGAAGCGAGTCGCCCCCTCGCCCACACGAAATACGGAGCTCCGGGCGCCCGGGCACCGGAGCGTCACGGCCGCGCAAAGGAGAGCAGCCCATGGCGAGCGCCAATCCCAAGGTGGTCGACTGCCTGCATCAGATCTTTCAGGGCGAGATGGCCGGCATCATCCGCTACCTGCACTATTCGTTCATGGTGATGGGACACAACCGCATGCCGATCCAGCAATGGTTTCGCGCCCAGGCCCAGGAGAGCATGACGCACGCGATCATGATCGGCGAGAAGATCACCGCGCTCGGCGGCCACCCCCCGGTCGTCTCCTCCCAGGTCGAGGAGACCAACATGCACTCCGTGGACCAGATCCTCAAAGAGAGCTTGGTGCACGAGGAGAAGATCCTCGAGCTCTACAAGAAGCTCGCGAAGCTCGCCGGCGAGGATATGGCCCTCGAGGACATGGCGCGCAGCTTCGTCCGCCTGGAGACCGATCACGTCGAGGAAGTGAAGAAGATGCTGCGCGGAAACTAGCCGCGCGCGCCCCGGACCACGGGTGGCCGCGGGCGGCCACCGCCTGCCGTCACCGGACCGAACGGACCGTCCGCAGCCTAGTCCTAGTCCTGGCCGTACGACTTGAGCTTCCGGTAGAGCGTCTTGCGGTCGAGCCCGAGCACGGTGGCCGCCTGGGTGCGGCTGCCGCCGGCTTCCTTGAGCACTTCGAGGATGTAGAGCCGTTCGAGCTCGGCAAGGTTCAGGCGGGCGGCGGTCGCCCGGCTGATGAAGGAACGCTCGCGGTCCTGGTTGCGGAGCCGCGGCGGCAGCGACTCGACCCCCACCTCAGGCCCGCTGGACAGCGCGAGCGCGTGCCGCATCACGTTGTCGAGCTCGCGCACGTTTCCGGGCCACGAGTAGTCGAGGAGGATGCGCCGCACATCCGAGTTCAGCCCCGGCGGCGGCGCGCCCTGTTCGGCGGCGGCCCGGGCGAGGAGTTCCTCGGCCAGGAGAAGGATGTCCTCCCGCCGATCCCGGAGCGGCGGCACCTCGATGTGCAGCACGCTCAGACGGTAGTAGAGATCCTCGCGCAGGCGGCCTTCGCTCATCTCCTCCTCGGGATTCCGGTTGGTGGCCGCGATGACTCGCACGTCCACCTTGGTCGCTCGCGACTGACCGAGCGGGCGCACCTCGCCGTCCTGCAGCACGCGGAGGAGCTTCGCCTGCAACCCCGAGGACATCTCGGCCACTTCATCGAGAAAGACGGTGCCGCCGTGGGCTGCCGTGAACAGCCCGCGCCGATCCGCCTGCGCCCCGGTGAAGGCACCGCGCGTGTAGCCGAAGAGCTCACTCTCGAGCAGCGTCTCCGGGATGGCCGCGCAGTTGATGGGCAGGAAGGGCGCCTCGGCGCGGGGGCCCGCCCCGTGGATCGAGCGGGCCACAACCTCCTTCCCAACGCCGCTCTCGCCGGTGATGAGCACGTTGGCGTTGGCGGCGGCCACGCGGCCGATAAGATCGCGGAGCTGGGCGATGGCGGGGCTCCTGCCGATGAGGCGCGCGGCGGACCCTTCCTCGCCGAGCTTGCGGCGGAGCTCCCGCACCTCGTGCTCGAGCTCGTGGTGCTCGAGGGCACGCTTGGCGGAGAGCGAGAGGGCCTCCAGCGGGAAAGGCTTCGTGATGTAGTCGACGGCGCCGAGCTTCATCGCCTTGACCGCCGAATCGAGGGTGCCGAAGGCGGTGATGATGATGATCGGCAGCTGCGGCCGGGCGCGCAGGAATTCGGGCAGCAGA
>Ga0316626_10000395_pt1 | contig 16600 bp, 13 predicted proteins | sample OWC_Aug_T1_C1_D5_FD_207656 | JGI IMG/M metagenome (GOLD analysis project Ga0316626, IMG submission 207656) | Wetland soil microbial communities from Old Woman Creek delta, Ohio, United States - OWC_Aug_T1_C1_D5_A | ecosystem: Environmental > Terrestrial > Soil > Wetlands | place: USA: Ohio...
CTCAGGCGGCTGATAAGTGATATAACAGACCACTTAGGCGCCTCATTCACTTTCGGCCTAAAGTGATAGAGTAAACTATTTAGGCGGCTCATTCACTTCTCTACTCAGGAGGCTGATAAGTGATATAACAGACCACTTAGGCGCCTCATTCACTTTCGGTCTAAAGTGATAGAGTAAACTATTTAGGCGGCTCATTCACTTCTCTACTCAGGCGGCTGATAAGTGATATAACAGACCACTTAGGCGCCTCATTCACTTTCGGCCTAAAGTGATAGAGTAAACTATTTAGGCGGCTCATTCACTTCTCTACTCAGGAGGCTGATAAGTGATATAGTAAAGCAATTAACATCCTTATGCCATTTTTGATGGCAAATATTCCTAGGTCTAGTTAACTGTAGGGAATTTCGGGAAAAATTATTTTCTCATGGTATATATATAAGAGTTGATATTCAAGAAAACTATAAATGAGTACAAGCAATCTATCATCAGGCACAAAATGTAAATACGCGAGCATAATTAAAAACTACAAAAATTTGGATGTGGAAAATCCTGATAGCATAGCTTCAAATTTAATGACGTTACCGATCAGCGCAACGTACAAAAAAACGATTATGTGCGCATTTTACAACAAATATAAAACCATGCATGGCGAAGGTGCACCATGTGATGGCACATATAGGCGCATTATTTCTGAATTAAGTGTTGAAACAAAGAAAAAGGAGAAATCCCACACCAACAAGGCATCAAAAATTGATTTGGAATCTATAACACACAAACTTGACAGAATGTCAATTAAGAGAGCTGATGTCGATCTTCTTATTAAGGCAATGTACTGTTATATGCCACCACGTAGACTTCTTGATTACAGCTCCATGAGGTACGTCGAAACATCGGACGGAATTAAGCAAGACGGATTATTTAACTATTACGTGAAATTGGATAATATTTTTTATTTCCAACGTTATAAAACGTTCAAATCATTTGGCGTGCAAAAAATGATTTTAAGCCCGCAAATTACGCGTATAATGAAACAATATTTATCCAACCACCATTTGAACAATGGAGATTCACTTTTACAATTTGGGAAAAAAAAAATAGATGTATGCCCATATTCAAGTCTCAGAGATCACGTTTTGAAACTATTTGGGGGAACAGTAAATGCAATAAGACATGCATATATAACACAACTATACATGAAAACCCCAAAAGCATTATTGAATGTAAATGAAACATCTGCGGCAATGGGACATAATATTTCTACTCATTTAGCTTATCTTGATAAAGGACACCCAGACATGGAAAGTTCCGACTCGGATTCTCAATAGACAAACATAATATATATTTTTGAATATATATTATATGAATTATTATGAGATATCCATAATATAAATCGTACAATATTCATCACCCAGCAATTAAATATTATTGGATAAAATGGCCGAAATATAAAAGTGACTATATAGGCATCTCCGGATGTTTTGGACTGTTCCGCCTGGGGGGGGATTACTATAAAGTAAGTAAGTACCCCAATATATTAATAAGTATATTAGTAAGGCCTCCCGGACAAAAAACTGCATAAAAAATAGCCTATTGACTTTTTGAAAGTCAATAGCTGACCATACCAGGCGATTAAATGTTATATAGCCTACTATACCAGGCGCAAAATAGCTATTTTTTGATATCTATATAAATTCCATATATATATATCTATATGGAATCTATATTCCATATAGATTCATATATAATACCTTATATGTGCCAAGTCATTTTGCGCCTGGTATAGTAGGCTATATAACATTTAATCGCCTGGTATGGTCAGCTATTGACTTTCAAAAAGTCAATAGGCCATCCAAACCATAAGAAAGTGGCCGGAAGGGCTTACTAATATACTTATTAGCATATTATGGTGCTTATTTACTTTATGGTAATTGACCCCCAGGCGGAACAGTCCAAAACATCCGGAGATGCCTATATAGTCACTTTTATGGTATTACCAGGTCATTAAACGATCTATAAAATAGGCACATAATGCACTTTACATGATTATTAGGACCATCGTGGAATGACCTAGAATTATTTTTTTTGTATAACGGTTACAAAGAAAAATTATAGATTTAGATCAGCTGGAGTTCTATAAAAAGAACTACTAAATGATGGTTCTAAAATTAATAAAAAATGGCTAAAAAATATTCTTAAAGAACGGCCCAAAAAATACAAATCAATGAAAAATTGATTCTGCGATGTCCGCGCAAGCAGAATATGTTGATTATTGTGGCAATATAAAAATTTAATTAAAAAAAGACATTTTAGGCCTAGTTAACTGTAGGAATTTCGGGAAAAATTATTTTCTAAAGCTATATTATTATACAACTACCATAAAAAAATGGCTTCATTTGAATCTGTCGAAATCATTGACTATGTAGCGGCGCGTAAGTTGTTTGACAATTGGGAAGACATTCCATTTATCAATGAAAAAAGAGAGAATATGGGAGACACTAAAGAAGCCCTCAAAAAATATCTTCTGCACAGAACGGGACCAGACAATGATAAATGTAATATTTCCATGAGTTATGTGTACGGGAAGGAAAAAATACATGGACTAAAGGGTCGCCAAATTTCAAGATTTGGTGGTCTTCAGTCTCTTCAAAGGGAAGTTAGGCAGACACTTGCTCACAATTTCTATGACGACATAGACATGAGTAATGCCATTACTCATATACTTATTGGTTTTTGCAATAGGAATGAGATAATTTGCGATAATCTGAAGAATTACGCTGAGCATAGAGAAGAAATACTAAATGGCCTAATGACAGCACATGCAATTTCCCGCGAATACGCAAAGAAGGCGATAATTAAATTGATGATGGGAGGGGGAAAATTTATAAAAATTGCCGGTACCGGAGAGCGCAAAAAAATGAATTCTGAACCGATAAACAAACTATACGACGACGCCCAAAAAATACTTAAATTCGTCAGCGAAGATGAGCATTGGAAGAATGCAATGGATCAAGTGAAAATAAGAAGGAAAAAGAATGGGAAGGAATATAATTTCGCCGGAGGATTAGTGGCGGACATAGTATTTTCAGAGGAAAATAAAATACTAATGAATGCCATTTCCTTTTTGAAGAAAGAGAATAAGAGTGTAAAAAATATAGTACTTGTATTTGATGGCTTCATGATTCCAAAATCTGAGAGGTGTGCTTCTCCTAATTTTTTAAAAAGACTATCAGACTATGTATCGAAAGAATCTGGATATAATATAACCTTTTTATCCAAAGAAATGTCAGAGATTGTCGATCTTTCCAAATTTGAAGTGAAGGAAGAATTCGATGAGATTTTCCGAAAAAAAATATACACATGCAAAGATATCAAGCAATGCGCCGAAATTGTGTGCAATACTCTTAGGGATAAAATAAAAGTATGCGAGGGAGTTTTATGGATGAAATGGGAAACCCATGGAATATGGACAGATAATATGAAGGACATTAAAATGGCATTAGTGGACAAAGTTAGCGGAATGACATTTATGTCATCCGAGGGGAAGGGCGGACGCATAAATGGAACTCGTCATGCCAACGTAGAAATATTTGAAAGTATGTGCGACACACTAGCTAATGACGAATCGTATGCTGATCGTAAGTTTTATTCTAATGTCATTAAGGACACCGTCGACAAAATTTTCTTTAAGAATGGATATATAGAACTAATTGACGATGGAAAATGGATTATGCGTAATAATATAGATGTTTCTGAAGATCAACAAAGAACATTTATTCGCATAGATCGAGATCTTCCTGACCTAAATAAAGTTTCAGCAGAATCGAAGGAAATTCTAAACAATAAAATTTTAAATCCGATCTTCGGAAGTGATGAACTGTGCAATAATTACCTTGAACATCTCGCACGAGCCATTACTTGCCATTATGAAGATAAACATGGAGTTATTACTTGCTCGGCTAGGAATAGTGGAAAGGGAATAATTGCAAAATTAACTCGTAACGCATTTGAGAACTACGTGGATGAGATAAATGCTGACAGTTTCATAATTGAAAAATTGCGCACGGCTCATGATGCTAGGAAGTACGCTTTTTTGTATGATAATAGGCACTGTCATATTATATTTGCCAATGAGGCGGCAACTGGAGATGGAGAAACCCAATTATATTGGGACGGTGTTATGTTTAAGAGGTTTCTTTCTGGTGGAGATTTTGTGAAAGTAAGGCCACTTTACGCCAATGAGACTAAGATAAAGCCCCATTTTAGATTATTTGTCATGTGCAATGATTTACCACAATTAAAACCAGCGGACGCCCTCTTAGAAATGAGCTATATCACGCTTCCTCATCATTTTATTAAGCGAGACGAATATGACGATATGAAGGCGCTCTTGGATAAAGAAAATGAAATTAATAGAAAAAAACACAACGCGCTAACTAAAATGAATCCGAATATAATGTTGGCGGACGATACAATTAAAGATTTATGCGATGATCAGGGTATATGTGATGCATTCATATTGCGCATTCTGCAATCATATAAACGTGGGAGAGTTGTTGATTGTGCAAAAGTAAAAAGTGATACACGTCAACTATGCATTGATATGTGCGAAGAGACGTCCGTCGTAAAATCAAAAATTAAATATACAGGAATAAAGACGCATCACGTCCTAATTTCAGAATTATCCGAGCTGGTTAGAAATGATGGAATGTTCGCTGGTTTTACCATTCCAAAATTGAAGGCCAAGATTGTGCAAATGGGTGGAGAATATTCAAAGAATATATCTATAACTGACGCATCGGGAAACAAAAGGGCAGTTCGGGGTTATAGGAACATTAAAATGAGGGATCCAGAAGAGGAAGATGTCGATGACATTGATGAAATCAGACAACCAAAACAGAAAAAGTCAGACGGAAAGCCACAAATTATTAAAGAAACATCCAAAGGACATAAGCAGATCGATTATCAAGATGAGATAGATGACATTAATGATATCGATGAAATCGAACAACCGACACAGCAAAAGTCAGCTATAAAGCTCGAAATTATTAATAAACCGGCCGAAGGACATAAACTAATCGATGATCTTGGTGATTTCGATGACATAGCGACAATAAATCAATCCGAGCCATCGATGAAAACCATAATAGTGCCATAAAAAAGCAATAACCAATTTGATACATCACGAATATATCAAATTGACAATAATATTTCTAATATATCAAAGCAATTAAATAAAAAAAATCTCTCTCCATATATATATATGGCGAATCTAAATCATTACGCGATCACAGATCCGAACTGCGATTTATCAGAGAATACAACAGCATGGTACTCCATGATTGGAGCTAGCGATTTGTCGCTTCATTTATACTCAACAAATAATATAAGCAGCAACGGTTTCACTATTAATGTTCCAATAAGTAATAGTACTAACGTAGTATTCATTCGAAGTTCAGGAATTATCGAATTACCAGTCACGATCGATCTGTATTGCGCTGGTGGGCCCGGCAACTGTTATCAACCTACTTACGAGGCTTTCAGATCAAATCCATTGCAGAAAATAACACAATCAGTCACATTTGAGGTTGCTGGCGGTCATGTGTCTTATGAGAGCCATCAAATTATTCCGGTGAAAGAAAGATTCGATGTATGTGGATCACGAAAAATTCAAATGGCCCCTACTTATACCGATCCATGTCAGAATTATAATGATTTCCACGGAACAAATAGAAGTCCATTTGCTCCATATTCCGACAATCCATACGAAGTTTCAAGGTCCTCATATCCCATTACTGTTGCTTTGAATACGGCGACACATGCGACAATTACAGCAAGTCTATTTACGAATTTATTTGATTGGTTACCTTTTACTCCGGCTGATGACGCTAAGGGTATAAATCTGAGTCCATTCAAAATGACATTCACCTTTATTACACAATTAGCCAGAATTTGGTCTCGTGATAATGTGTTACATCCAAATGGAGCTTTAACGAACTTCACAATTGCCTTCGGAATTCCAACATTGCGGATATTAGAGGCTACTCTACCTAGGCAATTACAAATACCATCAACTGTCAACTATCCATATCACGCAATAGACTTTTACCCAACGACGATATCAGCAGTCCCTTCAATTACAACAACTGTCGCTCCGTACACACAAACTACACAATTGATGGAATTAAACTGCGTCCCATCTAAAATATATATTTTCGCGAAGGTTTCGTCGAATTATATTTATTCAAGTGTAAATAACGCTGTATCTACCCCTGATTGCTTCTGTGAAATAACAGCATGCCAATTTACATTCGGAGTAAGGACAAATCTCCTCGCAAACTTATCTCAGCCAGATATGTACAATCTATCTATCCGCAACGGTCTTTCAAAGAAATGGAATTATGTTGATTGGATAGGACATGGTGGAGTAGGGGCACCATATCTAATGGGATCAATACTATGCCTTGATCCAGTAAGAGATCTTAGTACATCTCTGACTACTGGAATGAGCGGTAAAATGAACTTCCAAGCGCAAATTTCATTCAGGAATCTTCAGTCAGGTGTGAGAGACATTGACTTGTGCGTATTAGTTGTGAATGACGGTTTAATGACAATATCTGACACCAGAATGTATCTAGAAAACTATGTTATTTCAAATGTAGATTCACTTCAGCAATCCCCAAAAACTTATAGAGAGTTCAAAATGGCAATGGGAGGTGGAGGTGAAGGTGAAGGTGACGGTGGGAGCGCAAAGGAGTTTTTCCAAGGTCTAATATCAAAAATTCGGTCAGTGGGACAGCCAGTAAATCAATTTCTCAGAGACACAAAGCTGCTAAGTACCGTTTTACCTTTAATTCCCGGAATGGCTCCACTCGGGACGTTGGCAAAGACTCTTGGTTATGGTGAAGGAGAAGGGGAAGGGGAAGGCGATGGAGGGTACCTAGCGAATGGCGATGGAGGAGTCCTAGCTGGTGGGAGAGTATTACGTCGACGCCGTAGGATGTAAAATATAAATCCATATGATTAAAATAAATTATATGGATTAATTAAATGAGTGTAATATTATGGGATGACATAATGTATGCAGGAAATCGATTTAATATAATATAGCGGCTTCCGACGTCATAATTTATTAGCTTGTTGATTTTTCTTGGTGTAATACCCCAATGTGTTTTTAAGTTGTTCATAAGCTGGCTAAAATCCATTCCTCTGAAGAAGATTAATTTGTGAAGCTCATTATGGATATTCTGATAAATATGGCGATACATCGGATTGTATAGTAAATGTGATGTTATTAAACAATATAGGCCATTAGATCGGCCTAATGTGATTACTTGCAGCAATATATTATTGAGCTTCTCAACGAGCTGTTTGCATGGAAGTACCAAGAAATCATCAAATACAATCAAGCACTGCCTGAATTCCTTCAAAATATCAATATCTCTACTTAGAAATGAATCATCAATCTTGATTCTCCTCATTTTTATTAGGCCTTTTATATTGGTGTGTCCTTTTTCCCGTACTTCATACGAAGGGTCACTATCTTTTTGAGAAAACATGTAAATATTGTTCTTTGGGAATAAGCGACGATATTGTAAGCAATATTCAGCGGCCATATAAGATTTTCCGACGCCTTCTGGGCCAAAGATAAATATAGTTTCGAAGCCTCTATGAATATCTGGTATTAAGTCAAAGTCACCAGACGCTTCCTTTGGCCCTCTAGGGTCCTCCGAATATGATATAATTTTATTGATTGATTTATCTATGGCGATTGGCTGTCCTGTTTGTTCGTACGTCAACGACATATATTATTGCACCACAAAATAAAAAATCTCACGTTAGATTATACAATGGATAAGATTACATTATACAACACAGAACCGGTCCAAATGACTACCAATGAGCTAAAACATAATATGAAGTATCCCGTAGATAGCAAAAACACTGAATTAAAATCAAAGAATGAAAGAGTTTGCCCAATCTGCCTCGGTACATATACAGTCACTAATACATCTAACCATAAAAAGACTCAAAGGCACAAAATATATTCGCAATTTAATGATAAATTACGGGCTATTCTATTATAAGTGCTATAATGATATATCATTATAGCAATTCATTTTTTATAAATCATATACAGTTGTGTCAAAATACTCACCGCCAGACGCCTTCTTTTTCGCTCTCCTTTTCTTAATAGGCGAAATTGTAATCCTTGATGGTCTAGATAGACGTATAGTCTTCGTTTTAGTACCTTTTACAGTAGATGCTTTAGTTGCAGTTTTACTTTTTTTACCATATGTTTTTGCTGCTTCAGCCATTGCTTCTCTTACATCCATATTAGGATTACTGACAAGGACTGCAGCAACTGCTTCTTCCCACTTTGTTATTGTGCCTAACCTTGTCTTTTTTGTCATTTTAGACTTTTTAGTCTTTTTAGTCTTCCGAGGCATCTCGCTATATATATATATATATATATAAGAGATATTTTATTTTCCCTTATGATATTTTGACTTATCTAAATGATATCTCAAGCTATATCTTTTAATCATTCCGCCACACTCTGGGCATTCAACTAAAGATTTAGCTGACTGTGTCTTTCGTTCTGCCAGTTCTCCATTATATTTCAATGGTCTTCCTACTTTTTTCTTCGGAAGTTCCCGCATATCATCAACAAATTGATAACTTGTCTGATGTATTGTCGGTTCTCCAGCCGAACTTGTTGTCATTTTTGGTCTCTATATATTTACCATAGAAAATAAATTTTGGGAAAAATCAACGATGTTTAAATACAAATCGAAGGCTCATCGTATTATATCTGCTCATGAATAAATTATACTGGTTATTTCTTGAATCATACCAACGGGCTGTTACATCAAATTTACAAAGAGGATTCGTACCATTTAGATCTATCCACTTATACTCTCCCGTTTGAATATATTGCACTTCTAATGGCTTTATATTTGAGTTGGTATAGATCGTTTCGAAGTTACCTAAAATTGTATCGTAATTATTAAGTGTAGCATTAAGTTTCGATGGCATTAACTCAGGCTCGCATGGGATAACTGTTGTAATTAAAACTACTCCCCTGCATACATTCCAGCGAGCTGCCGTCTCTGAGCCAGTATTTGTGATGGAACCATAATTAGCCGTACCTAAAATAGGCCGTATTACCATTTGATAATCCCTATTAAATGATGGTACCGGCAATACAAACACTGGAAATCCAACAAAAAAGCTAAATAGATTGCGATTCATATAAAAGTTAATATGAGGGGTAATATCAATATTATAGATTGCAGATGCATTAATCATTAGTAGATGGTCAGAATATGTCATTGAAACAAATGGCTGAGCTGCTGTAATTCCAGCAGCTGCGTTTAATGCAGCTGTTGCGACTCTTAATGCATTATTAATCATGTGAATCATATGATCAAATGAATATACCCAGTAATATTGAGGATTCGTGGTATCTATCGTGAAGTTCGTTTGCTCAAAAAGTATTGGAGTTACCCCTGATGTGAAAGTCTGGTATGTAAGCTCAATTGTGTAAAAGTTAGTTGAAGGATCGAAAATGAATATCGGTATTGAGTTGATGCTTAAGTGGAATCTATCAACGGCGATTTGCCAATCTTCAGGTCTATCTAATATTGCTTGAGTGGTCTCTAAAGAAGTGCAGAGTTGGTATCCACTTGGTAGTGATGGAGCTATCAAAATGTCTTTGTAAATTCTATCTCCGGTCGCCATATATATATATATATCAGAAATTATATTATGTCACTCAAAATTGTGACCAACTCGTCTGGGTCTCCATGTGCCATCATTATTTTATTGTAATTTTCAAGCGGCTCATCCTTTAATAGAACTCTAATGATACAATGGCGCCCACATGTGGACATTCCTGCTTTCTGGTAATTATGCTCATTGTATTCAAGATCATAATCAGAATAAAAAAGCAACTTGGATAAATACGGACGCTTCCCGTGTAAATATTTAATGGGATCTGGAGGCCTACCGTAACTATCAAAATACTCAATTGTGTTATTTCTTTTTGTCAAACAAACCCAATGCCCAATGTCTCCCCTTGTTTTCTCGTACAATATTATAGCGGAACCTCTCAACAATAGCTCATCAATATCCTGTATATTCTTTAACTCAGAATATAAAAAGACTTCTGTGTCGGCCTTGCTCAATAAAAACTTATCACTTGTTGGGATTCTTTCTAGACTCTTTATTCGTTCCATTATATATTATCTTCACATATTATATAATGGATTACGAAGCCGCTTTTCAACAACGCGATAATAAATACTTAACTTCAACCGCGAAGAATCAATTGCAATTGTACAGCATCGATGAAGTTGTCGATCATACAAAACTAATTGGTAGCCTTTCATACAAAATACCTAATGCTGCCGATACAGATTTATACGAAATCGTTAGAGGAACAACTAAATCTGGGGTCTTACACATATTCATGAACGGCTTGAGAAGGATTGTAAATCGGCTTACAAATACTGCTGGCCAGTTATTTGCCGAGGTTAAACTTGGATTAAACCCAACATATTTAATAGATTGTGGATCTTTAGTAAATGGCCAATACAGCCTGACAGAAGGCTTTTATAATATTTGCTCAGAATATCTAAATAAAGGCCTCTTAACTCCCGATGAAATGGCCATAATCGAATCGGTGCGCTCTAATGGAGGTTCTCAAAAAGAATATGAGCTCATAAGAAATATTTTTAGGCTCCATAGCGTGCTTCGTTGGAGTGCATATGAAATAAACAATGGATTCAAAATCGTGAAAGATTATGACGGCAACCCAAGAAAATATACAATAGAAGAGGGATTGAGCTGTAAATCAGCAATAAATATCGAGGGAGTTTATTTAAATAACGAAAATTTCTATGTTGAATGCTCAAATTATTTTGTTCTGGTATATATACAAAATGGAAAAGTTACTCCGCTAAATATACCATTTGGCCTGTCTCCGGATTATTTCATTGAAGGCCTAAAGCAATCAATTTATACATTAACATACTCTAAAATAGGCCTATATAATCCTTTTAAGGCCATCAAAAGGATTTTCTCACTTGCCAGATTCAACAAGGATGTTAAGTTCCTTAAAGTGGCATACGACGCCATTGCAAGCCAAACTGGCTTATTATATGCCCTGACATCACAATTGGGAACGCTTGCAAAAGTCATAGCGCTAAATAATCGCTACAAAACCAGAATAACTGCAATTTATACTCAATTAGATACTCTCAAATTCAAATTCCAGACAATTATACTCGCTAACTTCGATATATCAACTGTTCTCTCATCTTTAAATGAACTTCTGCAAGACACTTCTCAGTCAATCATAAAAATGGAATCAATTAGAGAGACTCTCCTGTCTCTCATTGTTAATAATAAGAAATATCTTAATGTCGTCGGACTGGAATATATGGTTGCAAATGGCCTATATCCTCTTCCTCCTGCTCTTTTACCAAAATCTAAACCATTCTAAAACTATAATAATGTGAATTGTCCATATTATTATATTTCTTGTAAATTTCTGATAAATCTTAACTAGTTGGCCTTGGAATCCCAGGAGCTTGTGGAACAGCTTGAGTAGCCACTGCCTCAGCCGCTGGAGTTAGTTTTGCGACTGACTCCATAAATGGCCCAAGTTCCCTTGATAGTTCATTTAAAAGATTGGCCAGCCTCCTTGCTCTATCGGCCATTGTTCCTTGTCTGGATTGCACAGTTGGAGGAACCTCATATTTTCTATATGGAACAGTATATGGCTGACCATCTATTGTGTATTTCTTGCCGCTCAACTCAGATGTTGACTGCATTAGATGATCTTTGTCTGCTTCTTCCGCATTCCATACCTTCTCTGCGATTTCAGGGGAAACCCCACGTGAAATCAAACTAGATAGGAATATTGCTTTTGCTCTCTTCTCTGCTACAGTCGGATCTCTGATCCGCCTAAGTGCTGCAGTGTAATATCGTCCTCCACTCATTTATATATTACTCACAGATAAAATATATTAATATAATATATATATATATACAGTCAATGTCAATTGCAAACTTATTCACGAATAATTTTGAGACAGTCTATGTCAGAAATCTACACGCCGACAATAGCTATCTAACAAACCTTAATACGACAAATATTAGTTCAGGCTCGGCAGTTATAACAGACACCACTGAGTCCACTAGCGCCTCTACTGGAGCATTAGTCGTAAATGGAGGGGCTGGTGTACATGGAAATTTAACGACTGGAGGTGTCGCCTATGTTAACTCTTTAGTTTCTAACAGTGGAGTAATTAATGGTCGAGTAGTACCTGGTGGTCTTTGGTACAAAATTTATACATTATCTTCGTTGTTTGATGACAAATTCTCTATCAACGTAACAACGAAGGATACCGGGAGTAATATTTTGGCTGCCATCTCACTGAATGCTGCCCTCAATTTTGCAACAACCTCAATGTCATTCCAACATGAAAATTTGAGCGGGAATGCCATAAATTTCCCAAGAATTGCTGCTTTTGGAAGCACTGGCCCAGGAGCCGTTCTAGATACATACCAGCATCAAAATAACGGCTCACTAACTTGTGGAGTCGGATATCTCCCTATACAGAGCTTCCGATCGGTAACTGGAAACCCAATAACGGCAATGAAAATAATATTCGATGGCTCTACTACAAACACTTTTGATATTGCTATTTGCCCTGGTACCCATTATTCAGTATCGTCAATAATAGGAGTAAGCTCACCAGCTCAATACTACGCAGGTGGAATAAACCCACTATACTTTTTCTTCACTACGCCTGTCCCAATGATATCAGGAGACCAATATGTATTTGCTATTAGACCGACTATCTCCCAAGCATTTTCATATTCAGTAAGCATATACAGCGGCTATCCATATGGAAATTATGGAATATATAATATATCCACACAAAGTGAAACATATGACCTAAATAGAACTTTAGTCTTCGATATATGGGGGCTTGGAACTTCCACTATAGCAGATATTTATTTGTACGCCCAACCAGAATATAGTTCGACATCAGTTGCCACAATAACAAATCATATATCGCAACCTCTTTGGACGGCTGATGGGAGTGGCACATGGCCAGATAGTTACCCCGGAGGATCGCCATTATATGATACTCAAACGAATGCCCCTAGCATGTCAAAATATTTTGGGAGTACAGGGTGTAGTTCATTGACTTGCGATGGGGTTGCGTCAATTACAAATACGACAGAAAGTACAAGTACCTCTACTGGTTCAATTAAAACATTGGGAGGACTCGGTGTAGCAAAGAATATTTATTGCGGAGGATTATTTGATGTCACGGGCCAATTAGTTAGTCATAATACTACAGAAAGTACAAGTACCTCAACTGGTTCTATTAGAACATTGGGAGGAATTGGTGCAGCAAAAAATATCTATTGCGGAGGATTATTTGATGTCACTGGAGAATTAATAAGTCATAATGTCACCGATGTCACGGCACCCAATACCGGAAGTATTCATACTCCAGGAGGGATATATGCCGCTAAAAATATTCATACGGCCGCTTTTCTGACTGCAGAAGACCAATTGTTCGCAACTTGTACTAAACCATGCGTGAGTCTGTCAACTGGTTCAATAATTTGTAGCGGGGGAGTTGCCATAAATGGTGACATTGTAATGAGTGGCAAAATATCTGTACAGGCAACCCAAAGTTCATCAAGTCCAACTACTGGGGCAATTGTTCTTGCCGGAGGCCTTGGAGTAGGAGAAAAAATATTTTGCGCTGGTTCTGTTAATGTTTTAAGTACTGACGCGAGCACATCACTTACAACTGGATCAATCATTGCATCTGGAGGATGCGGTATAGCCCATAATTTATATGTAGGAGGCGATATTCATGGAATAAGCACAACCCAAAGTACATCTACCGCAACAGGAGCAGTTGTTACCGCTGGAGGAGTTGGAGTGGCTAAAGATTTATATGTTGGGGGAGATATTCATGGAACAAATACAACTGCCAGCTCATCAATTTCAACTGGGTCCATAATTTCATCCGGAGGCGCTGGAATTGCTGGTAATTTATACGCCGGAGGAACAATCAATGGAATAGATACAACCCAAAGTACATCTACCGCAACAGGCTCGGTTGTTACCGCAGGAGGAGTTGGAATGGCTAAAGATTTATACGTTGGGGGAGATATTCATGGAACAAATACAACCGCCAGCTCATCCATTTCAACCGGTGCCATAATTTCATCAGGCGGAGCTGGAATTGCTGGAAATTTATATGTTGGAGGAACAATCAATGGAATAGATACAACCCAAAGTACATCTACCGCAACAGGATCAGTTGTTACCGCAGGAGGAGTTGGAATGGCTAAAGATTTATATGTCGGGGGAGATATTCATGGAACAAATACAACTGCCAGCTCATCAGTTTCAACTGGGGCCATAATTTCATCAGGCGGAGCTGGAATTGCTGGAAATTTATATGTTGGAGGAACAATCAATGGAATAGATACAACCCAAAGTACATCTACCGCAACAGGATCAGTTGTTACCGCAGGAGGAGTGGGAATAGCGAAGGATCTGTATGTCGGAGGTACAATATACGGATCCATTAGTCCATCATTCGGAGATGTATATAAACAGGGAAATTTAACGGCAAGTTCATTGGTTGCCGGATATGATGCAAATCATATAATAACACATACTGGCCAATATACAATCGATAATACAGATGCCAATGCATCAAAATTAAAAGTAAATACTCCGGATAATTCCAAATACACACAGGTCGCATGCGACCAGTCATGGAATACAGGGCAACTTTATACAACTGCCGCAAATTTAGAATTATGGAGCGACTCGACAAAAATTTCAACATTGGACAACGATAGCTTCACAATTGAACCAACAACCCAATCAGTTGGCATTGCAAGCGGAGCTTTTATCGTTAAGGGAGGCTGTGGGATCTACAAAAATATGTTTGTGGGGAATTCGCTGTTCTATACGTCTGACACTCTAACTATACCAGCCGGAGCAGGCCCCTTCAATGATATTTCAGTACCTAATCAAAACCTTATTACATTAATAAATAATTCAGACCTTAACGCAAATTTCACTGGTTTTATTGTTGGCGCTGGAAATACCAATGGTCATAAAATTGACTTCTACTGTGACTCTGGAAACGCATTTATATTAAAAAATTTGGACGCCGGGAGTGTCGCTTCAAATCAAATTAAAACATGCGATGCCGCAGATGTAACACTTACCCCTCCTTGTTACTTCTCATTGTTATACATAACCACATACACAAAATGGATAGTTGTGGCACAAAGTCCATAAAAATTTATTCAAAACATCATTACAATGAATATATTATATCATCAAACGTATGATGATATAATAATATGTAGTTCTGACATATTTTAGATTTATAACTTTTCCAAGAAACTATGAAGGTTCTTTGTGAATCCGCCCTCTTTATTCTTGCTAATATGCTCATAGCACTTCGCTAAAACATTGCCATTGTTAATTTTAAATGACATGTAACATTTATGTAGGCAATGTTTATCAAGAAGACCACATCTCGTAGGTACCTGGAAAATTACAAACTTACTATATTTTTGATGTAGCCCGTAATCGCAATCTTGACCATCGAATCTATCGTTTAGGTACTCCATACCCTCAATTAACTTTTCATTCGTCGTTTTGTATGAATTGTTTCCGTATCGATTTATAGCCATCCAGTCAGTCTCGAATATTATGATTTTCCCATTTTGGCACACTCTGCCATCAATAACATCACAACCATTCAGATCTTCGATTTCATCGATGAGCAGAAACTCCATTGTGTTGTATATATTATTCAGAGAAAATAAATTTTCATTAATTCCTAAATTCCCTACAGTTAACTAGGCCTGGGAATATTTGCCATCAAAAATGGCATAAGGATGTTAATTGCTTTACTATATCACTTATCAGCCGCCTGAGTGGAGAAGTGAATGAGCCGCCTAAATAGTTTACTCTATCACTTTAGGCCGAAAGTGAATGAGGCGCCTAAATGGTCAGTTACATCACTTATCAGCCGCCTGAGTGGAGAAGTGAATGAGCCGCCTAAATAGTTTACTCTATCACTTTAGGCCGAAAGTGAATGAGGCGCCTAAGTGGTCTGTTATATCACTTATCAGCCTCCTGAGTATGATAAGTGAATGAGCCGCCTAAATAGTTTACTCTATCACTTTAGGCCGAAAGTGAATGAGGCGCCTAAATGGTCTGTTGCATCACTTATCAGCCTCCTGAGTATGGTAAGTGAATCCCAAAAATGCTGGACTTTTTGGGCCCAAAAATGCCGGACTTTTTGGGCCCAAAAATGCCGGACTTTTTGGGTTTTATTAATAACTAAAATGTGATAGAGCCGCCTAATTGGCTTGCTATATCACTTTATATAGAAAGTGTATGAGGCGCCTAATTGGCCTGTTATATCACTTTAGGCCAAAAGTGTATGAGGCGCCTAATTGGCCTGCTATATCACTTTAGGCCGAAAGTGTATGAGGCGCCTAATTGGCCTGCTATATCACTTTAGGC